>Ga0137418_10005743_pt1 | contig 11385 bp, 8 predicted proteins | sample CZODoug3_1_2_16f_FD_122242 | JGI IMG/M metagenome (GOLD analysis project Ga0137418, IMG submission 122242) | Vadose zone soil fungal communities from Angelo Coast Range Reserve, California, USA - CZODoug3_1_2_16fungal (Hybrid Assembly) | ecosystem: Environmental > Terrestrial > Soil > Vadose... | reverse complement strand
TGGTGCCGGGGCTGCTGAAGCAGTTGGCCGAGAATACGTTCAAGGGCCGCGAGGTGAAGATGCGCACGCGCGGCGAGGACGGGAAGCCCTTTGTTGGGAGCTTGCGGATTGGACCAGCAAGCTAAGAAGCCGTGGCCCACTTGGCTGCATTCGTGAAGCCGAGACTTTGTAACCATTGAGCGAGGGGACGATGCCAGAGACCATCATCCGCGTGAGCACGGCAGCCGAGGCCATCGACGCCGTACGGGCCCGCACCCCCCTGGCGCCGGTGCTGGCGGTGCGGGACCTGGCCGTCACCTTCCCCGGCACCCTCAAACAAGTCGCAGAACTCGTCTAAGCCCCGCCCGTTATCTAAGCGGTGACTTCCTTCGAAGATTTTGAAAATCGCCAAAACCGAAGAACTTCCAGTTGGTTCCACAAAATTATCCACGAGCCAGAAATCTGCCCCGGAAACCGACCCCAGGGTCGAGAACGCAGTCTTTGCAGAACTCAAACCAGGCTTTTATTCTGGATCCAATAAACTGCTTCCTGCGCGCGCCGTCCGCGATTTGGTCAACCAGCTTGGTGCAGCGGTCGTTCAGGTGCGAACGCCCGGTGGCCTCGGGTCCGGCTTTATTATCAATGAAGATGGGTTTCTCATGACGAATTTCCATGTGATCGAGGGGGAAACGCAGATTTCGGTTGAAGTCTATCATCAAAGAGACGGGCAGTTGGAGCGCAAGAGCTACAAGCAGGTGCGGATCATCGCGCTCAATAAGTTCGAGGATCTCGCTTTGCTGAAAATCGACGAGAAGGATGCGCCCAAGTTCAAGGACTACATCCTCCCGCTGATCTTCCTGAAACGCCTCTCCGACGTCTTTGACGACGAGATCAAGCAACTCGCCGACGCAAAGACGAAGCTGATCCTGATCAACAGCCCGCATAACCCGACGGGCGCGACCATCGGCGACGCCGACATGGAAACTCTGCACGATTTCACCGCGCAGCGTGGAATCCAACTGGTGAGCGATGAGGTCTATCATCCGATCTATCACGGGCGCGACACGAAATCAGCCGCGCGCCTGCCCCACGCCACGGTCATCAGCGACCTGTCAAAGGCCTTTTCCCTGGCTGGATTGCGCACCGGCTGGATGATCGAGCACGACCCGGTCCGTCAGCAAAAGTACTGGAATGCACGCGCTTACTTCTCGATCTGCAACACCAACGCGGGAGAAATTCTGACGGAGATCGCCATCCGCAATCGCGCCGTTATCCTCGGGAAATCTCAGCAGACCGCCAGCCGCAACCTCCAGCGTCTGGACCACTTCATGACCGAGCATCGGGACCTGCTGGGCTGGACTCGCCCGCAAGGCGGCATGACGGCCTTTCCGTGGCTGGTGAGCGGCGAGAACGCGCGCCCATTCTGCCAAGCTGCGACCGAGCGCGGAATCCTGTTCGCTCCGGGAGATTGCTTCGACGTACCCAGCCATTTCCGGCTAGGCTTCGCCGCGAGTGGGGAAAACTTTGTCGTCGCGCTGGAGCGCTTTGAGGAATTTATCAAGAGTTGGGCGGCAAAAATGGTGACCGCGTAACTGGAGCGGCGGCGTCCTCGCCCGCCTGGCGCGCAGCGCCGAATGAATGCGCGGGTGAGAAGGCAACCGAACTCAACTTTCCCGCACGATCTTGACTTGTCGTTCCGACGCCGAGCGCAGCGGAGGCGGAGGAATCCGCTGTTCCTGACACCGGACGCCTAAGTCCCAGCCATGAACACCGCATTCGAAACAGTCGCCGCCCGACGTAGATGTTTGAGATCGCGATACTCCTCCGAGTCGTACCACCGGCGAGCCTCGTCCGTAGTGGGGAACTGGATGAGCACAGGAAAGAGAGGCTGGTACGAGCCTTCGACTACCTCAAAGGGCCCGCCAATCACAAGGTAGCGGTCACCGAACTTCTCCACTACGGGCGTGACGCGCGCTTTATATTCTTCCATCTTTGCGGCATCCTTGATTTCGCGAATATCGACTAGGGAATAGGCAGACATTGGTATCACCTCAACCGGGTGAGAAATTCTAGCAGTCCCATGCACGACCGTATCGCCCAATCCCTCAGCGCGAAGTTCGTAGGGCGCTTATCACAGTGTGCCGTCAACTATCAACCTCCGTAGTTCTGGCACAGAGCACTGGCCTCCCATTCACCATCACGCCTGCGATCTTCCCCTTGGGCCGACACTGCATTTACACTAATCCGTCGAGCAGTCCCCCGGGATTAGCAATTGTCCAGAACACTTTTGGTTATTTTCCTCATTGCAGGTTCCACTCGGGTCTTCGCCCAGACCGTGATCGAAGGCACGGTGCGCGCCGGTGCGGGCAATCCTGTGTCGGGAGCCTCAGTTCGCTTGCTCCCCCAAGACGGCGGTTCGCTGCAAACAACATCCACCGCGAGCGACGGCAGCTTTCACTTCGCGGGCGTGGAAGCCGGACCTTACACGCTCAAAGTCGACGCCACCAATTTCTACCCGGCCGAACACAGCTTCGTGCTGCGTCCCCGCCAGCCGTTCTCACTTTCCCTCGAATTGCTACCAAAACAAACCGTGCAGGAACAGGTCGAAGTCCGCTCCACCAGCCAGACCATCGATTCGCACCAAACCGGCAGCTCGTACACCTTCACGCACCAGGATCTGGAACACCTCCCCGACCCGTTGGTCGACAACACCAACAGCTTGGTCAAGAACTTGATGCCGGGAGCCAGTGACAGTCACGATGACCTCCTCGCCGTCCGCGGCACGGAGTTCTCACTGCATGAGTTCATCAACGGCATCTCATTCCTCGACAACACGCAGCCGCAGTTCTCTCCCGGCATCAGTCCGCAGATTTTCGAAACAGTGGACCTCATGACGGGAGGCTTCCCCGCCGAATACGGTAACCGCTTCGGCGGAGTGCTCGACATCACCACCCGCTCGGGCGCAAGCCTGGACGGGCACGGCGACGTGAATTTCCGCGGAGCGACCTTCGAGAATTACGACCTGAACGCCGACTACGGGGGCCAAGCGGGCTGGCTAGGCTACTACTTCTTCGGGGATGGCTTCACCTCGGGGCGCTATCTCGATCCGCCTGAACCGAAAGAACTCTATGACTTCGGTAAAGGTTCGCGCGCCACAGCGCAGTTCGACTTTCATTCGGGCACCAAGGATGCATGCAAGCTTCTCCTGATGGGTGGCGGCACGAATTTCCAGCAGCCCAACCTCTCCAACGACCAGGGGGTGGGGCGCGACGCGCAGCGCCGTCTCCGACAGCAGACCGGAATCCTCAGCTGGTATCACACCTTTTCGCCCGAGACGCTATTGTCTACGTCCCTCTATGAACGTGTGGGCTCCGATCGCGTTTTGCCCACCGCCGATCCCATCACGCCGTATTCCGTCGCCTCGCGCGCACCGCTGACCATCGGCGTCAAAAGTGATATCTCGCATCTTTGGCATGGGCAAGTGATCAAAGCGGGCGTCGATCTTGTTCGCCTGCGCGAACTGGAGAGTTTTTTCTTTGACAGCCGCGGCGACCCCGACGCGTTTCCATCCTTCAACGGTGGCCTAAAAGGGGGACAAGCCAGCCTCTACCTGCAGGATCACTTCTCGCCCTTCCGCAACCTCTGGGTCGACCTGGGCGTGCGCTACGACTACTTCGATCTGGTAACGACAGCGGCGCAGACCAGCCCGCGCATCGGCTTTGCGTATCATTTCAATCGCACCAAGTCGGTGCTGCACGCGGCCTACAACCGCTACTTCTCGCCGCCGCCCATCGAGTATTCGTTGCTCGCCAGCTTCATCGGCCACAACGCTGTCGACCCCGATCAGCGCGTGGGCAACGTGCGAGCTTATCGCCAGAATTACATGGAAGCTGGATGGTCGCAGGAACTGCATCCCCGCGTGAGCCTCGAACTGAACGCCTATCTCCACACCGGACGCGACTCGTTCGAGAACCACGAAATTTCCATCAGCCGCATCTTTGTTCCCATCAACTTCCATGCGGCCCGCTCCAGCGGCGCCGAACTGGTGCTGAACCTCAAACCGCTGGAACGCCTCGGCATCACTGGACGCTTTCAGTACGCACTCTCGCGCACGTATTTCTACGGACCCATCACCGGAGGGTTTGCCGGCGACGAACCCCTGGTCGCCGGCGAGCGCATTGTCCCCGCCTTCGACCAGACTCACACGGGCACAGCGCAGATTTTCTATCGCAAGCGCTGGCGCGGTTTCTGGGCGGGAAGTGCGTTGCGCTACGGCAGCGGGACGATCGTCGAGCGTGGTCCGCGCCTGCCCCAACATTTCACCAGCGATCTCGCGACCGGCGTGACTTTGTGGAGCGCCGAGCCGCGCCGCCTCGATTTCGAGTTCGACGTGACCAACGTTTCCAACAGCATCTACCAAATCGCGAAAGAGAGCGAAGAGATCCCCATTCAGTACGCTCCCGCGCGTACGGTAGGCGGCAGCCTGAAATTCCACTTCTGACGGCCTTTGTGGCGCGGACACTCCTGTCGGCGTCCGTTTCAATCAGCACCGCCGGAGTAAGGAAGGCACGGGAGTCCGGGCGAAATCCTACATACCCGTGGCAGGTGCCTCAGCGCTCACTTGCGAGCGAGCACCACGATGTTTTCGGAGGAAGCCCTGTAGGCACGATTAACTGCTCGGCGTAGGAACACCTACCCTCGGGAATTTGCCCCCGAGCGAAGTCGAAGAGTCCAGCCCAGCGAAGCTCAGCAGTGCTCCGCCCTAAATATTTCAGTACCTCACTGCGAAATGGCGACCAAGGGGCTATCCTGATGAGCACACTTGGAGCCCCACCAGTGCCCCTATTGGACACCATCGGCCTCATTGTCGTCGCAGTAGCGCTAGTTTTCATCTGGGTTCGGCGAAACCAAGAAGCCCCTGCAGTCAGATCCCGTCGCCGGCTCGGCCTGATCGTCGCGTCGATGGGAGCAGTTTTGCTGTTGGCGACGCTAGTCTTCGCCCGAATCTATGTCCTCAGGCCGGCAGCGATCCTGATTCTGCTCTTTGGCCTGCTCTACTGGCTTCTAAACCGGATCGACAAGATCTGAAGCGGACAATAGGAACTCATGTCCACAGGTGAGCGATTGAGGAAGGAAAAAGCAGGGAAATACCGCACCGCCCAAACCAGCACCTAAGACCTAGCACCCAAGACTAAGAGCTAAGAGCTGACTAAGACTCTAAGACCTGGGCTCTGCCACCGCTGCCGGCTGAATCTCCTCCACATCCACCCATTTCGTCGGATACTTCCCCGTGTAGCAGGCCGTGCAGTAGTCGGTCTTCTCGCCTTCGCCGCAGGCCTTCTTCAATCCCTCGAGCGAGAGATAGGCCAGTGAATCCGCGCCGACGTATTCGCGGATTTCTTCGACCGACTTGTTGGCTGCGATCAGCTGGCTCTTCGAAGGGGTGTCCACGCCGTAAAAACAAGGCGAAATTGTCGGCGGACACGAAATTCGCATGTGCACTTCCTTCGCCCCCGCGTTGCGCACCATGCGCACGATCTTCCTGCTGGTCGTGCCGCGTACGATGGAATCGTCGATCAGAACCACCCGTTTGCCTTCGAGCAGCGAACGCACCGGGTTCAGCTTCAGCCGGACCCCGAAGTCCCGCACACTCTGTTTCGGCTCGATGAAGGTTCGGCCCACGTAGTGGTTACGAATCAACGCGAAGCGGAACGGGATCCCGCTTTCGGCCGCGTACCCGAGCGCAGCCGTCACGCCCGAGTCGGGCACCGGCACAACGATGTCGGCATCCACCCCGGCTTCGCGCGCCAGTTGCCTGCCCAAGCCTTCGCGACTCACCTGCACCGAGCGCCCAAACACCAGGCTGTCGGGACGCGAAAAGTACACGTGCTCGAAAATGCAACTCGACTGCGGAGCCGCCGGCGAATAAAAGCGCGAGGTGATGCCCTCGGGCCCCACGATGACGAGTTCTCCCGGTTTTACGTCGCGCTCGTAAGTCGCGCCAATCAAATCAAATGCGCAAGTTTCCGAAGCGAAGACGATCGTATCCTGCTTCAATCCCGGCAGCGCCGGGATCCGTCCCATGGCCAGCGGCCGGAAGCCGCGCGGATCACGCGCCGCAAATATGCGGTCCGACGACACCATGACCAGCGAAAATGCCCCTTCCACTCGCCGCAGAGCATCGGCCATCGCCTCCGGCAGAGTATGCTCGCGCGAAAGCGCGATCAGGTGCACGATAACTTCGGTATCGCTGGTGGTCTGGAAAATTGATCCCTGCGCCTCGAGCCGCGAGCGAATCTCCATCCCATTCACCAGGTTGCCGTTATGCGCAACCGCAATCGATCCCTTATTCGACTGCACCAGGATTGGCTGCGCATTGAGCAACGCCGAATCGCCGGTAGTCGAATAGCGCGTGTGCCCAATCGCCAATGTTCCCCGCAACTTGGCCAGCACTTCTTCCACGAAAATGTCGGCCACAAGCCCCATCGCCCGATGCGGACGCAAAGTCATCCCGTCGGAACTGACAATGCCCGCCGACTCCTGTCCGCGATGCTGCAAGGCATGTAGTCCGAGGTAAGCGAGCTTCTCCGCTTCAGGGTGCGCGTAAATCGCGACCACCCCACACTCTTCGCGAAATTTGTCGGAAATCAGCACTTAGTAATTAGCCTTTAGCATTTAGCTCTCAGTCGTCAGTCTTCAGCAAAAGCTCGGCTCATCTCCCAAATAAAGCGCGGCGCAAACCTATGCAGCAACGGCTCCTTTTCACGGTAGGGTTTGGATTCGCCCTTCAGTTCTTGCGAACAGCTGCTCCGATAGCCCCGTGTCCGCCCTGCTAACGCGCAACCATGCCGCCTTCGGAGTCGCAATCGTCAGCCGAACCGCATACCCACACGCGTCCCAGGCGGCATACGCATCAGACTCGATCTCGACGGCTTCCATATAGCCCTGCATTGTCGTCAACCATGGAAACTCCGTCACTTCTCCCCGGCCCAGAGCAAACACCGGAAAGGAGGCTTCGTCCGACATCCGCTGCGCCCGCTCTTCGCGATCTCTGGTTTCAATTCTTGCTCTTCAATCGCCAATCGGCAATCGAAAATTGGCAATGCGATCAGTCCGCCGCTACCGCTTCCGGCTCCGTCCTCAAAGCTCGTTCCAGCGCCGATTCATACACAGCGCGCAGCTCTGCAACCGAAGCCAACACCACCACCCGTCCATCCAGCTTGATTTCCACTTGTGCCGGAACAGTTTCTCCGAGCACATCCACGAAGAGCCCGTTCTTTCTCGCTATCTCTTTGATTCTCGGGAGCTGGCTCAGGTCGCACGAGATTACGACCCGACTCGCATCCTCGCCGAACAAGGCGAATTCCGGCGGCAGTCCATTCGACGCAATGTCTACCCGCAAACCCATCCCCGTCGCGAAGGTAGGCTCGGCCAGAGCGACCGCCAGTCCCCCCGAAGAACAGTCATGCGCGGACTCGATCAGCCCCGCCTGGATCATCTCGATTAACCCCTTCTGCAGCGCGGCTTCCTGTTCGAGTTCCAACTCCGGCGGATAGCCCCACACCGCGCCCAGAATCTCTTTCGCGTACTCGGACGAGCCAAATTCGGATTCTACGTCCGTGATATCGCCCGCTTCGGTCCCACGCAATAGCACAATCGTGCACCCCGCTTCGCGGAAGTCCATCTTCGCAGTTTTGTGAACATCTTCGAGCGCGCCCACAATACCCAGCACCGGCGTTGGATAAATGCCTTCGCCCAGAGTCTCGTTGTAAAAGCTAACGTTGCCGCCCGTGATGGGGACTTCGAGTTCCTCGCAAGCTTTGGTAATGCCATCGACCGTCTGCGAAAACTGCCACATGATATGGGGCTTTTCAGGATTGCCGAAGTTCAAACAATTGGTTGCGCCGATCGGAGTTGCGCCCGCACAGGCCACGTTTCGACAAGCTTCCGCCACCGCGTGCATCGCGCCCAGCCGCGGATCGAGATAACACCAACGCCCGTTGCCATCGAGCGCCATGGCCAGCCCGCGCTGGGTGCCTTTGATGCGAATCACCCCCGCATCGCCCGCCCCGGGTGCTGCCACGGTGTTGGTCTGCACCATGTGATCGTACTGCTGCCATACCCAGCGCTTGCCGCAAATGTCCGGGCTGGCGAGGAGCTGCTTGAAGTTGTTCGTAAGATCGCCCGCCTCAGTGAGTTGAATGGTCGACGGCATCTCGCGCTCGACCGGAGGCTCCCACCGTTCCAAGGGGCGCTTGTAGAGTGGGGCATCGTCGGTAAGGGCTTCGTTCGGAATCTCTGCTACCAATTCGCCGTGCTGGCGCACGCGCATGACATTGTCTGGCGTAACGTGGCCCACTTCGACCGCATCGAGCCCCCACTTCTCGAAGACCCGAAATACTTCCTGCTCCCGGCCTTTCTGGGCGACCAGCAACATGCGCTCCTGCGACTCCGAGAGCATGATCTCGTACGCGGACATGCCGGTTTCACGCTGAGGCACGCGATCGAGCTCGATTTCCAGTCCCACCTTGCCGCGCGCGCCCATCTCGCAGGTGGAACACGTCAGCCCAGCCGCGCCCATGTCCTGAATACCAACGATTGCGCCCGTCTGCATGGCTTCCAGACAGGCTTCGAGTAGCAGCTTCTCAAGGAACGGATCGCCCACCTGCACATTGGGCCGCTTGGCTTCCGACGCTTCGCTGAATTCTTCCGAGGCCATGGTGGCGCCGTGGATGCCGTCACGCCCGGTCTTCGCACCGACATAGATAACCGGATTTCCCTCCCCGGCGGCCTTCGCGTAGAAAATCTGGTCGCGCCTCACCAGGCCCAGCGCAAACGCGTTCACCAGCGGATTGCCCGAATAGCATGGCTCAAACTTCGTTTCGCCGCCAAGGTTTGGTACGCCAAAGCAATTCCCGTAAGAAGCGACCCCGCTGACGACCCCTTCCATGATGGAATGATTTTTGTGAATCTCGCTTTGTGTGGCGCGGACACTCTTGTCCGCGACATTTGACTTTGACTCCTCAATCGGCCCGAACCGCAGCGAATCCATCACCGCGACCGGCCGCGCACCCATGGTGAAAATGTCACGCAAGATTCCGCCCACTCCGGTTGTGGCTCCCTGAAACGGCTCAATGAACGAAGGATGATTGTGCGACTCGATCTTGAACGCGCATGCCCAGCCGTCGCCGATGTCGATGATGCCTGCGTTCTCGCCTGGCCCTTGCACGACGAGCTTGCTGCGCGTGGGCAAGCGCTTCAGGTGCACGCGCGAAGACTTGTAGGAGCAATGCTCGCTCCACATCACGCTGAAGATGCCGAGTTCAGTGAGCGTCGGCTCGCGTCCGCCTAGGAGTTGCTGGATGTTTGCGTATTCGTCCGGCGTAATGCCGTGCTCCCGGATGAGCTCCGGAGTGAGGGTAGGATTCAGAGAATGGCTCATGGCTGGAAGGTTTCATTGTCGCAGAAAAACCAGCCGTCTGTCGCCAGCCTTCGGTCGTCAGGAAAGTCGTTGGCTGTTGGCTGGCTTTTTCCCAAGACGGGGCGATGGGACGCCACCCTGGAAAATCCCACCGAGAGCGCAAGATTGCACTTTGAATAGGGCAAGATCGAGGGGAGAGGGAGCCAAGTAATTGACCGAGCGAATGTTAGCTAAATGATATGGTTTTAGAAAGCGATGTACGGGGTTGGCTCCCGGCAGGATCCAGGTCCATGGCCTCGCAGGATGCCCGTTGATTGCGGCTAGAAGGCCGAGACGCGTCTTTTGGGGTTGGGTGATGTTTGGGGTCGCCCATCTGTTCGTTCGCTTCCTAGGGACCGGTTCAATCCCGCATAAGCTAATAGATAACATAAACGCACGCGCGGTGGGACGTTCGGCCTCCTGATCTCGAACTGACGTGCTTTTGGCGAAAGACTAGCGACCGACGACTGGCGACTATACTGGGCTCGATGAAATCCGTCATCGTCGGCACGGCCGGGCACATCGATCACGGAAAAACCGCACTGCTGAAGGCCCTTACCGGAATTGATGCCGATCGTCTGGAGGAAGAGAAACGGCGCGGGATCACGATCGATATCGGCTTTGCACACCTGGAGTTAGCTGGTCCCGACGGCGACAAATTGCGTCTTGGCTTCGTAGACGTTCCGGGCCACGAACGTTTTGTGCGCAACATGCTGGCGGGAATCGGGGGGATTGACCTTGTGCTGCTGGTCATCGCCGCCGACGAGTCCATCAAACCGCAGACCCGTGAACACTTCGACATTTGCCGCCTGCTGGCAGTGCGGCGCGGCATCACGGTGTTGACGAAGTCCGATGCGGTCGATCGCGAGACGCTCGACGTCGTGCGACTGGAAGTGTCGGAGTTTCTGCGCGGGTCGTTTCTCGATCCAGCCCGATCACCCATCATCGCGGTAAGTTCTCGCACCGGTGCGGGCTTGCCGGAACTGAAACAGGAACTCGCCAAGATGGCCGTAGAAATTCCAGCGAAAGATTCGTCGGCATTGGTGCGTCTACCGATCGATCGCGTGTTCACGATGAAAGGCTTCGGCACTGTGGTCACAGGGACGCTGGTAGCAGGCAGGATTCGTAAGGAGGACGAATTGGAAGTCTTTCCCAGCGGCAAGCGCGTTCGGGTTCGCGGCGTGCAAGTGCATGGGGAAGCTGCCGAGCAGGCGGTCGCCGGACAGCGCACCGCGCTGAATCTGGCGGGCGTTGCGGTGGAGGACCTGGCACGCGGGATGATGCTCGCGCCGCCGGAGACGTTTCGGGGCACCGTACGCGTCGACACACGCCTGTCCCTGCTTCCATCCACCAAGCCCCTCAAGGACGGTGCTCGTGTGCACTTTCACGCCTATACGACGGAGACCATCGCGGAAGCGCGATTCTATGGACCGAAGCAGATACGGCCGGGCGACGAGCAGTGGGTGCGCCGCGATCGAAGGCATTTTCAAGGCCGGGGTTTGGGTCGGCGTGCTCATCGTTCTTTTCATCGTCGGATTGGCGGTGGCCGCGACGACGATGTTCCGTCGCTGACGCGCCGGATCTCCGGGGCCGCCCCGGCTCGTCGTGTTACTCGGCGCGGGCCTTCGCCCCGCCTGCGGTTCGTCGTGTTACTCGGCGCGGGCTTCGCCCCGCCTGCGGTTTCAGTCTTTGGCGTCGCCGCGGGCGAAGATGCTCGCCACGTAGTTCAGCACGTCGGTCGCCGAGACCTCGTTATACCCGAAGTACTTGATGAGCCGGCTCTTGATGATGTCGATCTTCTCCTGCGTTTCCTTGTCGACCACCGCGGAAACGAGCGTCTTCAGCTTGATCGAGTCCTTCTGATCCTCGAACAGCTTCAGCTCGAGGGCGCGCCGCAGGCGGTCGTTCGTGTGCCACTCGAACCTCTTGCCTTCGACGGCGAGCGC
>Ga0137418_10001259_pt1 | contig 11385 bp, 10 predicted proteins | sample CZODoug3_1_2_16f_FD_122242 | JGI IMG/M metagenome (GOLD analysis project Ga0137418, IMG submission 122242) | Vadose zone soil fungal communities from Angelo Coast Range Reserve, California, USA - CZODoug3_1_2_16fungal (Hybrid Assembly) | ecosystem: Environmental > Terrestrial > Soil > Vadose... | reverse complement strand
CGCCAGCGCCTTCGCCTTCGTCGCTGACGGGAAGAACGGCCTGCGCGTCCTGCAAATTCTTTCCCCTTGGGACGACCCCGCGCATTTTTCGGGCTTCAGCCCTCGTCCGACTCCCAAACTCATCGCCACTGCTCGCACCCGAGGCCCCGCCCTCGCCGTCTCGAAGGGTATCGACCGCGACCGCGCGGTCGACGAGTCCGGCAACCAGCTGGCTGTCTTCGGCCGCCGCGGCGCCCGCCCTCTCAACCGCGCCGAAATGCGCAGCCTGTACATTCATCCGCATACCGGACAGCCATACGGCGTCACAGATGATGCCGATGCCGTTGAAAAATCTCGCTCCACGCGGCCTTCATCCTCCTGCAAGCCCACTAGCTTCCTTGTTTTTGCGTGCTCGATCTTGGTTGCATTCCCTTCATTGAGGTTATTGCCATGAAACGTCGCAGATTTCTCTCTCACGCAATAAAAACCGCCTCGGCCACGGTTTGCTCTCAGCTCTTTCCTCCTGCAATTTGCGCTTCTCTCTTTCCACAGGGTGCTGCGCCAAAAACTTCTCCCAACAATTCCGCGCGGCCCCAGCTCGCACTCACTCTCGATGATCCGACGCTCACGGTCGGATCCGTTCTCAAATGGCAGGAAGCCAATAGCCGTATATTGAAAGCGATTTCCGAAAAAGACGTCCGCGCCGCGCTGTTTGTTTGCGGGATTCGCGTGGACGACGCCGAAGGGGCCAAGCTGCTTACCGCCTGGGATCAGGCGGGCCACCTCATCTGCAATCATTCCTATTCGCATAAGCTCTATGGCGAGCGAACGAGTTACGCGGATTTCGCCGTCGATTTTCTGAAAAACGAAAAGGTGATCGCTCCCTATCACAACCGCACCGCGCTATTCCGATATCCCTTCTTGAAGGAAGGCGACACCGCAGACAAGCGCGATCGCTTTCGCGTTTTGCTCAAGGAGCGCAGTTACCGCGTCGGCCATGTCACCATTGACGCCTCCGACTGGTACGTGAGTCAGCGCTTTGTCGATCGGCTCAGCAAGCAGCCCAAAGCTCCCATCGCTCCTTATCGCGATTACTTAATCGCTCATCTCCTGGATCGTGCGGCATTCTATCGCCAACTTGCTCTCGATGTTCTCGGCCGCGACATTCGCCATACGTTGTTAATGCATTTCAATCCACTGAATGCTTTCGTGCTTCCCGATGTCATGAATGCTTTCGAGGTTGCCGGATGGCAATGGATTGATGCCTCCCTGGCTTTTGAAGACCCCATTTTCCGCAGCCAGCCGCAGACTCTTCCCGCCGGAGAAAGCCTGGTCTGGGCTCTTGCCAAGGAAACAGGGCGATTCGAGGATCGTCTTCGATACCCCGGTGAGGATGACGTTTACGAAAGTCCAAAAATGGACGCCCTAGGCTTGTAATTCACCCCGGCGCCTTAGGCACGCCGATCTCGTTGCCAATCGAAAGAATTCCAACTACCTTTCTATTTTCTCTCTTTCTTCGTCTCCGCTATCTCTTTCAGGGCATGGAATTTGCAGCTTTCTGTTGCATTCTGAGACACTCATCTCCTTTCCTTTGTGCCTTTTACCACTACGCCGCATCTAACCGAGGTATAATGAACCGTTCACATCTTTAACGCATAGCACCCATCAAAATAATTCGTGGGGCAGTGTGGAGGGAACGCAGTTAAGGTGTATCCAGAGAGGGTGAGGAGGCTTCCCAGAGCGGGCCCACCAAGAAAGGCAGCACAGGAGTACTAGTACATGACTAAACAATTTCTATTGGCTAGCGACTTTGACCAGACGCTTAGCTTCAACGACTCGGGAGTCGTTCTTAGCGAACTAATCGGCTTCCACGGCTTTCATGACAAGGTTAAGGGCCTTGCCGAGATGAACCTCGTCCAGCAGGGCGCGGAACTCAGCTATCTGATTCTCCACGACCCGGACTTCCGCAAAGTCCGCCGCGATCACCTTGTTGAAACCGGCAAGCGCATCCGCTTGAAGAATGACGTTGCGCTCTTTGCGCGTGCTTTGGAAAACCTCGCCGAGGGCTACAAGTTCCATTTCAACGTCATCTCCGCCGCGCCGCAGGAGATCATCGAGTCGGCGCTCGAAGGCATCGTGCCGCCGGATCATATTTTCGGCACGCGTTTCCGCTACAAAGAAGCGACGGGAGAAGTGGACTCCATCATTCGCGCGTCCGCGGGCTGGGGCAAGATCACCGTGCTCGAAGAGCTCCGTTCAACTCTCGGCATCAGCCATGACAGCATCATCTACATGGGCGACGGCAGCTCCGATCTCCCCGTCATGATGCACGTCAATCAGTATGACGGCCTGACCATTGCGGTGAGCGAAGCCAAGTTCATCACGCGCGTCGCGAAGCGTACCGTGCTCAGCGATAACGCTATGAGCGTCCTCGTCCCCGTGTGCGAAAAAGTCCTCCGCTGGGACTCCGCCAAGATCCGGCGCGTCTTCGCGTCATACGGGCTCACGCTCCTCGAATGGGAGAAGGTGCGCACCGACATGCTCACCATTCAGGACTCCGCCGAAGCGGTGGCGGCAGCGTCCGCAAACCAGATCAACGCTCAATAAGCTCTTCTTATTGTTTCTTTCCAGGGAGGGCGGGCTTCAGTCCGCCCTTTCCTTTTTGCTATTCTCTTTCTCGTCCGGAGGCCACCATGGCGAAGAAATCCATCCTCATGATCGTTGGCGATTACGTGGAAGATTACGAAGTGATGGTCCCATTCCAAGCTCTACTGATGGTTGGCCACACCGTCCACGCCGTTTGTCCCGGCAAAAAATCCGGCGAGTACGTTCGGACCGCCATCCACGATTTCGAAGGTGACCAGACCTACTCCGAAAAGCGTGGCCATAATTTCACGCTCAATGCCACTTTCGACCAGGTGAAGCCCGAAGACTACGATGCCTTGGTCATCCCTGGTGGCCGCGCCCCCGAATACCTCCGGCTCAACCTGCGAGTCATTGAAATCGTCCATCACTTCTCAAAGGCTAATAAACCGATCGCCGCCATCTGCCATGCCGCGCAAATCCTCGCCACGGCTAACGTCATCCAGGGAAAAAAGTGCAGCGCCTATCCCGCTGTCGGTCCTGATGTGGCCCAAGCCGGCGGCACGTACGTCAATCTCGCCATGACCGATGCCATCGCCGACGGCAATCTAGTGACCGCGCCGGCCTGGCCTGCGCATCCCGTGTGGCTCGCCAAGTTTCTCGTTGTCCTCGGCACGAAGATCGAGCTGTAATTTTCGAATCGATTATTTGAATCCGTCCATTCTAAAAAACGAATTCCGCCTTCACTCTTCCTAAAAACTCCTCCAAAGAGGATAATTTCCTGTTCGGCATCCCGCGAAAGGGCAACTCGTCATCTCATGGCAAACGTCAACACCAAAAGAGGCGTCATCGGCATCCTCACCGGAGGCGGCGACGTTCCCGGCCTCAATCCCGCCATCCGCGGCGTCACGCTTCGCGCCATTCGCGAAGGCTATCAAGTCATCGGCATTCGCCACGGCTGGGCCGGCCTCGTCGATATCGTCCGCGACAAGGACTACGATAACTCCGACAATTTCTTCCTTCTCGACGAAGAGACTGTCGATCGCGCCGGCCGCACAGGAGGCACGTTTCTCCATTCTTCCCGCACCAATCCCGGCCGCGTCAGCAAATCCAATGTCCCCTCGCACCTCAAGGACAAATTCACGTCTGAAAAGAATGACCTCACTCCCGAAGTCCTCAAGAATCTCGCCTGGCTGGGCATTGATACTCTCATCCCTATCGGGGGCGATGACACGCTCAGCTACGGTGTTCGTCTCCACAAGGAAGGGTTCAAAGTCATCGGCATTCCCAAGACCATGGACAACGACGTCCCCGGCACTGACTACTGTATCGGCTTCAGCACTTGCGTCACCCGCACCATTCAGATGGTCAACAGTCTCCGCACCTCCGCCGGCTCCCACGAGCGTTTCATGGTCATCGAAGTCTTTGGCCGGTACGCGGGTTTCACGGCTATGCTTCCCACCATGGCCGGTGCTGCAAATCGCTGCGTGATTCCCGAATACAAATTCAATATCGAGAATCTCACCGAACTGCTCGTCGCCGACCGCCGCAAAAATCCCAGCCGTTACTCGATCGTCCTGGTCTCGGAAGGCGCCATGTTCGAAGGCGGCGAAATGGTCTTCGAAAGTGAAGCCACCGACGCCTATGGCCACAAAAAACTTGGCGGCATCGGCGAAATCGTCGGCGAAAAAATTAAGGAAGTTTCCGCGAAATTCAACGGCGGCAAAAAAATCGACGTCATCAACCAAAAGCTCGGTTATCTCGTCCGCTGCGGCGACCCCGATGCTATTGATTCCATCGCCCCCATGGCCTACGGCAATCTCGCTCTCGATCTCCTCCTGAAAAACATCAGCGGTCGTCTCGTTGTCCTCAAGAACGGCCACTACGACAACATTCCTCTTGAAACTGTCACCGCAACCAAAAAGGTGGTCAACGTCAAGGAGCAGTACAATACCGACCGCCTCCGCCCGCAATACGCCAGCTTCGAGATGCGGCCCCTCTTCCTCATGACCAACGAAGTGAGATAGTCTCTCTCCCCATATCTTGCTTGGGCGATGGCGGCTGTCGGGGAGGCCTTATCTACGTATTGGGGATTGACGTTGGTACCGGAGGAACGCGCGCCCTGATCATCGATGGCCGCGGCCGCGTCGTCTCCTCCGCCACGGAAGAGCACCAGGCCTTTGCCTCGCCGCAGATCGGCTGGGCTGAACAGCACCCGGAAGACTGGTGGCGCGCCTCCTGCATCGCGGTTCGCAAAGCCCTCGCTAGCGCCAGTCTCAGCTCCGAAGAAATCGCCTGCGTCGGTTTTTCCGGCCAGATGCACGGCGCGGTCATGCTGGACGAGCAGGGAAGCGTTGTTCGTCCCGCGTTGATTTGGTGCGACGTCCGCACCGAAAAGCAGTGCCGCGATCTGACCGCCAAAATCGGCCAGGAGCGTCTGATTCAGCTCACCTGCAATCCCGCATTGGCCAATTTCACGCTTACAAAACTGCTTTGGGTCCGCGAGAACGAACCCGAAAATTGGAAACGCGTTCGCTCGGTCATGCTCCCGAAGGACTACGTTCGCTTCCGTTTTACCGGCGAGCGCGCCACCGATATGGCCGATGCTTCCGGCACATTGCTTCTCGATGTCGCCCATCGCCGCTGGTCGCACGAAATGCTGCAAGCCGCCGAAATCGATGAACGCTTGCTGCCATCCCTCCACGAATCTCCCGCCGTTTGCGGAAAAATTTCCGGCAAAGGGGCAACGGAAACGGGTCTGCGTGCTGGCACGCCAGTCGTTGCTGGTGCAGGCGACCAAGCCGCCGGAGCCACCGGAATGGGCATCGTCTCTGCTGGGGCGGTCAGCGCCACTATCGGCACTTCCGGCGTTGTTTTTGCCGCCACCGATCGCCCCGCTCTGGATCCTCTTGGCCGCGTCCACACTTTTTGCCACGGCATTCCCGGTCGTTGGCACGTCATGGGTGTCACCCAGGCCGCCGGCCTCTCCCTGCGCTGGTTCCGCGATACCTTTGCAACAAACTCCAGCGGCGCCCGCGAATCCTACGACCAGCTCACGGCCGAAGCGGCAAAAATCCCCGCCGGTTCTGATGGTCTCTTGTGGACGCCCTATCTGATGGGCGAGCGCACTCCCCATCTCGATTCCAACGCCCGCGGCGCTCTCATTGGCCTCACCGCCTCGCACACACGCGCCCACGTCGTTCGCGCCATCCTCGAAGGCGTTGCCTTCAGCCTCCGCGACACGTTCACCCTTTTCCGTGAAATGAACGTGCCTGTCACCAGCATCCGCCTTGGCGGCGGTGGCGCACGTTCACCGCTCTGGCGCCAGATCCAGGCCGATGTCTATGGCCACGCCGTGGAAATCGTCGAGGCCGAAGAGGGCGCCGCCTACGGAGCCGCGCTTCTCGCTGGAGTCGGCGCTGGCGTGTGGCCGTCCGTCGAAGCGGCTTCTGCCGCCACTGTTCGCGTTGCGTCTCGCGTCAATCCCCAACCTACCGCCGTCGCCACTCTCAACGCCAGCTACGCCGCTTTCCGCCGCATCTACCCGGCAACCCGCGAGATCTTAACTTCCCACTAATTTGGCCGCGGGATTCGCTTGCGCGCCGGTCACTGCGTCTTCGGTTTCCATACTCAGTGAAAATATTTCGTGAACGAATAGAACGCCACCAAGAAGACCGTTGTCAGCACCAGAGCTGAATTTCTCGCCCGGTTCGATTCTCTCTTTTCCTCAAGCAGGTCCCCGATCGCTGAACTCAGGAAAAAAACATGCAGCCCCGTTATGACGCTCGCCGCAACTTCTACCAGCGCATATTCGTGAAGCAGCGCGGCGACGAAAATCGTTCCGCTGATGACCGCCGCGGCGAAGCACATCACCGCGGACAGCACGTGTCGCTTCATCGCACCTCCTCGTCAGTCTACGGCCCCGCTACGCCGCGTTCTTGGCGCGCACACGCTCCATCACCTGCTCGCGCAGCGTGTTCAGGCTGTTCACGATTCGGTCGGCTTCCACGTTCACCAGCGCGTATCGCTCGATCTTCTGATCGCCGGACTGCACGAGCACGTGATGATCCTCGCGCAGGTCCGGAAACTCGTTCAGTTGTACGCGCGTGCCGCGAAGCGCGGCCGCAAGCAATGCCAGTGTCTTCTCGACGTCCGCCGCGAACGCATGAAACGCCGCGCGTGCCGGAACCGCAGCCGTGTGCAGCCATCCCGCATCCAGCGCCATCAACGCATGCACAAAACGATGCGAGCTTGCCAGCAAAGCATTCAACTGGCTCATCTGCGCTGGCGTCGTTCCTGGTTCCGCGCCCAGCCGATCGATCGACGCTTCCAGATTCGTGCGCGCCAGGCGCGCGTTCAGCCGCACGCGGTCGAGTTCGCCTTCCCTGACTGCTTCGCCCCGCGCATACGATTCCGCAAGGGTGTGAAAATATTCCCGGTAAGCATCCAGCATTTCGGCAATCCTCTCCGAAACCTGCGTTCGCTCCCAGGTCGGCCAGACCCAATAAGCCAGAAGCGCCAGCGCGCCCCCCGCCGCCGTGTTGATTCCGCGCGCCCAGATCACTTCCTTCGGTGAAACTCCGGTGATGGCGATCAGATAAACCACCAGGGCGCTGATGGCCACGGCAAAAATCCCATAGTTCGCCGGGCCCACCCAGCGGAGCAAAAGTGTGAACACAAAGATCAGAAAAATCTGAATCATTACGCTGTCCGGAAGAAAACGAAAAAGGGCCGTGGCGAGGAAAAGTCCCGCGATTGTTCCGGCTATCCGCAAAAGACCGCGGCTGAACGTCGTCGTGAATTCCGGCTTCAGTACGAGCACGATCGTCATCGGCAGCCAATAGGAGCGGTGCCAAGGCAATACGCGTTCCAGACTATCGCCGAGAGCGACCAGGGTGGCCAGGCGAACGGCGTGACGGAACACCGAGGACTGCAGATTCAGATTCGCACGCAACGTTGCCAGCAGGCCACTAAAGCGCAACCGCCAGGGTTGTTGTGCTTCTTGTTTTACAAATGCTGCTTGGCCAATGGGCGTGGCGTTGACAGCCAGGTCGAACGCTGCCCGCAGCTGGCCGTTCAGCGCGTCCATTTGGAAACGCGCATCCTTCGCGACGGCGGCGAGAAAAGTCGCCGGCATGCTGTCTGTTTCTTCCCGCAGCAGTTGCGTGTAAGCCTCGCATGCGGCAAGGATTTCCTTGCCCGTTGCAGCAGGTATTCCGGACATCAAGGAATCGCCGATCGCTTGCAGCGCCTGCGCTGCCTTCTTCAAGTAGTCGTCGAGAATCCGCACGCCGGAGTGCGTGAGGCTCTCCCGCTGCATGCGCAGATGCAACCGCGAAAGCATCAGCAGGCTGAGCCGGATGCGCTCCGCCTGGGTGAGCAAAGCGCGGTAGCGCACCGCTTCGAGGCCCATCTCGCGATCGAGGCCGGAAAGCGCTTCTTGTGCTCGTGCGCTTTGAATTGTCGCGGGCGGCGGGGACGTCGCATTCAGCGGCTGCTGTGCCGCGCGGGCGAGTTCGAGAAACAGCTCGGCCAGAGCTCGCCGTTCCGGCTCATAGCGCTGCACCGGCCACAACGCCACGGATAGCGCCGTTTGCAGAAGTCCGCCACTAAGAGCGAGCGCGGAGGAGATCAATGCTTGATGGGTGGTCAGCGGCTGCGCCGAGTAAATCAGCAAGATAACCAGGCTGATCACGCCAAGGTCGGCGGCCGTGGTTCCCGCCGCGACAAACATTCCCGCGGCGAAAGCCCACACGGTGGCGATAATCACAGCGGCAACGTTGTGATGGCCGGAGAGTGCTCCGCAAAGCACGCCCACCGCGCAGAGAACGCTGGAAGAGAGCATGCGCCTGGCGCGCTGGGCGTAAGGGTCGCTCCCGTCAGAATAGGCGACGTTGAGCGCACCACTGGCCACCACCAAGCCGCCGCGCGGCATGTTCAGTGCAAATCCAACGATCAGCGGCAGAACCACGCCAATCGAATTGCGCAGAGCCATGTATGGATTTAGCTTTGAGGAATCGAAACGCGTCAGCCCTCGCCAGAACGCGCGCGCGAAGCCTTCGTGTGCTGGAGGCGAAGATGCCGCCGCGGCCGTCGCATGCGCAAATGGCTTCGAGGAGATTTCCTTGGTTGAGATCGACATAAAAAAATCAAATCGCGCGATGCACGCCCTAAACGCGCCTCCATTGTATCGGAGGACGCTCGTTACGGTTGGTTGCAAACGGTTGTACCCTGGCAGAGCGGATTTACATCCAACAAAACGAGACTGGGAGAAGATTTCAATGTCACAGCGTCAACTTGGAAAAAACGGCCCTCTTGTTTCCGCCATGGGCCTGGGCTGCATGGGAATGTCGGAATTCTACGGAGCGCGCGACGACCAGGAGTCCATCGCGACGATTCACCGGTCCATCGAGCTCGGCATCACCTTTCTCGACACCGCTGATGTCTATGGTTACGGCGACAACGAAATATTGGTCGGTATGGCCATCCGCGCTTTGCGCGACAAGGTTTTCCTTGCCAGCAAATTTGGGATCGTTCGCGACAAAGCTAATCCCACCGCGCGCGGCGTCAACGGCCGGCCCGAATATGTACGCGCATCTTGTGATGCCAGCCTGAAGCGCCTTGGCGTTGAAACTATCGATTTGTACTACCAGCATCGCGTCGATCCAACCGTCCCCATAGAGGAAACGGTGGGCGCGATGGCGGGCCTCGTGCGTTCCGGGAAAATCCGCTACCTCGGATTGTCTGAAGCTTCCACGGACACCATCCGCCGCGCCCACAAGGTGCATCCGATCTCCGCGCTGCAAACGGAGTATTCCCTGTGGAGCCGCGATCCTGAAGATGAGATCCTGGCGACAACGCGCGAGTTGGGAATCGCGTTTGTGGCGTACAGCCCGCTTGGCCGCGGCTTTCTGACCGGCCAGATCAAGCGCTTCGAGGACTTTGCGATGGACGACTACCGCCGGAATTCACCGCGGTTCCAGGGAGAAAATTTTGAAAAAAATCTCGACCTGGTTCGCCGCGTCGAGGCCATTGCCAAGGAAAAGAAATGCACCCCCGGCCAGCTTGCCCTCGCCTGGCTTCTCGCACAAGGCCAGGACATCATCCCCATCCCCGGCACGAAGCGGCGCCAGTACCTGGAAGAAAATGCCGCCGCACTGAAAGTGAAATTGAGTGCCGAAGACTTGCGCCGCATTGACGAAGTAGCCCCGCGTGGCGCCGCCGCAGGCTTGCGCTACCCCGAGTACATGATGCAAACCGTCGGCCGCTGATTACCTTTGCGCGATCGGCAAAATCGAAGCTAACCAGGGCCCACAAGGTAAGGATTTGTTAAGGTTAGAGGCCAGACCCGCGCCGCCGTCAGCGCCCGCCGGTACCGAGCGCGGGGAGAGTAAACTTCGGCGTGACTTCCTTGCGCTTCGACCAATCGTGATAAGTGTGACACTCAAAGCAGCGCGATTCGGCATGCTCCGGCCCCGGCGCATGGCACTTCTTGCAGGTCGCGATGCCGGGAATCAAGATGTCGCTCGATTCCGTGCTCGTCAGTGCCTTCGCGTGGCAACTCACGCACGTGAAGCCAGTGTGGGCGGCGTGATCGAACTTTGCATGCGGCATCCATCGCAGCGTTGTGTCTGCCGGCGCGACGTTTGGCAATTCCGCCGAGACGCTGGTGAGTTTGTCGGTGTCGTTCCCTTGTCCAACCGATAGTTCGATTCTTCCGCGCGAGCTTTTTGCAGAAGATGTAAGTGTGTGGCACTGCTTGCAGGTTTTTCGCCAGAGCAAATCTTCTGCTTCGGCCGTGCGCTCAGCCACCCATTGCGCCGGAGTGAGAATGCGAATCGCCGGAGGCAGCGGCTTACCCGTGAGGTCGCGCCCCGGGTCGCGCTGCACGCGCACTGCGCCTGCATGTGCGGCAATGTATTCGCGGAATGTTCTGACCAGAAATGTGCGTATGACTTCGGGCTTGTCGTGTGGAACACCAAAGTCGAAGCGTTTGTCAAACGTCAGCAAGTGGCACGCAGCGCAAGCGTTCGCGAATTTCACCGGCGCCATCAACTCACGACCCGTGGATGGATTGCGCGGTGCAGCACCAGAGGTTCCGGTAGGACGGAAACTGTCCGCGTCAGTGTAGGAAACGGACGCAGCGGAATATTTTGCATCGGCATAGGCCCACGTGGATTTTGCGGCCCCCGCAGCTGTTCGATGGCAGTCGCTGCAATCCAGTTGAACATTTGGCTCACTGGGCGCACGGCGAATCGGCTTCGTATGCAGTGAATGATTCAGCTTAATGGTGCCCGGGTCACGGTTAGTTTTATCCGCGGCGTCGAAGTTGGGATGGCCGTCTTCAAAGCGACGAATGTGGCTTGCGTAGAGCGATTTGCCGCTAGCCGCTTCGAGATTGACGTGACATTCCGCGCAAGCTTGATTGCTAGCAGCGGCGATGTTCATGCGCCCGCGGTGTTCGGTATGGCACGTCGCGCACGATGGAGTTGGCGTTTGCGCAGCGTGATGGACGGGGCCGTCGTGGCAGTCGAGGCAAGCGGCGTCCGCCGCTTTCGCGGAAAATGCGCCTGCAGTTTGCAGGTGGCAAGCAGCGCATTCTTTTTCCAGCACCGCATGCGCTTTGCTCATGCGGCCGCTGGAATAGACGCGATGATCGCCAGAAAAGCCGCGCCAGGAAATCCAAATCAATGCGAGCAAAGGCAGCAGGAAGCTAAGCCAGAATTTCGCGCGCTTCAGCGGCGTCGGCCTTTTGAAATAGTTGAGGTCGATGCGCTGCGCGAGCTTTTTTGTTGTTCTTGTTCTCGCCACTCGTTACTCGCC
>Ga0137418_10005741_pt1 | contig 11386 bp, 8 predicted proteins | sample CZODoug3_1_2_16f_FD_122242 | JGI IMG/M metagenome (GOLD analysis project Ga0137418, IMG submission 122242) | Vadose zone soil fungal communities from Angelo Coast Range Reserve, California, USA - CZODoug3_1_2_16fungal (Hybrid Assembly) | ecosystem: Environmental > Terrestrial > Soil > Vadose... | reverse complement strand
TTGAAAACTAAACCGCGCTTTCGCATCGGGATCGGACTATACCTTTATTCTAATCCAAGTAAATAAAACTAAAAACATTCTCGCTTTTTTTTACACAAGCACTAAGATTTGTTTAAGTTTTTGAAATTCTTATCTAATCTAATTGATCGTATTTTACGCATTTGATCTCGTATCTTTGTTAGATATTAAAACCGCTCAAGTCCAACATAAATTTTACTTTTTGTAAAGGATCTGGCTCAGATCCGATATTCTAAAGATTTCATACCCTTCATAGTAGTATAAAAATATAAAATTATATCATTTATAGTTTTAGAATTAGTAGAAACAACTGAAAAATAAGTTTTTTTTTTGTTTTTTTACAACAATCATGCCAAGAATAAACCCTATAGATGTTAATACAATTTTATCTAATTTTTGAGTTATTTCAAATCCATGGATCATTCGGCCTTTTTCTCTAGTTACTATATAGAAGGAACCCTCAGCCTCGGTAAAACCTATTATTCAAAGTTTTGACATTACAATCATAGCTTCTGTTTTACTAGTAACTAAATTATTTATAACAGATCAAGCAGGTGATATGTATTCTTCGGGTCTTATTTTACTCTTAAGTTCAGTTAAAAGTTCGTCCTTTTTTTTCTTAGATAGTAAAGGATTACTAAAAATAAGAGCGGCTTGTTTAAAAAGATCATAGTTAAATATTTACTTGTTAGTAGAGGATACTTATCAAAAATAGGAATAATATGTTGAAGAATAGACTTAATATCTCGAATTCGATATTCGGCCATATTACCAGAAATAGATACTTGACCGACACCTAGCATTTTTTGGACATAATAGAGAACTCTTAAATTATAAGTGCTTTGTGCTATTTTAAATTAAAGCCCTCATTTATTTTGTTTACTTTTGCTAAAGTGAAATGTTCCTGCGTCAGCAACTCCAACTGTAAATCCAACGAATCAACAACTTATGTTAATTTTTATTAATTTAGATATATTTTTTTTCATTTAAATATAAATAAGTAATACAAAAAAAAATATTTTTAAGAATAGAACATGCTTAATTTTTAGACACTTTAAATTATTTTTAATAAGGCATAGTTTTATTTAGTTTAAGGAGAATTTTATGTATTTTCTCTACTTTTTTAGGATTTATGTTTATGTTATTATAAAAAAAGGCTTTTTTCCATAATTTAAAATGAAGAGATTTCATACCATTAAATTTCAAAGCTTTTAATGAAAAAATATAAATTATGTTTTTAATAGATACACAATCTGAATCTGTAGTTTTCAAACAAAAATTTTGATCTTCAATAATAATTTGGCTAGTAATATTTAATAATCGTTTTATCAAATTTAATAAAAGCTTATCTTTAGAAGTACTAATTTCAAAAACTACATTAAATATAATTTTATCTTTTTGAGTTTTAGAAATAGTTAGAAATTTACCTTTACCTTCAATATATCCTGATAATCAATGCATTGAAAGAGAAGATTTAATTGATTCTATATTACTGTTTTCGCTTAAATATGAAATAGCTGGAGAACTTATTTCATTAGGTCCAAATAAAGATGTATTTAATAAATTTTCTATAGCTTTATTTTTCTGTATTGTAGTTAAATTATTATTTTCTAGAATACATCAAACTTCTTTAAATCTAAGATAAGAAAAATATTTACTAGAGTATAAAAGGTATTTATCAAAAATAGGAAAAATCTGCTCTTTTAAAATATTTCTATCTGTTATTATAAAAAAAGCTAGTTTTTTAGATTCAAGCTTTAAAACTCTTCCATAACCTAAAGTAGTTTTTATATGATAAAGTAATCTTAAGTTATAAATATTTTGTGAAATTTTATATTTTAATCTAAAATTACCTTTTATATTTTCAATACAAAAAGAATCATAAAAATCACTATCAGTTATACCCACTAATTTGGGAGCGAAAATGTTTGGAGCCTTAGAGTTTAAACTTTGCCGTTGTAATTTTAAGGTAAATAAGTTATTTAGTCCTAGTTCTAGTCCTAGTCCTAGTCCTAGTACTACTATTCAATTTTGAGTTTTCTTCATCCGATAAACTATTTAAATTATCATAATCCACAGATGTTTCATCTGAAAGAGCAGATAATTTTGGATTATTAGAATTAACAGTTAAATATCTTTTAGAATTCATGCCTAGTTTAATAGAATTAATTTCATCCATTCCCTCTTTAGTTAAATGAAGATTTTTTTTAATTAAGTCTGCTACTCTGCATCAATCATTTAAATCTTTGATTTTTCAACCTATTAGCGGGTATTTAACAAAAAATGGTAATAGTATTTGATGAATATCATCAAATTTATTAATTACCAATCTCGCTATTTCTGCAGCAGCTGCTGATCTTCCACAACCTAAATATTTAATCAAACTAATTAATAATTTTCGATCTCTAGAATGTTGAGAGAATATAAATATTAAAGTAAATCCTAATTTATTATTTGCAAGCTTTTTTGTTTTTACATAAAAACAACCTTCTCCTTCTACAAATCCTAAAATTCAAAAAGGATCAAAAGTTTCAGGAGTTTCAACCTGTGGTCTTTCACAAGGAACTAGTTTTGGAAAGTGATTTATTAATAAAGGAGATAATCCTTTATTTAATGATGCTCTAATAGAAATAATTTTTTTAATACCTTCCATAGTTAAATGGTCTTTTTTATCCATCATTAAAACAATTTGTTTAAATAATTCAAAATCAGCTCGTTTTTTAGTCAAAAGTGGATATTTATCAAAATGAGGAATAATAATATTAATTAAATCTTTAATAGAGACAACACTAAAAATAGCAACAGAATTTTTTCCTTTAATATTTTGAATTCTAAAGTTACCTACACCAAAGAAAGATTGTAATTTTTCTAAAATTAAAGCATCTTTGTTATGCAATTCTATTTTAAAAATAGGTTGAATATACCAACCTGTTTTATTTGTAATTCTTTGAATTATAGTAAAAGAAAAAGTAGATTCAGCATCACATATACCTGTAACATATTTTGGATGCAAATTATTTTTATCTAAATAAGATAAGTTATTTTGGTTAGATCATTCTTCAAAAAATTCTTTTTTGTCCTTTTTATAAGTACCTGTACTATAGAACGCTCCACGTTTAGTCTCTGATGAACTAAAACTAAGAATTAGCATCTTAATTTTTAATTTTCTTAGATTTACAATAGCTCAGTCGGATTGTCCCCAAGTTATTGACTTTATTACAGTATATTTTGCTAAATGAATATATACGAGTATTCAATTCCGAATAGAGGATTTCCCCGAATCGAGTGGAGTTTTATAGTATATATAAATTACTAATTGTAATAGTAATATAAACAAGAACAGCTTATCATAAACCGTTCAGCCTGTCAAATTGTATAGATATTTTCCTTTTCAAGAAAATTAAGTCTTAATCATTGCTAATACTGATTACATTTTAACAGTAAAATCTGTTTAATGATTCTCAATTAAATTGAGTTCTTTTAGTACCCTTGCTCGTAGCCTATCAACGGCAAGAGTTCATGCTATTTTTAAGGGAAATTAAGGGAAATTAAATTTGAGGTATCATCTAAATATTTATCTTTTTTATAATTTCTAATGTGATGTAGTTCACTTCAATCTAAAAAATCTAGATGTTTAGAGCTAAACAATGGAAAATTTGTTAAGTAATTGATTAAAATATCACAAGATAATTTTTTAGTAGTTTTGCCATGGCTAACTAATTCCATATAATTAGGTTTATTTCTTTTAATTTCAGTAACTTTTTTAACGTCAAGAAATTCTCTGATTTTATCCATTATATAGAAATTTGAATGATTTTTTGAAATAATTGTAGTTGATTTATATGATTGTTTTTGAGAAACTCTCATATAACCTTTGATGATAGTGGCAATTTCTTCGGAATTTAATTTAAATTCACAATAAAAATTACCATCTGATTCAATAAATCCAGATCAAATGGCTACCTAGCCAACTATTATCTAGACCTAATTTATATATTTTAAATCCATCTGTGGTTCTTGCATTTAATCAATCGATTAATCTATGTAAAGCTTCAATTTTAGGTGTTCTCATATTCCCATTAAGTAGTACAGCAATATTTTGGATAGATTTAAGATCTTGAAACAAAAGGTCAAGATAGTTTGAATCTTTAGGATACGCTATAGTTCCCCCTTTAATTACTTCCATAATCTTTGGGGCTAAAGGTGCATCTTTTTTAACAAAAGTGATTTTTACTACGGGGTAAAGCAAATTACCTTTTTGATTCCTAATAGTTTTTGGAACAATAATTGATCCGTCACCTTCAATTAACCCTGCCAAATAACTACCTAATTAATTATCAGAAGAGTCATCAGATGAAAAGGAATTTAAGGAAGACTTAAATATTCTACTTCAATAACCAACCTATGAAGTAAAAGCCAAATCTATACTAAATACAGACTTTCATATGTATTCTGGACTATATCTTCGTCCTCTTTGTTAAAGGAGCCTCACGCATAGTCTCTGAGGATTCTACTCCTAAATAATTTTAATTTAAATTAATAGTTTGGTTTCCTGCTGATTGTCCATTGTTATATCTAAATCAAAGTTACTGCCCTCTTTAGATGATGGAGGTCAGAGTAGATTTAGCTTTAGGAGTTTCCAGCAAAAAGTGAAGTACTTAATAGTAATTACTTACCATTCTGGCACAGGTTTGTACCAGCACCATTTTCCACTAATGAACTCAATAATAATAATAATAATGAGGGAGGTAATAGTTGGGTCGACTCCCCGCACCGTGATCAACTACTAATTCGAGTTAACTGGCAACGAATAGCCTCCCACCGAACCGTACATGCAAGTTTCCCCGCATACGGCTCTCCACGAACTTTTTTAAATTTGAAGGGATTTATAAAGTATAGGTTATTTCTTACTTTTTGGTCTCTTCAAGTCCTTGAGTGATAGGCCATCATAAGTACCTTTGTGTATTTTATTATGGCAGTCTATACCCAGAGCGGAGCTCTTTACGATTTAGTTTAGACATTAACTCATGGAAACCTTTTAACTTGGTATTAAATTTCCTGATATGTTTAACATGATGCATCTGAACTTCTTTAGTACTTTCACAAATCCAACAAGGGTCTCAGAAATTGGACTGAGTTCGAAGCTGCCAGTTTAAATATCTTAATGGATCATGATAATCAACTGAAATATTAAACTTTTTAAGCTTAGTATAAGAAGTAGGTATCTTAAGTGATACAGCATTCTTTTCTACAGTTCCAAGTTTAGATCCAAACTTTTTGAAGGCTCCTGCTCTGGATCCCAATCGGAATTTACGAGCTAAAGTTTTTGCGCAGGAATGTTTAAGGATATAGTTAATTATTGTATGAAATCTATGGTAATTGTCCACGAAAGAGTAATAATTGAGATAACCATTTATTATAGAGTTATATCGGATTATTATTGCTCTGTGTTCGAGAAAAATTCACTTTGTGATTGCATTTGTAATTATCTTTCCTCCAGGTTTGTAATCCTTAAGGAATCCTTCCTTAGCCAAGTTTTCTATGATTTCTTTATATGGCATAAGGAAATTTACCCTAACTTGATTTATTCTAGAGGTAATAGATCTACCATTCATAGTTCGGCATACCATTTTGCTTTCTTTGGCCTTTGGAATATGTATGTCAGCACCCAGAAATCTAGCTTTATCTTTGGTTAGAGAGGTAATTTTTGTTTTTTCAACACTCAATTGAAGTTTCAGGGTATTTTCTAGGAACAGTTTAACGTCTTCCTTGACCTGTTCTGCAAATTCTTTCTTTCCAATTATACCCATCATCCAGTCATCCGCATATCTGACATAACTAATACGATTACCAGTTCTAATTCTAGAAGGAAGAGAGTTTCTTTCTTTTCTCAGAGAACGTATTTCCTTCAAGTTTTCAGGATCTCGCTTTTCAATATATGTTTCATGTAAAGCGGATAATTTTTGTGAATATGCAACTATCTTCGAGTTAACTTTGGAGATATTCTTTTCTTTACTTGAGTATTCGTTAATATACCCATTCATAAAAAGATCAAACTCATGTAGATAAATGTTAGATAGGAGCGGAGATAGTACTCATCCTTGAGGTACACCGAGGTTAGAGTCTATAAATTTATAGTCTTCCACATACCCGGCTCTAGCTAATTTTAAGTAGAGGTCCATAAATTGTTGATCATGTATCTCTTTTTCAAGGAAAGAAGCTAACAGGGTGTGATGAATATTATCAAAATATCCTTTAATATCTCCCTCTATAGCATAGTCGTATCCATTTCACTTGGCCACTTGTTTCAGTGCTGAATGGCAACTTCTATAGGGTCTAAACCCGTGGCTTGTGTCCAAGAATCTTGGTTCGAAAATTAGGTTTAGGACAAGTTCCATTGCTTTTTGTACAATTTTATCTCTCGGAGAAGGGATACCTAGAGGTCTCATTTTTCCGTTAGGTTTTGGTATGTACAATCTTCGAGTTGGTTTGAATTGAAACTTTTCGGATCTTATATCTTTTGATAATTTAGTGAAGAATTCAGGAGATATTCCATCAAGAGTCTTGTTGTCCGTTCCAGGGGTCATGTTACCCGGTTTGGATTTTATACTGTGGTAAGCCCCAAATAGGACATCAGGGTTTGACACCAATTTTAGTAAATCGTAATACTTTCCATTTCGCATTTTTAGTCTCGACTCAAGGTCTGAACCGCTTATGTACCCATAATTTGGGACGGCAGCTGCAGATGTAGTCGAGAAGGTTCGCTGCCCTACTTTTTTACTAGGATGTACTCTTTTCCAGGTAACTAATATTGGGACTCCGTCTCCATAGGGATTGCTCCCCTTAGGAAATCCTGTAGTTGATTCTTTATGGGCATAATACTTTTTAGATCCTGTGCTTTGTTTAATCGTTTGTGATTGTAGTGTAATTATAGTTGCTTCATCAACGCTTTGATCTGACGATAATGACATAATTATATCGTTGTTATTTGGAACGATAGGGTTATCGAAGGCCCCACAAGCATAAATGGAAGAATCATGAAGTACAGTACTTGGCAATAGGTCATAGAGTAGTTTCCGTTCTCTGTCTATCGCTTTAGTGACATGCTCAGGTCCCCTAGTTATTTCAACATTAGGTAAGTCACTTAGTTTACATGGCTTAGCAACAGCCATGATTCCATTGAGTATTAAGCTCGAGTCTTGAGTCACACTCTCATAGCTTAATACCGAAGAATAGCCAATAAATATCCACAACAGCGCACACCAAAACGATATATTATTTAATCGTGGAAATCGTAACCCATTAAATATTTTTTTATTAAAATCCTTAATCTTATACTATATTTTTTATAACTTATTTTACAGTCAAGCTATATAGCCAGCTTAAACTATAAAAAAAAATAAAAAGATAATATTTAAAGAAGTAGTTTCCTACTTGGCCGAACTATGTCTTCACCCAAGTGCTTTATAAAAAATACAATTGGGGCTTCGCGTGTAGTCTCTGAAGATCCCTATTTCATAAAACATACTGATTAAAAAATAAAATTTTTATTTTTCTCTTCTCTAGCCTCGTTTTTATTTTTATTTTTTTAACAATAACAATAAAACCATAATGCGCAGGCCTTTGGAACAGAGGCAATAGGGTTTATAAAAGAATCGGTTTCTTGCATATACTTCCCATGTATATATAATTATTACTACTAATCCAGTCGAATTAACATATCTACGGCCTTAGCGTTAATTGCGTTAGCTAATAAAAATAAGAAAAAACGATAAGGAGTTTATATATCTGTTATCTGGAGTAAAACTCCGTTTTCGAGAGATTCCATGCATATAGCGAAGTAATAATTGAAAAATTTACACTTTTCAACGGCATTTCCTTTCTTGGGTTATTAAATTAATCTATTTAAATCTCCTTCCTTTTTACAAAAAATTATAAGAAACCTTTTTCTTAATTTTATTCTAGCTATATAGCTCTCTAAGAATAAAAAAAATCGAATCTAAAAATTACAAATTTAAAACCAAATATTAGCTCAAAGGCAAAATTTGATGGTGAATAGAAAAAGATTAAGGTTAATATAAAAATAAAAAGCAAATTCATATGGTACTACTACTATTTCTAGTAGAGCAACAAAAGCAAAACAAAAATTAGGTTAATTTATTTAAATGAATTCAGTTAAAGTAAACCCTACTGTTATTCATATTACTTTTTAAAGAATCAATTTTTACAATACTTTCATTAGTGTATTGTTTTTTGTCTAAAATTAATCTAGCTGCTTCAGCTCAATCTTTATAGTCTAAATATTTAGAAGAATATAAAGGATAGCACTCAAAATAATCTATAATAATTTTAATAGACTTTGAACTAGAAGCAGTTAAAGAAAAATAAACATTACCAGTAGCTACTTGTTTTCTAAGTAAAAGATTACAATTAAAAAAAAAAGCTATTTTATTTAAAATATCAAAATAACTTTCATTAGTAATAGGGTCAACCATTCTTTGTTCTATTCTTAATCTACAGGATATTTGTCTTTTTTTAGCCTTGTTTTCTATTTTAGTATGCCTAATACCAAAACTCCCGTCAGCATCCACAAACCCTGCTAATCAACTATTATTAAAATTTGACTCTTTATTTACAGATTTTTTTATTATATTTGAACTATGGTTAACATTTATTCAATCTATTAATTTATGAAGTTGATGAACTTTAGGTGTTCTTAATTCACCGTTTATTAGTCAAATAATTTTTTTTAATCCTTTTACAGGGGATACAATTAAAACACAGGCATTTTCTTTTGGTTTATATCTTATGTGCCCATATTCTATTATCTCAAGTATTTTTTTAGCTAAAGGTTCATTTTTTAAAGCAAAGGTTATACAAAATCTGGGGTTATGTTTTTTTTTCCAATTAATATTAGGTAACCAAATATGGCCATCACCCTCAAACAATCCTGCTAAATAAGAATTCAAAATTTTATTTTTATATTTATTCCACAGGGGGTATATTGTGTCCTGTATATTTGCCTCTGTTTTACCTTGAGATCCTTGAAGTGCTTGTGGACTAAAACTATCACAGAAGCTCATTAAGCACCCCTTGTTTAGGAAACGCGACTGCTTTTGATTTTGAGCTAACGGCAATCTTATTTTGTTACTTGTATTTGTATTTGTATTTTTAAGAGGAAGTAGTTTTGCGATAGAACTTTTTTTTGCATCTAAATCTAAAGATAAATCTATATCTATTTTTAAATAGATGCTTCCAAGATTTAATTTTGCCATATCTGGACTCCCACAATGAATTGGTAAAATATAATTCATATTTTCAAAATCTTTCAAGATTGATTGGACTATATCTTCAGGTTTAAAACCGCGCTACGTGTAGTCTCTGAGGTTCCTACAATAATAAATTTATTTAACGCTTTTATGTATAAATAATTATACAACTCACCCTGACTTAAGTTAAGTAGCCTTTTTACCCCCCATTTTTTGAGGACGACCCTTAAATTAGAAGCTACTACTATGAAACAGAGGTTAGCACTTGTATAGCGTGCTGAAACTATTATTTTGGTTTCCTGCGGATTATCCATTAGCTAATTAGCTTATTACTCTTAATTATTAAGACTTTTGTACGCTTTTTTATAAAGTTTTCAAAAAGTTCTATAAAAGTATTTTAGGAACTTCTCGCATATAGTAGCGTAATAAGATTGACTTCACAGTCAACCACGGCAACTTTTTTGTTCTCTTTTTTGTTTTTCTTTAATATTTATGTCTACTTTCCTTCCTCCCTTTTGGTCCATAGGGTCCATAGGGATTGCTTTTTGCCTTTAAGCAAAGTAAGGACAGTTTGCTTACTTTTTTTATATTTAAACGTTAACTTTAATAATTTTAACTTACCACTTACCTATGAAAATAACCTTCTACACATTAGAGTGAATAGGGAGGAATTAAATGCTTAGCAGAAGTGCAAGCAATTCTTCTTTTTCGAAGGAGTGAGAGCAGATGTTAAATAGCTTTCCCTAAAGATTTTAAATGATCCCAATTATATGTTGTACGTGTACTATTAAAATCAGTTCTAATTTTTTGTGCTTTATCCAAATAAGAAGTTGTTACAGGATTAGAATTTTGTAAATCTAAAATATGAGCTCAATCTTTAAAATCTAAATATTTAGAAGAAAGAAGAGGATATTTTGAAAAATAATCTAAAATTTTTAAGTTACTAATTTTATTTTGACTAATAACCGTAAAACTGTGAAAATTTTTATCTTTAACTGATCTAGATCTACTATGAACAGTTACACCTAAATACATACCTATTTGAGACATTAAAGGAAAAAAACTTGCTTTGTTTCCATCTGATTCTGTAATGTGATAATTTTGTTTAATTTCAAGTCGATAGTATAATTGAACTCTAGTAGAATTCTTATCAGATCTTTTATGAATATTAATAGAAAAATTAGAGTCTGCATCCGAAAAACCTGAGAACCAGCTATTACTTTCAATAGGTGAATTATCTATAGGTTTAGCTAACAAAGGATGTATTTGTTTTAAAATATTTAAAGTCTTTGGTTGTGCTTTTGGATTATTAATGTTTTTTTCTATATATAGATTTAACCATCCTATTGCCCTATTTTTTGCTTCACATTTAGGCGTACGCATATATTCATTTATTATATTTAGAATAGTAAAAAGACTAACTATATCTTGAATTTGCCATAATACATAACCTCTTTCTGGTTTAATCAAAATTTCCCCGCAATTAGTGTAATTTTTCAAAAAAGTAGCTAAAGGAAGATCTGATTTTTTAAATACAACTATAATTTTAGGATTGTAATTTTTGTTAGTAATAGTGGATTTATTGTTACCATTTTTAATAGCGAATGTTCCATCACCTTCTATTAAACCGGCTAAATAGGGTCCAATTTTATTACTACTACCGTCTTTATTTATAGGAGACAGATGGAAGGAGTTATTAATATTACGATTCATTTTTTTATATAATTGGTTTAGCTTATTTACACTAACTGGCCTTATTTGGTTGTATTTAGCATTATAGCCTACGAAAAAATAAAAAATATAGTCTAGAAACACCTTAAACGAAATATAAATTGTGTTCCACCACCTTTGCTTTTTGCCTTTAAGCACTGGAAAAAGTAATAGGAGTAGACTATTTGCAAGAAAAATAAATTGAGAAAAGGAAAAATATAATTTACCAAAACCTCCAACTAAACCAGGCATACAAACCCCCTAATCTTTAGAGAAGGGCTGGACTATATCTTTATCCTTAACCCTAAAGAAAAGAAGGATATCTTGCGTATAGTCTCTGAGGATCCCTATAGTAATATTGTCTATAATATACTAATAATTACAATTTT
>Ga0137418_10005740_pt1 | contig 11387 bp, 9 predicted proteins | sample CZODoug3_1_2_16f_FD_122242 | JGI IMG/M metagenome (GOLD analysis project Ga0137418, IMG submission 122242) | Vadose zone soil fungal communities from Angelo Coast Range Reserve, California, USA - CZODoug3_1_2_16fungal (Hybrid Assembly) | ecosystem: Environmental > Terrestrial > Soil > Vadose... | reverse complement strand
GCGACAATCGGTCCCGAACCCGCCTTACCGGTCAGCGCAGCCGCCAGGCCGAGCGCACCAGCTCCCTCGGCGATGACGCGGGCCTTCTCCGCCATGAGCCGCATGGCGCGCTTCACCTCGTCCAGGCTCACCACGATGCAGCCGTCCACGACCGGCTGCATGCGCTGCCACATCCGCGGAAAGACGCTTTTCCCGCCCGCGCCGTCGACGAACGTGGCTTTCCAGTCGGGAAACAGCTGCGCCGAGCCCTTGGCGAACGAGAGCGCGGCGGGCGCGGCGGTCTCCGGCTCGGCGCCCCACACTTTGACTCCCGAGCGCAACGCTTTCACGGCACTGGCCACGCCCGTGATCAGGCCGCCTCCGCCGATCGCGGCAATGATCGCGACGGTGTCCGGCGCATCCTCGAGAATCTCCAGGCCCATCGTCGCGTGACCGGTGATGAAGTTCTGATCGTCGAACGGATGGATGAACGTCCCCGAGACGCCTGGATAGGAGCGATCATCGAGCGCTTGCCACGCGACGCCATACGGCACGAGCACGAGCTTCGCGCCCAACGCGCGCATGCGCTCGAGCTTCGCGGCGGGCGCCGTCTCGATGGCGACGACCGTGCACGGCACGCCCGCGGCGCGCGCGGCATAGGCGACACCCTGACCGGCATTGCCGGCGCTGATCGTCCAGACGCCGCGCCGCCGCTCGGCATCGGACAGCAGCGCGACGGCGTTGGCGGCGCCGCGCAGTTTGTAGGCGTTGATCGGTTGCAGGTTCTCGAGCTTGAGCCGCACGTCCGGGAATCCGGACCCCAGCTCCAGCCGGACCAACGGTGTGCGGATAATGGTTCCAGCGATTCGCTTCCGGGCGTCCCGGATCTCGCTCAGGGTGATGGGACGGACCGGCTCAAGCACGCAGCACCAGCGCCGCGGCTGCCACGTCTTCGACCGCGACGCCCACGGACTTGAACAGCGTAAGCTCCTCGGCGTTGCGCCTGCCGGGATCCGTCCCCGACACGACAGCGCCGATCTCCACCACCTCGCCCCCCGCCCCGCTCGCCGCGATGACGTCGCCCGATTCGCGCAGGGCCGCTTCGCGCGAGTCGACGAAGACTCGGGCGGTGGTGACGAGATCATCGTCCAGCTCGCGCCAGTCGGGACGGGTTGCGCCGATCGCATTGACGTGCGTTCCGGGAGAGAGCCATCGTCCCTGCAGGATGGGCGTCGTCGAGCTCGCCGCGACGACAACCACATCCGCACCGCGCACGGCATCTGCCGCGCTAGCCACGGCCTTCACCCCATGCTGTTTTGCGAACGCCGGCGCGTTTCGGGGACTCCATACGCGCACTTCCTTAAATGCACGGACGTGGCGCAGCGCTGCGAGGTGACTCTTCGCCTGCACGCCGGATCCGAGGATCGCGAGCACTGAAGCGTCCGCCCGGGCCAGCCGCTGGGTCGCCACCGCCGAGGCCGCGGCGGTCCGCATCTCGGTGATGAGCCGGCCGTCCATCATGGCGAGCGGCTCCCCGGTCTCCGCCTTGAACAGCACGATGACCGCGTGGTGCGTGTGGATCCCGACGTTCTTGGGATAGAACGTGACGAGCTTGGCCCCCAGAGCGCCCGCGTACGCCGGCATGACCGCGAAGAAGCCCTGATGCGGAGCCACGGGAAGCACCGTGCGCACCGGTTGGACGACGTTGCCCGACGACAACGCCGCGAGCGCGTTCGCGATCGCGGGAATGAGGTCCTGGTAATGGAGCCGTTGTTGGACCGCCGGCTCGTCGAGGACGACGATGTCAGCCTCCTCGCTCACGGCGCGCATAATCGTTCCGGCCCAGGCCGTGCCGCAATGGCGCCGATTCCCTGACGGCTCAGTACCTGATTGAATCGCACCAGATCCGCCCGCACGAACTGTCTCCAGCGTCCGACCAGCCTGGCGAAATCGGCGCAGCTCGAGCGCGCGACCGCCAGCGCGGCTCGCGTCGGCGCGTGGTCGGCGTTGTCCTGCACATTCAGCTCGAGCCCAAATTCGCTGTTCAGATCCACGAAGCTCCATGCCGCTGGCCGCGCATCCCAGACCTCGCGCGCGTCCTTCAGTGAATCGCCGGCAATGGAATCCAACGTCGTCACGAGCGCCTTCGCCGCTTTCCCCACCTCGGATACCGTGTCGCCCGGTGCCATTTTCGCGACGGCATCTCGCAATTCAGCGACGGGCTTGAAGTCGGTCCATGTCGCCTCGAGTCCCGAGTACAACCGCATGACCAGCGCATGCTGCGCGGCGACCGCTGCCCGAGAGACCCGCGAACGGGGATCGCGCTCCACGGTCAGCGGCTGCGTGTAGTGTTTGCCGTCGACCGTGAGCCGAATGGAATAAACGCCGGGCAGCGCCGGCGGACCTTCGGGCGCCATGGGGGTGACGCCTGGGTTGCCGTTGAACTCGAATGAGTGCGCGAACGCGGGTGGCGGATCGTATCGCAAGTCCCAATTGGTGCGATTTAGGCCGACGTTAGCCGGCAGGCCGCGCGGCTGCGCAAGCCAAAAGCTTTCCATCGGTGGGCGGGCCGTTTCGCGCACGGCTCGCGGCGGAGCGCTGGACATGCGCCGCACGACGCCCCCCCGCGCATCGAGCACGTCGATCGCAATGTCAGTCGACGGCTTCGCGCCGAGGGAATAGTAGATGATGGCTCCCGGCGGGGGATTCGGCGCCTGCGGCTCCTCCTTCGGGAACGGCGTGTTGTAATTCACGTTGCGCCGCACGCGCACCGCATTGCTCGGCTTGAAGAGATGGACCGGCGCACTCGTCGACCCTGGGCTGAGTTGTCGCAACACCGCAATGTCGTCGAGCACCCAGATGCCACGGCCATAGGTCCCCACGATCACGTCGTTGTCATGAATCGCGATGTCGCTGAACAGCGTGGTCGGCAGGTTGAGCATCAGCGATTGCCAGTGGTCGCCGTCGTCGAACGAGACGTACAGGGCACTCTCGGTGCCCGCGAACAGGAGACCCCGCCGCTGCGGGTCGGCTCGCACGACGTGCACGAACGCTCCGCTGGGCTGCGTCGGCGGCAAACCGGTCACGATCTTCGTCCACGTGTTCCCATAGTCGCGCGTGCGGTAGATGTACGGCGTGTGGTCGCCACGAAAGTGCGCGTCGAGCGTGGCGTACGCGGTCGCCGCGTCGAAGTGGGACGTCTCGACCGTCGTCAACATCAGGCGTGCACCGATCTCGGTGCCTGGGATCGTGACGTCGCTCCATGACCTCCCGTGGTTGCGCGACACCTGGATGACGGCGTTGGTGGCACCGGTCCAGATGACACCGGCGGTGACGGTCGATGCTGCGACGGACCAGATGGCCCTCGGGGGCATGGTCGTATCGCGGGCGGGCTCGTGTACTCCGGTGAGCGTGGGGACTCCGGGATGCGGAATGGTGAGATCAGGGCTCAGCTTGGACCATGTCGCACCGCCGTCCGCGGTTGCCATGACGTATTGATAGCCCGCGAGCAGCTCTTGCCTGCCGTGCCAGGTCGCAAAGACGATGGGCAAATCGGACGACGGGCGCAGCTTGAGCGACGGATCCTGCTCCGGTCCAACGTTGATCCATTCTCCGCTGGGATAGGTGATCTTCGAGATGCCGAGCCCGCTCGAGTAGATGACATTGGGATCACGCGGATCGGGAAGGATCGTGCCCCATTCCCAGCCGGGCACCGGCTTCCAGTCTATGCTCGTGATGGCCCCCAGATTGCCACGACTGCGCGTCGCGATTGCGCCGGCGTCCTGCTGGGTCGTGTAGATCCAATAGGGAAATGAATTGTCCGTCGCGACGTGGTACACCTGCTCCGTGGATTGATTGTACCATGAGCTCCAGGTGTCGCCGCCGTCGAATGAGACGATCGCCCCCTGGTCGTAGCCCATGAGGATGCGCTTGCCGTCGGTGGGGTCGATCCACATCACCTGCGGATCGTCGCCTCCGGGCGGGCCACCCTTGAATGCGGTGAAGCTGTTGCCTCCGTCCGTGGACTTGTACGCCGTCACATGGAACGTGTAGACCACATCGGGATTCTTCGGGTCGACGAACACACCGGAGTTGTAGCCGCCCTGGCCGTTGGCGATTCGTGCATCGTCTGCGGCCATGTGGCGCCACGACGTGCCGCCATCATCGGAGCGATACAACCCAAAGTCGCCGATGACATAGACGCGCTGGGCGTTGCTGCCGATTGCAACCGCGAGGGAGATCCGGCCGGCCAGACGTGGGAGCCCCCCGCCGGCGATCTCGCGCCACGTGAGACCGCCGTCCGTCGATTTGTAAAGACGCGTGCGCGTCTGCGCCGTGTCCGGCTGGGGTGCGATGCCGGCCCCCGCGGCGCGGTAACGGAACATCGACGCGGCGAAGATGACGTCAGGCGTGTCTCCCGCGCGGGCGAGCGTCCCGATGCCAGTCTTGTCGTCGATGTAGAGGGTCTTGACCCAGGTCGCCCCGCCGTCCGAGGACCGGAACACGCCACGCGCGTCGCTCTGGGTCTGGAAGAAGCCCCCCAGGGCGCCGACCAGCACGAGGTTCGGGTCGCGTGGGTGAACCAGAATCGCAGTGATCTGCTGTGTGCCCTCGAGGCCGATGTGTCGCCACGTGCGTCCGGCATCGGTGGACTTGTACATCCCGTCGCCGCGCCCGTCGAAGAACGAGTTCAGGTCGCCCGTGCCGATGTAAATCACATTTGGGTCCGAGGGCGCCACTTCGACCGCACCGATGGACGAGACGCTCTGAATCGAATCGAAGATCGGGAACCACGTTGCTCCCGCGCTTGTCGTCTTCCAGACGCCGCCGTTCGGGGTGCCGACGTAGAACACACCCGGCTGTCCAATAACGCCCGACGCCGCGGAGATTCTTCCGGCGCGGAATGGGCCGACGTTGCGCCATGCCAGTGCCGAAACGAAACGTGAATCGAGGGATTGCGCTCTGAGTGAAGAAGCCGCGAGCGTGACGGCGCAGAGCATCAGCAGGGATGGTGCGCGCATTACTGAATCCGATGACGAAGATCGTCCCAACGTATCGCGCTCGTCCGGAGTCAGCTAGCTGTAAGGTCGGCACCCTATTATTCACCTACCCATTCGATGCTGACGCTACTGGTAGTTCTCGCGATGCAGGGCGACATCCACGGCCGCGTGGTGAGCGCGGCGAACAACACGCCCGTCGCCATGGCCACCGTCTCCGTCAGGGACTCGACCAGGGCAGCGCCACCGGCCCAGACCACCACGGACGCCGACGGTGCGTTCCGCGTTCAGGGCTTGCCGCCGGGACGTTATCGCGTCCGCATCGTCGCGATCGGCTACGCGCCGCGAGAGCTCCCGTCGATTGAAGTCGGCAGGGCAGCGTCGAGCATCGACGTCGGAACGGTGACACTCATCGCCGCGCCGATCGTGTTGCCGTCGGTCGTGGTCCGCGGCCAACAACAGCAGGTAGAGCTCGCCCCCGACCGCAGCACCTACGTCGTCCGCGACATGCCGACCACCCGCGGCGGCACGGCGCTCGACGTGCTGCGCAACGTGCCCGCGGTGGACGTCGACATCGACAACGTCGTGAGCCTGCGCGGCAATACCGACGTGGTCGTGCAGCTCAACGGCCGGCCCAGCCCGCTCAAGCCGGCGCAGCTCGGCAACTTCCTCGCGCAGCTCCCCGCCGACCTCGTGGACAAAGTCGAGGTGATTTCCAATCCCTCCGCGCGCGAGAATCCGGAAGGCGTCTCAGGGATCATCAACATCGTCCTGAAACAGAAGCCCGACGAAGGGCGCAGCGGCGGATTCACGATCGGCGGGGGAACCACGGGCCACGCCGACGTCGGCGGCAATCTCGGCGTCGAGCGCGGCCCGCTCACGGTGTTCGGCAGCTACGGCTTCCTGCGGGACAACCGCCCCCGCCGCGATACGATCTTCCGCGAAAACCTGTACCTCGACCCGCGTACCTATCTGGAAGAGGCAGGACTGCGCACGCAGGTGCCGCTGGCGCACACACTGACCGGTAGCCTGGGCTACCAGCTTGGTGAGCACGACGAGCTCTCCGCCGATGTGAATTACAGCACCCGCAGGGAGGCGGAGTCTTATAAGCTGCTATACCGCGATCTCGACTCGTCGCGAGCGTTAACCGGCTTGAGCGACCGGCTGACTCGCGGCACGAACCACGAGTTCAACCTCGAAGGGGCCATCGCGTACACGCATGCCTTCGCCGCCAAGGGCCACAAGCTGTCGAGCGAGCTGCGGATCGATCGGTCTCAGGAAGGCGGGCCGACACGCATCGCCGCGCGCACGCTTGCGTTCGACGGTACGCCGAGCGACACCTCCGCCCTGGAGACCCAGACGGGCTGGGAGCGACCCGGCGAGGGCGAGTTGAAGGTGGACTACGTGCGGCCGCTGTCGCGGCTGCTGCGGCTCGAAACCGGGTATCGCGGATCGGTGCTCCGCATCCATACCACGCTCTGGACGCAGGTCTTCGACACGGCACAGGCCGCGTACCGCCCCGACTCGACGCGGATCAGCAATTTCACCTATGACCAGCTCGTGCACGCCGCATACGGCATGCTCGACGCGCAGGTCGGCAGGTTCGTGCTGCAAGGTGGGGTTCGGATCGAGCACGCGACGACGCAGTTTCACCTGCGCACCAGCAACCTGACGTACGACAATCCGTACAACAGCGTATTCCCCAGCGCGCTCATCGCGTACAACATCGATGACGCGCACCAGGTCAAGCTGAGCTTCTCGACGCGCATCCGGCGGCCCGACGACACCGATCTGCTCGACCCCACGCCGCATTACCTGGATCCGCTCAACATCTCCCGCGGCAATCCGTACCTGCAGCCGGAGTACATCCGCGCGCTCGAGCTGGGACTGCAGCGCACGGCGGGGCGGATGACCGTGCAGCTCACGCCGTTCTTTCGTCACACTCTCGATGCCGTCCGCACGTTGCGGACCCTCGACAGCTCGGGCGTCATGACGCGGACGTTCGCGAATGTCGCGACCAGCGACGCATACGGGACCGACGCGACGCTCGCGCTGAGCGGCGGCCGGCTGAGCGGATTCGCGAGCGCGAGCGCGTTTCGGCAGGTGAGCAACGCGGCGAATCTGGGCCCCGGTCTCTCCGCCAGGACGTACGGCTGGACGGCCCGAACGAATGCCTCGTTCCGCGTCTCGAGCACATTCGATGTGCAGACGCTGCTGTCGTATCAGGCGCCCATGACGGTCGAGCAGGGCCGCATCGCCGGCCGGACACGGTTCACTCTTGCGGCGCGCAAGAAGCTCAACAACGATCGCATGAGCGTGACGCTGCGCGTGATCGACCCCTTCAATACGTCGCGCGAAAGCTCCACGACGATCGATCCGCGCTTCTATCAGGTTTCGGACCGCCGCCGCGCCATTCGGGGATTGCTGCTCAGCATCAACTGGATGTTTGGTCGACCGCAGCACCACGGCCGCGACGACCTGATCGGCAACGACCCGGGCTCCTGATCTGGGGGCCCCTATAGAGTCTTGAGGAACGCCACGAGGGCCGCGCGGTCCGCGACGGGCAGGGCCCTGAACAGATCACGCGCGCGCGACCCCTCGCCGGCGTGCAGCTCGATCGCCTCCTCGGGCGTCTTGGCGCGGCCGTCGTGCAGGAAATGCGTCACGAGTCTCATCCCCATCAGTGGCTCGGTGCGGAACTCACTCGGCGTCGCCAGCCCGAAGCAGATGTCCGCCAACTTGGGACCCATGTCGTGGAGCAAGAGGTCCGTGTACGCCGCGACCTCCTTGTGCCGTAATGCCGGGATCGGATTGTCGCCGGTGCGCAGCGTTGGTACGTGACACGCGGTACAGCCCACGCGCGCAAAAACATCGCGACCCCGGCTCGCCTCGCGCGACTGCTTGAGCGGCGCGGGGGGAGCGAGCAGTCGCACGAACGCGTCTGCCAACTCGAGGCCGCGGGCCCCGATTTCAGGGTCGGGCGCCGGATCCGTCCCGGCGGGTAGCGAGTCGCCGGCGACGGTGCCCTCCACCGGGACGGATGGATTCGTGATGCCGATCTCGACCTGAAATGCGCCGTCGTTGAACTCGCGCAGCGTCGGCACAAGCGCCTTGCGCCCGAAGCGTCCCAGCCGGCCGTCGAAGAAGCGATTGGGGCGGCCGGAAATGCCGTCGTGATTGCGGTCGTCAGGATCGGCGTATGAGAGAATCACGGAATCAGGGACAGCGTCGAGCAGCCCGAAGCCGAAGACGTCGGGTGTGGATCGCCCGGCGACGGTCGTGACGACCGGCGGCCGCGGCTCGCGGTCGATGCCGAGCGCTGCGTGCAAGAGTGGGGTCACGCTGTCCTGGAACACCGGCCCGCCCTTGTCGGCGAGCTCGTCGCACATGGCGCCGGCGCGCTCGGGGTGAAACACCGTCGCATGATGTTCGACTTCGTCACCATTGGCACCGGTGACGGGGTCCTCGTGACACTCGCCACAGCGGCTGGCATTGAACAGCGGGCCGAGGCCGACTTGCGGCGTGAAGGCGCTATCGAACACGGCGCGACCGCTGTCGAATCGCGCCCGCTCCGCGGCGGACAGACCGGGCAACGGGTCGCCAGGTTGCGCTCGACGACACGCCGCCACGACGCAGATGGTGACGAGGGCGATCCAGCGGCGGGTCATGGTGTCGAGTCCACACCGGTTGTCATCCGGCCGAGGCGCTCGATCACATAGGCGACGAAGCCGGTTCGCCTGCCGCCGAACGTGGCGCGAACCACGTCACCCGGCTTGAGCTGCGCGAGTCCGATCGAGTCGGGCTGCCCGGCTTTCCGGTCGGTGATCGGCACACCGGCGGGAACCTGTAGCCGCACGATGCGGAGGGCGAAGCCGACGCCCGTCGTGACTTCGAGTGTGCGCGCACGGACATCAACTGTGCGAATCGCGCCGCGCACGCTGTCGTGCGGTGCAGTCGGTTGTTGTGCGGCGAGAGCAAAAGAAGCGACGAGTGAAGCGAACAACAGGAGCGTGACCCGGAGCATGAACCCTCCTGGAAAGGCTGTGGAGGAGTACCCCGACGCCATCGTCGGGTGCCGGATCACGCGCCGTGTCACCTGCCTCAAATCAGATGGTTCAACGCCTGGACCACGCCCCGCACGCCCTGCGTCACGGGGTTGAGCAGCTGTCCCAGATTGCACAGCAGACTGCCCACCGCACCCGAGCCGCGACCCGTCAGCGTCGCCGCCGGCACGTCCACCTGCGCAACCAGCGTGTTGACGTCGATCGGGCCGAGGTCCAACGTCACGATGTCGCATTGTCCGGGGCCGGAGCTGGTGACCTGCACGGTCGTGAGGAAATTCTGCGTCACGACGTCGCTGCCGAGCACCCCGCCCGTGAGTTGCAGTACACCTTCTGCCTGTAGACCGACGATCGCGCCTACCGTGTTCTCGACCAGCGCGAAGTTCGTGATCTCCGCCTGATCGATCGTGACATCGCCGAGTTGCCCAAGGAGCGGCAGGTTGACACCGGTGACGCTTTGCAGAATCAAGCCGGTGCCTTTGCGCTGCTGTTGCAGCATCAATGGGTGATTCGGGGCCGCCGGATTTTCGGTGCACGCGAGCCCTAAAGCCAAGGGCAGGGCCAGCGCGGCAAGACGCATGTTCATCGGCACATCCTTTCACGTGTTGCGGTGGGAAAAGCACTACGGCCGCCGTCAACCGGCGGCCGCAGTGACCAGCGAACTGCACGCACGTTCACCTACTCAGCAGGACGAGCCGACCCGCCGCGAGGCGACGGGCCGGACTCTTCACGTCCTACCGCTCCTCTTCAACGTAGCCACCCTCGTCTTCACGCTCGGGATTCGAGCCGGGGCGGTTGCGCTCCCCTTCTTTCTTCTTCATGGGGCCCGTTTCATCAGGGCGCGGCTGCCGCGGGTTATTCGGGTCGAGTCGCATATTCTCTCCATGTGTTTTTTGAGGACAGAACGTCTGCGTGCACAAGCAACGTATGAAGATGTAATACCCGTCACTATCAGCCCGATGGGTGAAATGGGATCTAATACCGGTGCGCCACCGGGGCTTAGTGCCGGCGGCTCGCGTCGTGTATGTTGCTGGTCGGCTGCTACCCGATCTCTGGAGGTCTGTGCATGCGCGTCATCCTCGCCGCCGTCGTTCTACTCGCGCTGCCGAGCGCCGACTGGGAGCTGCTCGGCTCGCGCCGCGTAAATTTCTCGGTCGATCACGACGTCATTCTGGTGCGCGCCCGCGAGGGCGGGTTCACCGCGATCAAGCTCGAAGTCGGGGGCGGCAATCTCGAGATGTACAACATCAAGATCACGTTCGGGAACGGCGAGACCTGGTCGCCCAATACGCGCGTGCAGTTTCGCGAAGGTTCGTGGAGCCGCACGATCGATCTGCCCGGCCCCGTTCGCCTGATCCGTCGCGTCGATTTCTGGTATCGGAGCCGGCTGCGCCCCGTTCGCGGCGCGGCTGTCGTCCGCCTGTTCGGCCGGAAGTGACGGCAGCACAGTCCGCCGTCTTGAGCTACGCCATTCTCAGTCGAATGGCGTATGTGCTGTTCGTGGGGTACGTGCTGCGCCGCGAGGAGCGCGAGGGCTTCTATGCGCAGCGATTCGGCCGCGTCCTGGGATTTCGCCGTTTCCGGCAGCGCGCGGCGATCGTCATGTACAATGACGCGCTCGCATTCATTCTGCTGTGCCTGGTCACCCGCAACACGTGGACCTTGCCGCTCTCGCGCGCCGTGACGGTTGCGGTGGGTGCGGTGCTGGTGATCGTCGGCCTCGGCACCAAGTTCTGGGCCGCGCGCACCCTGGGCAGCGCGGCCTATTACTGGCACAACTTTTTTGACCCCGCGGAGGCGGTCGGCCCCGTCTCGAGCGGACCGTACCGCTTCGCCTCGAGCCCGATGTATACGATCGGGTACCTGCAGACCTACGGACTGGCCCTGATGCTGCGCTCGCTGCCGGGACTCATCACGGCCGCCTTCCTCCAGGCGGCGATTCTGGTGTTCTACTTCGTCGTCGAAAAACCCCACTTCCAGCGACTGCACCGCTCTAGCTGACCGCGCCGCGGACGCGTCTATTCTGGCGGTGCAGCGACGCGTTGCCTTTCTACTATATGTCCTTCCTAGCGTCGCTTGACGGTCGAAGCGGCGGGCGGTAGCACTATGGCGACGGTCACTCCCCAGAGGGCATGAATATGCGACGTGTTGAGAGCTTACTCGCAGCGCTGTCGGTTCTGCCGTCCCTCCTGCTGGCGCAGGGCGTGTCGATCCGCGGCCGGGTGGCGGATGCCGCTGGTGCGCCGCTTCCGCGCGCGTCGGTTTCGGCCGAAGGCTCAGGGTTACGGGCCACGACGGACGACCAGGGCCGTTATGAAATCCGCGGCATCTCCGCCGGTACCTATACGGT
>Ga0137418_10005739_pt1 | contig 11387 bp, 9 predicted proteins | sample CZODoug3_1_2_16f_FD_122242 | JGI IMG/M metagenome (GOLD analysis project Ga0137418, IMG submission 122242) | Vadose zone soil fungal communities from Angelo Coast Range Reserve, California, USA - CZODoug3_1_2_16fungal (Hybrid Assembly) | ecosystem: Environmental > Terrestrial > Soil > Vadose... | reverse complement strand
TAGGGCGGCTATGACAATTGTTCGTCTCATGGAGAGTTCACCTTTGTTAATTACTCACTCGCGTGTCGTTCCTCCAGCGCATTGCGGTTGAGTTGACGCGGCGTCGATTTGAGTATGCGCTACGCGTGCCACGTATCATAACTCCTGATTAGTCGCGTAATCGGAAACTGACCCTACCCTCGAGATCTTATGTATGTTTCGCTTGTTCAGTACGATAACGCTTCGTGTTAGTGTATGGCTCCATGCAGTTGCGAAGAGGCTACGATGGCGAGACCGAAAGTGTTGGCGACACGGCCGTTGTTTCGGGCGGGGCAGGAAATTCTGAACGCGAGTTGCGACGTTGACTATTGGACTCGGCCGGAGCGCATTCCCAAAGAGGAATTGTTTCGGCGGATCAGCGACAAAGAAGGCTTGGTGTGCCTGCTGACCGAAAAGGTGAATGAAGAACTGCTTGCCGCGGCACCGAAGCTGCGCATCGCGGCCAACGTCGCGGTGGGCTACGACAACATTACGGTGGCCGATTGCACGAAGCGGGGCGTTGCGGCTACGAATACGCCAGGCGTGCTGGATGAAACGACCGCCGACTTTGCATGGACGCTGCTGATGGCTGTTGCGCGGCGCATCAGCGAGGGAGAAGCGCTGGCGCGCTCCGGCGAGTGGAATGGATGGGACCTCGATCAACTTGTGGGCACGGATGTCTGGGGAAAGACGCTGGGAGTGGTCGGTTTCGGGCGCATAGGGCGCGCGATGGCGCGGCGTGCCTCCGGCTTTCAGATGAAGGTGATTTATTACGACGCAGTCCGCGCGCCACTGGATATCGAGAGAGGTTATCACGCGGAATATCGCGATTTTAACGCGTTGCTCCGCGAAGCCGATTTTGTGAGTCTACATGTGCCGCTGCTGCCAGAAACGCGCGGGCTCTTCAACGCGAAGACGTTCTCGCAGATGAAGCCCACTTCGTTTCTGATCAACACGGCGCGCGGCCTGGTGGTGGATGAAGCGGCCCTGGTGCAGGCGCTTGAGAACAAGAAGATCGCAGGCGCTGCTCTGGACGTTTACGAGAAGGAACCGCTCATTAACCCCGGCCTAAATCGCCCGAACGTTGTACTCGCGCCGCATATTGCTTCCGCATCGCTGGAGACGCGCACGAAGATGTCTTGCATGGCGGCGGAGAATGTTGTGTCGCTCTTCAAGGGGCGGCGGCCGCCGAATATTCTGAATCCCGAAGTGCTGAAAGCAAACTAATCACGTGCATGTAGTCCTTCATGGCGGATCTTAAACATCTCGCCCGCCTGATTTTCCACGAAACGCTGGCGGCCATCGATATTCCCGCGGTGATGCAGCGCAAGTTGCGCGTGGAAGGCGCGATGCTGCATTGCGGCGACGTCAAGGTCGACGTGCGCGCTTTCTCGAAAATTCGCGTCGTGGCCATAGGCAAAGCGGCGCACGCTATGCTCGAGGGCTTGCGGTTGACGCTTCCTTCCGATTTTGAATTTCAGGGTGTTGCCTCCGCCCCGACTCCGCCGCATCGGCCGTTGCCGGGCATAAAATACTTTGTTGGCGGACACCCAATTCCCAATGAGGAAAGTTGGAGGGCTGCGGAGGCCATTCTTCAGCTACTCGCCGCCAGCGACGAGGCGACGCTGGTTTTTTTCTTGCTGTCGGGCGGGGGATCGGCGCTGACGGAATTGCCGCTCGATTCGCGGCTGACGCTGCAGGATGTGCAGCAGTTTTACCGCACGCTGGTCACTTGTGGCGCGCCGATTGCGGCTATGAACGCCGTGCGAAAACATGTTTCCGCCGTGAAGGGCGGGCGGCTTGCCGCGGCAGCGGGGCGCGCTACAAAAATTACGCTGGCGGTGACGGATGTTCCCGCGGGGCACGAATCAGCATTGGCTTCGGGCCCTTCGTTGCCGGACCCTACTACCAGCGCGGACGCCGAGCGCGTGCTTTCCGAGTTCAAAATACTCGAACACTTACCCGCATCCGTGCGCGCCTGCGTGGAAGAAAGTGCGAGGCGGGAGACGCCCAAGGAAAACGACCCCGCATTCGCGAATGCGTATTTTGTGACGCTGATGGGCACAGATGATCTGTTTCATCCCGCGCATTTTGTGTCGGAGGCTAAAGGGTTTTTTACTTGTTGCGATAACTCGACCGATGATTGGGATGTGGAACGCGCAGCGGCGTATCTACTGGAGCAGCTCAGCGCGCTGCAAGCTGCGAATCCGAGCCGCCCGGTGGCGATAATCGCGGACGGCGAAGTCAGCTCGCCCGTTACCGGCGATGGCATTGGCGGAAGGAATTCGGCGTTTGTGCTCGCGTGCGTGAAGAATATTGCCGGCCGGCGCGTCGCGGTGCTCAGTGCTGGGACCGACGGGATTGACGGCAACAGCGCTGGCGCGGGCGCTGTCGCGGACGGGGAAACGCTGGCTCGCGCCATCGCGGCGGGCTTGCATCCCGCTGATGCGTTTCGACGAAGCGACGCGTTTACGTTTTTTGCGGCGCTCGATGACGCTGTCGTTACCGGGCCGACAGGAAATAATTTGCGCGACTTGCGAATCTTGCTCTCAGCGCCTTAGCCTCTACTGTTTGGTGAGGTGGCTCTCGATCGATTTCAGCCGGTCGTTCATTTCCTGAATGAGATGTTCGAGCCGGTCCAGGCGCAGGGCCACGGCTTGCTCTGTTGCGTCGCCGTCTGCTTTCTCCGCGTCACCGTCTCCGCCGCCAGCGGCTTTGTGACCTTCTTCTTTCTTCAGACGCGCAATTTCTTCCTTAACCGTGGGCGCCATTTCAATACTGAGATCGTCTCGCTTGAGCAGGGATTCCAGCGCGGGAATCGCAGACGAGTCGCCCCGGCTGCCGAGCGCGCGAATGGCGGCGTATCGAATGGGGTAGTGCGATTCCGTGAGATAGCCGGCGATTTGCGCGGTAATTTCCTTGTTGCCCTTTTCCAGGCGGCCGAGGCTTGCGATCGCGGCTTGGCGCGTTTCGATGGCCTTCCCGGGCACGGACCATTCGCGCAGCAGCGGCACTCCCCGGTCGTCGCCGAGAAAGCCGAGCGAGCGTAGCGCCGCGTTACGCAGGAAATCGTCGGGCGAGTCCGCGTTCACTGCTTCGGTCAGGACGGGGTAAGCGCTCGCCGCTTTCAGCTTACCGAGGGATTGCAGCGCATTGGCGCGCGCGCGATACGACGTATCGTCGCGAGCGATGAGAGCCAATTTCTCCACGGCTTTGGGTTCATCCTTGATGCTGCCGAGGGCCGCGGCAATGTGATTGCGCACGTACGGCAGGTCATTGGCGCTCCACGCGTCGAGCAACTGCTTGCCTGCCGCCGGAGTGCCGATGCGTCCGAGGGCATCGGCGGCGATGTCTCGAACGCCCCACGTCTTATCCGTCTTCAAGGAGGTGCCGAGAGCGGTTACAACCTCATCGTCATTTTTTATTTTCGCCAGCGCCTGAATCGCCTCGCCGCGGTCCATAAGCTCGGCGGCGTTCTTTAGTTGATACAGCCACTCTTTCTTTTCCTTGTGGAATTCCGTGAATTTCAGAATGTGGCCGCCCTTATCGAAAAGCACCATAAGCGGAGCGCTATCGGAGGCAAGTTGGAACGTTTCCGCCTCTTTCGAGACGGTGACGCGGTGCGACTTCGCACCCGAAGAAGGGGTGATTTCGACTTCGACGGGCACATGGAAGATGCCGACGTGGCCTTCCACCTTCTGCGTTTGCTTCACGGTGAGCGCAACCTGATGCTTGGCGTCATCATATGTGTAGCTGACGTCAAACTTCGGCGCGCCCGCACCATAAACCCACTGGTCGAAAAACTGCTGCAAATTAATGTGATTCGCTTCGTCGATCGCTCTGATCAGGTCGGCGGTGACTACGTTTTTGCCGCGATTGGTTTCCAGGTAATGGTGCAATCCGCGATAAAAGGCCTCTTCGCCAATTTGCTGGCGAAGCATGTACAAAACGAGGCCGCCTTTGCCGTAGGAGTTGTCGTCAAACTCGCTAGAGTCGTCGAAATCGTGGCGCACAATCGGCTTGCTGTACAAATTCGGCTGGCTCACCCACTCCTGAACCGCCTGCCATCGTTCGTAGTCGGCCTGCTCTTTGGGATAGTGCGCTTCGGTCCATACCATCTCGAAAAACGTCGCGAAACCCTCGTTGAGCCAGATGTCTCCCCAATCGTTGCAGGTGACGAGGTCACCGAACCATTGATGCGCGAGCTCGTGGGAAATCAGGGGGTCTTCATCGCCCGGAAATTCCGGTATTAATTTCGCGCTGCGCAGCGAACTGCTGGTGTTCGTGGTGGCGCTGGAATTTTCCATTCCGCCGGCCACGAAATCGTCGACCATCGCTTGGGAATATTTCTCCCAGGCATAGTCCACGCCGAGTTTTTTGCTGAACAGTTCCATCATGGCGGGTGTGCGCTCGTAGTTGGGCAACAGGCGGTCGCCGCGTCCCTTTGGCGCGTAGTAAGTCACCGGCTCGCCACGCCAAGTCTGCTTCACTTCGTCGAACTCTCCCGCAACGACGGTGATGAGATAGGTGGAACTCGGCAGCGACTCGCGCCAGGTCCACGTCTTCATGTTGTCCTTGTCCGGCGCTTTGCTGATGCTGACAAGCTTGCCGTTGGACACGGTGATCCACGAAGCGGGAACGGTCAGAATCGTTTCCGTCGTGAGCCGGTCGTTCGGATAGTCATAGGTGGGCAGGTAGTAGCGGGTGTCTTCGGACTCGCCTTGCGTCCATATCTGCTTGGGGCGGTCGGGATAATTCTTGTCGGGCAGGATGAAATAGAGTCCCTTCGCGGGTTTCCCTTCGTAGCGAATTTCGACATCGAACTTGTCGCCGTTGTGTGCCGCGGCAGGGAGGGGAACGACGAGCTTCGAAGCGGTGGTTTCAAATTTCGCCGGAGCTTTGTTTACCGTGACGCTTTGAATGGTCAACCCGACCGAATCGAACGCGATCTTCGGAGTGCCGTCGCGCAAGATCGTCAGTGTGTGCGTGACGTCGCCGATGACTTTCTTCTGCTCGACGTCGAAGCGCAGCGCGATTTTGGAGTGCTGCAAGTCATAGTCGCGGTTACGTGCGTACGGTTCGTCGGCGCGCAGGTGCACGGATGCAGCGGCCATGGCGACCGCAGTCAAAATCAGAATTGTTGGGCGAATCCGATTCGCATTACGCCTGAATATAATCGCCATTCTTCGTTTCTCCATAAGAATTCCGTTACGAAACATTGCCGTTTGACTCGACGCGGTGCCCCGCACTCTGGAGCGCTGCGATGGCACTGGTTAGCTGCTTCTCGTTAACCAGCAAATAATCCGTGTCGAACGTAGAAATCACGAACAGGCTTACTTCCGCGGCAGCCAAGGATGCCGACAGAGTCGCCAGGACACCGACCTCCGACAATGCAAACACACCATTGACCTTCAGCACGCGCCAACCTCGTTCTGAAACGACGCCGTCAGGAACTCGACCGGCGGCACAAACGATCGAAAGCTCGTCGCTGGTGCGCGTCGCTGAGAAAAATTCTCCGTCGGTGGCCCATTGCGGCAAACGCGAATCTGCCGCCAGACGCACGATCGCGAAGGAGCCGTTTAACAGAGTTAACGCAAATTGCCGGTTGGATTCGCTCATGCGCTAGAGGAGGCTCCGGACGAGGCCGCCATCCACCGCGATGGAGGTGCCATTCACGTAGCTAGCTCGCTGTGAAGCCAGGAATGCGACCACTGCGGCAAACTCCTCGGGCGTTCCGATGCGACCTGCGGGAATCTCGCGAGCCCAGCCGGCAAATACCTCTTCTGGTTTGACGTTCGCACGGCTGGAAATGCTTGTGGCGAGAGTGTCGAGGCGTGCCGTACGCGTATACCCTGGGCAAACGTTGTTTACGGTGATGCCGTACGCCGCGTATTCATTGGCCAGCGTGCGCGCCAGTCCGGTCACGGCGGCGCGTATAGAGTTGGAGAGCAACAGCCCGTCCACAGGTTGCTTTACCGCGGAGGAAGTGATGGTGATGAACCTGCCCCAATTATTTTTCTTCATTCGCGGCAGGGTTTCGCGCGCGAAGGAAACCGTGCTCATTAGAAGCTGGTCCACCGCGGCGCGCCACTCCTCCGGCTTGGTCTCCTCAAAGGAGTGAGATGGCGGCCCGCCGGAATTCGTTACGCAAATATCGATGCGGCCGAATTCCTTGTCCACGTCCGCGACGAACGCGGAAATCGCTTGGTCTTGCCGGACGTCTACGGCCCGCCAGAACACGCGCTGCTTCGTCGCTGCCTGAATCTCGCTCGCTGTCTGCTCGACGTTCTTTGCTTCGCGCGAACAAATCGCGAGATGTGCGCCCTCTCGCGCGAATTCCTCGGCCACGGCGCGTCCCAGCCCCTTACTTGCCGCCGCGACGATGGCCACGCGGCCCTGTAGTCCCAGGTCCATTTTTCAGGTGTTCTCCAAACTTTCCATGTTCTCCCGGAAGGGCTGGCCGGGTCAAATCCCGTGGACGAAAGAATCGCGGAGCGCTCCCGCTACATCCAATGGCGTGCGCAAATCCGGGTAGAATGGACCTGAGGCAAGGAGGCGGCTATGACAGAGACGGCCACGTTTGGAGCTGGATGCTTTTGGGGGATCGAAGCAGCGTTTCGCCGCGTCCCTGGAGTTATCGACGCCGTAGTGGGTTATAGCGGCGGCCACACCGAGAATCCCACATACAAAGACGTGTGTACCGATGAAACGGGCCACGCCGAAGTGGTGCAAGTTACTTTCGACCCGTCAAAGCTGAGTTACGAGCAGTTACTCGATGCCTTCTGGCAAATGCACGACCCGACGCAAGTGAACCGTCAAGGCCCGGACTTCGGCTCGCAATACCGGACAGCCATCTTTACCCATTCGCCCGAGCAAAAAGCCGTGGCGGAAAAATCGAAGGCTGCGGCACAGGCCAGCGGCAAATTTCGCAGGCCCATCGCCACGGAGATCACTCCGGCCGGCCCCTTCCATCGCGCGGAGGAATACCACCAGCGCTATCTCGAAAAGCGCGGCGCAGCCTCCTGCCATTTCTAAGTCAAGAGAAATGGGCTGGGAATGTTGAAAGGAAAATGCCCGACGAGGGCGGACTTCGTCGAGCGCGAGGCAAGAACACACGGCCAGCTATAGCTTTGCGCGCGCTATCGCAGGATCATCGGAATCCAGGCGAACGAGAATCGGAGTATGTACTGGCAATTCGACGTTTGAGCCTTTCGTGATGAAAGCGTCACAAAGTCTTCTTGCGGCGCCAAAGTATCCGAACCCGATTGCCGTTCCTACGGATGCCTGAGCTGCGGCGGCACCGAGCAAACCGAAGCCTTTTCGGCCTTCACCGGAACGTGACCATGCTGTCTTCTGCAGGGTTGAGTCTGCAACTGCTCTCGACGGGCCTATAAGGGAAGCTGGGGCGAGAACCCGCGCGAAAGTCGATGTGGTAGCCTTAATTTCACCCTCTTTACCGACGTCCAAGCCTTCCGCACGCTCGGCCTGAATGCCACCGACGGTTGAATGGATATCTCTCGTTGTGCCGTCCGGCATCTGGACTGAGCGGAATGCAAACACGATGCTTCCATTTTTCTTCATCCACCCTGCGGACGTTGCTTTCTCGACCGTCCCGGTGATTCTCGTCCCGACGGGATAGAGCAGTTGATGATCCCCCTGGTAGTACGGCTGTGAAACTACGGCCTCGATTGGCGTGCCCGGCGTGGACGTGCTTGAGTTGATGGGGGTCAAGAGGTGAAGGTGGAGATAGTCGCTCGCTCGCAGAGACACCGGAGCAGGCTGAACCGGTACGAGTAGCGTCACCGGTTCGAGCAAGGCAGTGTCAAAGACGGTTCCTTGATCAATGTATTCCGGATGGTAGGGCAAGTTGGTTACGACGGCTTGTCCCAGTCGCTGTAGCTTATTCGGTTCTCGCAGCGGGGCCATAGTGCCCTTGAGTTTGTGGCGCACTCCCGGGCGCTGCGCCTTGGGGAGATATTGCGAATTTGCCACTCGACCGAGGCCGACACAGGAGTCACTGTGAATCGGCACCGTCGTTCCATCGGAAAGCACCAGTTGATCGAACGTTACGTGCGCGGTCTTAGGCGGGGTGAAGTCGCCAGCCAGGAGCCTTCCGGCACGCTTGCGGATCGGAGTCGTACTAATCGCCGAAACATGTCCTTTGATCGTCGAGCCTGCGGGAATGGCGAGAACTTCTCCGGCGTAGACTGGCTCTAGCAGTTTTGCTGTAATGGGTTGCCCTGGAGCTTTCAGACGCGTTCCTTTTTCGAGCGCGGCACGAAAATCATTGCCTGGCTCGACAACTAAAGTTTCCTTTGCAGGCCTTGTCTCTTGCGCGTGCACTGGAGTGCCCGTGAGACCCAAGACTGAATAGGAAAGTAAAGTCCACACAACACTGCGTTTCATAATGTTCCTCGTCTCGTATGAAATTCAGGCGCTCTCCCGGCGAGCGGCCGCCCAGCATTCGAGGAAATTAGCTAGAGGCTACTTGGAGCGGACACGAGTGCGGCGAGGATATGTGGACGTTATGTATGGAATTGAATGGACGGCGCCATTCGAGGCCGATGTTTGCGCCGGTTGATGCTAGAACGTTGTTGCGTGGTGCTATGCGCCGGACTTTGAGAACTCATCTCGGCGAGAGGATAGGTCGCGTGCGACGGGCAACTCGATAATAATTTCGAGGCCCGTAGGCCGAAGGTTCTGGGCACGTATCGTACCGCGGTGCAAACGAATCGCTTCAGAAGCAATCGCGAGGCCGAGACCATTCCCTACCATGGCTTCCGCGTCGCGGTGTATTCGATAAAAAGGTTGAAAGATTGCTTGGAGAGAATCTTCCGGAACTCCGGGACCATGGTCCCGAACAGAAAGAAATGTCAGCGGTTCCAAACCGCTCCGATCAGCCTCCAAAACGATCTGGACATCGCTTTCCGGCGGCGTGAAGCGAACCGCGTTGCGAATAATATTTTCACAAGCGCTTCTGAGGGCATGAGCATCGGCATTCCGGAGAATGATCGAGCCGGTTGTCCGAAGCGTCACAGATTTGCCCAAAGCTTGTGCCTCGAAGTTGCCGTCCGCCGCTACTTCCTCGACGAGTTGAGCGAAGTCCACGTCTTCTCTTTCCCCGGATGAAAACCCGGATTCCAGGCGGGAGAGTGTCAAAAGCTGTCCCATTAGCAGGTCGATTCTGACAACATCACGATCCAGACGCTGAAAGAGGTCATCGGAATCTGCAGAGAAACGATTTCTTAGAAGAGCCAAAGAGATATTAATGCGAGCGAGAGGGGAGCGCAGTTCATGCGATACGGAGTTCAGAAGCTTTTTTTGCGTTTGGATCAATGAGTCGAGCCGGCTAACCATCGAGTCAAAGTCTCTTGCCAGAGGCGCCAACTCGTCAAAGCGCCGTGAAACGTAAGACGGCACTCGCGCTTGGAGGTCTCCTTGCGCGACTCTTCTAGCCGTCGACTGAATACTGTGGATCGGGGAGGCAATATGGTACGCGAGCGCGAGGCAAAGTAAGGTGACCAAAAGAATCAGGGAAATGCTGAAGGGGAGTCCCTCGCCCCACAGTATTTCTCTGATCTGCCGCAAATCAGATCCCATATACAACATTAGTACGTAGGGATGCCCTGAGGACGAGACAAACTTGTAGGCTGCGACACGGCCTCGCAGCACCACGAGCTGGCCGTCTTTTGCATCGTGCGCGGCTCGAAGACCGTCGTCTGATACTGGGCGCGAGAGTACATCGTTATAGAATCCGTCGAGCAAGAAGAGTTGTCGATCGCGACTGCGACCGCTGCTTTGCGAAAAACGAGCAAACGCCTCAGGGCCGCCCGATTCATACGCCTTAACGGCCTCCGCCGCCATGATTGGCGCAACTGTCGCATACATGTTTGGAGCGGAGGAGATCCGCCTCATGGCCGTCAGGCGACTGCCGAGGAGAACGATGGCGATCATGCCCCAGGCAGTCAGCCAATACCAAAAAAAGATCTTCAGGAAGAGCCGGTACATGGGCACTCTCGCTCTCACCTTGAGGAGCCGTGCTTGAAGATTAAAAGACAAGAGTCTTCCTTCCTGATCCGTGATCCTCATTTTGATGCATACACCGCGACCGGCTCCCGAGCTGCGCGCCCCACCCGAGTCTTACAAATCCTTACAGAGGCTCCTAACCTGCTCACATGCTGAATCTGAAGGCAATATCCACACCACCGTGAGCGTGGGACTAGCTGTAGGATGCTCGATTGTTCTATTTAAGTATCTCGAATGGAGATCTACCTGACCTCGATACCGTTCCGCCACCATTCGGCCGCGGGACAGAACAGTGCCGTTTGGCGGCATGGTGCCCGAATTTAATACGGGGACGGCTTGTAAGGTGACCTGTCAACCCCAACTTGCATCCTATTGCTGACAAGAAGATGGCATCGAGCGGTCAGGGAAGACGATTTCTGCGTTCGGAACTTGTTTGTCAAGCATATCCGTTCGGAAGGGATTCGTTGCAGTCGTGACGGACGATAAGAGCGCATGGAGTGCGAACGCGAGGGAAGTTGCCGGCGGGGCCACGCAACAACTCAATCCGCATCTGCTCATAGTGGATGACGATCGCGAACTCTGCGAGGTCCTGAAGCGCTATCTCGAGGCGGAGGATTTCCGGGTTTCCTTTGCGCATACGGGTGACGCAGGTACAAAGGCGGCAACTGAAGGAAGTTTCGGGTTAATCGTGCTGGACGTCATGCTGCCAGACAAGAAGGGATTTAACGTTCTCAAGGATATTCGACAGAGCGCGCGGACCCCGGTTCTGATGCTGACAGCCAGAGGCGAAGAGTTTGACCGCATCCTCGGGTTGGAGCTCGGCGCGGACGACTACGTGGCGAAGCCGTTCAACCCGCGTGAACTCGCGGCAAGAATCTCTGCCATTCTCCGTAGATCTGGCTGGCAATCGGACAACAAGAACGGCCTTAGGCCTCCCAAAATCAAACTGGGAGATCTGGAACTCGATTTGGGTGCCCGCATCGTCTTGAAATCCGAAGGGACTTTGAATTTAACATCGGCAGAATTTGAATTGTTGCACATGTTTATCGAATTTCCCGGTCAGGTGCTTACGCGAGATAAGCTGGTGGAGCGCGTACTAGGTCGGAAATTTTCGCCCTTCGATCGAAGCATCGATTTTCACATTACGAATCTTCGACGCAAGCTTGGGCCGCAGCCCGACGGTGGGGAGAGAATTCGCAGTATTCGGGGAATCGGGTATCTGTATGCATGGCCGGGGAACAGTAAGCTCGATTAGGTTTGCTCTCAAGTGCAAGACCTGAGTTCGATTTCAGCACAAATAATAGGTAATCTCGCGGTTGTCAAAGGAATGGTGAAATGGCGGA
>Ga0137418_10005737_pt1 | contig 11390 bp, 6 predicted proteins | sample CZODoug3_1_2_16f_FD_122242 | JGI IMG/M metagenome (GOLD analysis project Ga0137418, IMG submission 122242) | Vadose zone soil fungal communities from Angelo Coast Range Reserve, California, USA - CZODoug3_1_2_16fungal (Hybrid Assembly) | ecosystem: Environmental > Terrestrial > Soil > Vadose... | reverse complement strand
TTCAACACAGATACTGGCAAAGTTGTTGCCAACCTCCCTTGCGTTGGTGTCAACGATGACATGTTCTACGATGCCGCGCATAAGCGAATTTATGTCAACGGAGATGGGACAACCAGTGTGTTTCAACAGGTGGACGCCGATCACTACGAGCATATAGCAGAAATTCCAACTGGCTTCCAAGGAAAGACAGCGCTCTTAGTACCCGAACTTAATCGGCTTTATATCGAGCTTTCGGGTAAGGCTAAGCCGGATGCCAAACTAGCGCTGATGATATTTGAGCCGCAGTAGTGAGCCGGCGCTAGACGATTCGGTGAGTAGTAGCCGGACAAGACCGGCGAGACGAACACGGTTGCCAAGATGAGTGCTGGGGAACGAGGGAGAGTGGCTCACGGCACCACGTCATAAATCTGAACCTGTGCCGGCGTTTCCCCGTGGTGATTGACCGCCACATAATATCGATTCAGTTCAGGCACCAGAATTCCCGTTACGGCGTGAAAAGAGGTTGGAAGTTGCCCGATTTGCCGAAAACGGTTAGCGCCGCGCAGTTCAAATACGTTGAGGGAAGGGACCCCTGCAACATACAGGCGCCTGGACCCAGGGTCGTAAACCGCGTCATCTGTGCTCCCGGCGCAAGGTAGGCTGTCCAATATTTTGCCGGAATTTGAATCCAGAACAATGACTTTCCCGGGGTCGCGTGTGACGACGAACAGGCGATGGTCAGCTTCGTCAAAACCCATCGCGGCATTCCGCTTGCCTTCTTGCTCAACGGACCAGGTCGCAATCACGGTTCGTTTCTCCCGGTCAATCACTGCCACAGCGTTTTTGGAGTACATGTTGGCGAACATGCGTGGCCCTGACTTTTCCAGGGCCATTGCCTCGACACTATCGGAATCGATTTTGATATCGGCCAGCTTTTTTGCAGCCGTAGTATCAATTACGCTGATCAAGGTGTAGGCCATGTGGGCGCCCTTCCCACCATTGACGACATACATGTATTTGGTGGAGGGGTCATAGGCGCTAGAATCTGCATCGTCCATCAGCTTTATGCTTCCGACGGGTTTGTAGGAATCGCCCTGGTACATCTTTACCTCCGCCGTATCTCCATCCACTACGAAGAGCTTCTTCAAATCCGCGCGATAGACCATGGAGTGCGGTGCTTTGAGATCGGAAATGGTATGAATCAGTTTGTTGGTGCTCAGGTCGAACACTTCAACTGCTGCGTTTTCCTCCGCGGTGAGGAACAACCGGCGACCCTGAACGTCTACCGCAAAGTGGTCGAAATCGCCATCGTGAAGTCCCGGCATGGAGATCGTTTGGACCAGCTTCAATGGCTCGACGACCTGGGACCAGGCCTTGAGCGCGAATAGAATGAAAACAGTTGAGAGCGTGACAAGATATTTTTTCATGATTCTCTCCCTGAATAGCGTGTTCGAGTCCCCATATTCATCGCCGGCCACTTGTTGGTGCTACGCATGCGCGACCATGAACCGGGTTCAATTCAGGCACCACAGGCGACGCCTTGAGAGGACAGGCCAAGACACGAGCGGCTCGACTCGTCTAGGATCGCCCCGAGTTGCTACCAAACTACCTTCAGCGCGAATTGAATCTCCCGGGCTGTCGTTGTTGTCGAGGTCAGCAAGCCCGCAACACCGGTTGGTGCTCCCGAGGAGTCGAAGATATCGGTATTGTCGGGAGTTACCGGCATAGCGAAGTTCGCGTGATTCAGAATATTGAAAAACTCCGCCCGGAACTGCACATTGAAGTTCTCCGAAATTCTCCTGATCGGGTTGTTCTTGAACACGGAAAAATCCAGGCTCGAGGTCCCCGGCCCGGTCAAGATGTTGCGGCCCGCATTGCCTCGAAGGTTGAAACATTGGAGCGAAGCGGGGTCCACCGGGCCTCCCAAGTTGGGTGGCGCCGGATCGCAATTCGCCGCCCAGAATCCGGCGTCGGGCGCAGTGGGAACAGAAAAGCACTCGGTCTTGACGTAGTGGTTTGGATTCCCGGGATTGGTGAGAGTCGCGCAACCCGGAGTATTCAGTCGATCTGGAAAGGCCCAGTCGTCGCTGTTAAGGAGGCCCTGGGGGTCGCCGCCCGTTCCCCAATTGGCCGTGAAGGGAACGCCATCACTCGCCTTATAGATCGCCCCTAACTCCCAGCCGTTTGTGATCCATGCTGCAGGTCCCGAAAGCGATTTGCGGGAGGGAACCTGCCAAGTGCCACTGATCACCAAAGTCCGGCCGATATTGAAGTCAGAAAGACCGCGGATCGATTTCAAATCGTACCACGGCAAGCTCGAAATCGAATTCAGGAACTGGTCGCCTGCCACTGTCGCCGAACCGGTATCGATGCTTTTGCCCCAGGTGAACGAGCCTTGGAGCTGAACGCCGTGGCTCATCGCTTTGTGAATTCCCACTTCCAAGGCATTGTAGGAGGAATCCCCTCCATACCACAATCCGTCAATGCTGCCAAAACTGTCGTTGATTTTCCGAGGCGGGTTGCATTGGCCTGGGTCACTCCCATTTGGATCAGTTTGATCGCATTGTCCCGCAACAAAGACGTTTCCAAGGACATCCACTTGCGGAAACAGCCACCCGGCTGGCGACTTTGTAGGGAGCACGATATCCGCATCATCGGCCCGGACTGGCTGGTGCACACCACGCGAACCTACGTAACCCGCTGTGACCGTCAGGTTACGGGTCAATTCGCGTTGCACATTGAGATTCCATTGCATGACGTAGCTGCGATGCGGGTGCTGCTCAATGAAATTTGCGCCATTGGAGCTGGAGTCTGGACCAAGCAGTGGGGCCGCTCCCGAGAAGAACGAACCCAGAGGAAGATTGCGGGCGATTCCGTCTTGTGTGATCGGAAAACCCCCGTGTGCAAGAACAAACTGGGAGGTCAGAGGCAGCACATCGAAAACCCCAAAGCCTCCGCGCAGGGCTGTCTTGCCACTGTGGAACGGATCCCAGGCAAATCCCACGCGCGGCTCGAAGTTGTGAAGTGTGGGGTTCGAAAAGAAAGGTGAGCCCAGCTGGGGTGTTGCATCCGTGATGTGGGTCAGGATCGCGAACCTGCCATGGATTTCGGTTGGCACTGTCGTCGCTTCCCAACGTACTCCGATATTGACCGTCAGGTTTGGGCGGAGGCGCCAATCATCCTGGGCGTAGAAGCCAATCAGCGTTTGGCGTAGTGACTTTGCATAGATAGGGGTTAGGCCCGCTGTGAATCTGTCAGGCTGATTGGTGAGAAAATCCGACAGCGAACCAAACTTGAAGAATCCACCGGGACTGCTGGCCGAGATGCGATTCAATTGCATGCGCTCCACCGTTCCTCCGAATTTCATGGAGTGGGTCCCGTGCGTCCAATAGACGTCATCGTATGCCTGGAATGAATTCCAGAAATACTGAGTCAGGTCATTCAACAGACCGCCTTTGAGGCTCGTAAGCCCTTCCACCCTTACCTCAGGCGCGAAATGCCCGGGTATCGCGCCCAGCGAGGCATCTTTCGTTAGGGGGTTGATCGCTGCGATGGGCACACTGTCCAACACAGCGTTGCGGCTATATCCGAAGCGAGCTGAATTCAGAACCGTAGAGTTAAAGTCATGGGTCTCCTGCAGGATACCGATCTGACGATTGGTCTTGGAATTTAGCAGCAGCACATCGAGGCCGTCGGGCGAACTGAAGGGGGTGATGTCGCCCAGGTACGTGACGGCGATACTATCCTTATCGGAAAACTTGCCATCAACTCGTGCTGTGACGAAGTTTTCGCTGACAGCTTGTTGGGCCACAAAGGTGAATAGTGCTATATCGCCGTTTGTCTCAGGCAGAATCTGGTGAGAAATGGGCCAGAAGGGAAGGTATTTCTTGACTGCAAGGTCCACGCCATTCGCGTCCGTGCCGTTCGGGTCGGTCGGGTTGGGCTTAAGCTGGTTCTGCTCGCCCGTTTGGGGATTATTTGGGTCCAAGGGTGGGGGGCATAGCGAGCAAAGCAGACCGTTGCGCGCTGCGATCGAGGGTACAGTGACCACATTGGTGATACCCTTCGACTGACGTATCCCCTCATAATCGCCGAAGACAAACACTTTGTCCTTTCGGATCGGCCCTCCGACATCGACTCCGAACTGATTGCGGCGGAATGGCGGATTCCCTGAATCGAAAAAGTTCCGCGCATCGAGCGCGTTGTTGCGCAGGAACTCGTAAACACCGCCGTGGATCTGGTTCGTCCCGGAACGCGTAATGGCATTTATCACCCCACCTGACGTCCTGCCGTACTCAGTGGAATAGTTGCTCGTTAGGATAGAAAACTCCTGGATCGCATCCACTCCCAAATCGCCGCCCAGTACGCTTCCCGGAGCGCCGTTGGCATAATCATTGATATTCACCCCGTCTAGCCGGTAATTATTCTGCTGGGGCCGGGCGCCACTCACGGTGATTTGAGCCCCGAAACCTCGGTTTCCGCGGTTAGCTCCTATAGTGAAGGAGGCCTGGGTTTGGATGACGTCGACACCCGGCTGGAGACTGGCCAGATCCGTCCAGCTCCTTCCGTTCAATGGAAGCTCCCGAACTGTGGTGGAATTTATCACTGCGCTGATGGCTGAGCTGGCTAGCTCGACCGCCGGCGCCACCCCGGTCACCTCGATCTCTTGAGAAATTGATCCGACCTGCATCGTAATGTTGAAGACCTGCTGAGCCCCTACGTCGAGCGTTATTCCTGTCCGTACCTGTGTCGCGAATCCTGTCGCCTTTACAGTTATCGTGTAGCTGCCGGGTTGCAACAGGGGCACAGTGTAGTAGCCAACTTTGTTGGATTCCGATGCCCGGCTTATGCCGGTGTCTCTGTTCAGGGCTGTCACATTGGCATTAGGCAGGGCGCTGCCACTGGAATCGGTGATCACACCTGAGACTTGTGCCGTCTGGCCAAAAGTGCAGGTGGCTGCTAAGCACCAAACAATCAGGACTGGACCGAAAACCGACAATGTCCAGCGAATAGCACGCCGCAAATAGGGAGTTGGTTTCCCGGATTCATGCTTGGTCCAATTGTTCCCCGATTCTCGAAGCAGGCGAGTTTCCATGGTTATCACCTTCCTTTGTTTGGTGGCCCCGTTTGGCCGCGCGGATCATGTTTGGCGCAACCACCTGAACTTGCCGCAGACCCGAGGATCGGTTTCGAATTTCATTTTTATGGAACTTGCCACCTCTCACCCGTTAATGGTTGGTCTTCACCTGGCGCTGTTCTTTAACTCACTCAAAAATGGCCCGCTCACCTGTTGGTAAAGCGCCGGTAGCTGGGTTTCGAGCTCGGCTAGGGCGACCTGTAGTTCGCGAACAACACTCTGAGCTTCGAAAAAGGCCTCACCTGGCCCGGCGAGCAAAGCGGCAACATTGTCGTGCACTCTTTGTGTTTTCGAGAAAACCTGAATGACGGTGCCGCGCCAGTCAATGGACGGGGCTGCCGCGGGCAGCGGTGCCTCAAGCGTGAACATTGGTGGCACCGCCGCCACAGGCGGGGGCGAAAGCAATGGCGAAACCTTATTTCGCACTCCATCCACATCTTGGCGAAGCACTGAGACGTGGTCGCGGATCAACAGCTCCAGGGTCTGTTGTGACCCGCTACTCAGTTCCATCACCATGTCGGGCGTATAGCGATTGCCCAGCCGTCGTAGCGCCCAGGCCTGCGCCATGGCATCTTGCACGAGTTCCACGGTTTCATTGACAAATGCGGCGCGATCCTCAGAAATCGGAAAGAGTTCTTCCAATTGCTGTTGAAGTGCCGGCCTGCCAGCCATGACCGGCGCAGGTGTTTCGCTTCCAGTTGCCACAACGTTCCCGCCTGCGACACGGAATTCTGGCGTCGCAGCGTCTTCCTGAATTGGCGGCACAAGGCCTTCGAACTTATCGTCTGCAACGTGATTCTGTTGAGACTGAGCTTCTTCCACCGTTTGCAGTCGAAGATCGACGTGGGGGATACCCCGAAGGACGGCCAGAAGGTCATCCTTACGCTCCGGCGTGCTGACAATTCCTCGGACCACCACTGACCGCTGGCCGAACCTTGGTATATCGCGGTCCACCTCGACTTGTTCGCCCAAGTCCGCCTTTTCGGAATGAATCGCTACGCGAGCCCGGAGCTCGGCTTCCGCCAGTTCTGAATCAGACAGCACGGGAGGCTGTGGAGTCACACTCGAGGGACGTCCGATCTCAGCAGACGGTGCCGCCTCAGGGGCGAAGATGGCGGCATTGATCGCCTCCATGGACAAAACCTCCCATGCCAGCTCATGGACCTCCACCTGGCGAGTGTCGTTCAACCGGAAATCCTCTGCGACGGGATGGAAGTCAGTGGTCCGTACCGTGATGCGGGCCTCCGCGATAGGACCTTCTGAGGTCGTCGTTTTGAGAGTAATGAAGTCATCGCCGACTGTCGTCACTTCGTCAAGTTTCTCGCCAAGACTTCTGTACCAGGCGCTGTAGCTGGCCGGCGATAACGGGTCCTGCCAGTTGAGGTGGGCCGTGAGAAAAGTTTGCCGGAGTTCGGAGTCGGCGGCCTGTAAAGAATTGGCCTGGTCTTGCCGCTGGGTGAGCGAGCCTACGTTATTCGCAGGCTCCCCACCAGTGCCTTTAGCTGCATCGATACGATCCGCCTGGCGCATTCCGAGCGGATCGCGGTAGATAGTGCGCGTCACAGATTGGCTACCGACGCGGATGCGCAGTTTCTGGTAAACCACGGGCCTCGCCACGCTATGTAACGCGCGAACTTCAGAGCCTCGAGCATTCTCAAGAATCTGGCTCGCGGAGACTTTGGGCACTTGCCAAAAGCGCGTAAACGAGAAAAGGGCCAAGCCTGCCACGACAAGGCCGCCGATCCATACGTGACGTGGGACCATACTTTGCGAAATCGTCCCAAACATTCGAAGTATCCTGACGATCCGGCTGCGCAACGAGAGTCCACCAATGCTTCGTGCGAGCTCCTCGAGTCGAGCAACAAAGTCACCCCGCGCACCAGTCGAAACATGGGAATAGGACTGCATCAATTGATCGCGGTATTGCACGACGTCTCCGATGGCTTTTTCGATCTGGTCACGGCGCGCCCGGCAAGACCAGCACGCCTCCAAATGAACCTCCACCTCTGCGGCTTCCTGGGCTGACGATTCGCCGTCCAGGGCGAGCAATAGTTGCTCGTCCGAAAGGTGCGGATTCTGGTTAGACTTCTTATTGTCTGCCGAAGTGTGACCTCGGCTCTCAGTAGGCTTATCCATGGGACTCCGTCACCAGTTTCTTGATGGCGCGGCGCAGTGACTCGACGACGGTAGATATTGTGACCTCGAGAATCTCCGCCATTTCGCGGTAGCGAAAACCCTCCGCGCGCAAGTACAGGCACTGCTTCTGTTGGTCAGAAAGCGCCGATATCGCAGCATGAACGCGAGCCATTTTTTCTCTCCGCAGCAAAAGTTCTTCGGGACCACGCCGCGGGTCGGCGACAGCGTCCATTTCGGCCAAGTCCCCAGGCGCGCTTGAGACAAAGCGTTTGCGGCTTTTGAACTCGTTGATACTTATGTTGTGGGCGACTCGGAAAACCCAACCCCGCAAATTGTCCTCGCGACCACCCGCGTGGACGTGCCGGTAAAGCCGAAAGAAGGTCTCCTGGACGATCTCCTCCGCCTCACTAGGATTCACACTGAGGCAAAGAAGATAGCGATAAACCGGCTCGCGTAGCTCTCCATACAACTGGGTAATCCGTTCTTCGAGCTTCAGAGTTCGTTGGCCTTCCAGGCCGAGCAGAGTCGTGGATGCGTAAAGGTCCAGACTCACCTCACGGCCACTCTCAGCCTTCATGAGGGATTCCCCATTCGATTCGCAATCCAGCACCACCTTTTCCAGACCTAAGGATGCTGATCTTTACTTGTTACGGGATAGCGCCTGTCAACGGAACCTATCATAAGAACAACTCAAGGGGCGCTTTTTGTGACGGCAGGTCCAATTTATTTTCGATCGACAAGCTCAATTGAGATATTGGCCAGTGCGAGGACGGTGCGGCGGGTATTCCGCAACGGTGGATGCATCATCCACTGGGTTATTCCCGGGAGTCGGATTCATGGTGACTCACGTGACCAGGCGGTCGTGCGGTTTCATAACAAGCGAGGACCGCGGAGCAGTGGGATCAAGGAAGTCAAGCAAGCGGTGAAGTTGACACGGTTCAGTTGCCATCGGTTCCGATCGAACCAGGCGCGGCTGTGGCTGAAGCGGATCGCCCACAACCTAGGGAACATGTGCGGCTGGTGCTGCCCGGGAGAATCGACGGTTGGCCGTTGACCAGCTGATCAAGACGGCGGGCGGCTGGTCAAACGTCCCCGCGATGATTGGCTGGTCTCGGCGAATAGTCATCGGACAAGACGATTGTTTGCCAGCATGCCAAGACGGATCGCGGGGCTGTCTGTTCCGACGGGGCTTATGCACAATCTCGGGCGTCGGATGGAGAAAAGGAAATTCCGGCAAGAGGAGGACAATCGAATCAAAAATAAATTTCACCACGCCGTCACAAAAACCACCCCTTCGTTGTTTTTATGATAGGTTCACTGGTAAGCGCTTTGCCGTGCTATGCCTAAATCAGCATCCCTTGGCCTGAGAAAGGGGGTGCTGGGCTCGGAATAGAATGGGAAATCCCGCAGGAACGATGTGAGGGGTTCGGTTGAATATCAGGAAAAAGACAATCTGCATGATTCTGACTGCGACATTCGCAGGGCTCCCGCCAGGAATGTTTTGCTCTCCACCCTCGCAGGCTCAGAGCAGCCCGCCCAAGTTCGATGTGGAGCCCTTCTGGCCCAAGCCCTTGCCAAAGCTTTGGGTGACTGGGGAGATTGGCGGTGTGTGTGTGGATGCCCAGGACCATGTGTTCCTCCTGAACCGGCGAGATTTGACCGATAACGAGATGGACGCAGGCGATCAGGCTCCGCCCGTGATTGAGTTTGATCCCGCGGGCAACGTGATCAATTCCTTCGGGGAGCCGGACGTCGTTCCAAGCGGCTTCCACGGCTGCACGGTGGACCGGGAGAATAATGTGTGGTTGACCGGCTCCGACGACGGTATCGTGCAGAAATATACACACGACGGGAGCAAACTTTTGCTCCAGATCGGGAAGCGGGGTGTTGTCGATTCTTCCGATGGCACCCTCAAAGGCAAAGCTTTAAATTCCAGCCATAGGGGTTTCTACAAACCTGCTGGGATCGCGATCGATCCGCAGAACGGTGACGTTTACGTTGCCGACGGCGAGAATGCCAGCGGGAACCACCGCGTGGCGGTTTTTGATCGTAGCGGACAGTTCCTGCGCCAGTGGGGGCTGCACCGCACGGAGTCCGAGACCGGTGACGCGTACCTGCCAGTCGTGCATTGCGTGGTGATTGGCAAGGATGGTCTGGTCTACGCGTGCGACCGGCGAGGCCACCGGATACAGGTATTCGATAAGATGGGGAACTTTCAAAAGAACATCGCCGTCAAGTTCGACCCAAGGACCCAGCTCCCGGCAGGACCCGAACACAAATCCGGCGCATTAGGCTCGGCTGTGTGGGCAGGCTTTTCGCCCGACCCGGGACAGAAGTTTTTGTACGTCACCAATCAAGACAACGAGAAAATCGATATCCTCGATCGTGCCAGCGGACAGCTTCTGTCAAGCTTCGGCCGCGTGGGCCACCAGTTGGGCGAATTTACTTACGCTCATTTCCTGGCGGTGGACTCCAAGGGGAATATTTACGTGACTGAGGTGAGAGGCAAGAGGATTCAGAAATTCAAAATGCTGGGCAATCAGTAGAGGCCGAGAGACTTGGGGAATCGCGGGCCTAAGATGGCCGGAGAAAACTGTCGGCTCGCGCCAGCGAGCGGTCAGGCTATTTCATTCAGAGTCGGACCAGTCGTTGCAAATCGAACTGGTGGGATGGTGAGGCATTTGCTCATAAACACTTGCGATCACTTCAAGCCCACAACATTCCAATTACATCTTTCCGGTGCTCACCGAGCTGCTGGAATCTAGTCCGCGAGCGTTGGGCAGCGCGGTGATCGAATACACTTCGAAGAAACTGGGAGTCAAACGGAAATCCCGGACATATGGAAAACCTAATTAATTAGCTCACCAAAGGGGGCGTCGACATTATGAAGACGAAAGGAACCTTGAGTCTATTGGTTACCTCGGCCGTCTTATTTTCATTGGCATTGCCATTGTTTGCGCAAAAGCGAGAAACTCCTGCTCAAAAAGCGACCTCGCAAGGCACGGCCCCACTGAAGTTGGTCGGAAGGTATGAATTCCCAAGCGACCTCAAGACCCGTTTCGATCATCTCCTTGTGGAGGTGAACAGCCACCGTATTTTCACTACGCCGCAGGTCGCCAAATCGGTAATGGTTTTTGACTTGAAGTCGCGCAAGCTGATTCATACGATCACCGGAGTCGAGGTTCCCCACCACTTGCTCTATCGTGAAGATCTAAACCGTCTCTACGTGACCGACGGCGGGGGAGGCGGGGCGTTGAAGATCTTTGATGGGAAGACATACGATCTTATCAAGAGCGTGAAGCTTCTTCCGGACGCGGACGCGAGCATCTACGATCCTGCCACCAAGTACCTCTACATCGTCAACGGGGGCTCGGATGCCAATTTAACTTATTCTTTTATAAGTATCATCGATACGACGAGCGGCGATAAAGTCGGCGAAATGACGATCAATAGCCCGAAGCTCGACGCGATGGTGATCGAGACATCGGGCTCCAGGTTATATGTCACGGATGTAGCCAACACCAAAATTGAGGTGATTGACCGGAAAAGTCGCACCGTCATCGCAAGCTGGCCCATTACCCTTGGTAAGACCGAGGTGACTTTGGCGCTAGATGAAGCCAACCATCGCCTTTTTGTGGGCTGCCGCACTGGACAAATCGTTGTATTCGATACAGAGACCGGCAAGGAACTTCAGGCACTTCCGATCAACCAAGACATCGATGACCTGGCCTTCGATCCCAAAGGCAAGCGTCTCTATGCAGCTTGCCCCGCTGGCGCTGGCTCCATAGATGTATACAAGGAAACGGACCCTGACCATTATGAATCTTTGGGACAGGTGCCGACCGGACCCGGGGCGAGGACTGGAGAGTGGGAGCCAAAGCTTCAGCGCTATTTTGTCGCCGTACCACAACACGAAGGCACGAATGCTGAAGTTCAGGAGTACCAGATGCAATGATGTAGGCAAGCGCCCCGTGTTTATCGCTGCCTCCCTGTCCCTCATCAAAACTCCGGTGGGCTTAGGCCTCCAGTTTCGAATGCCAGGTTGAGGAATCGAAGTGCACTGGCGTCTAGGAAGACCTTTGATTGAGCGGCCCAGCCTCTCGCTTCACGGCAGGATGAGTTCGACTCCTATTGGATG
>Ga0137418_10005736_pt1 | contig 11392 bp, 10 predicted proteins | sample CZODoug3_1_2_16f_FD_122242 | JGI IMG/M metagenome (GOLD analysis project Ga0137418, IMG submission 122242) | Vadose zone soil fungal communities from Angelo Coast Range Reserve, California, USA - CZODoug3_1_2_16fungal (Hybrid Assembly) | ecosystem: Environmental > Terrestrial > Soil > Vadose... | reverse complement strand
CGCTCGCCCTTGCCGCGGAGCAGGGCAAGGAGAATATCGACGCCTCGGCGTCAAAAGAAATTACTGGCGAAGTTGTCGATATGATGTGCTACGTCGATCACAACGCGATGGGTGATAAGCATGCTGGTTGCGCGGCCAAGTGCATCAAGGGCGGGGGGCCGGTTGGCATTGTATCCGACGGCAAAGCCTACTTGCTCGTGGGCCAGCACAAACCAATGAACGATCAGCTTGCGGAATACGCGGGCAAAACCATTACGGTCAAAGGCAAAATGGCTGAGCGCGGTGGCGTCGCCATGCTGGAGAACGCAGAGATCGAGAAGAAATAGCTGCCGTTTCGAAATTCACGCGGCGCGCATTTGGAAAATTTGCGCGCCGTTTTGTTGTAGCGCACCCTCGCGCGCTATTTTCTGTCATCCCCGAGTCCCGAATACTTTCGGGGCGAGGGACCTCACAACCGCGCGCAGCGTCACGCAAATATTGTGTGACGGCTGAACAATCGAGAGGTCCCTCACGTTCGTTCGGGATGACGCCATTTTACGCGCCGCACGAAGTTTGTTTGATTGCTCAGCGACTGCGAGGTTCCTGGCCCTTGCTCGGGGTGACAGAGTGGTTCGCGCGCAGCGACAGCACTTCTCGTAGCATCCGTAGACTGTCGTGAACAAATCGCACCTTGCTACCTTCATGATGATTCCACCGCACTGGAATTTCCCTGAGCCGCAATCCCGCTCGTTGCGCGAGCAAAAGCAACTCCACGTCAAAGCCAAATCCGATGATTTTCGCGGCTTCGATAATTGGTCGACACGCTTCCATCCGAAACGCTTTGAAGCCGCATTGTGTGTCCCAAAAAGGCAGACCAGTCGCGACGCGTACCAGCAAATTAAAAACGCGCCCACCTTGTTCGCGTCGCCACGGCTGCCGGTTTCCGATTAGTTTGCGATTAAGCGCGCGCGAACCAAAGGCAATATCCACTTCACCCCGCGCGATCGGTTCAACAATTTTTGGGAGCTCATCAATCGGCGTCGAAAGATCGGCGTCGAAAAAAACCGCAATCGGTTTCGTAGCACTCAACAACCCGCTTCTGACCGCCGCACCTTTCCCGCGATTCGGAAAATTTTCGAGCAATTGAATTGCTACCGACGACGGCACCGCGGCAACTTTGCGAATCACTTCGCCAGTAGAATCCGTTGAGCCATCGTTGATCACGATCAATTCGCTACCTGGGCTTACTTTTTCCAGATAAGCAACGCTCGTCGCCAGCGTATTGCCAATGCGCACTGCCTCATTGAAGGCAGGGATGACAACGGAAATCGCAGGAAGCATGAATGGAAGCAGCCCCAAGCGTCTCGCTTGTGACTACGCAATTCGCAAGCTGTTAGCCCACGCACTTCATTTGTAAATTTCGATTACGAACTTCCCGTCCTCGCGGACATGGCCTCGATACATCCCGCTGGTATTAAATGGCAGTGCCACATTTCCATTTTTGTCCACGGCAATGAGACCGCCGGTACCGCCAAGCTTTTCGGCGTGAGCCAGAGCGCGCTCGGCCGCTTCGGACAGTGACACTCCACGCAATTCCATCAACGCAGAGACCTGATGCGCCACAGCTGCGCGAATGAAAAATTCGCCATCCCCGGTGCATGATACGGCGCAGGTCGCGTTGTCGGCGTAAGTTCCCGCGCCGATCACTGGCGAATCACCTACTCGACCTGGAAGTTTGTTGTTAATTCCGCCGGTCGACGTCGCGGCGGCAAGATTTCCCTGAGCGTCTCGCGCCACTGCGCCCACCGTTCCATGATGTTCGAGATCGGAGGTGATAAATTTTTTGCTGCCGTCGGCGCCAGCTTTCTCCGCCGCCTTCATTTTCTGCAACGCGTCCCAACGATCCTGCGTGAAAAAATATTTCGCATCGACCAATTCGATCCCGTTGCGTTTGGCGAATTCCTCAGCGCCGGCTCCGACCATCATCACATGCTTGGATTTTTCCATGACGGCGCGTGCCAGGGCGATCGGATTGCGCACATGTTCGACGGCAGCAACCGCGCCCGCGACCAGCGTTTTTCCATCCATAATCGCCGCATCCATTTCAATCGTGCCCGCGCTGGTAAAAACTGAACCCTTACCGGCGTTAAAATGCGGATCATCCTCCAGCACGCGGACCGCAGCTCCGACCGCATCAAGACTCGAGCCACCGCCCTGCAATATTTCGCGCCCCGTCCGAAGCGCGTTTTCTATTCCAGCGCGATATTCTTGCTCTTTCTCCGGCGTCATTTCGCTTCGCTCGATCGTGCCAGCGCCACCATGCACCGCGAGTTGGAACTTTTGCCTGGTCATTCTTGGTGAGATTTCCTGCGCATGCGCGACCATTCCGCAAAGAGCGAAAGCAAGACAACGGATCGCCAGGCAAGTCAACTTCACCATATCCAACGAAACAACGTGATTGTTTTTAATCCGCGCGCAATCTCGATGGCAGGACGAAATTTTCTTCGCCGCCAGAGGTGGCGATTTCGTCCACTCAAGCGACTGATTCTACCGGCGCGATCCATGAAACGTGCAGCGCTCGAGTCCATCGGGCCATTTTTTGGACGAACTATCCTGCGTCTCGAACCATCAAGTTTGGCCTACGCCAAGACGCACCCGGAAATTAGTGTGCGCGAAATTCACCCTGCGGAAGTAGTGCGTTTGCCACCCCATCCCTTCCGAACACAGACATCGTCTGGCGAACTAAGAGTTGGCCCAGCTTTTGTTTTCGAAATTCCGAACGTGAACTTTTGGGGTTATTATGGCGGCGCTGTTGTTACCGCTGACAACGCGGTGCTGGCCGATCTCTCTCCGGAGGTTTGGGGTCCAGCGAACCATCCAATTTATTCGCGCTGGCATTTGCCAAAGTCGCGGTTGCTCAGCGGTCGAATCGCGATCGGGGTCACGCCGGAGGCAAGCGGAAATTACTATCACTGGCTGCTCGATTTGGTGCCGAGAGTTCTTTTGCTCAAACACGCGGCCCAAAACTTTTCCAACTACGACGCGCTCTTGCTCAACGGTTCGCGAGCGAATTACGAACGAGAAATCCTGGCCGCACTTGGAGTTCCGCCGGAGAAAATTCGCTATGTTGATTCGCGCGAACGTTTCCAAATCGCATCGGCTGTTTTTCCTTCCATGGACATCAACGTTATTGCTCCATGGAAAGTTCACGGACTGCGCGACCTTCCTCTGTCTGGCAAACCAAACCAGCATCGCCGCCTTTATCTTTCACGGGCACGCGCCGCGGTTCGCCGGATCGCAAATGAAAACGAAATCTCAAAGGTCTTGCGGCACCGGAGTTTCGAAATTGTCGAAACCGAAGATCTTTCCTGGCGGGAACAGGCGGATTTGTTCGCCGGCGCGAGTGTGATTGTCGCGCCACATGGCGCGGCGCTGGCCAACATCGTGTTTTGCAAGCCTGGAACGCGCGTGGTGGAGATCAGTACCCACGCCGGCTATCGTGATTGGTATTGGCAGCTCGCCGCAGTTGCCGGGCTCTCCTACGAAGTTCTGGAAGCACAGCGATCGGGATCCTTTTCGGGACCGTATGAGAATGCCGATATGATTGTCAGCCCTGAGAATTTCGAACGTCTCCTCGAAAGCCTGTGAACGTGACGAGTGCGCGCGTTAGCATTTGTATCGCATTTTCCTCTTTTCCGCCTGAGGAAGTAAGGCACGTTCCGTAAACATGCCGACCGAAGATTCTGAAAACGATCCGCCAATCATTCCGGCAAATCCGGTCGTCGTAGTTCAAGGGGTAGGGCATCTCAGCCGCGAATTCATGCGCGAAGTGGGAAGTCTGTTCTGGTTCATGGTTCAGACACTGGACGAAACAGTAGAGCGGATTCGCGATGGGCGTGTTCCATTTCGTGCCTCAAGTTTCTTCCGCCACTGCCAACGAGCCGGTGTTGGCTCGGTTCCGCTGGTCGGTCTGGTTTCATTTTTTCTCGGCCTGACCATGGCTTTGCTAACCGGATACCAATTGCAGCGCTTCGGCACCGAGCGTCTCGTGCCCGGACTGGTTGCAATCGCTTTTACGCGTGAGTTAGGTCCGTTAATTACCGGAATCATGCTGGCGGCCCGCATCGGCGCCGCTTTTACGGCTGAGTTGGGAACGATGCAGGTCTCCGAGGAAGTGGAGGCAATCGAAGCGATGGGAATTGGCCCACTCCGGTTTCTGGTCGCACCGCGGTTGCTCGCGCTTTTTCTTCTCATGCCATGTCTCTCGACCATTGCGAATCTGGCTGCGATCTTCGCCAGTTGTCTCATCTCTCGCGCTTATTTCAGCATTGCCTTTGTCTATTTTCTCGACCTTGTCCGCGACGCTCTTCTCATTCGTGACATCGTCACCGGCGTCCTGAAAAGTTTTCTCTTTGGTTTGCTCATCGGTGGGATCGCCTGCTATCGAGGCCTTAGCGTAAAGGGCGGTGCGGCCGGAGTCGGTACCGCCACCACTTCCAGCGTCGTTACCTCCATCGCCACGGTGATTGGGTTCGATACCATGTATAACATCGTTTACACCGTCTTCTTTCCCACATGAGCACGGCCAACTCCTACATTGCCGAACTCCGTGAGGTGACGAAGCGATTCGAAGAAAAAACAGTGCTCGACCATGTTTCATTGAAAGTCCGGTCCCAGGAGCGCCTCGTCATTCTGGGTCAGAGCGGCAGCGGCAAGAGTACCATCCTTCGCCTCATCCTCGGGATTTTGATGCCGGACGAGGGTTCTGTTTTTTTCAGGCAATTTGAAATCACGCGTCTGCCGCGGCGCAAGTTGCAGCGAATTCGGCGTCACATCGGCATGGTTTATCAGTACTCGGCCTTGCTCAGTTCACGCACTGTCCGCGATAATGTCGCTCTTCCTCTCGAAGAACTGACCGACAAATCGCGCGAAGAGATTGACAAAATTGTCGATGAAAAACTCGAGCTGGTGGGAATGAAAGATTCCAAGAACCTGATGCCTTCCGAGTTAAGCGGCGGGATGAAGAAACGCGTTAGCCTGGCCCGCGCGCTCGTTCTCGAGCCGGAACTGATCCTTTTTGACGAACCTGTGGCGGGGCTCGACCCGGTGATGGCTTCGGTAATTGACGAGTTGGTTATCAACCTGAGCGAAAAGTCGAAGGTCACGTGCGTTATTGTGACCCATGAAATGGATAGCGCCTTTCGCATCGCCACCCGCATGGCTATGCTATATCACGGCAAGATTATTGAGGAAGGCACACCTGAGGAAATGAAGAAATCACGTAATCCGGTGGTTTCTCAATTCTTAACCGGCAGCACCGAAGGCCCCATTTTGGAAGAAACAAAGGATGCAATTACAACGTAACGAAGTTCTAACCGGTATACTCGTCGTCGCCACCCTCGCGGTCCTGACCGGGATCCTGGTGCTGTTGGGGGCGCCGGGACTTTTCCGTCCGCTAACGACTTACAAGATATATTTTGATAATGCTGCCGGCATTAAGCTGGGCGCGCCGGTCTTGCTGGCCGGGCGAAAGATCGGACAGGTCGCAAAACTTTATTCTCCGGTTTCGAAGGAAGAAAGTGAGCGCGCGCTAGAAGTCGCGAAATCCTTGCACGCGGCGGACCCGAACCCAACTCCCGCTCCCGAGAAACCACCACGCTATGAGGTTCGGATCGATGTCCAGGTCGATCGAAGTGCTCAACTTTATCGCGATTCCAGAGCCCGCATGATTACTCTTGGACTTCTGGGCGAAGTTGCGATTGACTTCACCGAAGGAACCGAGGCATCAGGCCGGGCTAATTCCGGCGAGATCTTCGCTGGCGAACGAATACCGGATTTTGGCGAAGCTATCGCCCGAATGCTTGATATTATCTCTCCAGTCGCGACCGAGGCTACTGCTACCTTTAAGCAACTGGAATTGACGGCGGAAAACCTTAGCCACATCACCGATGAAAATTCGGAACTCAATCTTGCTCTTACTCAGTTCAAAACTTTCGGCGAACATCTTAACCAATTGACCGGTCCGGAGGGCGCGCTTTCCATTTCACTTACGAACTTGAAGCAACTTACCGACGATCTGACCAAGAACGATAACATCGCGGTAACCTTGCAGAACTTCCGTACTTCTTCGGAAAAGTTGAAGTCAACCCTGACTTCGCTTGGACCGTCCCTTCAGGCGAGCGGAGAGAATGTAAAGGAAGCCACTGCCACTTTGAAATCGGAACCATGGCGCCTGATCTGGCCAAGCACTAAAAAGTATCCGGAGAATGCGCAACCGGGAACTCCGGCTGGACAAAATATTAGAGCTGCTAAAGGAGCCCGATCTCCACGGCCTAGTCCAACACCTGCTCGCCGAGCTTCGCGCTAGCCTAAAGTAAGGTTAAAAATAGTTGCGAAATTAGTTTGCACATAACTGGCGGACTGCTAGGAAAGTCCTCATGGACTTATCACTTAGGCAGTTGGAACAAGCGGTTTCCTTACGCCGCCAGATCGATGCTCTCGAGCGGCGGTTCGCGGGGTTAGTTGGCGGCGGGCGCGCTACTACCAGCGCGGGCGCGAAAACCGGAGGCGGCGGTAGGCAACGAAGACGGCGAACTATGTCCGCGGCCACGCGAGCTAAAATCGCGGCGGCTGCACGCGCCCGTTGGGCTCGAGTCAGAGGTGGACGTAAGGCTGGAGGCGGAGGCAAAAAGTCACGTCGGCGCGGTCGCATGTCTGCCGCGGCCCGGAAGAAACTTAGCGATATGATGAAGGCACGTTGGGCAGCACGCCGGCGATCGGGAAAGTGACCATCGATAATTAATTCGAAAAGACCGCGTAGCTTCCTACGCGGTCTTTTTATTTAGACTGGGTTCGGCAGCCTGATGGCGAAGGAAATTGAGGACAGTTCTTTCATTCTCATCGAAGTCGTGAGCTTCTTCAGCCAGGTCAGCTTTAGTTCGTAGTCCTTCAATTAGGTGGCCGCTGAGGTACGATTCCAAAACCACCGGATGAACATAACATTTCCGGCAGATCGTCGGTGTGTTGCCAAGTAGTTTTGCCGCCGCCGCAATTGCGTTTTTGACGCTCATCGCTGCCTCCTTCTTCGACTCGAATTCCCCCTGCGCGTTCAGTGCCATCGCGGTCAGAACCGTGCCAGCCCAGGTCCGGAAATCCTTAGCCGTAAAATCTTCGCCGGTAATTTCCCGCAGATAATCATTCACATCCTGGGAGGTGACTTCGCAAAGTTTACCGTCGTCATCGAGATACTGAAAGAGCTGTTGTCCCGGCAGATCCTGTAACTTCCGCACAATTTTCGCGATCCTGCGATCGCTTATATCTACTTCATGTTGAATTCCGCTCTTGCCGCGGAATCGGAAGCGCAACTTCATTCCCCGCACTTGCACGTGGTGATCTTTCATCGTCGTCAGACCGACCGACTTGTTTTGCCTGGCATACTCTTCGTTGCCGACGCGAATGAAGGTGCTTTGCAGCAACTGAACTACCGTCGCCAAGACCTTCTCCCGTTTGAGCGCCGGTAACTTTAAGTCGGCCTCGACCCGCCGCCGAATCTTTGGCAGGGCCGCAGCAAAGACTAAAATGCGATCGTATTTGTTCTCATCGCGAATGGAACGCCAACGTTCATGATATCGATATTGTTTTCGTCCGCGGTCGTCGCGTCCGGTTGCTTGAATATGACCAGTGGAAAGAGGGCAAATCCAAACCTGGCGATAAGCAGGTGGTATGGCGAGGCGCCGGATTCGAAGCAAGCGCGTTTCATCGCGAATCAACTTCCCCGCGGTATCGAAGTACTGAAATGATTTGCCCTTGCGTTTTCGAGTGTAACCGGGTTGCTCGTCGCTGACGTAACGAAGCCCGGCTTCCTCCGCGACTTCCACCGGATCAGTGGTTATCTGCGCCAGCTTACCGTTATCTTGTTTGGTCTTCTGAGCCTGGACCGCCACGCATGTAATACGAATGCCGCCGGGGAAAAGGGCGCACCGTCAATACTGAAACGGACTTGGTAGGGCACCGCTGCGGAGCCGAGGTGGGCATTGCTCGAGATTTCGTCAAATGTCGAGGTTAGATCTTCGTTTCTCGCGCGCACACTTTAACTCCACCTGGCCCCGGCCTAAGGGGCAAGTGAAAGCAAATGTAAGTGCCAGTCGGCTAATCACACGAGGCGCTGCGGTTCGGCCCTACCAATTAATTGACCGAAATGTCCGTGTTCGCGAAACTAACCCGCGCCGTAACTCTTGGTAAATTTTTTGCGCGACTCCCCTTCCGGACCGGCCGTAGGAGATTCTGGCGTAACCGGTTCCTCAGGGGGCGCGCTCTCGGGAGCTTTTTTTTCAGCGTGAGCAGCCGAAGAGGCTCCGCGCGAAACTTCAACATACGCGAGCTGCAAATTCGAAAGCGTGTTCCGCAGCACCGCGGATTCTTCGTTGCTTAAGTTACCGCGCGTTTTTTCCTGAATCATCGCCAATTGATCGATAAACATTTTCGCTACGTCGAGGTTTACTTCGCCCTTTCCGGTCTGCGGATTTGGAATTTGGCCGAGAAAAAGAGCGGCGTTTTGCGCCTGCATCATGACAAACTCAATGAATCGCTGCGCCAATTCCCCGGAATTCGTGCTGGTTTGAACCTCGGCCATGCTACTTGGATTTCGATTCTGCGGGCTTTTCTGGCGGTCGGACAATTGCCAGCACGTAGGCTTGCTTCCCAAAATACTTCGCCGCTACCCGCTTGATGTCGTCGAGTGTCACAGCATTCACTTTGGCTTCCAGTTCCCGATAGTGATTAAAGCCGAGTCCATAAAGTTCGTCGAGCCCAGTCATATAGGCAAACACGTCGTTACTCTGGTTTTGGATTTGTTGCTGACCGATTAGCTTTTTCTTCGCCCGCGCCAGCTCGGCCGCAGTCAAACCCTCGCTGGAGAGTTTGTGAATCTCATCCAAAAAAGCCTGCTTAACTGGCTCTATTTTCTCCGGATCAGTGCCGAGATAAAACGCGAAAAAGCCCGGGACCAGGGCCTGGACTTGGGCGGCACCGACATAATAGGCGAGACCCATTTGCTCGCGTATACGAATGAACAGACGCGAGCCCAGATCGCTGCTCGCTTCATCGATTAGTTCGAGCGCATAACGATCGGGGTTAAAGAGATCGGCGCCACGGAAACCGGCGATCAAAACCGCTTGCGACTTTTCGCGCTCTGTCTCCACAATTTTCGTTTTCGTTAGTTGCGGCGAGGGTGGCGGATTACGTAAAGCGAGCTCACCCGAAGGTAACGCGCCCAGCTTTTGCTCAAATAAATCTCTTACTTCGGTTGCTTTTACGTCTCCAAATACGGCGATAACACCGTTCTGCGCCACGACGTAACGATCGCGAAAAGCGAGAAGATCTTTTGAATTCAGACGCGAAACCGATTCCGGCGTCCCCTCCGGGCGCAGTCCCAGCGGATGTCCCGGAAAAAGAGCGCGCTTAACAAGATTCCGCGCCACCGAAGTCGGCTTTTCGTCCTCATCTTTGATCTTGGCCAACTGAATCTCTTTTTCGCGCGCGACCGCTTTCGCGGGCATGGTCGCGTTTAGTAACACATCGGCCAAAATGTCGGTGCCGAGCGCGAGATCCGGTTGAGTAACATCGAGGTTGACGGCGAAACTGTTGTTGCCTGCCTGGGACGTGATTTCGCCTCCGACTGCTTCCAGTTGATCGGCGATCTGCTCGGCCGATCGCGTCTTCGTTCCCTTCAACAGCGTCTTGGCCGCTAGCCGGGTGATTCCATTGTTCGCTTCCGTCTCACACAGTAATCCGCATCGAAATATCGCCGACATCGCAATCAACGGCAGGCGCGCATCCTCCCGCACCAGAATGCGCAGTCCGTTAGACAACTCGAACTTTTGTATCTCACCGGTCGCGCCAGCCGCAGCGACGTCACTCGTCGAGGTTAACGACCCTTTCGGATTCAGAGAAACGATGGTCAGATTTTCTTCGCTCAGGCATTGAATCGCGACTCGCTTGATGTCATCGAGCGTGATCTTTTGAACCTTTTCGAGGTATTCACGGCCAAAGTTTAGATTGCGAGTGAGAAACCAATTTGTTCCGAGATCGGTCGCCTGGCCGCGCATGGTCCGGAGAGAAGCCAGCTCCTGAGATAGCGCGATTTTTTTACCCTTGGCCAGTTCTTCAGCCGTCACGCCATTCTGCCGGATTTCTTCAATGATCTGCAGGATCAGGCTCTGGGCCGCGCTCCGATTTTTTGGATCCAGGATCGCATCAACACCAAGAAGTCCGGGGTCGCCTGGAGTATAGGAAAAGGCGGAAATGGCAAAGGCCAGCCCCGATTCCTCGCGCACCTTGCGATATAGTCGCGAGCTGTGGCCTTCACCGAGAATTACCGACAAAAGATCGAGCGCTGGAACATCGGGGTGGCTGATTTCTGGAACGTGCCAGGCCATCGCGAAATGAGTCAATTCAGTGGCAAATTCCTGGTGAACTTCGCGTAGTCCAAGTTGGGGCGGCTCGGGTGGGATATAGATTGGGGCCAGAGATTTTGCCGGCTGATCCTTGAACGAATTTTCCAGCTTTTCCCGCACTTCCGCGGCCACAACGTCGCCCACCACGATAAAAGTGAGATTGTTCGGGACGTAGCGCGTCTTGTAATATTCCATCACCTGCTCCTGGGTGAGGTTATTGTAGATATCGATTAACCCGATTACCGGCAGTCGATAGGGATGTCGCTGATACGCGGTTGCGAAAAGCAGGTGCGTTATCGTGCGATCGGGATCGTCCATCCCCATCGCGAACTCGCGCCGGATGACCTCCTGTTCCTTGGCGTACTCCTGTGGTGGCAAAGTCGAGTTCATCATCGCGTCCGCCAAAATATCGAGCGCAGTCAGCGCGCCATCCTTCGGCACATCGATCCAGAAAACAGTGCGATCGAATGAAGTATAGGCGTTGATGTAACCGCCGACGTCCTGGATTTTTTGCGCGATCTCATTAGTCGATCGGGTCTTGGTTCCTTTGAAGAGCATGTGCTCGAGGATATGAGAAAGGCCGGCCCCAAGATGTTTATCCTCGGTCGTGCTGCCGGTCGCGCACCACGCTTGCACACTGGCCACTGGCGCGCTGCGATCTTCCTGCACGATTAGGGTCAGGCCATTCGCCAGCGTCCACCTTTGCGCCGTGTTTGGCGGAAAACTGATTGCCGGCGACGCCATCGTCGCGGCACCTTTGAGGTTTGCGCGGTTAAGCATGAAAGAAAACTCCGCCTCGCAGCAATGGCGGCTCAACTGGCCTTTGGGGCGGGCAGACCTAGTGACAATTTCTTGCCGGTAACGGCAGGCTCGGGCTGAAACGGTTTCACAAAGGCATCGCGGAAATCATAAACCGCCTTGAAATCATCCATCGAATCTTCATCGGTCTTTCCGAAAAT
>Ga0137418_10005735_pt1 | contig 11392 bp, 8 predicted proteins | sample CZODoug3_1_2_16f_FD_122242 | JGI IMG/M metagenome (GOLD analysis project Ga0137418, IMG submission 122242) | Vadose zone soil fungal communities from Angelo Coast Range Reserve, California, USA - CZODoug3_1_2_16fungal (Hybrid Assembly) | ecosystem: Environmental > Terrestrial > Soil > Vadose... | reverse complement strand
CTCATGCTGAAGAACCCTGCGGTCAAGGGAATTCTGGTGAATATCTTCGGCGGCATCATGCGTTGTGACACGATTGCCGAGGGCGTCATCGCAGCCGCCAGGGAAGTGAAGCTCAGCGTTCCCCTGGTGGTGCGGATGAAGGGCACGAATGAGGAATTGGGCAGACAGAAACTGCGGGAGTCGGGGCTGCCGATCATTTCCGCCGACAACATGGCGGACGCGGCGCAGAAGATCGTCGCCGCAGTCGCCGGGAAGTAGGCGCACCTATGAGCATTCTGATCGACCGGAACACCAAGGTGATGACGCAGGGCATCACGGGCAAGACCGGCGCCTTCCATACCCGTCTATGCCGCGACTACGCCTACGGCAAGGATTGTTTCGTCGCCGGTGTCAATCCGAACAAGGCCGGGGAGACTTTCGAAGGCATCCCGATCTTCGCCACCGCCCGGGAAGCCAAGGAGCAAACCGGAGCGACCGTCTCGGTGATCTATGTGCCGCCGCCGCATGCTGCCGGCGCCATCGATGAAGCGGTCGATGCCGAACTCGATCTGGTCATCTGCATCACCGAGGGTGTGCCGGTGCGCGACATGATCGCCACGCGCCATCGAATGCGCGGCAAGAAAACCGTGCTGGTCGGACCCAATTGCCCCGGCGTGATTACGCCGGATGAGATCAAGATCGGCATCATGCCGGGACACATCCACAAGAAGGGACGCATCGGAGTCGTCTCGCGCTCCGGCACTCTCACCTACGAAGCGGTGGGTCAGCTCATGGACCTGGGACTCGGGCAATCGACCTGCGTGGGCATCGGCGGCGATCCGGTCAACGGTCTGAAGCATGTCGACGTCATGCGGATGTTCAACGATGATCCGGAGACCGACGCCGTGATCATGGTGGGAGAAATCGGCGGCGACGACGAGGAGACCTGCGCGCGGTGGATCAAGCATCACATGAAGAAGCCGGTCGTCGGATTCATCGCCGGCGTCACGGCGCCGCCGGGAAAACGCATGGGCCACGCGGGTGCGATCATTTCCGGCGGGAAGGGCACCGCAACTGAGAAGCTGGCCGTCATGGAAGAGTGCGGGATCAAGGTCACGCGAAACCCGGCGGAAATGGCGACTCTGCTCAAATCGGTGCTCTAGCCATGAGCGCCGGAGGCTGATCCGGTCATGACCCGCTGGGCGCGTTTTCGCTCGAACGGCGGCCAAACCGGGTACGGTATTTTTGAGGACACCCGCATCCTCGAATATGAGGGCGACTTCTTCGCCGGCGCGCGGCCGACGGGCCGCATCTTCGCGCAAGATGAGTTCACGTTGCAGAGCCCATGCACGCCAAGCAAGATCGTCGCCTTGTGGAACAACTTCAACGCGCTCGCCATAAAGCTCGGCAAAGCGGCCCCGACGCATCCGCAGTTTCTCATCAAGCCGGGCACATCGGTCATCGGCCCGAACGAACCGATACGGAGGCCGATCGGCTATGCGGGCAAAATCGCCTACGAGGGCGAGTTGGGCATTGTCATCGGGAGGCTCTGCAAGAACGTGCCGCCGAACGGCGCCGCGCCCTTCATTTTCGGGTATACCTGCGTGAACGATGTGACGGCCGCGGAGGTGCTCAATGAGAACGTCGACTTCCCGCAGTGGTGCCGCTCCAAGGGCTACGACACCTTCGGCTGCCTCGGCCCGGTGATTGCCACGGATTGGGATTGGTCACGTGCACGGGTGGTCACCCGGCTCGATGGGGTCGAACGCCAGAACTATCCGCTGTCTGACATGATCATGCCGCCGGAGGAATTGGTCAGCCGAATTTCCCACGACATGTCGCTGCTGCCCGGCGACGTGATCGCGTGCGGAACGTCCGTGGGAGTCGGATCGATCAAGGATGGGGGCACCGTTGAAGTCCATATCGACGGAATCGGGTCTCTGGTGAACGTTTTGAGTCCCAGCGCTCGATGAGCGCTGCCGCAGACCCGCTCGAGCCGCGGGTGTTGCTGCGGCGCATGTTCGACGCCGCGATTGCATCCGCGCAGCCGGCGCTGTGCGTTCCGCCGCATCTGCCTGCGCCGCCTCGCGGCAGGTTCATCGTCATCGGAGCGGGCAAGGCCTCCGCAGCCATGGCGCGGGCGGTGGAGGAAAGCTGGTCCGGTCCGCTGTCGGGCCTCGTGGTCACGCGCTACGGTTACGCCGTGCCCTGCGAACGCATCGGCATCGTCGAGGCGGCGCATCCCGTACCGGATGCCGCCGGAATGCGCGCCGCGCAGCGCATGCTTGAATTAGTTGGCGCGTTGCATGAGGACGATCTGGTGCTCTGCCTGTTCTCCGGCGGAGGCTCGGCTTTGTTGCCATTGCCGGTTCCCGGGCTCACCCTCGATCTCAAGCAAATCGTGGGCCGCGCGTTGCTGGCCAGCGGCGCCACCATCAGCGAAATGAATTGTGTGCGGCGGCATCTCTCCGCCATCAAGGGAGGCCGGCTGGCCGCCGCGTGCTACCCGGCGCGCGTGCTCACCCTGCTCATCTCCGATGTGCCCGGTGATCGGCCGATCGACATCGCTTCGGGACCCACGGTGGCGGATCCTACGACCTGCGCCGATGCGCTCGCCATCTTGCGCCGCTATGGCATCGAGCCGCCGGGGCCGGTGCGCGAGGTCCTGGAAAGCCGTCGCGGCGAATCCGTGAAGCCCGGCGACCCGCGATTGGCGCGTTCCACCGTGCGCATGATCGCCACTCCGCAGATGGCCCTCGAGGCCGCGGCGGGCGTGGCGCGTGCGGCGGGCTTTGCACCGCACACACTCGGCGACGCCATAGAAGGCGAGGCGCGCGACGTGGGCAAGGTGTTTGCCGGGATGTCATTGCAGGTGGCGAAGCGCAATCAGCCCTTCGGCGCACCGTGCGTGTTGCTCTCCGGCGGCGAGACCACGGTCACTGTGCGCGGCAGCGGGCGAGGCGGACGCAATGTGGAGTTTCTGCTATCGCTCGCGATTGCGCTCGACGGCCACCCGGGCATCCATGCGTTGGCCGGGGACACGGACGGCGTCGATGGCCAGGAAGAGATAGCAGGCGGCTGCATCGGACCCGACTCGCTCGCCCGTGCATGGGCGTTGGGCTTGAGGCCGATGGAAATGCTCGCTAACAACGATGGTCACAGTTTCTTTTCGGCGCTCGGCGACTCGGTGATCACCGGGCCGACGCTGACCAACGTCAATGATTTCCGCGCGATTCTCATCGAGCACGCTTGATCGTTTGGCGCATTCGCGTTTCTGGACGGGCGCACCGCACCCGCGTGCCGGCAGCGCGCCTCATTGAGCTCAGGCCAGGACTCCCCCCGGTCATGCAGCCCCGACTCTGCCGGCTTCTTGCGGTCTACATCACGCGATGATCTGGCATGATCACCCAATGATCTGGCATGACGATGCGGGGCGCCCAAACAACACGTAATGGGGATCGGGCGTCGTGCCAGGAGTATTCAGTCCATACCCAAACGCATCAAACAGGTTGCCGGGGTTCGCATCTGTAGGCGGCGCCTGCCGAATCGTCACGTAGTCTCCGAAGCGCGTCGTACCCACGTTACTCTCCGTGGTGATGTAGGCGATGAAGTCACCCCAAAATCCCACCACATGATTTTCGTAGTTACCGCCGCCGCCAAACTCGAACGACATACCGACTTCATTCGTGCACGCATTGGTGGCCAGCGCCGGATACCCGAACGCATAGCTGCTGTTCCACACTTGCACTTGTTGGCTTACGCCGAGGTTCGGCGGGTTGTTGTTATCGATGTTGAGTGTGACCATCTCGACGTGCGGTTGCTGGAAATTCCTATCGGTGCCCGCGCTCCACGCGAACCACACTTGGTTGAATGCGCGCGTCAGACCGATTACCGCATTGCCGGGGAAGCCGCTGAGTTTATTCATCCAATCCTGGACATCCGGCGTAGTCGAGCTGACGCCGCTGTTAGACCAACTTGAGATTCCGACGTCCTGCCAGAAATAAGTGTTGGAGCCTTCTTTCAGCGAATAGACCCGCATATTGCTGGTGTTGTTGTGCCCGGCCCAGAAGATTTCGTCCCCGGTGTCCTGGCTGAGATGGCCGCCCCACGCATTGCCGCTATCGGAAGGCGTGGTGTACCCAAGGCCGATAGAACCTCCAGCCCGAATTTCGCTCAAGCTTGCTCGCACTACTTCGCGCCCTGAGTTACATCCCGTTGGGCAGGCGGGCCACCCAGCATCCCAACTCATGTAGAGCGAATTGGATCCCACCGCAAGGTCCGGATAGTCGAAACCCGTTCCCGTCGGCTCCCCGAAAACTTCGGGCGGGAGGTTCCAATAAGTCCACGCCGTGCCCTTGCTGCTGATGATCTGCGCTGGACTGGCTACGGCCATTCGCATCCCGCTTCCTTGCAACAACCAGATAAAGCGATCGATGCTCGGCACATATTGGACAATCTGGTCGCAGCAGTACCCTACTGCGTCTGCCGGAAAGATTGTCGTAGGATCCAACTGCGTGAAGGTACTCCCACCGTCGGTCGAATAGGCAGCGAACCAGTTTGAGGTGACAAACACGACGCCGCCCCCGCTTGCACCGCTCGGCTCGGCAACGGTGCTCTGACCGATTCCCCAATCGTGATTGACCAGGAAATCAATCGCCGGGGGATCGCCCAGGGGGGCCTTTTGGACTGCCGTTCCCGACGGCGTCGGCGTTGCCGGAACAATAGGTCCTTGCGGAACGCTCCAGCGCGACCCGTTGTCCTCGTCTCCGAAGTTCGGTGCCTGTGGTGAGTACGGAGCTCCCGTTACCGTCCCCGGATTGATGGTGATGGTGGTCAGTTGACCCGAGCCGGGTGCGGCGGGCGGTACGTTCAGCGCAATGGTGCGTTTGAAGCAATGCTTGTGTCTTCCTGCTGTAAAAGTTCCTCGCACTTTCAGCGTATAACTGCCGCCGGCAACAAATGGACCGCCGGCGAAGTTCGCGTTTACGACGGCATGGTTACCATCGCTTATCGTCCCGAGGTTGAGCGGCAACGCTGCGGGTAGAGTCAGTGCCGCGCCTTTTAGTTGCATCGAAGTTACTCTTACGTCTTTCTCGTCAACTGTCCCCGTGTTCATCACGGTAAAGATGGATACCAGATTGGACGAGTTCGGCAACGTTACGCCGGGCGCACCGAGATCAATTTCCGTCGCGGGCGCCTGCTCGCATTGGCAATCATCGTCATCGCCGTGCTTGGTACGGTCGCGGTCTCTGTCGCGATCACGATCACGCTCGTCATTGTCTGTATTCTCGCAGCCAGCTTTGCGGCCGTGTTCGTCGCCGCCGCCTCTACCGTCGCCTCTGTTATGATCGCCTTTGCCGCTCTCCTGTCCGCCGAACCAGGTTCTTCCGTCGTCTTGTGCAAACGAAGGCGCAAGACAGGTGAACCATGCAAGGACAATCACGAGCAGTGATGCTTTCTTTGATGTATTCATCGTCGTTCTCCTTTCGACCTAGCTAATTTGAGATTAGTTAGTGCTCCATTTTGTCGACGTTCAAAATGCCAGATGGTCCGATAAGTGCGCCTGTCGAACGGCTTCGGTTTGAGCACGAAACTCACTGGCGGCATCGTCAGGGATTTACAGTGTTGCCTGGTCCCGGATGCGGTTCTGCGGGCGCTCGCCCAACAACCGTAGTCAAAGGTATAGCTCCCACCTCTGGCTTTTTTGAAACCGGTGTCAAGGTACGTTATGTCAGAGGCATTCAGCGTGACGGATTTATCAATTTGACAATTTCCAGCCGCCTAATCTCCCCGCGATTCCGTTCGCCACGCTGCGGACCGGCTAGACGCTGCGGTTGCGCATTGCGAGACCTGTCAGAGATCTGGACGCGCCCCAGGCGCCATCCTCGTGGCGGGATTCGCATTGTTTCAGCCGCCGTGGGTGCAATCGGGCATCCCTTTGTAATGGAAACTCATTGCAATATGGGCGGCGCTGGGTGTCATATTCCGCTTTCTTGTGCGCAGGTGACCAAGATGTCGACACTCCTTAGGCAGGGCCCGCTGACGCGCGCCGAGAGCACCGGCTACAGCCAAACCTCCACTCATGCCGACGTGCTTGCGTTCATCGAGGCGCTGCGCACCCGGGGCGACGCGCGGCTGCGCGTCACGGATTTCGGCCGCACCCCGGAAGGGCGTCTTCTGCCGCTGTTGATTCTATCCAATCACGGCTGCTTCACACCCGAGGATGCGGTGAATGCGGGGCTGCCTGTGGTGCTGGTTCAATGCGGCATTCACGCCGGCGAAGTGGAGGGAAAGGAGGCGGCCCTGATGCTGGTGCGTGACCTGCTCGATGGGCGTCATGGCGCGCTTCTGGACCGCATCACTCTGCTGGTGGCGCCGCTGTTCAACGCCGACGGCAATGACCGCATCGATCCAAATAATCGCAAGCTGGAGATCGAACATTTCCGCGGCCAGATTGGCCCCGCGGGTGTGGGCACCCGCGAGAATGCCGCCGGCATCAATTTGAACCGCGATTACATGCGCCAACAGGGCGCAGAGATGCGCTTGATGCAAAGCCGCGTCTGCCAGCCGTGGAATCCGCATCTGGTGATCGATTGTCACACCACCAACGGCTCCATCCACCGCTTCGCGATGACCTTCGACATTCCGCATGTGCCCGACAGCGGCCGCCGCGAGCCCATCGACTACGTGCGCCGGCGGCTGCTGCCTGCCGTGCAAGCCGCGGTCAAGGCGCACGACGGATTGGATTCCTTCTGGTACGGCAATTTCCTGCGCGACGAAGGGGGGGAGGGCATGGGCTGGATCACCTACCCGCATCATCCCCGCTTCGGCGGAAACTACCGCGGATTGACCAATCGTCTCGACCTGCTGCTCGAGACCTATTCGTACCTGTCTTTTCCCGAGCGGGTGCGCACTACCTATGGATTCCTGTGCGAATCGCTCAAGCACGTGGCGAGCCACGGCGACGAGATCTTAGGGCTGTTGGCGGCATGCGTGACGCCGCCCGCCGAGATCGCGGTGACCTATCGGCTCGAGGCGTTCGACAACGCACCCGCAGATATTCTCACCCGTGAACCCTACACCTTGAGCGGCGCGCCGATCGAGGTCAGGGTGCCGTACATCGGCCGCTTCATCGGCGAGCGGCCGGTCACGCGGCCGTTGGCCTATGCGGTACCGCCACGCGTCGCCGAACATCTGGTGCGCCATGGGCTTGACATCGACGCGCCGGCCGGCGCGTCGATGGACGCCGAGATCCCTGTGGTGCGCAAGCGCGTGGTGGTCGGCGGCCGCGGAATCCTCGAAGCCGATTCCTCCGCGCACCTCGATGTCGAGTTCATGCGCCAGCGGCGCGCGCTGCCTGATGGCTGGCGCCTGGTCCGCACGGCTCAGCAACGCGGGGCGATCGCCGTATATCTCTGCGAAGCGGGCAGCGACGATGGCCTGCTGGCGTGCGAGCTGATCGATGCGCCCGAACCGGGCGCGGAATTTCCGGCGTGGCGGATTCACGGAGTGATCGATGCTCTATGATTCACCGACCAGGACGCGGTTATGACAAGTCCTGGCTTCAAAGTCTGCGCGTTGCCCATTACGGCCCGCCGCCCAAGGTGATCTGGCTGCAATGCGGGAACCAACCAGTCAACATCGTTGAAGGTGCTGTTGGGTCGACATGCACGTCGGAGCTCACGCTCCCGCCGGCTCCGGGTCCAGATCGTTCGGCAGCTATCACTTACAGGCGGGTGGGGCCGATTTCTACACGAGCGTAAATTTGAGCGGCGACGATGGGTTCGCGGAATCACCTTGCAAACCACGGATCCAGCAATGGAATGATTCGACTCGGCCCAATGTGCAGGGCGGAGCGCGCATTCGCCGTCGGGACGCGACACTACATTCCCCGAAACCGCGCTGCCACAAACGTCAACAGCTTGTTTGATTCGTTGACAAACCCTTCATCGAACAAACGTTTCACGAGATCGTCCCGTTCCCCCGCAGGCAAAGTAGGAAACCAAGATTTGACTTTTCCCTCGAGCCCTTTGCGCTTGCGAGGCTGCGCCTTCTCCTTCTTCAATAGAATTGTAAGGCGCTCGAAATGCGATCCGGGTGTCGACACGGCGGCTGCCGGAAAGGCGTCTTTCTGAGCACTTACTCGGCGCACAATGTAGCCGCGCTCGGCCACTAAATGCTGCACGAGCGGATCAAAACCCTTCTTGTCCTTGGAGAGGATGACGCATTCGGGCTTGGGATTCTTGCTGAGATACTCGCCCAGATAGAAAGCGATGCAAAAATCACAAGCATTGCGCTCAACGCTCAAGATGCGTACATAGGCGAACCGGTCCCCCATACCTTGTGCCTCGACCGCGAGGTCGGTCGGAAGGTTTCCTTGCTTACCTCCGAGTACTAAACGCACCTTGACGTCGGCCGGAAGCGACTGCAAATCCACCGCCTGAATGTTTTCGTAATCGACAAACAAGATACGCTCGGTCATTAGCTTCTCTCGGTGACCCGCTACAGTATGCCATCACAAGAAACGCCGACCAGTCCGCAGCGCCTTCCCATTCTTTGTTAATGATTGTCGCGATTAATTCGTGCGAGCGCGGCCGTCGCCGCCGCGGCCACGTCGTCGCGCGAAAGTGTGGTAATACGGGATTGTCCTGAATGGCATCGGCGTTCTACGCCGAGCTGACTTCGCTCGGTTGGCGAGCGTATTAGAGCAATCCGTCCAGCCGATCGAGGTCGTTAATGACGCGCCAGTGGCCGCCACCCTTCTCCACCCTCGCCCGCCACTCATCCAGCCGAGCGAGGTACTGGCGTGGGTCGAAGTTGTCGGAGCGGAGCTTCGTCACATTGAGCGCGATGACGTCGAAGCCTTTGAAGTCGAGCGGGATATCGCGAACGTAGCCTTTGGCGAGATCCTCCTTCATGTCGGAGAAGATCAGGATCTCCCTGCGCGCGGTGTGCTTCTCGTTCAAGAACTCGATCGCCTGCAGCAGTCCCCCGGAAATGTCGGTGTAGGGCGCAGGCGCCGACGCTTCGACGAACTTATCCACGAGGCTTGCGAATGCGCGTTTCTGCTTGTTTGCGGTGCTCGGACGATCGTCGAACGTCGCTTTGGCAATGATGTTCTTCTCGGTGAAGCTCGCCGTATCTATGCGCGCCACCGCGATCGAGTCCGCGGGCTGCAGTCGTGTCAGCGCGTAGAGGATGATCTGCTCCGCCTTGTTCGCCTGCCTGTTATACGATCCGGACGTGTCGACCAGCAGATAGACTCCGGTATTCTTGGGACCGGATGGCGCGCAGGCTTGCATCGCAAGGGCGACACCGAGCAGCAGGAGTCGGCACTTCATGACTGCGCCTCCTGCAAGGGTTTGGCCTCCCGGGAGACACGCGTATTCCATGTCCCTTGTTCGGTCGCGGCCGCCATCCGGATTTCGATCCACAACGGCACGCATAGCGGCAGGTCATACACGCGTTGGGCGAGCGCCCCGAGATGGCGACATCCATTGCCGAGCACACGCAGGATCAACGCCAGCACTCGCAGAATTGCGATGCCTGTCAGGCCGACGACCGTTCGCAACGAATGCACGAATGTCTCCAGCGGAATCGCCACGAACACGAGCGCGAAGGGTAGGATGAACCCCATACCCATCTGAGCCGCGGTCGTAATCCAAAGGTACCCGTTTACCAACGATCCGGAGCCGTCGCCGCGCAGAAGCGCGCTGGTCGCCAACTCGTCCTGCAACAGGACCTCACGCATGTAGGCGAGCCCTGCTTCAACGCTCGCCATCAGAAGCAGAATCGCGAACGTGATGATCGTCATCCGCACACGCATCTTGTCCGACAGCGCGCCGATCACGGGAAACAAACGAGTAATGCGCAGCGACTCCATGAGAAAAAGGCCCATGGAGACCTCCACCATGATGATGACTAGCGCCGCGATATCCGCGGTGCGGAACGCGCCGACGAAGTTCGTTCCTCCGACCATCTCGGCCATGGGGCGCGCAATCAACGTGAAGTTGACTGCGGCGCCGGCAGTTGCCACTGCCAACACCAGAGCCGATACAAAGAAATACACGATCGACGAGGACGACAGTACCGAGACTGCGCGATCCTCGCCGCGCACGATTGCCTCATACTCCTCCATGTGACGATCGATGGCCAGCGAACGCTCGATGACGCTTTCTACGCTCTTGTCTACGCGGCCGAGCGTCTCCTGGATCAACCGCCAGTCAGGCACCATCCGTCGCAGCAACGCGTGTCGTTCAGAGCTCGCTTTTCGATAGTCATCCATCGCCCGCGCATGGGCCTTGACCATCGATTTGTGGATGTCCGACAGGATCTCGGTTCCGGCATTTCCTACGTCGAGATTCGCGATGACCTTGACCGCCTGGCCCCAACCGGGTGCTTCCGGCGGGACTTCCACCGCCTTCTCCTGATCCTCCTCGATACGTACGATCGCCTCGTTCAACCTTCGGTGCATGTCTGGATAGCTCGCCAGGTCCTTGCGCACGGTATCGCCCACGCGCACGAATTCGCGTTCTACGATGCGCTCCTTGGCTTCACGACCCGCAGCCAGCAATACTTCGCGATTTCGCGCGCCGAGACGCTGATGTGCATGAGTGACAGAGTGCGCGGCGAGCCGCAGCCCTCGTGCCAGCACACCCGCAGCGGCGTGGATCGCTTGGTGGGCCGTGTTCCTTGCAAGGTACAGCGCCACGATCAGGAAAAACAACAAGATTCCGGCCGACACCGCCGGCCAGGGCGTGAAAGCCAACAGGCTAGTCATGGACATGTCAGTGCTCGCTTGGGCTCGTGGATAGAGGGAAGACGATCGTTCGGTTGCCGCTGCGGCTCGATGCTGCTGTCGAACAGGCCACGTTCGCGGGACGATACCGAGGAGTCGAGCTCCAGTTAGACACAAAGGGATATAGGTTGGATCGATGCGCGCCTACGTCGGCGCGTTCTCGGTTCGTGGGCGGTACGTGAGACCGCGCCATCGTCGTGTCGTGTTCCATGCCGGCAACCCCGCTGTCATAGGAAACCCCTTAGACCGGTAGCTTTGCGACCCTTCCTTTCGAAAGGTGTGCCTTTACAGCTGCGCTACCAGCGTGAGGTACGGGGCTGTCAATGTCAACGCGTGGTGGCGCGTTGCGGCTTTGCGTCATCGTTATGTAACGCCGCCATCGTTGGAATTATTCGAGCGCTACAGGCCGCCCGGGCTCCGTATCCAGCCGGCGTCTGCGTGGGGCGCCGAACGTCGGCCTGAAATCCACCTCGTCCCCGTGTCTGAAAAATCGGAACCACTTCCCATTTCTCGGCGCCGTCCTGCGATAGGTTAACTGGATGTGCGGCAGTCGCCCCAAAATCTTACACGCGGGCCGCGACAAACGCCCGCGCGCAACGGCCATCGGTAATCCCT
>Ga0137418_10005734_pt1 | contig 11394 bp, 10 predicted proteins | sample CZODoug3_1_2_16f_FD_122242 | JGI IMG/M metagenome (GOLD analysis project Ga0137418, IMG submission 122242) | Vadose zone soil fungal communities from Angelo Coast Range Reserve, California, USA - CZODoug3_1_2_16fungal (Hybrid Assembly) | ecosystem: Environmental > Terrestrial > Soil > Vadose... | reverse complement strand
GGAGATGGATGCGCGGATGACGCAGGTCGCGGCGGCGGAAGGACTCGAGTTCCAGCTGCAAGGCACGGTCACTGGCAATACGTTCGACGCGCACCAGCTCGTGCATCTCGGCCGCGAGCGCGGGATGCAGGATCCCGTCGTCGAGCGGCTGTACCGCGCGTACTTCACCGAACAGCGATCGCTCTTTACGCCGGAGTCGCTCCTGGATCTTGCGGCGGATGCGGGGCTCGATCGCGATGAAGCCGCGGACGTCCTGCGGACCAACCGGTACGCGGAGGCGGTCGCCGCCGACATCGCAACCGCGCGACGCCTTGGCGCGACGGGTGTGCCGCTGTTCGTCGCGGACGACCGCTACGGCATCTCCGGCGCGCAGGCGCCGGAGGCCTTTCTCGACGTGCTGCAGCGGGCGTCGGGGGCGATCACCACTCCGTAGGGTTGTAATCCTTCAGAAACTGACCCCACGCGTGATGGCCGGTGTTGAACCCGGCGATGATCGGGTCCACGATCCGGGCGCCGCCGTCCACGATGTCGAGCGGCGGGTGAAAACGCTGCTCCGTGGTCTTCCTCGCGGCGATGTCGGCCGGGTCTTCGTCGGAGACCCATCCCGTGTCCACGCTGTTCATGTGGATGCCGCTGCCGTGGTAATCCGCCGCCGACGTGCGGGTCATCATGTTCAGCGCGGCCTTCGCCATGTTCGTGTGCGGGTGGCGGGTCGTCTTGAAGTTCCGGTAGAACTGCCCTTCCATCGCCGACACGTTGACGATGTGCTTGTCGCGCTCGGGGGTGTGGAGCATCAGCGCCTTGAGGCGGGCGTTGATGATGAACGGCGCGACCGCGTTCACCAGGTGCACTTCCAGCAGTTCGACCGACGACACTTCGTGCAGCAGCAGCCGCCACGAGTTGCGCCCGCGCAAATCGACCTGCTGTAAATCCTGATCGAGCCGACCCGCGGGAAAGAGATCGACCTGGCCGGGCCTGTCTTCCGGCAGCAGCGCCACCTGCGACATCCGCGCCGCATTGGCCGGCGCCTGCGGCCCGCACGTCTTGACGAGGCCCCGGGCCGCCCCGCCCGCCGTACCCGCCGTCCCCGCCTTCCCCGCCTCGAGCAACGCTGCGTTCTCGCGCTCCATCATGTGCGCGTAGAAATCGGGAGGACGACGGACGGTCTGGCACGCGTTGTTGACGATGAAATCGAGGCGGTCGCGCGTCGCCAGCATCTGCCGGCAGAAGGCCTCGACGCTCGGCGTGTGGCGCAGGTCGAGCCCGAACACCTCGACGCGGTCCTTCCATGCCTCGAAGTCGGGCTCCTGCGAGTAGCGAATGGCGCAGTCGCGCGGAAAGCGCGTCGTCACGATCAGGTGCGCGCCGGAGCGCAGCAGCTTGAGCCCCGCCTGGTAGCCGATCTTCACGCGCCCGCCGGTCAGCAGCGCGACGCGGCCTCGCAGGTCGGCGAGCTCGGTCCGCTTGCGGTAGTTCAACTCCGCGCAGCCGGGACAGAGCTGGTCGTAGAACTGATGAATGTGCGTGTACTTCTCTTTGCACACGTAGCAATGAAGGAGCTCGGACGCGCGAGGCGAACCTGCGGGGCCGGCTTCAGCCGGCCCGCCCTCCGGCAGAAAATAATTCGGCGTGGTGAACACCGGCTTCCGCCGCAGCGTTCGAATCCCCGTGTCGTGCAGCACGCCGTCGTCCCGCTTGACGCGCGCCGCCTTGCGCTGCTTGTCGACGACCTTCGCCCTCCGCCGCCGTTCGACACGGTCCGGGTGGTAGACGTTCGCCACCGCCTTCAGGAAGCGCTCGCGGTCCTCGTCCGGCAGGTCCTCCAGCACGCTGCGGTCGGTCGCAATACGCTCGAGCAGTTCCGCGACGCGCGCCAGGCTCTCTCGGTCCATCGAACCAGCGTAACAGGTCGCGTCTGATCTAAAATCCGCCTTCAGGACGAGCCATGGGAAAACTGCCTCTTGTCGCGGTCCTGCTCGCATTGGCCGCCGTTCGGGCCAACGGTCAAGCCGCCCCGCCGCGCGCGGCGCCTGCCGCGCCGAAGCCATCGGGAGGCGGTCGCATCGCGGGCCATCCGAATTTCAACGGCCTGTGGCAGGCGATGACCGAGGCCAACTGGGACATCCTCGCCCACAACGCGCGCCCGGGTCCTCCGCAGTTCGGCGCCCTCTTCTCGGAGCCCGCGGGCGTCGGCGTCGTCGAGGGGAACGCAATCCCGTATCAGCCCTGGGCGGCCGAGAAGCAGAAGGAGAATTTCAAGAAGCGCTGGACGGACGACCCCGAGGCGAAGTGCTACATGCCGGGCGTGCCGCGCGCGACCTACATGCCGTTCCCCTTTCAGATCGTCCAGGGGAACAGCGAGATCATCTTCGCCTACCCGTTTGCGAGCGCGAGCCGTATCCTCCACATGACCGATGTCGGCGAGAGCCCGGCCGACGCCTGGATGGGATGGTCGCGCGCGACATGGGAGGGCGACACGCTCGTCGTCAACGTCACCAACCAGATCGAGGACACGTGGTTCGACCGCGCGGGCAACTTCCACAGCGAGCAGCTGAACGTGGTCGAGCGCTACACGCCGGTGAGCGCCGACCTCATCCAGTACGACGCGACGATGACGGATCCAAAGGTGTTCACGCGGCCGTGGAAGATCACCCTGCCGCTCTATCGGCGGCTCGAGAAGAACGCGCAGTTCCTCGAGTTCAAGTGCGTGCCGTTCTCGGAAGAGTTGATCTACGGCCATTTGAGGAAGCCATGAGACAGCTACACATCGCCATCCTCGCCGCGCTCGCGTGGTGCATCACCGCGCCGGCGGCGTTCGCCCATCACTCGTTCTCCGCCGAATTCGACGTCAGCAAGCCGATCAAGCTGCAGGGCACGGTGACCCGGGTGCAATGGATCAACCCGCACACGTGGATCTACATCGACGTGAAGAAGCCCGACGGCACGACCGAGAACTGGGGCATCGAGGGCGGCACGCCGAACACGCTGTTCCGGCTCGGCTTCACGCGCGACGCGGTGCAGGTCGGCTCGGTCATCATCGTGGACGGCTACGAGTCGCGCGACGGATCGAAGCGGGCCAACGGCCGCGACATGACGCTGCCCGATGGCCGCAAGCTGTTCATGGCGTCGTCGGTCGGCAACGATGCGGCGAGCAAGGACAAGTAAGAAGGAGACGTGCGATGCGCGCAATCGTAGCCACGACACTGCTTGTGACCGCAGGGCTGATCTCCCTGCAGGCGCAGGCGCAGACCCAGGCGCAGCGCCGGGCAGCGCCGGCCGTCAAGGCCGGCGCCGCAGGTGAGTGGAAAACGCCGTGGGGCGATCCTGACCTGCAGGGTACCTGGTCGAACCAGACGTTGACGCCGCTCGAACGCCCGCGCGAGTTCGCCGACAAGCCGGTGCTCACCGAGGCCGAAGCCGCGGCGTACGAGAAGCGCCTCGTCGACGCCGGCAACGTGGACAACCGGAATCCTGGCACCGTGCAGGACGTCAACCTCGCCTACAACCAGGTGTGGTGGGATCGCGGCAACCGGATCGTCGCGGACCGGCGCACGTCGCTCGTCGTCGATCCGCCGGACGGCCGGGTTCCGCCGCTGACGCCCGCGGCGCAGAAGCGGCGGGACGAAGACCGCGCGGCGTCGGATGCCGAGAAGTTCGCGGCGTCGTGGCTCGACTTCGACGTCTACAGCCGCTGCATCATCCGCTCGGCGCTGCCGCGCCTCTCGACCGGCTACAACAACAACTACGAGATCGTGCAGGCGCCGGGCCTGGTGGCCATCATGCAGGAGCAGGTGCACGAGACGCGGATGATTCGGCTCGGCAACACGCCGCACCTGCCGTCGGACGTGCGTCAGTGGCTGGGCGATTCGCGCGGCCACTGGGAAGGCAACACGCTCGTCGTCGAGACGACCAACTTCACCGACGAAGCGCGCGGCTCGACGTTCCAGTACGCGACGAAGAACATGAAGCTGGTGGAGCGCTTCACGCGCGTCAGCGACCGCACCATCGACTACCAGTTCACCGTGTCCGACCCCGGGACGTGGACGCGCCCGTGGACCGCGAAGCTGCCGTGGAACCGCATCGACGGGCTGATCTACGAGTACGCGTGCCACGAAGGGAATCTCGGAATGGAGCACATGCTCAGCGCCGCGCGGGCGGCCGAGCGCAAGGGGCGTTGACCGTTTGGAGGGACCGATGAAGCAACTCGTGGGGACGGGAGTGGCTCTCGCGATCGCGCTGCTGGGCGCCGCGGCTCCGGCGCTGGCGCATCACTCCCTCCAGTCGGAATACGACATCAACCAGTCGATCACGCTGAAGGGAACGGTCACCAAGGTCGACTGGGTCAACCCGCACGTCTACGTCTACCTGGACGTGAAAGACGACAAGGGCGCGGTGACGAAGTGGGCGGTGACGACGTTGCCGCCGGGCAACCTGCGGCGCGGAGGCCTGACGCGCGACCTGCTCGGGTACGGCGAGACCGTCAGCATCCTCGGCTTCCGCGCGCGCGACGGCGCCAACCTCGCGTTCCTCCGGACGATCACTTTCGCCGACGGCCACAAGCTGGAAATATGGCTCGGCGACGCCTCGAAGGAAAACCCCTGATGAGGAAGCTCTTCATCGTCGCCGGCCTCGCGTTGGTCATCGCCGCGCCCGCGCTCGCGCAGCGCGGCCGGGGGGCCGGGGCCGCCGATACTAGTGCCGCGGCCGCCAGCAAGCCGACGCCGCGGACCGCCGACGGGCATCCCGATCTGAGCGGTGTGTGGGCCGGGAGCGCCGAGCCGGTCAAGGCGCTGGCGCCTGGCGAATCGGCGCGCATCCTCTTCCCGGTGCGGACGAACCCCGACGACAAGCGCATCTTCGACGAGATGGACCGTGCCGCGAAGGAACGCCAGGCGGCCGAGCCGAACAAGCCGCCGTACAAGCCGGAGCTCGCATCGAAGGTGCAGCTGCTGTCCGACAAGCGCCAGTTCAACGACCCGTCGTTTTACTGCAAGCCGCTCGGCGTGCCACGCATGGGGCCGCCCAGCCAGGTCGTGCAGACGCCAGGCCTCGTCGTGCTGCTCTACCAGGGGCGCAACACGTTCCGCGCGATTCCGACCGACGGCCGTGCGCACAACGAAGACGCCGACTGGACGTGGATGGGCGACTCGGTCGGACGATGGGACGGCGACACGCTGGTCATCGACACGACGAAGCTGATCGAGGACAGCTGGCTGGGCGCCGACGGCTGGTTCCACGGCCCGAAGGTGCACGTCGTCGAGCGCCTCGGGCGCCGGGGCGACACGCTGACGTGGAGCGCGACGGTCGAAGATCCGGGCGTGTTCACGAAGCCCTGGGAGATGACGCCGCGGACGATGCGGCTGAACGCCAATCCGAAGGCGCTCCTCGAGGAGGATCCGCCCTGTCTGGAGCAGGATGGCCCGCACATCGTGACGGACGATCATCACTAGCGGGCAGCGGGCAGCAGGCAGCAGGCAGCGGGCAGCGGGCAGTAGCAGGCAGAGGACGGAGCCTTCGCGACTTCTGGTCTGCCAACTGCTTTGCTGCCAGCGTCTGCCGGCTGCCCGCTGCCAGCTGCCAGCTTTTTTTCAGCACCGTCGAGCTTTAACCGCCCTCCAGCCGACCTAGAATGTGCGCATGCATCGACCCTTTGCGCTCCTCGCAATAGCCGCCTTCGTGTTCCTTGCCGCCGCCTGCAATGACAACGGGACGACCGCGCCGTCGGCCGCGCCGCTGGTCTTCTCGGCCCAGCTCTTTCCCACGAACGAAGTGCCGCCCGTGTCGAACACGGAATCGGTCGGCCACGGCGCCGTGCAGGTTCAGTTCGACGTGACGCGCGACGCGTCCGGCGGGCTCACCGCCGCCACCGGCACGTTCTACTTTCAGCTGACGGGATATCCGGCTGGCACCACCATCGTCGGCGCGCACATTCACCCCGCTCCCGCGGGGATAAACGGGCCCGTGGTCATCAGCACGGGGTTGGCGACGGCCAACACCGTGACGTTGCCGAGCGGCACGGGTGACTTCGTGTTCCGCGGCATCTTCTCGGATCCCGCGATCGTGCAGCAGATCGTCAACAACCCCGCGGCGTTCTACTTCAACGTGCACTCGCCGAACAACCCGGGAGGGTTCTCGCGCGGCCAGCTCGCCAGGGTTCAGTAGGTTCAGAAGGTTCAGAGGGTTCAGAAGGTTCTGAACCCTCTGAACCTAGAACTGGAACCGCATCCCCACTTCCACCTCGCGCGGGTCTGACGCGCTGGTGTACTTCCCGAAGTTATCCGAGCTCATCGACGACGCCGGGTTGTTGTAGTGCACCCTGTTGAACTGGTTCGTGATGTTCGCGAACAGGTTGACGTTCTTCCGCGTGCCCGCGCTCCCCGCGCCGCCGATGAAGAACGCCTTCGAGATGTTCAGGTCGAAGTTCAGCCGGCGGGGCCCGAGCACGCTGTTGCGCCCGACACCGGCCGGACGATCGTTCTTCGTCCCGTCCTGGTTGTCGTCGTTGCCGGTGGTGATGGTGTAGTAGCGGGCGGTGTTGCCTACGACGGTCTGCGTCAGGAAGATCCCGAACGGGACCCGCGCGTTGAGACTGGCATTGAAGCCATGGTGCGGCTGGTTGCCGGTGCTCCAGTCAGCCCGCGGATCGAGCGTGTTGGTCGGCAGACAATAACCGCAGTTGTCCTCGAAGCGGTTCTGGTAGACGTAATTGCCGGTCATGTTGAAGACGCTGAAGCGGTCGCGCACGCTGAGCCGGACGGTGTGTGTTCGCTCGAAGCTCTGATTCGTCAGGTTCAGCACGCTGCCTTGGGTACGGTTCGGACGAAGGCAGCTGTCGGCGGGCGTTTCGCGCGTGCAGGCGGCCGGCGCCGCGACGCGGATGTCGAGCGGCTGGTTCAGGTCGCGCATCACGAAGCGATCGTCGACGGTCTGGTAGTCGTACATCGCCGTGACGAGCATCGTCCGGCGGAACGTCTTCTCAACCGACATCATCGTGACGAAATTGGGGGGCGTGTGGAGGGTCGGGTCGGTCACCCGGATCGACGGAAACGTGTTGCGGAGCGCGCCGGAGAACGGGTCGGGGTAGAGCGGCTTGTCGATGACGATCTCGTACTGCTGGATGCCGTCGTAGCGCCGCTGCTCGGCGACACGGTTGATCCCCATCCGCTCGTAGTACATCCCCCAACCGCCTCGCAACACCAGCCCCCGCCCCGCGCCGTAGGCCAGCGAGGCGCGCGGCGAGACGTTGTTGCGATCGTCGAGGTTGGTCTGGTTGTCGTAGCGAAGGCCGGCCATCAGCGTCAGCTGCCGCGTGATCGCGTAGTCGTTCTGCACGAACCCTGAGAACTCGAACTGCGTGGTCTGCTGCGACGGGTTGCCGCGCGCGATGCGGTAGGTGTCGGCGACGCCGTTGATGAACGCGGCGAGGTTGGGGAACGTGAACGTGCCGCCGAAGTTCTGCGGCGAGAACGACTCGTTCCGCCGGTAGTACCCTTCGATGCCGGTCTTCAGCGTCAGCTTCTGTCCCAGCCGCGTATAGAGGTTGCCGAACTCGTAGGTGCGGTTGTTGTCCTGATACCGGTTCTGCGCGCCGCCGCTGTTGAAGGTGTCGGAGACGTCGACCCTGATCGCCTCGCTGAAGGGCACGATCTTCGTCCGGTTGCCGAAGACGATGAAGCGCGATTCGAACAGGCTCCCCGACCCGAGCGCGGAGAACTGCCGGATCTGTGCGTTCCAGTTGGCGCCGTTGCGGTGCGACGCGCGATCGCGCAGCGTGAAGCCGCCAATCCCTTCGTCCCTGTGGTCGTCGGTGAAGTAGCGCGCGTTGAAGCCGAGGGAGTGCGCGTCGGCCAGCTGCAGCGTGTTCCGTGTTTCGAGGGATCGGTTCGTCGTCGGACGCGTGATGCCGAGCGCGAACGGGCCGTCGGGAAGCGTCGCGTTGATGGTGTCCACGTTCTGCGCGAGGCTGTACTGCATGACGAGGTTCGTCGAGAGGCGTCCCGGAATGGCCGGCCCGCCGACGTCGACGTTGACCTGGCGTTCCTGGTAGGGCGGCTTGTTCGCCGCAAAGACGTTTCTCGCGTTCAGCGCGTCGTCCTTGAACAGTCCCTGCGTGGTGCCGTGCCACGCGCCGGCGCCGCCGCGCTCGATGACTTCGGTCCCCTGGTTTCCGCGGTCCCTGTCGAAGTTGTTGAAGTTCGGGTTGAAGTTCTGGTTGAAGTTGCCCTGGAACGTCCCCTGGCCGCCCCGGAACTGGTCGTCTTCGGCCGTCAGGCGGTTGTTATTGATGCGGACGTACTGCGTCTGCTGCGGTGGCTGCGCTCGCGGCGTCTCGATGCTCCCGGTGGTCGGGGAAGCGGTCGCGGTGCTGCGATAGCCCGTCCAGACAGTCTCCTGTTCGGGCGTCAGGTATTCGTCGACGTGGCTCAGGAACTCGGTGCGCAGCCAGCCGATCGCCGACTGCAGCCGCTCGGCTTCCTGGCCGCTGGTCGGGCCGCCGCGAAAGTCCATCAGGCCGCCGAAGAGCGTCTCGGAGGCGTTGAGGCGGTCTTCCATCATCAGCGTGATGGCGCGGTCCTGCTCCGCGGCAAACGGCAGGTTCGCGTCCGCCAGGACACGGGTGAGATCGGCTTTCAGCTCCGCGAGAGGGTTCTCCTCTCCGTCGGGCGACTCCTGCGCCGCAACGGGCGCAGCGATTAACAGAAGGCAGAGAACGACCGCAACTCGCACCGTAAGACCTCCGACGTTGTTGGGAGACCGTTGGGGGACGCGCCGACGCACGGCGATGCTACATGTCCGGCGGGGTCGCGGACCAGCTATTTTGCGCGCGCGGCGCTCGACCGCGGCCCGGGCGCCGACGACAGCAAATCGATTACACTCCGCCGCACGAAGGAGCGAGACATGCACCGAATTTCCAGGCGATATTTCCTCGAAACGGCCGGCATCATGGCCGCGGCGCCCGCGATCGAGCTCGCGTCCGCGCAAGGCACCACGACGACGCCGACGATGGCGATCGAGAAGGACGTCGTGTTCGGCAAGGGGGGCGCGCTGGACCTTCGCCTCGACATCTACAAGCCGCGTCCCGGCACCGAGAAGCGCGCGGCGACCATCCATCTGCACGGCGGCGGCTTCACGGGCGGCAACAAGGAGCAGCTGAGCGAACGGATCCTTCCGTACGCGCGCGCCGGGTACACCGCGATCTCCGCGGACTACCGGCTGACGGCCCAGGGCAGCTGGCCGGCGATGATCGAGGACGTCAAGGCCGCCATCCGGTGGACGCGTGCCAACGCGGGAAGGCTCGGCATCGATCCCGCCCGCATCATCGTCGTCGGCTATTCCGCGGGCGGCTACCTCGCGTTGACGGCGGCGGGCACGCCGAACCGCACGGAGCTCGAAGGGAGCGGCGGCAATGCGGGCGTTGGAACGCAGGTCGCGGCCTGCGTGGCCTACTACGCGGTCACCGAAAAGGGCCCGCCGCCCTCACCGGCCGCCGCGAGCTACGTGTCCGCGTCGTATCCGCCGACCGTGCTGTTTCACGGCGTGGCGGACACCACGGTGCCGATCGAAAGCAGCCAGCGATTCTTCCAGCTCCTGCGCGACGCGAAGGTGCCGTCGGAATTTCATTCGTTCGCGGGCGTGGCGCACGTCTTCGACAGCCAGCCGGACCTCGCGCAGGTGTGCGGACAGATCGCGGACGTGTTCGTGACCCGGCACGTCCTCAACCCGCGTCCCGCACCCACCGCGTGATCGACGCGTCGGCGCGCGGCCGCTAGCGATCGGCGCGCGCCGTCTGCGTGGCGACCGCGCGGAGCGTCAGCTTCTGCACGCGCCAGTTCGACGTCTCGGCGACGTAGATCTCCGTCTCGGACGGGCACGCGAGCGCGTGTGCGCCCGAGAACTGTTTCAACTGCCGGCCTGACCGTCCGATCACGCCGAGCACCTTCCCGTCGAGCGACACCTTGAACACACGCCCCGGGAACGTCGTCTCGCCAACGAACATCACCTGGCTTCCGGGAGGGATGCAGAGCGAATTCGGCGCGCCGATCAGCTCCTTGAGCCGATCGCCGGTCGGGGTGTTGCCGTTGACCGCCTTGGTCCCGGGTGGCGGCGGCACGTCGATGCTGAACATGCGGAGGAATTTGCCGTCGGTGTCGAAGACCTGGATGCGGTGGTTCGTGCGGTCGCCGACGTAGACGTTGTTGTTGCGATCGATCGCGATCGCGTGCGGCAGGCGGAACTGCCCCGGGCCCGTGCCCTTGCTGCCCCACGACTTCACCCAGTCGCCGTTCCTGTCGTATTTCGCCACGCGCGAATTCACGTAGCCGTCGCTGATGTAGATGTTGCCGTCCGAGTCCCACGCCACGTCGGTCGGCTGGCGGAAGAGGCCGTCGACGTGCGGCAGCGGAGGATCGACGTTCTCCCACGGCTTGGTCTCCGCGTCCGCCGACTCCTTGCGGCGGCCGAACACCATCTGCACGCGTCCGTTCTGGTCGAACTTGATGATCATGTCCGACCCCTTGTCGATCGCCCAGATGTTGTCGTCCTTGTCGATGCGCACGCTGTGCGCGAACGCCCAGCCGTAGAGGCCCTTGCCGATCTCGCGAATGAACTCGCCCTTCGGGCCGAACTCGAGCAACTGCGCCGCCGTCGGCGCGTACGCCGGGCCGCCGGCGCTGTTCGATCGCGTGAAGACGAAGATGTGTCCCTTCGAATTCACCGCGACGCCCGGCACCTCGCCGAAGTTCGTTCCCGCGGGAAGCTTGAGGAAGTCGGCGCTCGAGTCGAACGGAATGTCGGGGACGCTCTGCTGGGCGAAGGCCGGGCCCGCGGCGAGCACGAACAGGCTGAACAGGACTGTCTTCATAACGCCTCCTCGCGTGGACGCCTATCGTAGTCGATGATTCCAAATATCTTCTAAGGGCCCCTGCCCACTGCCCACTGCCCACTGCCCACTGCCCACTGGTGATAGAGTCTCCCTCGCTGGAGGGTTCCATGAATCGAGTGAAACTTCTCGTCCTGGCGGCGGTCGCCGTCATCGCGGCGTGGTCGGCATCGATGCTGGCGCAGGCGCCCGCCGGCGTCATTGCCTTCGAAGGCGCGCGTGTCATCGTCGGCGACGGACGCGCCCCCATCGAGAACGCGACGATCGTCGTGACCGGCAATCGGTTCACTGCGGTCGGCCGCGCGGCCGACGTTCGCGTCCCCGCGGGCGCGACGCGCGTCAACCTGGCGGGCAAGACGGTCATGCCCGGCATCCTGGACACGCACAACCACCTGAGCCAGACGCGCGAGATGCTCATCGACGACTTGAAGCGTCGCGCGTACTACGGCGTCACGGCGTCGCAGAGCATGGGGCAGGACACCACGAATATCTCGTTCCAGATCCGCGAGGAGACG
>Ga0137418_10005733_pt1 | contig 11396 bp, 9 predicted proteins | sample CZODoug3_1_2_16f_FD_122242 | JGI IMG/M metagenome (GOLD analysis project Ga0137418, IMG submission 122242) | Vadose zone soil fungal communities from Angelo Coast Range Reserve, California, USA - CZODoug3_1_2_16fungal (Hybrid Assembly) | ecosystem: Environmental > Terrestrial > Soil > Vadose... | reverse complement strand
CTTTTGGAAAACTGATGTTTGCTTCTCATCAATCATTGAAAGAATTGTATGAAGTATCCGGAAAAGAACTCGATGCTATTGTCAATTTTTGTCAAACTTTTAATGGCTGCATTGGCGCAAGGATGACCGGTGCAGGTTTTGGCGGATGTGCTATAGCTTTGGTGAAAAAAGAAAGTATCAGTGATTTTACAATACAGTTATCTGATTATTACAAAAAGAAAATTGGTTATGCACCTGATGTGTTTGCATCAGAGATAGGGGATGGAGTCCCCCGAATAACCGCCCTGGTCGGGCTGATGACTCCTACGCCACGTGTCGTGGCTGCGGAGTGGTCACGTGTCAGGTGACAATCGCTGCAAGCGGTTTGTTTGCGCTGGGACGATGGCCTGGCACGGTTCATGAGGGAGGACTCCTGTATGGAACAGCTGTTTACAATCGCGTCTCTCTGGCTTGCGTTAGCCGTCGTTTCTGCTCTGATCGCCTACCACATTCGCATCTCCATTGCCCTGGTCGAAATTTGTGTGGGAGTTGCCACTGCCGCGGTTCTTGCGTGGCTTGGTTATGCCGATTTCCTCGGCGCCAATCAGGAATGGGTTCGCTTTCTGGCTGCGACCGGAGCGGTCTTCCTGACGTTTCTCGCAGGCGCTGAACTCGATCCCGATGTACTCCGCACGAAAATGACGGAGGTTACGCTGGTCGGGATGGTCAGCTTTGCCGCGCCATTTCTCGGTTGCGCGGCAGTGGCCTACTATCTACTCGGGTGGAGTGCCCAGGCAAGCTGGCTCTGCGGCGTCGCGCTGTCGACGACCTCCATGGCCGTGGTGTATGCGGTCATGTTGGAAACCGGATTCAACAAGACCGATTTTGGGAAGGGCATCCTGGGCGCCTGTTTCATTACGGATCTGGGAACGGTCATTGCCCTGGGCCTGTTATTTTCGCCCTTCACCTATAAGACCGTTGTTTTCATTGTCGCCACCGCTGTCGTGTTGGGGTCGCTCCCCACAGTCACCCATTGGGTCACCACTGTGTATGCGCACCGGACCGCTGCGATCCGGACGAAATGGATCATGCTCGTCCTGTTTGGGTTAGGCGCGCTGGCCTTGTGGTCAGGCAGCGAGGCAGTCCTTCCCGCCTACATTGCAGGCATGGTGTTAGCGGGCAGCGCGGCGAGAGATGCCCATTGGATTCGAAGGCTGCGGACATTGACCGTCGGATTTCTCACGCCCTTCTATTTTCTTCGAGCCGGTACGCTGGTGTCATTGCCGGCGTTGTTGGCGGCCCCACTCGTCTTCGTCACTCTCCTGGGTGGGAAGGTGCTCTCGAAAATTTTCGGCCTCTATCCCGTCATCGCACTCTTTCGACGCGATCGAAATGAGCGCTGGTATTACACCCTCATGATGTCGACAGGGCTCACGTTCGGCACAATCTCGTCCCTCTTCGGCCTCTCGCACGGCATTGTGACTCAGGAGCAGTATTCCTTTTTGGTGACGGCGGTCATCGCGAGCGCGGTGGTGCCGACGGTGATCGCAGGGGTTGCGTTTTTCCCCCGGCATCTCTTGCCAGAGCCGGACCGGCATCTGCGAGCCACGCCGCGCGTCAACGGTTTGAGCGAGGAAGGGTGAGGTGGTGCTGTGCGATCATGAGCCTCCCCCCTTAGTCCTGAGATCATTCTCCATGCGCTTGAGCAACGGACGAGCCACGCGTGTCGGGACAGGATTTGGGGGGAAAGGTCGCAAAAGTTGGCGCGCATGCGGTCGCACTCAGCGAATTGTCGGGATGGAATTCTTTGATGCGATGGTGTTGATGGATCAGGAACCCGTGAAGCGCGAGACATGCGAGAAAAGCGCGACATGGACAGATTGGGTTCCCACCTCGTTTAGCCCGTCTCGCTCGTCCCGCCTGTCTCGCTCGGCTATCCTGCGTATTGTTCTCCCATTGTCCAAACCGTGCGGATCAGTGAAGCTCTGGCGAGCCACAATAGTGTTTCCCCATACTGCTAGGACAATATCGATTTTCGTGAACCCTATGACATGGGCCAGATTCTATGACTCCGTTGGCTGTTCGAGGCAATCAATGAGATAGCGAGGTAGCGCGGGCAGATCGGTGGCAATCTGTTGGGCCTGGCAGGGGGGAATATCTTCCTTCAGTCGCTTCAGGAGCCTGAGGACCTTCATGCTGGGAGGCACCTCGCATATCCATAGATGCGTGCCGGACTCCAGTTCTTCGATGTGCCGTTGCACGCGAAACCCTGGATGCTCCATGAAATACGCAGATAAGAATCCTCCGATGGCCTGGACCACCCAGGGGTGCGCGGTGGTATAGCGGTAGCTGACCCGAAGCTCAACCACCTGTACGGGCTCTTGTTCATCCATCGTTATATGGGAGTATAGTCTGTTTCAGATGCTGAAACTCCGAATATCTTGTACCTACCACGGCCTGCTTGACCAGCTCCTTATCTGCGTGTAGGGTCCCGTGATGCGTTCGGCGTGCGCGCGGGACTGGCGCGACGAGCGAGAAAAGTGAGATGTGCCTCACGATACACTATCAGTAGAATACATTTGAAGATTGCAATTATCGGCGGAGGACCGGCTGGGCTCATGGCCGCTGAGACGGCGAGTGCCGCCGGCGCACAGGTTGATCTCTATGACGCCATGGCATCTGTCGGCCGCAAATTCCTCCTGGCCGGGAAAGGCGGCCTGAATCTCACGCACTCTGAACCGTCTGAGAAATTTCTCTCGCGTTACGGGGCACGTCGCGCGCAAATCGCGCCGTTGCTTGCGTCGTTCGGGCCTGACGCGCTGAGGACCTGGGCCCGTAGACTCGGCATCGAAACATTTGTGGGCTCTTCCGGGCGCGTGTTCCCCACCGATCTCAAGGCCGCGCCGTTGCTGCGCGCCTGGCTCCGCCGGTTGCGCCAGGCCGGCGTGGGATTCCACATGCGTCATCGGTGGTCCGGCTGGGACGAGCAGGGGACGCTCCGCTTTGCCACGCCGCAGGAGACTCATTCGGTTCGGGCCGATGCGGCGGTGCTGGCTTTGGGTGGGGGTAGTTGGCCCAAGCTCGGCTCCGATGCTTCGTGGGTGCCGCTGCTGACAGGACGCGGACTTTACATTGCGCCATTGCAGCCGGCGAACTGTGGCTTCGACGTGGGCTGGAGCGAGCATTTTCGGGCAAAGTTTGCCGGGCATCCGGTCAAGTCGGTGGCGATTGTTGTGCGGAGTAATACCGGTACAGAGTCCTGGCATCCTGGGGAATTCGTGATCACGGAAACTGGTGTGGAAGGCGGTGTGATATATGCGGTGTCCGCCTCCCTTCGCGGCGAGATTCTGGCGAAGGGAGTGGCGACCTTGCGCCTCGACCTGACGCCTGACCGAGATATGCCGCGCCTGACTCACGATCTATCTAGGCCACGCGGCAAACGTACGATGGCGACGCATCTTCAGCGGCAGGCACATATCGAAGGCGTGAAGGCGGGGCTGCTTCGTGAAGTGGTTTCGAAAGAGGACTTCGTGGACCCGGCTCGTCTGGCTGCTGCGATCAAATCGTTGCCGCTGCGACTCGTCGCGCCGCGCCCGCTGGAGGAAGCGATCAGTACGGCTGGTGGAGTGCCATTCGAAGCGCTCGACGAACGGTTGATGATCCGTACGCTGCCAGGCATCTTCTGTGCGGGAGAAATGTTGGATTGGGAGGCGCCGACCGGAGGCTACCTGCTGACGGCCTGCTTCGCCACTGGTCAAGCGGCGGGTGCTGGGGCAGCAACATGGCTTAAAGAAAGTGGAAGACGTGAAGCGTGAGAGCCGGATGGTTTCTCTTGTTTATCTAGTCAATTTGGTTTGGTTGGTTGAACGAGACAGACCAGATGAACCCGTCCCTCGCGCCTCGCGCGTCCCGCACGTCTCGCTCAGCTTATTGGGGAGTGGCAACCAGTCCGTTAACGGCTCCGATGGCGCGATACTTCTGGTCACGTTGAGTCAGCAACTGAGGGAGAGAGAGGTCGGTGAGCTGGGAGAGTTGGTTGCTGAGGGTTTTGGCGACTCGATCGGTGATGGCATTGAGGTCCCGATGGGCGCCGCCGAGCGGTTCCGGAATCATTTCATCGACGATATGGAGGTCGACCAGGTCTTTCGCCGTCATCTTCAAGGCGGAAGCGGCATCGGGAACTTTAGTGGGATCGTCCCACAGGATGGCGGCGCAGCCTTCCGGCGAAATCACCGAATAGACACCATGCTCCAACATGAGGACGCGATCTGAAACGCCTAATGCGAGTGCCCCGCCGCTGCCGCCTTCACCGATGACGATGGAAACAATCGGGACTGCAAGCCGGGACATCACATACAAATTGCGGGCAATGGCTTCAGCCTGGCCGCGCTCTTCCGCGCCGATGCCAGGGTAGGCGCCTGGCGTGTCGATAAAGGTCACGACCGGGCGCCCAAACTTTTCGGCCATCCTCATGAGACGCAGGGCTTTTCGATAGCCTTCGGGGTTCGGCATTCCAAAGTTCCGTTGCATCCGTTCTTTGAGGGTCTTCCCCTTTTGATGGCCAATGACCATGATCGACCGGTCGTTGAACCTAGCGAAGCCTCCGACGATGGCACGATCGTCGCCAAACGCGCGATCCCCATGGAACTCAAGAAAGTCCCTGAATAGATAACTGATGTAATCGAGTGTGCTGGGCCGTTGGGGATGTCGGGCGAGTTGCGTTCGCTGCCAGGGAGTGAGTTTGCTGTACAGCGCATGTTCGACCTGGGCCAGCTTCATCCGCAGCTTGCGGATCTCGTCCTGGGGGGTCGATTTCCCGGCAGGAGAAGCCGCGAGTTTTTCGATCTTTTCTTCGATCTCGCGGATCGGCTTTTCAAACTCGAGGTAATCGCGCATAGGGCATCTTAGGGTATCTAAACTCTGGGAGGGAATACAGACAACCTACCCTGAATTGGGGACTACGATAGCAGAAAAATGGTCCCTTTGCCTAGCACTTCTTCAACATCAGCCACAAAGCGTTCGCTAGGGGTGACAGTCAGGTGAGGGAGGGGGGCCGTCTCGGCTTCCAGCGTTGAATCCATTCGCAAAGTAAGCGAGACGGTCGTGCCTCCCGGGTGACGCAGGAAGACCTCGCGGAGGCGCGGAAACTGTTCCGTCACGCCGGGGCGAGCAGTCAGTCGAATGAGGACCCGCTTGATCGTCTGCGCTTGCACCTCGGCGAGCGGCTCAATCTTGCTCCCTCGAATCTTCGTGCCTTTATCTCCCCGGTCCACCGTGCCCGTGATGCGCACGAGGCGTTCCGGCACCATGAGGTCGGCGGCGTTCTTGTAGAGATCTGGAAAGACGATTATCTCGACCATGCCCTGGAGGTCTTCCAGAGTGAGATAGGCCATCCGGTCGCCCTTCTTGGTCAGCATGTTTTTAACAGTTGTGATGATTCCGCAGAGTTTCACTTCCCGACCGTCCGACAATTCGGGCAGGCTGATGGTCGAGGCTGTGGCGTACGCCTGGATGGTGGCCTCATAGCACGCCAGCGGATGGGAGGAAATATAGAAGCCGGTCAGCTCCCGTTCGTGTTTCAATCGCTCGCTTTGGTCCCATTCCGGAATATCTGGCAGCGGCGGCATGGCCGGATGCTCCGCAGAGTCTTGTCCGTTCAGCTCGTCGCCAAAAATATTGGTCTGCCCCAAATCCCGTTCGCGCTGCGCGGCCGCACCGTCCTCGACGGCTTGATCCAGGACCGCGGCCAGTTGAGAACGTTTCGCGCCGGTCGAGTCAAACGCGCCGGTCTTGATCAGCCCTTCGAGCATGCGCTTGTTAACTTTGTGGAGATCGACGCGGCGACAGAATTCAAAGAAGGACTTGAAGGGGCCGGTTTCATTCCGAATCTCGATGATCGATTCGACGGCACCTTCGCCGACATTCTTGATGGCTGCCAGGCCGAACCGGATTGCATGATCCACCACGGTAAAGTTTTTATGGCTTTCGTTGACGTCGGGGGGCAGGACCTTGATGTTGAGATCGCGGCATTCCGTGAAGTAACCGACGATTTTGTCGGCGTTGCCCATGTCGGTGGTCATCAGGGCGACCATGAACTCAGTCGGGTAGTGCGCTTTCAAATAGCCGGTCTGGTAGCAGACGACGGCATAGGCCGCGGCGTGCGACTTGTTGAACCCGTAGCCGGCAAACTTCTGGATCAGTTCGTAGAGCTTTTCAGCTTTCCTGTCGGGAATCTTGTTCGTCTTGGCGCCGGCCAGGAACTGCGCGCGCAGCTTCTCCATCTCCTCCGGCTTCTTTTTGCCCATCGCGCGCCGGAGAATGTCGGCTTGGCCGAGCGAGAAGCCCGCCACCTTGTTGGCAATTGCCATCACCTGTTCCTGATAGACGATGACCCCGTAGGTGTCCTTCAGGATCGGTTCGAGTTCAGGGACTTCATACACGATCGGAATCCTGCCCTGTTTTCGTTTGATGAAGTCGGGAATCAGATCCATCGGGCCAGGGCGGTAGAGCGCGATGATGGCGATGATGTCCTCGAAGCGGTCCGGTTTCAGTCCGGTCAGGAGGTCGCGCATCCCGGAGCTTTCCAACTGGAAGAGGCCGACCGTCTTTCCTGAGGAGAGGAGGGCAAAGGTCTTGGGGTCATCGAACGGAACCTGCTCCATGACCAACGGTGGAGCGCCGGGATGCCTCTCATTGATCAGACTCTCGGCGCGTTTGATCATCGTGAGGGTTTTGAGGCCCAGGAAATCAAATTTGACGAGCCCGATCTTTTCGACGTCGCCCATCGAATATTGAGTGACGATTTCGTCGTTGGCTCCTTTATAGAGCGGCACGTGGTCCGTGAGCGGCCCTTCAGAAATGACCACACCGGCGGCGTGAGTCGAGGCGTGCCGGGCCAGTCCTTCGAGGGAGCGGGCGATGCCCATCAGCTCTTTCACCCGCGTATCGGTCTCGACGAGATCGCGCAGTTTTGGTTCTTGATCGAGTGCCTGCTGGAGCGTGATGTTGAGCTGATTCGGTACAAGCTTGGCCACGCGATCGACTTCGGCATAGGGAATTTCCAACACACGGCCCACATCCCGGATCGCGGCTTTCGCCCCGAGCGTCCCGAACGTAATGATCTGGGCTACGTGGTCCTTGCCGTACTTGTCGACCACATAGTTGATGACCTCGCCACGGCGTTCCATGCAGAAGTCCATGTCGATATCGGGGAGGGACACACGCTCGGGATTCAGGAACCGTTCGAACAATAGCGTGTAGACGAGGGGGTCGAGGTCCGTGATGCGCAGCGCATAGGCGACGAGACTCCCGGCGGCGGAGCCTCGCCCCGGTCCGACCGGAATGTGGCGCGAGCGGGCAAACTTGATGATGTCCCACACGATGAGGAAATAGCCGGCAAACCCCATCGAACAGATGATCGTCAGCTCTTCACGCAGGCGAAGCTCATAGGTGGCCGGCAAGATCTGGCTGGATCTTTCTTGTAGTCTGGCCGCCAATCCTTCCAGCGCCAGGCGCTCCAGATAGGTTTCCCGCGTGAAACCTTCGGGAACTTTGTATTGCGGGAGATGCGTCTTGTTCAGCACCAGTTGGAGGTCGCAGTTGTCCGCAATCCGGCAGGTATTGGTGACGGCATCGGGGAACTCAATAAAGGCGGCCGTGACTTCTTCTGTCGATTTCACATAGAGCTGATCCGTATCGAACTTCATGCGATTCGGGTCACTGATCGTCTTGCCGGTTTGCAGGCAGAGCATCAGCTCGTGCGGGCGAAAATCTTCTTTCTTGAGGTAGTGGCAATCGTTGGTGCCGGCCAGAGGGATGTCCATTTTCTTGGCGATCTCGAGCAGGCCGCTATTCGCGACTCGCTGGTGGTCCAACCCGTTCGCCTGCACCTCAAGGTAAAAGTGTTCCTTCCCGAAGATTTCCTGAAACTCCCCAGCCACAGCCATGGCGCCATCCATGTCCTTCTGGCCAATGAGGTAAGGGATCTCGCCGCTCAAGCAGCCGGACAGGGCAATCAGTCCCTCATGGTGCTCTTTTAATATGTCCTTATCCATCCGTGGCTTATAGTAGAATCCTTCAAGATATGCTTTACTGACTAGCTTGATCAGGTTCTGATAGCCGGCCAGATTTCGAGCCAGGAGGATCAGGTGATAGTAGTCGTTGTGGGCGAGGCCGCTGTCTTTGGCGGCGAAGCGACTGCCGGGGGCCATATAAGCTTCGCAGCCGATGATGGGTTTGATGCCTGAATCTTTGGCTTTCCGGTAGAACTCAATAGCCCCGAACATGTTGCCGTGGTCGGTCATGGCCACAGCCGGCTGATTAAACGATTTAATCTGCTGCACGAGCGGCTCGATTTGATTCGCGCCGTCCAAGAGACTGAACTGGGTGTGGAGGTGGAGATGAACGAAGGACGAAGCCATGGCGGGATTCTAGGAGGCCAGGGAAGGCGAAGTCAAACGCATAAAGGAAGCAATCGCCCGCATTCGCCATGACGGTTCGTCGCAAACTGGTGAAGTAGCGCGCGACGAGCGGGAGGAGCCGACTTGCGTGACGTGTGAGCCCTGTCCCTGCCTGTCGAGCTATCCCGTCAGTCTCGCCCGTCCCGCTTGAGTCAGGCATACGCGATCGCAGCAGAAGTGTTCATGAATAGTACAGGCTAGCGACAGCACGGATACACGTCTTCCCAGTGTCCCTATGACAAGAGATAACAGCTCTTAACCCCGCTTCGTGGCTAGCGTGATCCGGTCGCCTGTGCTATAGACCGCATCAGGCGGGTCGAACAATGTCGAGGGAATAGCAAGATGCCGACTTCCATTGAGTTGATCTTCATCGTTTTCTCCGTGCTCGTTATTCTGAGCATTTTGACGATCAAGATCTCGAATCGGTTTGGCATCCCCTCACTGGTCTTGTTCCTCGCCATCGGCATGTTGGCTGGGTCCGACGGTCTCGGCGGCATCTATTTCGACAATCCGCCTCTGGTGCAGTCACTGGGTATCATTGCGCTCGTCTTGATTCTGTTTGCTGGTGGCTTGGACACGGAGTGGGAGGAGGTGCGTCCCATCCTGTGGCAGGGGCTGTCTCTCTCGACAATCGGGGTTCTGCTCACTGCGCTGCTGGTCGGGGTGTTTGTCTCCTGGGTCCAGGGGTTTTCATTCCTGGAGGGCCTCTTGCTCGGCGCGATTGTGTCGTCCACCGATGCCGCGGCCGTCTTCATGGTGCTGCGGGCGCGGAACGCCAAGATCCCCCGGCGATTGGTCCAATTGCTCGAATTTGAATCCGGCAGCAACGATCCGATGGCGGTCGTGCTGACGATCGCGCTGATTCGACTGTTGACGGAACCCTCGACCTCCTTCGGAGAGCTTGTCTTATTCTTTGTGATGCAAATGGCCGTGGGGGCAGTACTTGGCATTGCGATGGGAGAGATCATGAGACGATCCTTCAATTGGCTCGACTTGGAGTTGGAAGGCATTTATCCGGTACTGTCGTTGGCGCTGGCGCTGCTGACCTACGGCCTGACCACGTTCCTGCACGGGAGCGGCTTTCTTGCCGTGTACCTGGCGGGGCTCATCATGCAGCGAAAGCCGTTTACTCACCAGCAGAGTATCTTACGTTTTCACGATGGGCTGGCCTGGCTGATGCAGGTCACGATGTTTTTGATGCTGGGGCTACAAGTATTTCCGGCAAGGCTCGTGCCAATCGCCTGGGTGGGCCTCCTGATTTCCCTCTTCCTGATCGTCGTCGCCCGCCCTGCGAGTGTCCACACGGCGCTGGCTTTTTCGCCGATGCCGTTTCGAGAACAGACTCTTGTGGCTTGGGCGGGACTCCGTGGGGCCGTGCCGATTATCCTGGCCACGTTTCCCTTATTGGCCGGGATCAAGCAGGCCGACACGATCTTCCACTTAGTGTTCTTTATTGCGCTCACGTCCGTTGTCATCCAGGGGACAGCTATTCCATGGCTTACAGGAGCGTTGAAGATCAATGCGCCACCATTGGATGAAGTTCAATCTCACCCGCAGCTCAATCCGCAGTCGCCCCACAAACCGATGCCGTAACGAGGTTAACCTAAGAATACCACGCAGTGATAGTTGAACGATTACCTCAAATAGACCCTTGCATGATGCACCAAAAGGTTCGGTCAAAACAGCACCGAGCGACACCGGAAGTCGTTTCCAGAGGACGAGGGAAACTGCCTCAGAATGCTGCTCTTTGTCGCCGCCATGTTGTTGCTACCTCTGGTGCTCGTGATCTTACCTCTATGTGTCCGGATGTGCCCGGCGTGTTCTCACGGCGACAGTGAAGACGAAGGCCGCAATAATCCCCGCAACAAATCGCGCAACCTCAAGTATTTGCACATACGCCACGAGATTCTAAATCTCATCCGGCGCTGACGATGCGCTGCACGGTGCAATTTCCAATGCGCAACCCTTGAGCTGCTCGTGACGTTCAAGGGGATGTCGTTCGATCTCCGAGACCTCCTCGCAACTATCCAAGGGCTCCCTCTGGACCATCCCTATATCGATCTGTGCTTGCTTGGTCGGCAGATCAGCTATTGTGGCGGTCTCAAAGCCATCGAGCTCCAGCTGGGCATCCAAGGTCGCGCTGATTTGTGGGGCATGAGCGGCGCCGATGCTGGCCAGCTCTGGAATCGTTGGCGGCATAGTCGGGATGAGGAGGCCAGAGAGCGACTGTTGGCCTATAACGAGGCAGACTGTGTGAACTTACAACCATTGGCGGATATGTTCTATTGCCGGATGGTCCAACAGCATCGGAGTGAACTCGCGGGAAGTCGGTGACGTCAGAAGTAGCGGATTCGCCATGACGACGAAGGGCCGAATCGGCCTGTCCCGGCGCGGATCCTGAAGACGTGGGATGATGGATTGGTCGGGGTCAGATGACTTGAAAGGGATTACGGGTGTTAGCGGCAACCAATTCACCGCAGGCAGTACAGTGATAGTTGTCCGTCAAATAATCGTCGTTGCTGTGTTCCAATTCCAGGTGCAGATGCTTACAAGGTCGATCCTCTCCCTCTGCCCACTTCACGCGTAACGCAGCAGCTTGCGCTTTCGTCATGATATCCACCTCCTTGTATGATTACCATACTAACATACTGTCGGCTGGATTATCCGGATCCTGCGAGTGCTTCATGAGGGCGAATCAGCTAATCCAGAGCAAACCGTAGCGATAATAATTAACGAGTGGAAGATATATCATTTTCTCCCCAGAGCTCGAATTGGCGGTATGGGACGTAGTTGCGCACCTCTGCATTTTGATACTTCCACCGGTCAAGCCGTTTCTTTTCCGTACCGGATCAGGCTAACTTGTTGCCATGTTAGAGCGGAACGTCATGTCAACCACAAAGAGTCTGGATACTCTTTCCCCTGCAACTGCCACGACTGCTGCCGGTACACTGAACCGTA
>Ga0137418_10005732_pt1 | contig 11396 bp, 10 predicted proteins | sample CZODoug3_1_2_16f_FD_122242 | JGI IMG/M metagenome (GOLD analysis project Ga0137418, IMG submission 122242) | Vadose zone soil fungal communities from Angelo Coast Range Reserve, California, USA - CZODoug3_1_2_16fungal (Hybrid Assembly) | ecosystem: Environmental > Terrestrial > Soil > Vadose... | reverse complement strand
TTACACAAATTTCCTTGGCAATCATATGGCCTCACGACAGACATTGTCGCTCCCGCTTTGCACGCCATCAAAACTTTGCAGATTGAAGACAAGGCCTTGTTTCTGCATGACACACATGTCAAGGAAATTCTTCAACTTGGGCTGAGGGCCTTTAGGAACAAGGAGGCTGGTTATGCCCACAGCTCCAATGCTAGTGATGGTAGTGCCAAGAGATCGCATAGCTCTGATGGTAAATGCTCCACATCTAAAAAGTGGCGCACTATGGAAATCGACAGTGACGCATTCACTAAATCTGTGTCTACCAAGAAGAAGGGCAAAGCACGTAGGCTTCCTCCTGTTTACACTAGTGATGAGGATAATGATGAATTGGGAGGTGACTCACCTGATGTGGTAAGTCATGATGTTGGTCTTTGAGTGTTCAAAATTTAATTTTTTTTCATTACAGTAAAGGAAACTATAATATCTGTGGTTTGTTTAGTTATTGTTGTTCAACACAACAGTTAGCTACAAATGTATTACTATCAGTGCCCAACCACTCCTTCTGTTTGATTGCTAGTTGTGTTTACTTTTGCCTCTCAGGTTGACAATGAGGAACAAATAAAAAGATCCTCCACACAATGTGGTGGTGATAAGTGGGAATGAAAGAGGTTACATGAGAAAGCACATCTAACCATGTGCCATCATCTCAGTTTTCTTATTGAGCTCACAGTTTCACTTTTAATGTGAAATTGTTCCATATTATTCATATAATAATGTCAAACTCTTTTAAAGAAACTGAGAACTCAGAGGTCATAAGTCAATATCAAAGGGAACACTTCTCTTGACATTCTGTATTATGTGGCTTGCTCCCAGTTTGCTTGTACACCTCACAGTTTGGCTTTTTAATTCAACAGTGATGAGCAAATAAAAGAAAACCTTCACAAAATCTGATGGTGGTAGGTGGGAATGAAAAAAGGCACTTAAGAGAGCATATCCTATTATGTCGCATCATTCCAATTTTGTTATTGAGCTCACAGTTTCAATTTTAATGTTAAATTGTCTAATATTATTCATATAATAATGTTTAACTCTTTCAAAGCAACTGAGAACTGAGAGGTCATAAGTCAATATCAAACAGGACACTTCTCTTAACATTCTCTGATAGGTGGCTTGCTTCCAGTTTGCTTGTGGTCCTCACAGTTTGGATTTTTATGTTAAATTGTGCTATAATATCCATTTAATAATGTCCAACTCTCTCAAAGCAACTGAGAACTGAGAGGTCATAAGTCAATATCAAAGGGGACACTTCTCTTAACATTCTCTGATATGTGGCTTGCTCCCAGTTTTCTCCTGGACCTCACAGTTTGGCTTTTTATTTCCACAGTGATGAGCAAGTTCAAAAAAACCTCCACAGAATCTGATGGTGATAACTGGCAATGAAAGAGGGTACATCAGAGGCCATATCCTACCATGTAGCATCATCCCAGTTTTCTTATTGAGCTCACAGTTTCATTTTTCATTTTCACCTGTGAGCTCAGATCAAAGGCAACCTTGCATATAATGTGGAGGTCATAAGTCAAAACAACAAAGCACAGTTAGGAGAACATTTCCTGATGGGTGGCATGATCCCAACTTCGTTGCAACGCCTTGCAGTTTGCCAAATGAATTTATTTTACATACATAACGACGAGCAGGGCAAGGACCGAAGTTGACCAGGCGTAGGTTGTTCCTTGCGTTTGCAGAGGGGAATTATCCAGTGATTGTGGTCCAACAAGCAAGAAAATCCATGCAGCGGTTGCGGAAAAGTCGTACAGTCTGGTACCAGACCATACGGGTGAAATATATAGATGTGGTGGTTGAGTCTTGAGTGCTCTGGCAGCCAGTATCTCCTTTCTCCCCCTTGGGCGGCAGAGCGTGGGGAATTAATAGATTGTTATTGTTGAATTTAATACTTTGCTCAACTGTAACGGAGCGATTATCCAGCCAATAAATTCTGTGAGCGTTACTTGCCTCTTCAAAACCAATCCATTGTCTGATTCTTGATCTTCCATCCAGTTTTGTGCCAGAAGCATCATGGACCCAGACCTTCATACCCCATTCCCTCAATCCTGCCAAATTTGGCTTCTTGCCATAAAGCATCTTGTATGGCATCTTTCCAATTGGGAGTGTGTGAGTTGCCATTCTGTTCTTCAGCCAGACTTTATGGGCCCATGGTAGAGTAGCGAGGGCCACCTATTGCTTTGACCAGAAAACCAATATCAAGATGACATTTTGAGAATCCTCCTTGGGGACAGTACAAGCAAGTGATGGCACACTCCAAAAGTGAGCATATTTTTGCAGGACTAGCACCTTTTTGATGGGCAGCACCCAGTAAATGATGCAAACCTGCTACATCATTCAAAGAAAGCATCATTAAGATTGACTTGTAGTCATCAAGCTTTTGACCAATGGTGGAAAAGCATCGTTGTGAATTGGATAACTAAAATAATATCAGTACAAAATATAAATAATAGCAAAGTTTTTTCACCTGTGTTCAAAGTTGCTGACAATTATGATTTGCCTTTATCAATAAAGACTGGAGCAGCTTAGTCCAGTATATTTGACTGAAAGGTGTGCAGCCCATTCAGTCAAATATACAGACTTAGTCAGTGATATTATTGATGACAAAACCCCGAAGTGGTCCATGCAGCGGATTTCCGCCGGATTGTAATAGAATACGGAACAAGTCCGCTCAGCTCATTACCCAAGCAATATTGAAATACTGGACTATGTCTGGAAGGAATATCAATGTGAATACCAGGCTAAGCTCACGGTAGGTCAATACTCATCTATGTAGGATGTCCAGTGAGCTCATGGTAGGTCAATACTTGACTATGGAGGGTGTCTGGTGAGCTCATAGTAGGTCAATACTCAACTATGGAGGGTTTCTGGTGAACTCATGGTATGCCAATACTCATCTATGGAGGGTGTCCTGTGAGCTCATGGTAGGCCAATATTGATATATGGAGGGTCTCCGGTTAGCTGATGGTATGCCAATACTCATCTATGGAGGGTGTCCTGTGAGCTCAGGGTAGGTCAATAGTCAACTATGGAGGATGTCCGGTGAGCTCAGGGTAGGTCAATACTCAACTATGGAGGGTGTCTGGTGAGCTCACGGTAGGTCAATAGTCATCTATGGAGGGTGTCCAGTGAGCTCATGGTAGGTCAATAATCATTTATGGAAGGTGACCTGTGAGCTCATGGTAGGTCAATATTCATCTATGGAGGGTGTCCTGTGAGCTCATGGTAGATCAATACTCAACTATGGAGGGTGTCCTGTAAGCTTATGGTAAGCCAATATTAATATAGGGAGGGTGTCCTGTGAGCTCATGATAGGTCAATACTCAACTACAGAGGGTGTCCAGTGAGCTCATGGTAGGTCAATACTCATCTATCTCATTCTCATTTATTTCCCTGGAACAGGTCTGAAGCGGGTCTGAGGAATATATCTCATTTATTCCTTTTGAATGGCTCTGAGGTGGGTCTGAGGAATATTTATCCCTCATTTATTTCCCTGGCACGGGTCTGAGGCGGGCCTGAGGAATATTTATATCTCATTTGTTTCCCTGCAACGGGTCTGAGTCGGGTCTGAGGAATATTTATATCTCATTTATTCCTTCTGAACGGGTCTGAGGCGGGTCTGAGGAATATTTATCCCTCATTCATTTCCCTTGAATGGGTGTATGGCGGGTCTGACGAATATATCTCATTTATTTCTTTTGAACGGGTCTGAGGCGGGTCTGAGGAATATTTATATTTATTTAAAAATTAATTAATTAATTAATTAATCAAAACCCTGCCATTAATTTGTTGAGATATGTCTGTAGAATATTTTTTGTATTTTATTTCCGGAATAACCCTTGTGTGAAGGCTAAGGGTACATGAAAAAGTACAGTAAATTGCAAGGAACAACCTCCACCATAGCCACTGTTCCCAATATTCCCCTTGACCTCTTAGGACCATTGGGAACATTGGGAACATCAGTTGGGAACATTAGGAATGTGGTTGGGGACATTGGCAACATTGGCAACACTGGGAACATTGGTTGGGAACATCAAGAACATTGGGAACAAGGTTGGGAACATTGGGAACACAGGTGGGAACATTGGGAACAAGGTTGGGAACATTGGGAACATTGGTGGGAACATTGGGAACATTGGGAACATTTGGCCGCAAATGACAGTTGCCACATGTCACGTGACATTGTTTTGTTGTTGTTTGGCGCGAAATGCAGGCAGCACGTACTACTACTACACCCACTATGCACCCCGACTACCCGAACACGACGTGTACAGCACGACGATCGACCACGACGTGCCCACGGCGTCGTTAGAACACCACGAGGAGCTCGACAGCGAAGCTGCGCAGGCAGAGCCCGATCACTACACTGTGATCGAGACGAGCTTGATATTCCGGACGATGGATGTGGAGACTGGGCACATGAGGTAGAAGAGGGCATGGTCTATACATTATAAGGTGAGTACATTCCACCTAACTACTCGGCCCCACCAGCCCTGCCCTCTCCTGTAACCTGGTGTCCACCCCACCCGCTTACGACGAGATACAAGCCCACCTGGACCCACTACACACCTCCCCACACTAGATACGACCCCTCATGCACCCGCCGCATGTCCGCCATTCCGCCCCCACACCCGTCCCCTGCCCACGCGGTGTCGCCCGTTCGAAAACTAACGAGATCACGTGACTGCGATGCGTCATGTTCGAGATCGCGCACACACTCGTTCCAATCTCGATGGACCACCTCGTTACGTTCCCCCAGGGCCCATCACCATCATCTCCATGAAGGCCCCAGCGGGGGCGGCGGGCCCACCACAATGCGGGCGACGGTGGGGGCAGCGGGTACCCCACCACCACCACCACCACAGCTGGAGTGGCGGGCCCACCATCACGACGGCGGCAGCAGGGGTGGCGGCAGGGGCAGAGGGGACACCACCAACACCGCGGCGGTGGGGATGGTGCCAGCGGGGGCAGCACCAAGTTCGGTTGTCAGGTGAGCTCATGCTCTCTTATATACTCCTGAGATCCAACTTGATCGATCCACCCAGACTTTTGTTTCCAGTAATGATGGAATGGGTTTGGTTCCCTTATCCGCCAGCGGGGCGCCAGGGTTGCACATCCTATGACTGTCCCCCGTGGACACTTCGATGGCCCTATATTATTACGCATGGGGTGGTTGCAAGGTCAATGCAATGTACAATAACTGACCCGTGAACTGACAAAACAATCAGTGATGGGTGTGGGTTTTTCTTGTTGCAATGGGACCATTACTAGGCAAAATATAGATAAATGGAGGAGTTGATATGAAGGGAACTCGCTCACCATCTGGTGTTTGGATGCGCTATGTAGAAACATGAGAGAGTGATCGTGGGAAAAGGGCTGACAAAGCTTTACCACTGGACCACCCTCCCATGCCGGAGTCAAATCCCCAGCTGCTTATGTGAGCGTGTCGTTTCGACACGGGGTTCCCTCTAGTGTCGTCTCGACACCATCATGAGTGATCAAAGATCAAACGTAACAAAAAAAGGCTGAACGACGTACCAGATCAAAATGGGGTGCCGTTTCGTCAGACCAGCTTGCCCTGCACTCCCATTCCGAAGTCAAATCCCCAGCGGCCTATTTGAGCGTGTCATTTTGACATGGGGTTCTCTCTAGTGTCACCATCATGAGAGATCAATGATCGAACGTAACAAAAAAAGGCTGAATGACATACCAGATCGAAATGGGGTGCCATTTCGTCATCATCCCAACTGAAACATCCTCACTTTCACCCTTGATGATGGAGCTTGGGAGCTAATAAGTGACAGGTGCCTCCATCCATCTGCGAGAGCCAAGTGGAGGTGTTACCAGTTCGATGCACCCTGGACTTGGGTGTTCTGAGCTGGCCGCATTCCTCCGAGCTCAGCAAGTTTGAGTTGAAATTGGTCGAAGCCTTCTGTACAGAATCCACATCAGTCTAGGATCTGTTTCTGTCACACTACTGGCTCTCTGTGCCCTGGTCAACAACTTCCAATTCGACTTTGACACCACCAGCATCACTGTGAACTTCACTGCGTTAACTAGACCTGCCCCTTGAACTCATCTGTCTCTTCCTGTCATTCATTGTTTATTTGAACCAACACTCAAGCTATGTAACTTAGCGTAACTTAAGCTAACCTTGTGGAAAATGAGCCCTAATTATAATTTTACACTATCTTATGCTGTGTCACAGTGTCACTACAATTATTTACGCAATGTTATGCTGTTCCATTATTATATATGCTAACCCTACGCTCTGTGGCATAGCGTCACTTAGCGTAAAATGAATCTTAATTTATTGAATTAAACTCACCCATGGAGGACATATTTGCTTCAGGCAGTTCTCGGTCATCATTACTCATCAGCAAGATGGGTGTTGGTTGATAGCTGTCATCTACAGGAGGTGGGCTCATTTTTGAAAGCGGGGACAGCGATCTCTCTGCAAATGACAAAGGTGGAGAGGGAAGTGGAGGACCTTGCCCTTGCAGTGGCACCTGGCTGAGAGTAACATCCAGAGGTTCACTGCCAGCATTGCTCAGTGGTTCCACTTGATCAAGGTTGGGGTTCACATCCAGAGGTATGCTGCATTGTGGCCTGTAGTAAAGCTTCAAGCTTGGCATTAATGGCATCCCCATCCCATTCACGAGCCAGGGATCATTCTGATTTAGAGCTCAACTGGAGTGCCAGTAATTTAGCCTGGATGGCATCTGCATCCCAGTCATCCAAACCATTAGCCATTGCAAGGATTTTGTCGATGAGTGTTGGGGTTACTACAATGTCTGGCAAGTTATTGTTAAGTGTTGACCATATGTTTTGCACCACGAGATCAACATGAACAGTCACATGACTCAAGAAACTTTGGAGTTAGAATATTAAGTTTTGGTATTGGTAACTTGTTCAGGCATTAGTCAAATTCACATAATCCAGCGTAACAGAGTGTAACTTAGTGCAACTTAACATAAGCACTCAGTTACACTGGTATTACGCCAAGTTACACTATACCACACAGCATAACTGAACATAACTTAGTGAAAATAATTGCACAGAAACACTCGGTTAAGCTATATCAAGCATAACAGAGTGTAACAGACCTTAATTTGATGTAACTTGGCATATTATACCACACAAGCAACATAAGGATTTAGTTTCAAGATAGCAGTGGCCCTCTCAAACTCTTGGGTGGATAAATTCAGAGGTGAGCCCAATTTTATTATTTTAAGCTTCTTCGTCTGTGATTCTGAGTTATTTTGAGTATTAGCCGGGGTACATCAGCTTTTATTTATAATTTATAATTTCTGTCATTGGCCTTTTGGAGTCAGTGAGTACTTGGGAGGCAGCTAAGTTATACAAAGTCGTGTTGCAAACATATTTAAGCTTGGGTTTTCGTATACTAAATTTTGTTCTCTATATAAAATTGTTATGCTAATTTAAATATCAATTACGCTATACTATGCTATGTTACACTTAGTTTTATATCAATTACGCTCAATTACATTAAGTTACACTAATTTAAATGTCAATTACGCCATATTATGCTACGTTACACTCAGTTTGATATCAATTACACTATGTTACTCTCATTCATTCATTTTAATGTCAATTACGCTACATATACATATGTGTTCCTGAATTAACAGTTAATATCCCTTAAATCATAACATACTTCCAACACAAATAGCATTAGTATGAAAGGCATGCATGGGGATGATGAGAACAATACTGCCATATTGTTAGAAAAACAGATGGGGAGGGCACAGGAGAGCATTTGAATGATTTGGTGGTCAAGGCGCTGGGAGGCATTCAGAGTGTACAACCCATGCTGGGGTGTGTGGGTGCCCATAAACTGCTGGGAGGGCATACTGGGCCCATAAACATAGATAATGTTATTTCCCATGTTTTGTGCCAAATCAATTTGCAAATATTGTCTCAGACTGTCCAATATTTTACCTAATGTTTTGCCACCAAACATTGCTCAATGCCTGCAGTGTAAGGCAGTCTAATTGAAGCAAATAGTGCTGAGCGAGTTGGCAGCTCCGTGCAATTGGTCTTCGAGATACATCCGAGCTGTCTCTCGTTTACGTTTCCTCAGTCGTTAATCCATCCACTGAAGTACGTTTACACTCATTAGCTAGTTTCTACTCATACTAACTGTACCATAGACCATAGTCTCATTTCTCTGTCTTTAGGATGACCACGGTGATGAAGCTATCAAAACCACAGCTGCTGTTGGGCTTTCAGGCCAAGTAGAGCCCGATGTGGTGTTAGAAACCGGCCAACTGTATTCGATTACTCCTACTTCGTGTTTCTTTGGCCTTTTTCAGTCTGGCGCTCTGCATCTTTAACGATGAACTGAAGTCATCATCCACAGAGACCGTGCGTAGCTGCAACTCTAGATATGTCACAGCCATTTCGAGACCGTTTCTGTCGTATTCTAGAGGCATATCACGATATCGGAGTGCATCCAAGGCCTTTTCTTTGAGGTGAAACCACTTTCCGAAGTTGATCAATGGCGGCGTGTCACGTTCTTCGACATCCCTTTCCGTGTTAAGGATAGTAGCAATGTCGTGAAGATGCACCTCTGTTGGTTTGGAGTTCGTCAGTCTGCCGAAGTGTCAAGCATTTGGGATGTGTACCCTGCCATGGAATACACCCTTTCGTTGCATTCTGCCTTACAGCCGTTCTATATGCATGGTAATCAAGGGCAGGTTCGAGCAATTTAGCTAAATCCGTGTAACGTTTTTTCTTGCTGCTTGCCATAGTTGTATGGGTTTTATTGAGGCAACGGATGGTGTCTGACTGCAGAGCGCGCATGATAGCGCACATGGACGAAAAATTGCGAATCGTTCGACATTCCTATATGGATAACAGCTTAATGAGGCTCCCATCAGATTTTTATTTAAAAAAAAACTCGACCTCTGCGGTGTCTACGAAAAATATCTTGGTATGGGATCTATCCTGGAGATTGTTGTACTGAAGGATGGACGACATTACCCAATTGCTAATCCTTTTATTGAGGGAGAGCGCCTCTTGCAAATTCGGGGAATATAATGTGAGGTTGCGAGCATGCGAAATGTATTCAGCTGCAAGGATGTATAGATATCTCTGCCTTTCCAATGTTGTCAACGCAACGGCTAACTGTCTTGGATTTGGATCCGGTGTCGATCTTAAAGAGGATGCGATCATGGAACACGGGAAGTTCAGCAAAGCCTATATTTACTTATTGAGATTGGCCTCATCCACAATAGCGCGGAGAAAAGAAACTGTACCTTATCTGGAATATTTTGTAACACATCGAGAGCTGAGTCTCCTAAGTCGCCAGTGCTACAGGCAGGAAGAGTGAATTTGTGCATTTCTAAAAGAGCATCGACACAAATTATGACGTTTTTATTGGTCAGCCAAGCTTTGATGAGACGCATGATCCTGCCCGTTAAGATGAGCAATTAAACAATGCAAAGGGAGGCCTTCCGAACTTTATGCGACCATCCTGAATATCGCCCGATGCTTCCTTAAACTTGCAGACAAGAATTCTGAGTACATCTTGCGATGAGATTAAGGCTGAGTGTGCTATGAAAAAGGTATCATGTTGCTCCGTGTCTTCGTCCAAATACATAAGCTCACAGCGCTCCGATGTTAGGACGGTGGCTTACCCGCAGGATTTTCAAGCAAGTATTGTACTAAACCTGTCATCGTTGCCTTTCGGACAAAGCGAGCATCATCATTGAAAACAAGAATATTGTTTCGTATATTCAGAGAAACTTCAAGGGATGATGTTCTGCTTGCGTTTGAATTACTGGATGCAGGAGCTCGATTTGGTTCATACTTTGTCAGTTGCGGACCTGAGCCACTGCGGAAACTGTGTCCTGAAAGCGTCAGTAACGATTATGAAGGAACTGAAAAACATGCTAACGAGGAGCTTGAAGGTAACATGTTTATGGAGTCTTCAACTGAGCTCGATGTGTTGGACGCAGCCCAGATACTGAATGTGGAAGTTGGGGTTTTCAGCTGATGTACATTCCGCAGAGCAGTATCATCGCGGGTCTCTGTGGGAACATGAACGGCTCCTGAAGACGAGGGCTCTGAGATGGACGAAGAATCTTTTGTCTGGTTGGAGGGAGGCTCCTCGAAGAATACTTGGCTGGGAAAATAGACGGTTACATCGCCTCCGAAGTCCAAAAGGCCAATCTGCGGACAACATGATGACCTAGCAGCCTGTCCGCTACTTCGAGAACCTGGACGACGAAATGTACGACGAAGAATTCGCTGCCTCAGATTCCCAGACGAGCTATGGACCTCTACCGAGGACTGAGAATTAGTTGAAACATCCAATAATGGAACTTCGCGTGTTTCCGTGTCGTCTGCATCTGTAGGAAGCTTCAGCTCCACTGAAAATCGATCAGTAGAAATACGGCACCAAATTCTGGGCACTCACAAGTCTCTAGCGACATGCAGAGTCTTCTCATCACATGGTCAAATGGATCGCCATCGGAAATAGAATATTGCATGGCATCGATTTCCTATATGAAATCAGATTTGATCTCAGCCTCAGTAACGGGCTGACCTGTTCGACGCTTTGCAAAACCTCGGCTGCGTTGTGTGTCAGACCGTAAGGCGTGCGGATATGGCGATTTTCGCGGATATACTCAGAGAGTGTTACATGTAAGCCTTGTAGGGTCTCTTGAATGTCATTGCGGTTACGCTCCGCAACAAGGGCTTGTGCTCTCTGACTCTGCACAATTTCCTGACTAACCCTCACCTGGTAAAGGTTCCATAAATGTCAGTAGCTTCGCCACATAGTTCAATGGAGAAAAATCCACATGGTAGATAGCTAGGCATGTGTCAATGCGTTGGTGCAGGTGGTTTATTCCTTCACTTATGTCCTGTTGAGCAAGAACACTTTTCATCATGTTCAGTTCGGCCCAGCGCATAACTTTACTATGCACGCTCTCCAATACACTGTACCAATTGAGTTCTGGTTTAGAAAAATGGACGAAGATACGCACAAATGCCACTTACGCTTGCGCTTCATGCAATGCATTAGCAGTCAGTGTGTCGGTTTCAGCAATGCTCTCCCGTAGCGCATTGATAATGAGACTACATCGCCAGGCTAAGTTTCTGCATCTACGCTGTGGACTAGGTAACGATCGACTTGAGTTGGGAGAGAGAAGATTTCTTACCTGATAAACTTTAACATTCTGCACACATGTCCATATTTCCTTCACTAAAAAGATTCGGAATCGGCGTTTTGATTTCTAAGCTCTGTCAATGAGTCTAACTCACCCAGACACGCAGCCGTGGAGAACGGGTCGACACTCATTGCTGTGATAGCAGATTCAGGTTGCAAT
>Ga0137418_10005731_pt1 | contig 11397 bp, 9 predicted proteins | sample CZODoug3_1_2_16f_FD_122242 | JGI IMG/M metagenome (GOLD analysis project Ga0137418, IMG submission 122242) | Vadose zone soil fungal communities from Angelo Coast Range Reserve, California, USA - CZODoug3_1_2_16fungal (Hybrid Assembly) | ecosystem: Environmental > Terrestrial > Soil > Vadose... | reverse complement strand
TCCATCGACCAGGAGCCGCGCATCACCGCGGACGGCAAGACGCTCTACTTCATGAGCCGGCGCTCGGGCGGCCGCGGCGGCGCGGACATCTGGGTCACCCACAAGCAGCCCAACGGCGAGTGGACGCAGGCGCAGAACCTCGGACCGAACGTCAACTCCGAGCAGGTCGACCACTGCTTCATGCCGCTGGGCCTGCCGGGCGCGGACAATACTTCCGTGTTCATCTCGCTTCGACCCCGGGCATCGGGTGAGCCGTCGTCGTCGGACCTCTACACGAGCACGATGGAGAATGGTGTCTGGCAGCCCGCCAGGCGGTACGAGAGCAAGCTCCTCGACTCGATCGGCCTCAAGTGCCGCCTCAACGCCGTCGCCCGAGACGGCCTGGTGCTCGGCGTCGTCTCCGTGCACGACTTCGGAAAATTCCACAAGATGGTCTTCGTGCACTACGACCCGGCGAGCAAGGAGTGGCGGGGGCCGCTCGTCGAGGCGCCGTTCAACCAGCCGAACGTCGACGGCGCGTGCCCCATGTTCACGGCCGGCGGCGACAAGATGATCTGGTCGGCCGGCTACGATCGTGGGCCCGGCCTCGTCTCCACGGCCGGCGGCACCGGCTCGACCTACGACCTCTTCTGGTTGAAGACGAGCGACGTCGTCGCCTACTACAAGGCCAAGGCAGGACTCAGCTAAGCGGAACGTCGCTCGCGTGGCAGGCACTGGGCGGGCGAGCGCGAGGCGGGTCGGCCTCGCGCTTGCCGCCTGCGTGCTGACGGCCACCGTCGCGGCCGGACACGCCGTCCTGCAGCGCGCGGAGCCGCGCGTCGAGAGCACGCAGAAGCGCTCGCCCGACGAGGTGAAGCTCTACTTCACCGAGCGCCTCGAGCCCGCCTACAGCTCGGTGCGCGTGCTGAACGATCGCGGCGTGCAGATCGACCGTCGGGACAGCCGCGTCGATCGGACGAACCCCGCCCTCCTCCGCGCGACGCTGCCGCCGCTCCCGGCGGGAACGTACACGGTCCGGTGGCGCGTGCTCTCGATCGACGCCGACGTGACCGAGGGCACCTTCACGTTCAGGATCGAATGAGGGTCCTCCTCCTCACGGCCCTCTGGGTGCACCTCGCCTCCTCCGTCTTGCTGATGGGGGCGTTCTTCATGCTCCTGCTGGCGGGCGCGCCGCGTGCTCCGGCGGCGCGGCGGTGGGACGAAGCCGTGGTCGCCGGGTCCCGTGTCCTCGTGCTGCTGGCGATCGGCTCGGGCATCGTCTGGCTGCTGGTGCGGACGGCGCTCTTCGAGAGCCGTGCCCAGGCGGCGCTCGATCCCCGTGCCGTCCTTCGCGCCGTCCTCGAGACGTGGCCGGGATTCGTCTGGCTCGCGCGTCACGGCGTCCTGCTCGTGCTCGCGGCGTTCCTGGCGATTCGCCCGGACGTCGGGGAGAGGCGGAACTGGATCGCCGCCCGCGCCGAGGCGCTGCTCCTCGCCGCGCTGGCGCTGGCCCTCGTGAGCGGCTCCAGTCACGCCGCGGCGATCACGCCGGGCACGCTGCTCGCCGTCGGGGTCGACGTCGCGCACCTCGTGGGAACCGGTCTCTGGCTCGGCGGCCTCGTCGCGCTCGCGCTCCTGCTGCGAGCGGCCGGCCGTGACGACGATGCCGAGGCGCGCGCCTACGCGGTGCGCGCCGCCCGTCGCTTCTCCCGCGCCGCGCTCCTCGTGATGATCGTCCTCATGGCCTCGGGCGTGATGAACGCGATCGCGCAGGTGGAGAGCATCGCGGCGCTGGCGGGGACGACGCATGGCCGCTTGCTCCTCGCCAAGCTCGCCGTCCTCGTCCCGATCCTCGTCCTCGCCGCCGTGAACCGCACGCGCATTCTTCCCGCGCTGTCCGGCCCCGACGCCATGCGGCGACTCGCCGCCTTCGTCGGCCTGGAGGCGGTGCTCGCGCTCGTCCTGCTCGGGCTGGCGGCGGCGATGACGCTGACGACGCCGGCCCGCCACGGCGAGCCGGTCTGGCCGTTGCCGTTCCGACTCTCGCTGGACGCGCTGCTCGACGTGCCGGCGACGAGGTGGCGGGCGCTGCTGGGCAGTCAGCTGGCGATGGCGGGCGTGGTGGCGCTGATGGTCTCGTTCCTGATGCGCCGCCGGCGCGCGCCGGTGCTCGCGGGCGCGCTCGCGCTCGTCGCCGTCGGTGTGGGCGTCGGCCTTCCGCCGCTCGTGGTCGACGCCTATCCCACGACGTACCGGCGCCCGCTCGTGACGTATCACGCCGCCTCGATCGCCGCCGGAATGGCGACGTACCGCGAGCATTGCGCCGCCTGCCACGGTGCTGCCGGCGCGGGCGACGGCACGTCGACGGCGCGGCCACTGGCCGATCTTCGCTCGCCGCCGGCATCGCGCCGTCACGCGGGCGAGCTGTTCTGGCTGGTCAGCCACGGCGTCCCGGCACGCGGCATGCCCGCGTTCGCGGGCCGTCTCGCTGAGCGCCGGCGCTGGGACGTGATCAATTTCATCCGGCTGCTCGGCGCCGCCGATGCCTCGAAGACGATCGGCCGCCGGGTGGAGCCGGACCGCGCCTGGCTCGTCGCGCCGGACTTCACCGTTGCCGTCGGCCCCATGGCGCCGGGGGCGCTGCGCGATTATCGCGGGCGGCGCATGGTGCTGGCGGTGCTCTACACGCTACCGGGCTCGCGCGCGCGCATGACCGAGCTGGCGCGGAGCTACGACGTGCTCTGGATCATGGGCGTCGAGGTCATCGCCGTGCCGAGGCACGCCTCGCCCGAGGCCATCGGCGAGCTCGGCTCGTCGCCGCCCGTCCTGTTCCCCGTGGTGACCGACGGCAACGACGACATCGTCGCGACGTATGGGATGTTCGCTCCGGGGCCTCACGCGGAGCTGCTGATCGACCGTCAGGGTTACATTCGCGCGATCTGGGAGGGCGCCACCGGAGGCATGCCGCAGGCTGCCGCGGTTCAGGCGCAGGTGGAAACGCTCAACGCAGAGAAGCGCCCGCCTCCTTTCCCCGACGATCACGTCCATTGATCGACAGAAGGAGGGCTTCGTGATGCCCGTGTGGCAGGTGGCGCTGGTGCTGAACCTCACGCTGGCGGTCGGCCTCGCGCTCGGCTACGCCGCCTGGGGCCGGCGGGCGGAGGCGCTCGATCGCGAATTCGGCGCCGCGCGCGTGCAGGTCGAGCGGCTGGAGCGCGAGCGGGCGGCGTGCGCCGCCGGCGCGCGCGCCGGCGAGCAGCAGTGGGAGGGACGCGGCGTCGTGCGAGCGATCTATCCGCAGCTGCTGGTCATCACGCACGAGGAGATCCGCGGGCTGCTGCCGGCGAGGACCACGAGCTTCGGCGCCGCGTCGCCGGCGCTGCGCGAATCCATCCGCGGGGGCTCGATCCGGGTGGGCGAGGCCATTCGATTCTCGCTGCGGGGCACGCTCGCCGACGATGCCGCGCTGGTGGCGATCGAGCGATGGTGAGCGATCACTCGGCCCGGAGGCTGACGCTCGACGGCGCCCGTGATTTCGGAGTCCGGCGACGTGTTGCCGCTGCCGCCTCCAGTCGTCAGCTCGTTGCTGGTGATCGAGGCCACTGTGCAGATCTGGTTGGGGCCGCAGGGGCTCGCCGGACGCGCTTCTCCTGTCACCGCTTCCGGGCAAACGAGGTGCGCCATCCTGCCGCTCGCCATCCGACGCTGGTCGCTCACGAGCCCTATTCAAGACCGGCGGACGCGTCATCCGACATGCCCGGTACTTCATCGTGCAGTTGGCCGAAAGCCAGTTGACGCAGCGGCTGTTTGCGCAGATCATCCGGCGCGTCGAGCGGCTCGCATCGCATCCCTCACCCTGCGGGAAAGGATGAACGATAGGTGCATCCAACCGTGAGGCATCCACCCACCAAGCTCGCCTGGCTTCTCGTTCCTGTGGTCCTGGCGTTGGCGTGTCCCGCGCGTGCGCAGCAAGGCAGCGCGGGCGGGCACGCGCCGGCACCCGCAGTCGAAGCGCCGTCCGTCCCCCCGCAGGCAGTACCGGAACCACCGCAGCGGAAGGCGGTTCCGCTCGGCATGACACCAGAGGGTTTGGCCGCCAAGGAGCGCACGCGGCAGGGTGGCGCGGTCGGGACGGACAAGGCGGCCGTCACACCGGACGCGACGCCAACACCGGACGCAACGCCGCGCGGCACGACGCCGGAGCCCCCGCATCGTTTGCCTGAGAAGGGAGGTCGCTAGCGCCGAGTTCGCCGAGGCTGTGGTCGCTGCTCGGGGTTTATCCGCTATGGAGGACACCATGAACAGTTGGTCACGCTCAGCCAAGAAACCACTGCTCCCTGGTCCCATCGTCCTGGCGTCCTATCGCCGACACCCGCTCGTGGCCGGACTGCTCTCGCTCGTCGTCGCTGCCTTCATTTCGACGGCTGTCGCATTCGCTCAGCAAGACATGACTCAAGGGGACGCCATGGGAAGTGCAGGTGGCCAGTCGGCCGCGCCTGGTATGTCGGCACCCTCGATGCTCGAGAGAGCGCTCCGGCCGCAGGAGGAGCCGCTGCTCCTGAGCACCAGGCCGGCCCCGCACCGAACGACCCTGGAGCATGAGCTCGCCAAAGAGCAGGCGGAGCGCGGGCAGAGTCCCGGGACCACCAAGCCCGCCTTGGTGCCGTCGGGTGTCTTGGAACCGCCCGCCGGCGGCGTAGCGGCGCCCAGTATCAACCTCTTCGGCGCCGCTCCGGCGCCGAGCGCACCGGTCTTCGGCGGCTCGTTCGGCGGCGTGACCGACACGGGCCAGTTTCCGCCCGATCCGACGATGGCGGCCGGCCCAAAGAACGTCGTAGTCGCGACGAACGGGCGGGTCAACGTCTTCCGGAAGAACGGAACGCTGGTGACGGCGGCGTCGCAGGGCCTGCTCGCCTTCTTCTCGTCGCTCGGCGCCGTGGCCAGCGACGGACCGTTCGACCCGTGGCTCAGGTACGACGAGTACATCAACCGGTTCTGGCTCCTGGCGGTGTCCCAGAGCGACAGCCCGCAACGGTCCACCTTCCTGATCGGGCTTTCCAACACCGACGACGCGACCCAGGGCTGGACGCTCTTCTCCATCGACGCGACGCCCAACGGGAACACGGCCACGTCGAACTGGTGCGACTACCCGAAGCTCGGCGTCGACGCGCAGGCGATCTACCTGACCTGCAACATGTTCGCCTTCCCTTCCACCACGGGCTCCTTCCAGTACGCCAAGGTCCGGGTCATGACGAAAGACCAGTTCGTCAACAACGCGTGCTGCTTCTGGTGGGACTTCTGGAACCTGAGAGAGGACTTCCTCGGCATCACTGCGTCGTTCACCGTTCAGCCGGCGTACATGCACGGCGCGAGCGCGGCGAACGGCGAGTTCCTGATCAACGCCCACACGTTCTGTATCTTCTGCCCGCCGAACACGCTCGAGGTATGGCATATCACGAACGCGCAGCGCTGTTGCGTGCCAGGTTCCCAGAGCTCGCCGGACCTGAACCAGAACTCCCACGACGTGGGAAACTTCCCCTCCCCGCCGAACGCCCGGCAGTCGGGGACGACGACCGGCATCGACACCGGTGACACGCGTCTCCTGTACGCGTTCTGGAAGAATGGCCTTCTGTCCACGGGGCAGACCCTGGCCTGTAACAGCGGGGCTGACGCGTGCGTCGCCTTCACCGAGCTGAACGTATCGGGGTTTCCCTCCATCTCGACGGTGAACGACTTCGCGTATCAGACGGCGGGCGTGGACTACTTTTATCCGGCCGTCGACGTCAACGCCGTCGGGGACAAGACCATGGTCTTCAGCCGGTCGAGCACCTCGGAGTTTGCCGGCGCCCGCTACATCGGCATCCCCTCGAGCTCGACTTGCACGAACTGCGTCAACGGCCCGGAGACCGTCTTGCAAAACGGGCAGAACACGTACATCCGGCTCGAGGGGCCGCCGCTCAACCGCAACCGCTGGGGCGACTACCTCGGGGTCGCCGCCGACCCCGACGGCCTCGGGATCTGGATCCACGGGGAGTTCGCGGCCGCAACCGCCAATAGGTGGGGCACGCAGGTCGGTCTCACCTACGAGGCGCTCGATACGACGCCGCCGGTGACGACCGCGCTGCTCTCCCCGATGCCGAACGGCTTCGGCTGGAATAGCAGCGACGTCATGGTGACCCTCAGCGCGACCGACACCGCCTCGGGCGTCCTCCAGATCACCTCCAGCGCGAGCGGGGCCCAGTTCATCCCGATCACGACCGTCCCCGGCGCAACGACATCGTTCATGATCACGGCCGAGGGCGTGACGACGGTCAGGTTCTTCGCGGAGGACAACGCCGGCAACCAGGAAACCCCGAAGGTCGTCATCGTCCGAATCGACCGCACGCCGCCGACGATCACCGCGCCACCGAATGTCACGGTGGGGACCGGGCCGGGCGCGACCATGTGCAGCGCGCTCGTATCGAACGCGACTCTCGGGACGGCGACCACCAGCGACAACTCTGGCATCGTCACGGTCAGCCGGAGCGGCGTGCCCGCCGGCAACGTCTTCCCGGTGGGCGCCACCATCGTGACCTACACCGCGACCGACTCCGTCGGCCTCATGACCTCGGCCATGCAGACCGTCACGGTGAATGACACGACGGCGCCCCTTCTTTCCACTCTGCCCAACGTCACCGTGAACGCCACGAGCCCCGCGGGGGCGGTGGTCACATATCCTCTGCCGGCGGTGACCGACAACTGCCCCGGCGTGTCCGTGGCCTGCACCCCACCGTCCGGTAGCACCTTCGCGATCGGGACCTCGACCGTGACCTGCACAGCGACCGATGCTGCTGGCAACAGCGCGAGCAAGACTTTCCAGGTCACCATCGTCGACGCAGCCGGTCAAACCACGAATCTCAGCGCCCTCGTGAGCAGCCTCGGCCTGGATCACGGCATCGAGAACAGCCTCCTCGCCAAGCTGAGCAATGCCCTCGCTGCGATCAGCGCGGGCAATCTAGGAAGCGCATGCGGTCTCCTCGACGCCTTCATCAACGAGGTGCAGGCTCAGACTGGAAAGAAGATCACCGCCGCACAGGCGGCGCAGCTGATCGCGGCCGCCACTCAGATCAAGGCCGTGCTCGGCTGCCCGTGACAGAGGAGTCATCGGCAGCGGCTGACTCCGCTGCCGCGCCGGCGTGAGCCGTCATTGCCACAGCGGGCCACACCCGTGGGGTGGTCCGTTGTGGCAGTGCGTCGCTGCCTGGCCAGCCGGCACATTGAAGATGCTGCGTGGATTGCATGTGACTCTGGTGGTCGGCCCTCTCGAGAACACCCATGTACTGCCGATAGAAGTCTGCGACGGCCTGGGGCCGCAGAGCCATCTCGCGGATGCTCCCGTCGCTCGTCTTCACGACGAGCCGGTGGTCGATGAAGTCGAACTCGACCTCGAACGTGCTCGAGCGGTAGGGCATGGGACTCGTGCTCAGTCCGCGCGCGCTCACGTACAAGGCAACGTGTGGAGCGTGTCGTGCGTGTCGCGCCACTCGGCGAGCGGCAGGCTCGGCCAGATCTTTGGATCGTGAGGCATCAATTCCGCAGCGGCGGGTGGGCCGGGCGCAAACGGCCCCCCGCTCGGCGTTCTCCTGCTACTTGGGTGTCGGGCGTGCCAGGGTTGCCTGCGTCTTGTGCACGCCATCCAGGACCTGTTCCAGAGCCTGTTCCGCGGTGTCGACCGCCCGCCGCTGGACGGCGGGCAGCTCACGGCTGTCCTGAAGCGCGTGAAGCTCGGCCAGGAGGCTCCTGGTGGCCGTCTCCCGCTCCGCCAGCGTCTGAGACAGCTTCGCCAGCGCCGCCGGGTCGAGGCCGACGTCTCCCGACCCGGTCGCGGCACCGGACACCACCTGCCACGCGTCGTTCTGCAGCCCGTTCACCGAGGTGTCCGCGAAGCTCGTGAGCCGCAGCGCGAGGCCGGCCGTATGGTGATGTTCGGACAGCCGCGCGGCGGCCTCACGCACCTTCTGCACGGCTGGCAGCAGCAGGCCGATCAGCACCGCGATGATCGCGATCACCACCAGTAGCTCGATGAGGGTGAAGCCGTGACGACTGCGGAGTCTGCCTGCTCGTCTCGTCATGGCGAAGCTCCTCTGCGCTGGAAGGGAGTAACAGGGGTGGGTTGAGGCGCGCAGAATAGGTCGCGACCGTACTTCCGTCAAGCGGGGCGGCGAGGCCTGATCACCGGTCCTTCAAGAAGTCGCCGAGCGTCATGCCGAAGCCGCCCTTCTTGGCGGCATCCTTTATATAGGCCTGGGTCTCGGCCTGCTCCTCGTGCACCAGCGCCTTCTCGCGCGACAGGCGAATGCGCCGCCCGCCCTCCTCGAGCGCCAGCACGAGCACCTTCATCTCGCTGCCCGCGGGAAACATCCGGCGATGATCGGTGCCGCGCGCCGTGCCCAGCTCGGCGTTGGGCACGAGCCCCGTCTGGCCGGGGCCGAGGCGCACGAAGACGCCGAACGGCTCCACGCGGTCCACCGTGCCGGTCAGCACGGCGCCGACGGCGACGGTCGAGGCCATCTCGTCGCCGACCGCCGAGCCTTCGGGCGCCAGCGCCAGCGCGATCCGGTGCTTGGTCATGTCGACGTTGACGATCATCACGGCGATCTCCGCGCCGGCGCCCACCGCCTCGCGCATCGCTCCCTGCCGGTGGCGCGGGATCTCGCTGATGTGCAGCAGCCCATCGACGCCGGGCAGCAGCTCGACGAACACGCCGAACTCGGTGGCCCGCAGCGCGCGGCCGCGCACCACCTGCCGCTCGCGCAGCCGCCCCGGCACCGCCGCCCACGGGTCGCCCTCGAGCGCCCTGAGGCTGAGCGTGAGCCTGCCCTTCGCCTCGTCGATGCGCAGCACCTTGACGGTCACCGGCTCGCCCACGCGCAGCCGATCGCCGGCGCGCTCCACGCGCGCGTGCGAGAGCTCGGACATCGGCACCAGCCCCTGCACGCCGCCCAGATCGACGAAGGCGCCGAAGTCCGCCAGCGAGACGACCGTCCCCGGCAGCACCGCGTCGGGCAGGATCTTCTTGCGCGTCTCCACCGCCGCCTGCTCCGCCTGTTCCTCCAGCAGCGCGCGGCGCGAGAGCACGAGATTGCGGCCGCCCTCCGCGTACTTCGTCACGCGGAATTCGAGCACGCGCCCGACGTATTCCTGCTCGGATTCGACGCGCCGCAGCTCCATCTGCGAGAACGGACAGAAGGCGCGCATGCCACCCACCGTGACCTCGTACCCGCCCTTGATCACGCCGGCGACTTTGCCCTCGACGGGCACGCCGGTCTGCGCCGCCACCGCCAGCGCCTCGCGCGCCTGGGCGCCCTGCCGCAGCCGGTGCGAGAGCCGGATCTCGTCGCCCGTCGCGACGACCGTCGCTTCGATCTCATCACCGACTTTGACTTTGAGGCGGCCTTCGTCGTCCGCCAGCTCCGCGCGGTCGATCCACGCCTCACCCTTGCCGCCGACGTCCACGAACACGTGCTCGTCGGAGATCTGGATGACGCGCCCTTTCACCATCTGGCCGATCTCGAGCGCGCGCCGCGCCTCGTGCTGCGCAAACATCGCGGCAAAGTCTTCGTCGGAGCTGGGTTCGCTCATGGGGGCTCAGGGAATTATATTCCCTTTGCCGAGGGGGGCCGCTGGGGGCGCCCGAAAGGCGGAGACCGCGATGCGACTGAGCTAACGCTTGCCGTCGCCACCCATGAACCGGAGGGGTTCCTTGCCTCTGAGCGTGTCGGGCGTGATCGTCCACGTGCCGCCGCAGGCCGCCGTCGCGACCTTCCCGGCCGTCTCGGTGCCGCCGAAGGGCAGCGTCAACCCGCTCGTGACGGCGCCCACGAGGCAGAAGCCCGTCTTCGCCGGCGCGTAGAGCAGCGTCGAGAACACGCTTCCGGCCCCGTACGCGGCTTCCTGCGCGCCCGACTCCGCCGCCTCGGCATGGACGGCGAGGATCGGGGTCGATACGAACAGCACCAGCACCACCGCGCTTCTCAGGATCTTGTGCATGCTCTCGCCTCCTCGCGAAGTGAGAGCGGAGCGCCAGGCGGCGCTCCGCCGAGAGGACCTGTCCCTATTTGCCGGCGAGCCGGTGCTTCTTGATGAACGCCCAGAGCTTCTTGGTCATCTCAGCGGGTCCGATCGGCTTGTCGCCCATGACCGACTCCAGCGACTCTTCCCGACCACCGAACTTGACCGCGTAACCTCCGAAGTTCTTCTTACCGGCCATCCGTCACCTCCGCCGAGGATTTGCGCTCGTAAGCGCACCCCTACTGTCTCATCCCACCTGGGCGCAGACCAAGTTATCTGTGCGGCTTCTCACGGTGACTCGTACCCGCCCGCGGCGGCCGCCACGGTCTCGGCCGGCGCGATCGGCCGGTCCAGGCTGAACTGGGGATACGGCCATCGAGGCGCCGGCCCGGCTCCCGGGCTGACGTACTTCCGCATCGCGGCGTCGCACAGGGCATAGCCGCCGTTGATCAACCGGCACTGCTCGGCGTCGGTGAACGGGTTCAGCCGCGTTCTCATCGACGACAGGTAGCTGGTCGCCTCGGGGGACACCGGCAGCGCATCCGCGAGCTGGTAGTCGGCGACCGAGGTCGTGATGCCCCAGTAGCTTCCGCGGTGCGCTGCGGATCTGAAATCATCGATCAACGCCCGCTTGCGCAGCGCCCGCGCCTGGTTCGTCGCGATGTCGAACGCCCGGAGCGCCTGCTTCACCCACGTCTTGCTCGGGTCGGGGTCGATGACGAAGGGCGCGCCCGCGTCGCTCACGAGGAGCGTCTTGCAGCGCTTGTCGAGCGTCTCGAGTCCCAGATCGTCGTAGGCTCCGCCGTCGGTGAGAAACAGCCGCGTGCGGTACGCGACGTTGCCGTAGAGATCGGCGCCGGGGACCGGTCTGAACAGGTTCGGATCGATGTCCCGAACGACGGGAGACAGGAACGGTGGAAAGGCGCTGGAGGCGGTCACCGCCAGCGCGACGCTCAGTGTCGGCCCCGGGATCTGTCCGATGCGATAGTCGCCGGCGTAAGGCTTCGAGAACCGGAAATCGACGCCGGTCATGAAGTTGGTGGAGTTCACGATGAAGCGCGGCCGATCCGGAAGCTGCTGCAAGGTGACGTCGCCGAACAGATGCTGCCGGTACTGGGTTTCGACGATGTCGCTGATGTCCTTCCACGGCAGGATCGCCCCTTCCGCGATCGCCGGTCCGTCGACGAGGCGGCCGCAGAACTCCCGCAGCGGCTTGACGATCTCGTCCTGGAAGTTCGTCGCGAGGCCGTTGGCCCATTGCAGGCGGGGCCAGTGAACGGCCAGGACTCCACAGGTGATCGAGCCGCCGGAGACGCTCGAGATCCGATCGATCTTCGGGAGGTACGCGAGCTCGTTCAAGCGCCACAG
>Ga0137418_10005730_pt1 | contig 11397 bp, 9 predicted proteins | sample CZODoug3_1_2_16f_FD_122242 | JGI IMG/M metagenome (GOLD analysis project Ga0137418, IMG submission 122242) | Vadose zone soil fungal communities from Angelo Coast Range Reserve, California, USA - CZODoug3_1_2_16fungal (Hybrid Assembly) | ecosystem: Environmental > Terrestrial > Soil > Vadose... | reverse complement strand
CGGGGCAGCCAACCATCGCGACGAGTTCCACCATCCGGTCCTCGGCCACCGTAAGGCGTGGAACCTTTCCAAAGCGGGACTCGATGGCCGACTTGTCGAGGAGGCGGCGCACAATGTGCGATGTCTTTCCGCACTGCGAGCAGGTCATCCAAGGCGGACCTTGGGCGGGGCCTGTTCCCGGCTGGGTATACTCCTCCGAACGGCTGAATCCGTAACCTTGAAGCCGCTCGCGCAGCACGCCGTCAGGCCCCGGTTCTCCCTGCGGCGGTGGAGCGGGGTAAACGGGGCCGAAGCCCATCTGCGCCATCGCCTCTTCGACCGTGCGCGTTCCCATGAACATGTCCATGGCCAAGTCGCCAAGGGAAAAGGAAAATGGCTGGCCTTTCAGCGAGCCGCGGACGGTTCCCTGGGCGTCGGGGGCCATCGGGACCCCATGGAATTTTGCAAAGTCCTGCAGCTTTGCGGCGAGGGCCGGGACAGAGACAACGAACCCGACCGCTGCCCCCGGGGGATCCGTGGGCTTCGTCATTTCGTCCATGAGCATTGCATCCCAGATGCCTGAGGGGACCGACTTCGGCGGAAACGTCTTGGTCATGAAGGGCTGAGGGGCTTTCGCGGCGTCGCAGCGTTGGGCGGCCGTCATCTTGGCGGGGCCCTCCTCCCCTGCGTAGGCAAAGACGAATTGATCCGGCGAAATGGGGACGGGCGAGACCTGGCGGGTCGAGGCAAATTGTCGGAAGGCCATGATGATGGACTCGTTGGGGTGGAACACTCGCCCAAGCGCCTGCACCTCCTGCTGGGGCGTCGGCGCCCGGCCAAGATCCAACCACTGTCCGGGAAACCGAAGGGCCTGGACCTGAGCGAGTGCCCAGCCGCTTGGCGACCGACGCCGCCGTGCGCTTGTTGTCGCCGGTCAGCATGACGATGGAGGTGATGCCCTGGCGGCGGAGCATCTCGACCGCGCTCTTCCCGGTTTCGCGCGGCCGATCAGCGACCGCGATGATCCCGACGGGGCGATCGTCCAGCGCGACGACCACCGACGTGCGTCCGGTCGTGTCCATCCCGGCGAGCCGCTCGTGCAGCGCCGGCGAGCACAGGCGCCGCTCCTCGAACAGGCGATGGCTGCCGAGCAGCACGCGGCGGCCGTCCACCGAGCCTTCGGTGCCACGTCCTGCCAATGCCGAGACGTGCTCCGCCGCCACGGCCGTAATCTGCTCGGCCGCTGCATGCTCCAGGATGGCGTGGGCGATCGGATGGGTCGACCGCTGCTCCACCGACGCCGCCAGGCGGACGATCGAGGCAGGAGCCGCGCCGTTCAGCGCCACGACCTCGACGACCTCCGGCCGCCCGCGCGTGAGCGTCCCGGTCTTGTCGAACGCCACGCACCGGACACCGCTCATGCGCTCGAGGTGCAGGCCGCCTTTGACGAGGACGCCTTTACGTGCCGCCCCCGCGAGCGCGGCGACGATCGACACCGGCGTCGAGATCACGAGCGCGCAGGGGCAGGAAACGACGAGCAGGACGAGCGCGCGATACATTCCCGCATGCCAGTCGAGGTGAAACATGAGCGGCGTCGCCACGGCCACCACGGCCGCGAGCAGGATGACGGCCGGCGTGTAGACGCGCGCGAACCGTTCGACCAGCGTCTGCGCCGGCGCCCGCTGCGCCTGCGCGCGCTCAACGAGGTGAATGATGCGCGCGAGTGTAGTGTCGCGCCGCAGCCGCGTCACCCGGACATCGAGCGCGCCGCGTCCGTTGATCGTCCCCGCGAATACGCCGTCGCCCGGGCTTTTCTCGACCGGCAGTGACTCGCCGGTGACGGGCGCCTGATTGACTGCGCTCTGGCCGGCCACCACGTCGCCGTCGAGCGGAATCTTCTCCCCCGGTCGAATGACGATGACAGCGCCTGGGGCAATCTCGTCCACGTCGACGCGCCGCTCGCCCTGCGCGTCGCGGAGCAGGGCGTCACCGGGCGTCAGATCCATCAGCGCACGGATCGCGGAGCGCGCGCGATCGAGCGTACGCACCTCCAGCGCCTGCGCGAGGCCGAACAGGAAGACGACAGTCGCCGCCTCCGACCATTCGCCGAGGATCGCCGCACCGGCGGCCGCAATCACCATGAGCACGTTGATGTCGAGCGACCCGACGCGCACTGCGCTCCAGGCTTTGCGCATCGTCGCGCCGGCGCCGGCCGCGAGCGAGACGACGAAGCACGCCAACGCCCATGAGACCAACTGTACGTAGGGCCCGGCGGCAGATGGACCGTGGGCGGCGGCCATCTCCAGCGCAAGCCCGATCGCCAGGGCGATGCCTGACGTCAACACGAGTGCCTGACGCCCGCGGACCTGACGGTTGGTGCCGATAACTGGCTCTTCGTGATCCAGCCACGCGCGCATCCCGGTGTCGGCGACGGCATCCGCGATGGTCGCGGCAGAGATCCTCGCGGCGTCGTATTTCACGTGCAGCCGCCTGCCCAACAGATCGGCGGAGAAATCCTCGAGGCCCCCGAGGTTCTTGAACCGCCGCTCCAGCATCGCCACCTCCTCGCGGCAGTCCATGCCTTCGATGCGGAAGGTCGACTCGGCGTGCAGCTCGCAGACGGTGCAGGTGGTCATGCGCGTCTGGCCCGCGCCCCGTTGCGCTCCTGCACGTGCTCCAGGCCCTGCTCGAAGAGGCCGACGATGTGGTGGTCGTCGGCCATGTAGTAGATATGCCGGCCGACGCGACGCGATTTCACCAGGCGCATGCTGCGCAGCAGCCGCAGCTGGTGCGAGACCGCGGACTGCGTCAGCCCGAGCAGCGTCGCGAGGTCGCACACCGGCACCTCGGCGCGCGAGAGCGCATCCAGGATCCGGACCCGGGTGGCGTCGCCCAGGACCTTGAACGTTTCGGCGAGCGCCTCGATGGACGCGTCGCCGAGGAGCCGACCCTTCAATGGTATGTATGAGCGTATGCTCATATGAGCATTATAGTAGGAGTGCTAGGGGCTAGGGGCTAGGAGCTGGCAAGCCCAGTCCAGTCGCGAGTCGCTAGTCCGTTGTGGTCACCCCGTCCCCACCCCTACGCCGCGAGCGAAGCGAGCGCAGAAAAAACCGCGTCGTAATTCGGCTCGTTCCGCGCGTCCTCGAGTACCTCGCGATGCCGCACCACCCCGTCCTTGTCGATGACGAACACCGCGCGCCTGGCGATCCCCTTGAGCCCGATCATGTCCTCGTTGAAGACGCCGTAGTCCCGGATCGCCTGCTTGTTGAAGTCGCTCAGCAGCGGGAACGGCAGCTTCTGCTGATCCTGGAATGCCTTCAGCGTGAAGAACGTATCGACGCTGATGCCGAGCACCTGCGCATTCGCCTGCCCCAGCCGGCCCATCGAGTCCCGGAAGGTGCACAATTCCTTCTGGCACACCGAGCTGAACGCCGCCGGGAAGAAGGCGAGCACCACCGGCTTGCCCCTGAGCCCGCTCAGCGCGACCGGCTGGCGGTCCTGGTTCATCAGCGTGAAGTCCGGGGCCTTCGATCCGACGTCTACAGACATGAAGCCTCCATTACGCCTCCATTACATTGGTGATAAGGTGGGCCGCCCGGCTACACAAAACCGGGCGGTTCGGGTTAGCATTTTTGTTTGGGCGCGGGCTTCCAGGTCTGTGCCCGGGGCTCTCAGCCCTTTCGGGATTCAGTTATAGGAGCTCCTCGTGATTGAGGTTCAGCACCTGACGAAACGCTACGGACCCGTCACCGCCGTGAACGACATCAGCTTCCGTGTCGAGCGCGGCGAGATACTCGGCTTTCTTGGCCCGAACGGCGCCGGGAAGACCACGACGATGCGGATTCTGACCGGCTACATGCCGGCCACCGAAGGCAAGGCCATGGTCGCCGGGTTCGACATCTTCGACCAGCCGATTGAAGCCAAGCGGCGGACCGGATACCTGCCGGAAACGCCGCCGCTCTATCCTGACATGAGCGTCGCCGAGTATCTCGACTTCGTCGCCAAAGTGAAAGGCGTCCCGTCCGGCGAGCGGCGTCAGCGCATCCAGCAGATCATGGAGCGGACGCGCATCGCGGACGTGGCGACGCGGCTGACCGGCCGACTGTCGAAAGGCTACAGGCAGCGGGTTGGCCTCGCACAAGCGCTGATCCACAACCCCGACGTCCTCATCCTCGACGAACCGACCGCGGGACTCGACCCGAAGCAGATCATCGAAACCCGCGAGCTCATCAAAGCGCTCGCCGGCGACCATACGATCATTCTCAGCACCCACATTCTGCCCGAGGTCTCGCAGACCTGTCAGCGCGTGGTGATCATCAACAAGGGCCAGGTGGTCGCCGTCGACACGCCGGACAACCTGACGGCGCGGCTGCGCGGATCGGCGACGATGTACCTGCAGGTGGACACGAGCGGCGCGGACGCGGGGGTCTCGCTCGCCCGGCTGCCGGGGGTCACGCGCGTCGTAGAATCGGATCGGCGCGACGGCGTCATCGGGTACGAAGTGGACAGCGAACAGGGCCGCGACGTCCGCCGGGAGATCGCGCGCATCGTGGTCAGCAGCGGCTGGGGCCTGCTGGAGCTCCGCCCGATGCGCATCAGCCTCGAGGACGTCTTCCTCTCGCTGATTACCGAAGACGAGGCGGCAGCACCCGCGGCCACGCCCGTGGAGCAGGAAGGAGTCACCGTCCATGAGTAACATCCTCGCGATCGCGCAGAAGGAGCTGAAGGCGTACTTCGCGTCGCCGATCGCGTACATCGTCATCGGATTGTGGGCGCTGATGTACGGCTACTTCTTCGTCGCCCTCATGAACTTCTTCGTGCGCCAGAGCATGCAGATGAACCAGTTCGGCATGCAGGGGCCCCAGGCGATGAACGTCAACCAGCAGCTCATTCGTCCGCTGCTGCAGAACGTGCTGATCCTGATCCTCTTCCTGATGCCGATGGTCACGATGCGGGCCTACGCGGAGGAGAAGCGATCGGGGACGATCGAGCTGCTGCTGACCTCGCCGCTCACCGACTTCCAGATCATCGTCGGCAAATTCCTCGGGGCGATGGCGCTCTACGGCTGCATGCTCGCCGTCACGCTGATTCACATCGGCCTGCTGTTCCTCTACGGGCGGCCGGAGTGGAAGCCCATCGTGACCGCCTACATCGGCCTCCTGCTCATGGGCGGGTGCTTCATCGCGGTGGGCCTGTTCATCTCGAGCCTCACCAGGAACCAGATCGTCGCCGGCATGGTCACCTTCGCGGTGTTCCTGATGCTGTGGATCATCACCTGGATAGGCAGCTTCTCGGGGCCGACCGTCGACAAGCTCACGCAGTACCTGTCGATCGTCGATCACTTCGACGACTTCGGCAAGGGCGTGCTCGATACGACGCACATCATCTACTACGTGAGCTTCATCACGTTCGGGTTGTTCCTGACCGCCAAATCGGTCGACATGGAACGGTGGCGCGGCTGAGAACAGCGCTCGAGCGTCGCTCTGAAATCTCAGAGGCGTTGAGCGCTGTCAGTTGAGAGTTGAGAATTGACATGGTGAATCGGATCTTCAGTTTGATCGGATGGCTTGGCACGGCGCTGGTCTTGGTCGCCTTCGCCATCCGCTTCGGATATCCGGCGAAGGAACAGTGGGCCTACTACCTCTCGTGGGCCGGACTGGTCTGCGTGCTGCTCTACGTCCTCGCGCAGTGGCGGGAGATCGCGAAGGTCTTTGCCGGACGGCAGGCGCGATACGGCACCCTCGCCGCGACGAGCATCCTCGTGGTCCTCGGCATCCTGGTCGCGATCAACTACATCGGCAAGATTCAGAACAAACGCTGGGATCTGACCGCGAACAAGCAGTTCAGCCTCTCGGATCAGAGCCGCAACGTGCTCGGGAAGCTCGATGCACCGATGCAGATCATGGTCTTCGCCCAGGAGCCGGAGTTCGGCCGCTATCAGGACAAGATGAAGGAGTACGAGTACGCGTCGAAAAAGGTCTCGACGGAGTACATCGACCCCGACAAGAAGCCGACCATTGCCAAGCAGAACCAGATCCAGCAGTACGGCACGATCGTCTTCAACTACAAGGGGCGCACCGAGCGCGTCACCTCCGACAACGAGCAGGACATCACGAACGGCGTCATCAAAGTGGTGTCGGGCCAGCAGCGCAAAATCTATTTCACGCAGGGCCACGGCGAGAAGGACACCACCTCCGCCGAGCGCGACGGCTACAACGCCATCGCGGCGGCGCTCGGCCGCGAGAATTACACCCTCGAAAAGCTCGTCGTCGCCCAGCAGGGAGCGGTGCCCGACGATGCGTCGGTCGTGATCGTGGCGGGTCCGAGAACGGATTTCTTCCCCCAGGAGGTCGACGCGCTGAAGAAGTATCTCGAGAAAGCCGGCAAGCTGCTGCTCGAGCTCGATCCGCCCGACAAGGCCGACAGCGCGCCCCTGACCAACCTGATCGCGCTGGCGCACGACTGGGGCGTCGACGTCGGGAACAACGTCGTGGTGGACGTGAGCGGCATGGGCCGGCTGATCGGCACCGACGCCTCGGTGCCGGTGGCGGCCAACTATCCGTCGCATCCGATTACGCAGCGTTTCACGTTCCTCACGGCCTTTCCGCTGGCGCGCGAAGCCTCGCCGGTCAGCGGCGGCGTCAACGGCCACACGGCGCAGGCGTTCGTCGAAACGAGCCCGCGCAGCTGGGCGGAAACCGACATCAAAGCGCTCCTGACGAGCGGTCAGGTCGCGCTCGATGAGTCGAAGGGCGACAAGAAGGGGCCGATCACGATTGCGTCCGCCGTCTCGGCGACGACGGCGCCGCCCCCCGCGGCGACCAAACCCCCCGACGATGCGCCGAAACCGGAGGCGCGCGTCGCCGTCATCGGCGATTCCGACTTCGCGGCGAACGCCGGCCTCGGCATCCAGGGCAATCGGGATCTGTTCATGAACACGGTCGGCTGGTTGTCGCAGCAGGAAAACCTCATCTCGATCCGGCCGAAGGAAGCCGACGACCGCCGCATCACGCTGACGGCGACGCAGCAGTCGAACATCACATGGCTTTCGCTGCTCATCATCCCTGCTTTCGTGTTCGGCACGGGCGTGTATACGTGGTGGCGGAGGCGGTAAATGCGCGGCCTGCGGTCCACAATCGCTCTCATCGTCGTCCTCGCCGGTCTCGGCGCGTACATCTATTTCGTGTCGTGGAAGACGCCCCAGGGCGACACCGGCAAGAAGCAGGAGCGGGTGTTCGCCGGCCTCGAGTCCGACAAGATCGAGGAAATAAAAGTCGCCTCGGCGGCTGGCGATGCGACGACGCTCAAGAAGCAGGGCGGCGGCTGGCAGGTCGTCCAGCCGATTGCCGCCAAAGCGGACGACTCTGAAATCTCCGGCATCACTTCGGCGCTCTCGTCGGTGGAGATGGTCCGTGTCATCGACGAGAACCCGACGAGCCTGAACGATTACGGCCTGTCGAATCCGCGCATCGAGGTCGACTTCAAGGCCACCGGCGACAAGGACTATCGCAGGCTATTGGTGGGCGAGAAATCGCCGACCGGCGCCGACCTGTTCGCCAAGCGTAACGACGAGAAGAAGGTGTTCCTGATCCCCGCGATGCAGGAGACGACGTTCAACCGCACGACGTTCGATCTGCGCGAGAAAGTACTGCTGAAATTCGACCGCGAGAAAGTCGACGCGCTCGACGTCACGGCGGGCGGGAAGACCCTTGCGATCGCCAAGGACGGCGGCGACTGGAAGATCACGAAGCCGGTGGCGACGCGCGCCGATTTCGGGGCGGTCGAAGGGCTCGTCGGCCGCCTGCAGACGGCGCAGATGAAATCGATCGTCGCCAACGAGGCGGCGCCGGTGGACCTCAAGAAATACGGCCTCGACAAGCCGGAGGCCACCGTGAACCTGAACGCCGGCAGCGCGCGCGCCACGCTGCTCATCGGCGGCAAGGCGGCGGACAACACGGTCTACGCGCGCGACGCCTCGAAGCCCGCGGTCGTCACGGTGGAGAGCGCGCTCATCGACGACCTGAAGAAAGGCGCCGACGATTATCGCCGCAAGGATCTGTTCGAGTTCCGGCCGTTCAACGCGACGCACATCGAGATCGCGCGCAACGGCCAGACGGTGGTGCTCGATCGCGCGAAGGGTCAGGGCGAGAACGCTCCCGACAAGTGGCGCCGCGTCGGCCCGACTGCCGGCGACGTCGACAAGGACAAGATGGACAGCCTGCTCTCGAAGCTCTCGAACATGAGGGCGAGCTCGTTCGTCGATGCAACGGCCAAGACCGGCCTCGACAAGCCGGCGCTGACGGTCACGGTGAAGTTCGACGAGGGAAAGAAGGAAGAGAAGGTGACGTTCGGCCAGTCGGGCAGCGACGTGTTCGCCGCGCGGCCGGGCGAGCCGGGCGCCGCAAAGACCGACAGCACGGATTTCAACGAGGCGATCAAGTCGGTTGATGAGGTCTCGAAGTAGGGGGGGAATCGTCGCGGTCGCACTGACGCTGGCCGCGTGCGCCCATCCCGCCCCTCCCGCCCGCCCCACTCCCCCCGCCTCGCGCGCCCTGCCTGCCCTCGTCCACGACATCGACGCGCTCCTGGCGCAGCCGGCATTCGAGCACGGCTACTGGGGTGTGCTCGTCAAGTCGCTGAAGACCGACGAGACCATGTACGCGCTGAACGCGCACAAGCTGATGATGCCAGCGTCGAACATGAAGATCGTGACGCTGGCCGCCGCGGCAGAGACGCGCGGATGGGACTACCGCTACGCGACGATCGTCGGCGCCGCCGGACCCGTGGAAGCCGGCACGCTCCAGGGCGACCTCGTCGTCGCCGGCAGCGGCGACCCGAGCCTGGTCGCCGCGGACGGAATGGCCGATCGCGTGTTCGCGGAGTGGGCGGATCGCCTGAAGCAGCGCGGGATCCGGACGGTTGCCGGCCGCATCATCGGCGACGACAAAGGCTTCGAAGAGGAAACGCTCGGGTTCGGGTGGTCGTGGGACGATCTGCCCGACGACTACGCCGCCGGCGTCGGCGCGCTGCAGTTCAACGAAAATGCCGTGCGGGTTGTCGTCGTGCCTGGCGCCGCGGCGGGCGATTCGGCGGGCGTCAGCATCGCGCCTGGCGGCAGCGGCCTGACGATCGTCAGCGACGTCGTCACCGGCGCGCCGGGCGGCGTCGCGTCCATCAGCACACGCCGGCTGCCGGGGAGCATGCACCTCGCGCTGCGCGGCTCGATCCCGGTTGGCGGCTCGCCGTCCACGCTGACGGTCTCGGTCGACAACCCGACGCTGTTCTTCGTCGGCGCGCTTCGCAACGCGCTCATCGCCAACGGCATCGACGTCCGCGGTCCGGCGGTCGATATCGACGACGTCCGGGACGCGCGTTCGCCGACCGGGGCGCCGATCGTCGTGTATCAATCGCCACCGCTGTCGACGCTCGCGCTGCGATTGATGAAGGCGAGCCAGAACCAATACGCCGAGACGTTGCTGAAGACCGTGTCATCGGGCGCTGGCGTGCCGTCTGCGGCGGGCGGTCGAAGCGCGACGCAGGCCCTGCTGGAAGGATGGGGCGTGCCGTCAAGCGGACTGATTCAGCGGGACGGTTCCGGTCTGTCGCGCTACGACTACGTCACGCCCGACGCGCTCGTAACGATCCTCGCGCATGTGTATCGCGACGATCGGCTGCGCGGACCGTTCGAAGCGTCGCTGCCGATCGCGGGCCGCGACGGCACGCTGTCGAACCGCATGAAAGGGACGCCGGCGGAAGGCAACGCGCGCGCGAAGACCGGCTCGATGACCAACGTGCGCGCGCTGTCAGGCTACGTGACGGCGGCCGACGGCGAGCCCCTCGTCTTTTCAATCCTCGCGAACAATTTCGGGACCGCGCCGGACACGATCCTGCAGGCCGCCGATGCCATCGTCGTGCGCCTGGCGAAGTTTTCGCGGTAGCACAGAAAAAGGGGTACGGCCCCTTTTTCGAGACGGCCCTTTTCGAGACGGGCGGGTCAGACCGCTGCGATCGCCGCGCGCGCCGCCCGCAGAATCGCGTCGGGCTCCGCCGCCAGCCCGCCACCCTGAGCGGCCTCGGGCCTTCCGCCGCCGCGGCCGCCGAATGTCGCGATCAGCGTCGCGAGCACTTTCTGGGCCGAGACGTCGACGTCCCGGGAGCGCGCGACGACTGCCAGCGCCGGGGTCGAGGTCGACACGAGCACCACCACAAAACCAGGCGCCGCCGTCACCGCCGCCGCCAACGCTTTCAGGCCGTTCGCGTCCGCATCGACAGCGCGCGCCACGAGCCGGTAGTCGGCCGGGGTGTCCGGCCTCAGCCGGACCGGCTCCGCGGAGGCCGCGATCTCCTCGGCGCGGTATCGCGCCAGATCGTTTTGAAGCGCGATCGTGGCTCGCTTCTGCTCTTTCAGTTCGGCCTGCAGGCGCTCGATCGACCCCGGGAGCTCCTCGGGCAGGACCGACAGGAGCCGGACGCTGGCGCCCACGGCGTCGCGCAGCGACCTGAAAGCGTTCAGCGCCCGCCCGCCGCACGCAAACTCGATCCGCTGGCCGCCCTTGAATCGCTCCCAGCCGGCGACTGCGATCACGCCGATTCCGCCGGTCCGCGCGACGTGCGTGCCGCCGCAGGCCGACAGATCGAACTGCTCGATGTCGATCAAGCGGAGGGTTCCGCCGCGCACCGGCTCCTTTCGGAGCGGCAGCCGCGCCGCTTCCTCCGCGGTCGCGAAGCGGATTGCGACCGGCCGATCCTCCCAGACCACGCGGTTCGCTTCGTTCTCGGCGGCAGCGATTTCTGCCGGCGTCATCTCGCGCGCGAGATCGATCGTTGAGATCGCCGCGCCCAGATGGAAACTGACGGTCCGGACGTCGAACAGCCGCGAACACGCGGCCGAGAGCACGTGCTGTCCCGTGTGCTGCTGCATGTGGTCGAACCGGCGCGGCCAGTCGATCGCGCCTCGAAGAACCTGACCGGGCTCGGGATTCGGGACTCGGGACTCGGGATTCTCAGCGGCCGGTTCGACGACGTGCGAGATCGATCCGTCCTCTTCATCGATGACGTCCACGACGCGGAAGGGCCCCAGGACGCCGGTGTCGAACGGCTGGCCGCCCGAGGTGGGATAAAACGCCGTCCGATCGAGCGTCACGCGGAGGCGATCGTCGCGCCGGTCGACGCGCCGGACGGTCGCGTCAAACGCCTGGAGATACGGGTCGTTGTAGTAGAGGCGGTCGGTCATCAGGTTTGGTCGCCACGTTGCCGGTCGAGGACACAGGAGTGCGCAAAGCGGGCTCGGTGACGGGCAGCTCGAAGAAGAACGTCGCGCCGCCCCATGCGTTGCCGTGATATCCAATCACGCCGCCGTACGATTCGATGATGCCGTAGCTCACCGACAGGCCGAGCCCCGTGCCCTTGCCGACC
>Ga0137418_10005729_pt1 | contig 11398 bp, 9 predicted proteins | sample CZODoug3_1_2_16f_FD_122242 | JGI IMG/M metagenome (GOLD analysis project Ga0137418, IMG submission 122242) | Vadose zone soil fungal communities from Angelo Coast Range Reserve, California, USA - CZODoug3_1_2_16fungal (Hybrid Assembly) | ecosystem: Environmental > Terrestrial > Soil > Vadose... | reverse complement strand
ATGGTGAGCCGGTCGATGCCAATGCCTTCGCCGGCAGTCGGGGGCATGCCGTGGGCCAGCGCGCGGATGTAGTCCATGTCCACCTCGCGCGGCACTTCTTCGCCGCCCTTTTCGACTTGTTGCCGGAAGCGGCGCTCCTGTTCAGCCGGATCGTTCAACTCGGAAAAAGCATTGCCAAGCTCCATGCCCGCGACATAGATCTCGAAGCGCTCGACGAGCGACGGATCGTCTTTGCGGCATTTTGATAGCGGCGAAATGTCGGTCGGAAAATCATACAAAATGGTGGGCTGAATCAATTGAGATTCAGCCACGGTTTCAAACAGCAGGCCGGTGATCTCCCCGTCAGTCTGGTCGACGAGACCGGGCAGCGGTTCGCGGCCGTGAGTTTGTGCCCAATGGTTATATCGCTCCGCAATCACGCGCGGTCCTCCGGGCGTAGCCAGTTCCGTGGCAGCCGGGGCGGGAATGGCGCTTGGCGGCCAATATCGGCATACAGCCTCTCGCATCGACAGGCGCTGAAATTTCGCGAAGTCGACTTCGTACTCGCCGTATCGGACAACCGTGGAACCTGTCACTTCCTTCGCGAGGTGGGCGAAGAGCTCCTCGTTCAGCGCCATCAAGTCGTGGTAATCACTATAAGCCTGGTAAAACTCCAGCATGGTGAACTCGGGGTTGTGCGAGGTGGAGATACCCTCGTTGCGGAAATTGCGGTTGATCTCGTAGACGCGGTCTAGACCCCCGACAATCAGGCGCTTCAAATACAACTCGGGCGCGATGCGCAGGTAGAGGTCCACGTCCAAGGTATTGTGGTGCGTAACAAAGGGCCGGGCGGCCGCTCCGCCTGGGATAGCCTGCATCATCGGCGTTTCAACTTCGATATATCCCCGGGCATCGAAAAACCGCCGCAACTCCCGAATGATATGCGCGCGCCGCAGGAAAATTCCGCGCGCGCGTTCATTCGCAATCAAATCCAGATAGCGTTGCCGGTACCTGACTTCGACGTCGGACAGGCCATGCCATTTTTCGGGTAGTGGCAGCAGGGCTTTACTAAGCAAGGTGAGCTCGCTGACCCACACCGTGAGTTCGCCGGTTTTGGTGCGGAATAAGTGACCGTTTAGACCGACGAAGTCACCCAAATCCAGCATCTGGAACAGTTCGAAGGCACGGGGGCCCACAATGTCAAGTTTCACGTAAATCTGCAGACGCTGGCCTGATCCGGAAATGTGGGCGAACCCGGCCTTGCCGTGCAGGCGAAGCGCCACAATCCGCCCAGCGACACGCACAGGAGGTTTAGAGGCTTCGAGGGCCGCTGCGTCCGCCGACGCATACTTTTCAACGAGTTCAGCAGGAGTTGCCGTCCAATCGAACTTATGCGGGTAGGCGTCATGGCCGCGCGCTTCTATCTCGGCAAGCTTCTTCTGGCGTTGAAGATACTGGTCCTGTGGCTCAAAAGGTAACAGGGAATTCTCCCCTCGAAAGCCTGGCGCCAAATCAGAGCGCCAAATGAAAACGAAGTATAACGGCAAGGCCAGCGGCTGGCAAGGAAGCCCAAACATGGCAAGATGTGCTATGATACGCCCTCTCAGAGGGGGTTATGGGGGATTTTCGCGCCAAACGCGCCGGCCAACGCTCACGGACTGTGCGTGAGGACTGGTTTGCCTGGCTCCCCGAGGAAATGGACCAACTTTTCGGGGCCACGCGAAGCGAACTCGAATGCTCGAACGGAATCTTGAGTGTTGCCCTGGACGAAGCGCTGGCCCTTTGCGAACAGGAGCAATTCACGGTCGCTAAGGAAAGGGTCACAGCATTTGCGGGGCTGTTTGACCGTTTGGCAGTGCGTCTCCGGCTTGTGATCCGCACGATTGAAGACCACGGGTCGCACTTTGGAACCCTGCCAAACGTGACCGCCCTTGCCTCCGAAAACTTCCGTGGAACGACCGCCCAGAGAATTTCATTCATGGACAATCTGCTTGCAAGAATAGTTTTCCGAGGCCGGACGCGTTTCTTTCACAAACTGCACGCACTTAAAGAGATTATTGAAGAGCTGCAAAAAGAAACTCGCGCTATCGTGGAGGATGTTTCCTACGGGGCGCTGGTGTACCCGGGACGTACCTGGAGGGAACTCGAAGTGCTCGGATACGACCTGAATACCTGCATGGGGGAGACAACGGTCGTGTTGAAATCGTTCTTCTGCGCCTTACCCGCTGAGGAGCTCGAGGCATTTCGGCAGAAGCTCGTAATGCAAGTCCCAGCCATTCTTACGGTTAGGCCTAGACGCACGTAGAGTTTCCAGAATAAATTGTTGTGAGCAATTATCCAGCTCGCCGCAGGGCCGGGCAGCAGGCCCGGCCCGAGGTAACCGGCTCCGGTACCTAACCAGCACCGGGCATTCACACAAGTGCAACTTAAGGAGCCAGGGGTGCATCCCATTCAACGGATGCGTCCCGTCGGGTACGGTGACCCGCACGAGACAACCAGATTCCAGCGAAATGAGTGAGGCAGAGGCCATTCGCCTGGCCCAACTGGGCGACGCTGGCGCGTTTGAACGCATCTACCGGCTTCATAGCCGGCGAGTTTATGCGTTGTGCTTGCGAATGGTGGGTAATACCTCCGAGGCGGAGGACCTCACCCAGGATGCTTTCTTGCAATTGTTCCGCAAGATCGCGACATTTCGTGGGGAGTCCGCGTTCTCAACCTGGCTGCACCGGCTCGCAGTCAATGTTGTGTTGATGAAGTTGCGGAAGAAAACGCTGCCGGAGACTTCGCTGGAGGAGACGACCGACCCTGACGATGAGTCCAGCGGGCCGCGGAGAGAAATCGGTGCGCCGGACCTGCTGTTGACCGGCTCGATTGACCGCGTGCATCTCGAACGGGCGATAGAGCAGTTGCCACCGGGATATAAGCAGGTTTTCGTGCTTCATGATATTCAGGGTTTTGAGCACAATGAGATTGCCGGACTGATGAGCTGTTCGATCGGGAATTCCAAATCGCAATTGCACAAGGCGCGAATGCGGCTGCGAGAACTCTTACAGGAAACTCTGCGTGATCAGGCGCGGCAGGAACGCCGGGCCGCCAAGACAGAATCGGCGGGGTCGGATTGACCGCGAGTGAAGAAGGGTAACGGACATGCAGTGCAATGAATTGGAACAGATTCTCGAACAGCACTCTGACGGGCCCTTGCCGGAGCTTGCCAACTCTCACATGAACGGCTGCGAAGCTTGCCGCGCACTTGCCGCGGATCTTGAGGCGATCCACACCGTGGCGGCCGGACTCGGCGCCGAAGAGATCGCTCCTCCCGAACATATCTGGATCACTCTGCGCAACCAACTGGAAGCCGAAGGAATCATCCACGAACCGGTCCCGGTGGATCAGAGCGCGAGGCATGGCTGGTGGTTTGCGTTCCAACGCCCGGCGCTGGCCGGGGCATTTCTTTCCTGTGTACTCGTCGCGGCAGGGATGATCAGCACCCTGGGCAACTCGACGCAGATGGCAGTGCATCCGACGGTACCTCCGCAACAGCAGGAGGCGTCAGTGATGCCTTCGGCGGAAAACGTATTTAAAGAGGAACTGCTGACGGTCAGCAACCGGAATACAGCTGGGTTCCCGGCACGCGACGCCGCCGTTTCGGATTCCATCCGCCGCAATTTGAACATTGTTGACAACTTCATTGCTATGTGTGAAAAGAACGTACGCGAACAACCTGAAAATGAGATGGCGCGGGAATATCTATACGGCGCCTACGAACAGAAAGCCGAGTTGCTGGCCACGGCCATGGACCGAAGCACGATGGGAGGGTTGCAGTGAATTCAACATGCCATGCAGTAAGGCTGGGCACGATCGGCGCGGTGATGGCAGGGTTTGTCCTCGCCGCTGCTCCCGCGCAAGCCGATCGCGTCGAGAAGCACTTCCCCGTGCAGAGCAAACCCATGGTTACGGTGCGCAATGCGAGCGGACGAATTCAGGTGAAGGCCTGGGGCAAGAATGAAGTGCAGGTCGCGTGGACCAATGCGGGAGGAAAGGCCCTCGTGGAAACCGAACAGGCCGGGAATCGCATTGAAGTCGTCACCCATATGGCCAATGAAATGGCGTCCGCGGAGGACGTTAAGACGGATTTTGAAATCACTGTCCCGGTGGAAAGTGAATTGAGCGTGCGCACGGACTCGGGCAACGTGACGGTTGAAAGCGTGCACGGCGATATGACTTTCGATACGGTCGGCGCGAACCTGCAGCTTTCCGACGTGGATGGCTACATGGTGATCAAGACGATCGACGGTTCGCTCGTTTGTACGCGGTGCGCTGGAAAGCTCGAGGCGAATTCGATCAGCGGCAACATGCAGATGCTCCAACCCTCCCTGAACAGCGTCCGCGTGCAGACCTCCTCCGGGAATATCCTGTTTGACGGGAGTTTCCTGAATCGCGGCGTTTATATCATGAAGAATTTCAGCGGCACGATCGAAGTCCACTTTACCGGCACCGATTCGTTCGATGTGAATGCGACCTCGCTCAAAGGCAACGTCATCAACCAGGCGTCCTTCAAGCCGGATACGCATGGTAGTCATCACCCCGCGTCGAAATATGGACAAAGCCTCTTTGGCACCATGAATGAAGGGCACGCCAAGGTCGAGCTGTCCTCCTTTAGTGGTACAATCAAGATTCTGAAGCGTGACTGACGCACTCGGAATCGCTTGCCGGATTATTTCCAACCGAAGAAGTCTGTGACCGGGCCTGCCCCGGAATGCCGCTTGGTGTGCCTGACCGGTTTCATGGGCTCGGGCAAAAGCACCGTGGGGCGCCTGCTGGCCGCCCAACTCGCCTGGCACTTTGTCGACCTTGACACCGAAATCGAACGGCACACCGGATTGCCGATTTCGCAAATCTTCGACCAAAAGGGCGAACCGGTTTTTCGCGACATCGAACATGAATGTCTTTCACGCGTGCTTGGCCGGGCATCGGAAAGGGACTCGCGCATGGTCCTCGCGCTCGGGGGCGGCACGTTTGCCCAGCCTCGCAACACTTCTCTGCTTCACAATGTTGATTCCCCGCAGCGCGCTGGGATCGCCGTTGTGTGGCTCGATTGCGCAATCGAGCTCCTATTGCAACGATGTGTACTGATGGGAGACAGGCCACTCTTCCGGGACGAAGCCAGTTTTCGTAGACTGTACGAAGAGCGCCTGCCATATTACCGGCAGGCGGACTATCGCATCGAGAGCAGTGGCGAATCCATTCGCGTGGTCGAGCAGATTCTGGGACTCGGCATCTTTGACCGTTCGGCGCGCGTGCCCGCGGATGGGACCACGCCGGGGCACCCGCTGCTATGAGTCACAATCGGAAATCCGTGAAGAAACTTATCACACTGGGATTCGTCTTGTGTATTGCGGCTGGATTTGGCGCCATCGGGGCGGCGCCGCTCGCGCGCGTTTCCCCGCAGAAAAATAAAGATGCGAAACCGACAGTCCCAACGACAGGGCTCGCGCCCGACAAGGGAAAATTCCGCATCTCACTCGCGGGCCAAGTAGTCGGCAAAGAAGAATTTGAAATCTCATCGTCGGACGGAACGTGGTCAGCGCGCGGCTCAACGACCGCGCATGCGCCGGGCGGCGGGGACATCAAAGCGACAGGCCATCTTACGCTGGGCCCGGACGGCGCACCCATTCACTACGACTGGACGGCGGAGGCCCAGAAAAAGGGTTCCGGCGTGGTGGATTTCGTGAACGGCACAGCGAAAAGCGCCATCGATCTTGGCGGCAAATCACCCTTCCTGCAGGATTTCACGTTTCCATCCCCTCGCATCGCCGTGCTCGATAACAATCTCTACTACCAATATGCCGTGCTCGCCCAACTGTACGATTGGAAGGCTGGCGGCAAGCAGGTCTTTCCTGTCCTGATTCCTCAAGACATGACGCCGGGAAGCATATCGGTGGAATCGATCGGCCCGCAGCAGGTCGACAGCACGAAATACGAAACCTTGCGCGTCAGTTCACCGGACCTGGAAATTCTGCTTTACCTGGACGCCGGTCGCCGCCTCATGCGCGTTGACGTGCCCTCTTCCAAAGCGACGATCGAACGCGAATAGACCGGCCACCACACGCATCAAGAGGAACACACAGATTCCTGAGTTCTTTAGAATTTGCGGCTGCAAACAGCGCACAGACTGAAGTCTGCGCCACTAAAAGCCATCATCTGCCGGCGTTCAATTGCCGAAGTGCGGCCGCGCTTTGCAGGCGGATGTAGTTATTGGGGTCGTTCCGCAGGCGGTCGCGCAACACGGCGAGAATTTTGGGATCGACCCTACCGGACGACGCTTCCGCACGGAGAGCGTTGAAGAGTAGATGGATGGCCTCGACGCGCGCACCGGAATTGTCGTCATTCTGCAGCGCCCCGACGAGCGTCTGCTGGACTTCAGGATCTTGCTCGAACCCCTGCAGCGCTTCGAGTGCCTTGATGCGTACTCCGGGATTGCCGTCCGATAGCGCCGCCGCGCATACCGTGCGCCGGACTTCGGGGTCCGCGCAACGCGTGCGGAGCACTTCCAACGAATCCATTCGCGCGCTCGAATCGAATCGCTGGCCATTCGCCAAAACGAAAGTCAGAGCGCGCTGCACGTCGGCATCATCCGGTGGGCCCACGATATTCATCGGCGCCTGCGACATCAATTGCACCTGTACTTTGGGCGTGCGCGACCCGGACGGAGTTACCCAAGCGACATTGGCGCTCCCCGCGCTCTGCAGTTGTTGCTCGGTCAGCTTCGGCGTGGGCGTGGCCGTAGCCGAAACCGTCGTCACAGGGCGGGGCGACACGGGAGGAGTGACGCGCAACCTCTGGCCCGCTACGCCCGCCAAAAAGCCCGCTACCACCAACGCCGCCATGCTCATCGCCGGGTGATAGACCAACGTATCGCGAAGCACCGTCCACCACGCCACCGGAGAAAACACTCCGCGCCAGCCCGGCTGATTCGACCGTGCCTGTTGGTCGTCGAGCGCCTCGGACAGCTCGCTGCGGCACTGCGCGAGCAACAGCCCGGAACGATCCAGCGAATCGGCCGGCTGGTCAAACGAAGCAATTTCTTGATGCAGGCGGGTTTCGCGCGAAACCACGGCGGCGCAGGCCAAACACTGTGCTGTGTGAGCCTCGAGCGCCGCACGCATGGCGGGATCGAGTTCGTCGCAGGCGTAAAGAACCGCGAACTGCTCGATCTCCTCGCAGCGGAGGGTGGCCCCGTTGAGTGGTTGTTCGGTCACAGCAGTCCTTCCAGTTGCGTGCGCATCTTGCGCGTCGCGCGGAACAGCGAATTCTTCACCGTTTCCTCCGTGGTGCCAAGGACTTCACCAATCGCGCGCAATTTCAGGCCCTGGTAATGCTTCATCTCGAACACCATTCGTTCGCGCGGCGTCAATCGATCGAGCGCCGTGGAGATTCGCCGGCCGATTTCCAGACCCATTAGACGGCGTTCCGGATCGGATGCCGCGCCCCGCTCCTGTTGCCGGTCGAAAAAATCTCCCGTCGAGGCATGGCCATGAGCCTGAAGCACGGGTTCGGGCGCCTGATCTTCGGGCCGGCTGTTCCTGCGGCGGAGCTGGTCCAGGCAAACATTTGTTACGACCCGATATATCCAGGTATAGAAGCTGCACTCGAAACGGAAGCGGGGTAAATTCTTATAAATTTTCAGGAACGATTCCTGGTAGACATCACGGGCGTCTTCCGGCCGGTGCAAAATGTTCAGGGCGATTCGCAGAACGTCGCGGTCGTAGCGCTGCACGAGCGCTTCAAACGCTTCGCGATCGCCCGCCTGCGCGCGTTCGATCAGGGCTCGGTCGTCTGGCGCGGCTAAAGCTCGACCCGCAGCTCCGGTGAGGGCGCCTTCCCTGCGGTCTCCGCAGCCATCTCCAGACCACGCGATTGTCATTCCGTCAGCTGCCATTTTGTTGCGAGTACTTCATGAAACGCCGACTTCACTCTCGCCTGCATGGAACCCACGCTAATCTGTTAACGAGGCAATCCCAATGTGTTAGACGCACAAAAGCCGGCAAAGGTAGCAGCGTAAGTTAACGGGCCTTAGGATGTTTCCCCCATCATGTAACCTACTGATTCCACCTATGTTAGCTTTCCACCAGCGCTCTCGTCATCACCCGTAAACGCCTCGTCGTCGCGCCGATCATTGCATTGGGGACAGTTCGGGTCAAGCTCGGACCGCAATCATGGAAAATCGTGGGTAACTCATGATTCTTTTAATTCTGCCACTTCTTTTATGGCGATTCAAATCGCAATTGCGGAATGATATAAACGCACGGCGGATAATTTCAAAAAGCTGGAGCCCCATTGAAACAGCCTTACGTGAACGGATCGAAAACCGGCGCCGGCAATGGCACCCGGACATCTCCGTCAAAAATTTCCGTTGTCCCCATGATCGCAGCAACCTATTTCATGGTGGCGGGCGGTCCATACGGCCTCGAAGAAGTTGTCGAAAAGACCGGCTACCTGGCGACCTTGCTGATCCTCGTGGTGACGCCGCTGCTGTGGAGTTTGCCTACGGCCATGATGGTCAGCGAGCTGGCGACGGCGATTCCCGAAGAGGGTGGCTTTTACATCTGGGTGCGGCGCGGCATGGGGCGCTTCTGGGGATATCAGGAAACGTGGCTGACGCTGGCAGGCAGCGTCTTTGAAATGGCCCTGTATCCGAATCTATGCGTGGCATACGCTTCCAGGTTTCTGCCCGGCCTGCAATCAGGACATCGCGGACTCTTTCTGGGTTTCGCGATGATCGCACTCTGCACAGGTTGGAACATCCTGGGAGCGCGGTCGGTGGGCGAGGGTTCCGTATGGCTCAACATCGCGTTGCTCGCGCCGTTTGTGGCGTTGATCGTGCTCGCACTGGGGATGGGCCGGGGCGGCATGCCTGTCTCGGTGCCGTTGCGCCAAGTGGATTTGCTCGGCGGCGTGCTCATCGCCATGTGGAACTACATGGGCTGGGACAATCTCTCGACAATCGCGGGAGAAGTCGAAGCTCCCCAGCGCACGTATTCACGGGCGATGTTCGGCGCGGTCGTGCTGGTGGTCGTGAGCTACGTGTTGCCGGTGGCGGCCGTGGCGCGCACGGGGATTGACCCCAATAGCTGGACGGCGGGTGGCTGGGCGGACGTCGCGCGATTGATCGGCGGAGAGACGCTCGCCGTTGCCATCGCGCTCGCCGGAGTGATCGGAGCGATCGGATCGTTTAGCGCCTTGATGCTTTCTTTCACACGTTTGCCGCTGGTGATGGCCGAGGATGGCTACCTGCCGCGTGTTGTCACGCGGCGGCATTCCCGCACGGGAGCGCCCTGGGTCGCGATCATTGCATGCGCCGTATTGTGGGCCGTGTGCTATCCGCTGGGATTCGAAAAGAATCTCGTCCTCGACGTCCTGTTGACGGGCCTGAGCATTCTGCTCGAATTCTGGGCGCTGGTGGCGCTGCGGATTCGCGAACCGGAACTCGTGCGCCCATTTCGAGTACCGGGCGGCATAACCGGCGCGATTGTCATAGGACTGCCTCCTCTCGCTCTAATGGTTGCAGCCGTGGTGCGCAACCGCAGTGAGTTTGTCGGCGATACGAACGGACTCGTCATCGGCATCGCAATTATTGCCGCCGGAGTGTTGCTCTATTTTCTCAGCCGAATGATGCAACGAAGAAAAGCGGCCTGAAAACGCCGGGAGCTATGTTCGCGCCGAACTTGTATTACGGAGGGAGGACATAAGTGGCCAAGCGAGAAATGCTATCGCAAACACGATGACAGCGTATCCGTTCGCGCGGAAGTATGCGTTTGGCTGCGCAAGCAATTCGATGGCGTCAGGAACGAGCGCGGTCATCGCGGCGAGCAGGAAATAGCCCAGGACGTTGAATCGCACGATGTGCTTCACACTCAGCCAAAGCGCGGCAAATATCGCAATGTGGAACGCCGCCTCCTGCATAAAAGTCCCCGGTGTGGCCGCGTTGGTGGCCAATAACACTGCAACCAGGACCACCATTCCGGCCCGCATCCATCGAAGACGAATGTATGCGGCAACTAGAGCAACGATTATCGCAATCATTCCCGGGATCAGGAAACTGCGCAAAATTCCGGTTGCCAAAGCCCCTATCGCCGGGTTCCATGCGTCTAACCCCTCCGGCACGGCCGCACCCAGCGTGTGCCGCACGAGCGGCCAGCGCGCAAATAGTCCCGGAAGGCGGGTAATTCCCGCTATTGACGCTACCCCAAACACGGCGACGCACAGCGCATCGCGGTAATACTCTGGCCGATTCCCTACCCATGAGAGGATGCGTCCGTGGCCGAATGTCCGTTCGATGAAAAACCACGAAAGGCCCAGCAAGAGGAATGCGACTGTCGCGTAGAGCGCCGTCACAAACAGCAGCGAGATGAAAAGAATGGCGTAGTATATCTTCAGCGGCATTGTGGTCGTATAGCTAGTAAGAAGCTGCGGCATGCGGTTCACAAAAGTTGCAATCGCGGCCAGCAGCACCCAGGCCGACCATTTGGCCAGCCGGCGCCACGGGACCTGCGCAATTTCCGGATGTTTCAGGCTGCGCAGGGCGACGATCAAAACGGTGATTGCGGCCGCACCAAAAAGCAGCACGATGCCGAAGGTTTGCGCGATTTGCGCCGCCGTGGTGCGGCTTTCCGCATCGCGCCAAACCTCAGGAATTTTGATGAACACACGGTAGCCGGAAACCTCGTCACCCTGCACTTGCAGTTGCATGCGAATGTGGGCGCCCGTGTTCGAGCCCACCTTTGCCGATGACGCGTCGAGCGCAACCTTCTGTTCCCAGATGAACGCGTGGTCTGTCCTCGCGGGCTTCTTGTCGGTGGTGGGCTCGACCAGATTCCACGATGAGAGATCGATTTTTTTCTGATCGAGCAGATAAGCCTCCGCGCGCCCCAAAGCCTCCTCCTTGGTCAGATTCGCGCCTGGAGCCTTTTCATCAAGCGTGTGATGGAGCGAATGCAGCGAGCCATCTGTCCGCAGGACGATCATGTATTCTTCATTGTGTGAATCACGGAAGTAGCGGATCGTCCAAAATGCGGACGGAACCTGGTCCCGATAAATGCGGTTTGCGGCGGTGATGCCAATCGTGCGCCGCAAATATTCGTTGGTGTATCCATCGAAGGTGTATGTGATGGTGGCGGCGTGCTGGTAGCTTGCGGGATCGACTTTGTGATCGCGCAGGACCTGGTCCGCGCGGGTTGTGGCCTCGCCGGCATTGATTGCGAAACGAACGAAATCTCCAATTGCCTCGCGTTTCACGCCTGCCAACAGCGCAATACCCAGCACACCGCAAACAGTCAGAATGACGAGCGCGCGTGGAGACATCGGCGCATACGCCGCTGAAACTTCCTGGGCAGCACTCTCGGCCGCTATTTCAGGCGCC
>Ga0137418_10005728_pt1 | contig 11399 bp, 8 predicted proteins | sample CZODoug3_1_2_16f_FD_122242 | JGI IMG/M metagenome (GOLD analysis project Ga0137418, IMG submission 122242) | Vadose zone soil fungal communities from Angelo Coast Range Reserve, California, USA - CZODoug3_1_2_16fungal (Hybrid Assembly) | ecosystem: Environmental > Terrestrial > Soil > Vadose... | reverse complement strand
GAGAGAGTCTGAACCGCATAGACGACACCGTTCTGGTGCGGGAGGCTCAGCGCGGAGACCGCGCTGCCTTCGAGGACTTGGTGCGCCGCTACGACCAGGCCGTGCTGCGGCTGGCGTTGCGGCTGACGGGCTCTGAGCACGAGGCTCAGGACATCTACCAAGAGGCTTTCCTCAAAGCCTACCGAAACGTGGGCAGTTTCCGTTTCGAGTGTTCGTTCTACACCTGGATCTACCGCATCGTTACGAATTTGTGCCTCGATCATCTGCGCCGCAAGCAGGTGCGCAAGGAAGATGCGGGCGTGGTGGTGAATGCGGACGGGGAAGAATTTAGCGTTATCGAGCAGACGGCCGATGACCGGCCCAACGCGAACCCGGAGAGGGATCTGTTGCGGCGGGAGCTGGGAACGCAGATCGGCCGGGCACTGGATAAATTAACGCCGCGCGAGCGCATGGTTTTCGAATTGAAACACTACCACGGGCTGAAGCTACGGACCGTGGGCGAGATGCTGAACACCACGGAAGAGACGGCCAAGAACACCCTGTTCCGTGCTACGCAGAAGCTTCGGGGGGCGCTCGCGAGTGTACGCGATATACGCGGCGGCGATGGAGCGCGAAGGGGGCAGGCGATATGAAGTGCGAATGGGTACAACAAAACACCATGCTGCACGTCTACGACGAGTTAGCCGACGACGCGCGCTACGAACTCGACCAGCATGTCGCGCGCTGCGAGGCTTGCGCGGCGGAACTGGCGGCGGCGCGTGAGTTCCGGCAAACGATGGCCACCGTAACCGTGGGCGAGCCCTCGCCGAATCTGCTGGCGTCCTCGCGGATGCGGCTGCAGGAAGCTTTGGAAACAACGCAGCAGGGTGGGTTTTGGACACGACTGACGTTCGACCCGGGCATTTGGTTGCGGCAGGTGCGCTTTTCCCCGGCGCTGGCGGCGGTGCTTCTGCTGGTGGGATTTGGCGGCGGCACGGCAGTGACGTTCCGCGCGATGAAGGGCGGCACGACCGATCTTCCTGGCCAAACTGCTGGCGCGAATGTGAGTCCGCCCACCGAGGACGCCAACATCACCGGCATCCGCTCCATCACTCTCGAGCCGGGCGCGAATACTCTCGAGCCGGGCACGAAGCGGGTCAACATTAAGTACGACACCGTGAGCACCAAAGAAACAGCTGGTTTGCTCAGCGATGTGCGCATTCAGCAATTGCTTCTGTTCGCTGCGCAGAACAACACAAATTCCGGCGTGCGCGTGGATTCGGTGGATCTGCTCAGGCAGCGGATGAACGACTCCCGCGTGCGCGAAGCTCTGGTTTACGCGCTTCGCTACGACAACAATCCCGGCGTGCGCCTCAAGGCTCTGGAGGGTCTCGGCTCTTATGTGAAGGACGACGTTCGCGTCCGGGACGCCGTACTGGAGACGCTGACCAACGATGCAAATCCGGGACTTCGAACCGAAGCGTTGCGGGTCCTCGAACCGGTACGCGCCGATGCCAGCGTTCGCGCAACCCTGGAACGGCTGGCGGCCAAGGACAGCAACAGGTTCATTCGCGATCAATCGCGCGCACAGCTGGCGCAGCTGCCAGAGCTGGATTAGGGGAGCTTGGATTCGTAGGAACTTCGTAGGAACAACGACGAGTGGAGCGGAAACGGCACAGGTCGTTTCCGGACGGGCAGCAACGGAGGAGGGTCTATTTTGCGACGTGTAAACCAATTCGCTGGGGTACTGGCCATCCTGGCGTGTTCGCTCACGGGGGCGCGGGCGCAACAAAGCCGCGTGTACCGTGACGGCAACAGCTGGGTGGAGGAGAAAACGGGCACCCTGCCCGTCTCGAAAAGCCTGCGGCTCAAGGTCACCTTAGGCTCGGTGCGCGTGCGGGGCGGTGCCTCCGCGATCAGCTATACCATCCGGAGCCGGGTCAATACCGGGTCCGAGCAGGAAGCGCGGAAGATGTTTGAGAAATATGAAATCACCTCCGGCACACGCGGCGACTCCGCCTGGGTTACTGGAGAGTGGTCGGGGCGCTGGCCGCGCAAGTTTTCCGGCGATGTCGTCTTGAACGTCCCGCGGGAGATGGAATCGGTCAAGATCGAGACGCAATGCGGAAACATCGACGTCAGTGAGATCGCCGGCAACTTCGACGGCGAGAGTGGCGGGGGAACGATTGTCGTCGATACCATTGGCGGAACCGTGACGGCGGAGACGGGCGGCGGCGATGTGCGCATTGCGCACGCCTCGGGCGCGCACATTGTTACGGGTGGAGGAAATATCGATCTCGGCGACATCGGAGGCCCCGTTTCCCTCGAGACAGGCGGCGGCCATGTGCGTCTGGCCAGCGCGACCGGGGCGGTCAAAGCCGAAACCGGCGCGGGTGACATTTCAGCACAAAAATGCAGTTCCAGCGTCAAAGCGGAAACCGGCGGCGGCAACATTGAGATCGGCGATGTCCTCGGGGAAGTGGAAATGTCCAGCGGTGGCGGACGCATCAGGCTCGCTTCCGCGCGGGGCATGGTGCACGCCGAAACTGGCAGCGGCCGCATGGACCTCGGCAGAGTGAGCGGTGGCGTGAAGGCCGAAACCGGCGCGGGCGGCATCGCCGTGGAGATCGCCGCCGACGCGAACTTCGCGGATTCCGAGCTGGAATCCCCGGCAGGGGACGTCATCGTGTACCTGTCGCCGCAGCTGGGGGCAGTCATTCGAGCCAGTATCGACGCTGCTTCGGGACACACCATTACCTCCGACTTCCCGGAAATCCACGTTACGACGGAAGGCCGCGATTGGGCCAAGTCCGTTTGGGCCGAAGGCCGTCTCAACGGCGGCGGTCCGGTATTGAAGGTCAAGACTTCCACCGGCAACATTGAGTTTCGGCGTTTAACACACTAGCGTTCGTGGAGCGGCAGGTTCGTGGAGCGGCAGGATAGATCAGCAAGGAGGTTGTCATGCGCAGACTGGTTCTAGGTGCCGTCGCAGCGGTTGTTGTCGGTTGTATCTCCGGAGCAAGGGCAGAGCAGATTGCCCGTCCGACGTTCAGCGATTCCTACGGCTTCGGGTTTGAAGATTCCGGCACCAGCGCCTATCTCGGCGTGGACATCAGTGAAGTGACGCCCGAACGCGTGGGTGCGCTCAAGCTGAAGGAAGAGCAAGGCGTCGAAGTCTTGATGGTCGATCAGGATTCGCCCGCCGGCAAGGCGGGCCTGAAGGAGCACGACGTTATCTTGACCCTGAACGGCTCGGAAGTGGAGAGCGGCGCGCAGCTCCGCCGCCTCATTCACGAAACGCCTCCCGGACGAACCGTCACTCTGGGGATTTCGCGCGATGGCCAGCAGCAAACCGTCAAGGCCCAGTTGGCGGATCGCCGCAAGGCTCTCGACTGGAAGTACAGAGAGGGAGATATGAACGCCTTCACCGTCCCCCCCATTCCGCCGATTCCGAATTTCCCGGAAATCGAGGTTCCCAGCGTGATTGTCGTGCATACCTCGCCTCGGAGCGGATTGATGGTGGAGAACCTCACGCCGCAGCTGGGCGATTTCTTCGGAGCCAAAGGAGCCAAGGGTGTGCTCGTTCGCTCGGTCGAAAAAGGAAGCGCCGCCGCCAAAGCGGGCTTGCGCGCCGGGGACGTGATTGTCCGCGTGAATGGCGAGCCGGTCACGGATGTTGGCGATTTTTCCCAGGCTCTGCGCACCCATAAGAGCGGCAACGCCAGTGTGGGCGTGATTCGCGACAAACGCGAACAGACCATTTCCTTGCCTGTTCCCGAACACAAACGGTCCGGATTGCTGGAAGAAAGCATGGAGGCTCCGGAAATCGACGCCGATATCGATCTGGCGGAAATCCAGTCGGACATCGCGAAACTGGAACCACAGATTCAACTCGCCGTTCGCCAGGCCGGCCAAGCCGCCCGCGATGGAATGGCGGCAGCCCGGAAGGCGTTGGCGGAAAATCAAGTTCGGATGAAGATCGATCAGGAAAAACTGGCTCGGGAACTCAGGCAGCTCCAGCGCGAACTGCCGATGAAGCTGCACGGCTTAGTCTCGGGAAGGGATATGATCTAGCCGCCAGCTCGGGCAGGCCGCGCTGATCTGGCGGAAAGAATGCGGTTTCTGCCGCCTTCCTTGGCCGCGTACATGGCAGCGTCCGCAGCCTTCACCAGGGCGTCGCGGGTGTCGCCGTGGACCGGATACACAGCGACGCCACCGCTAATGGTCAGCGCCCTAGGAACTCCGGGAAAGTGCCATTCTTCGAGGGCGCGGCGCAGCTTGTCGGCCACGTGAAAAGCCTGTTCCGGCGCGGTTTGCGGCAGCAGGATGACAAACTCTTCTCCACCGTAGCGGCACACGACGTCAATCTTGCGGACCTGTCGCGACAACAGTGAAGAAACCTGCCGCAAAACCTCGTCGCCCAGCAAATGTCCAAAGCTATCGTTCAGTGACTTGAACTTATCCACGTCTACCATGATGAGCGAAAGCTCGGTGCCGAACCGCCGGGCGCGTTCGATCTCCTCGGTGATGCGAGTCTCGAAGTACCGCCGATTGAAGATGCCGGTGAGACCGTCCAGATAGGCCAACTGCTTGACCCGGTGCACGTAATTCGCGTTTTGGATGGCCGCGGAAAAGATGTCGGCAACGGATTCCAGAGGTTGTGTCTCGGTGTGAGCAAAAAAGTTCGGCTCACGGCTGGAGAGCACGAGCAGGCCCAACGGCTGACCATAGGAGATCATGGGAATGGAAATGCGGGATTGCGCCTCTTGGAAAAGCCGGGTCTTGCCTTGGTGATGGGAAAGATCGCCGATGATCTCAAGACCTCCATAATCCAAGGCCGGGTTCCACAATTCCGCTTCGCAGGGAAATGTCTCCCCCTCCTCGAGCAACGGTGTGAGCGAACCGTGCTGGGCGCGCAGAACCAGCGCCTCTTCCTCCCGCAGAAGCACGCAAGCGTGATCGCCTGGGAAACACTGCTGCACCAGCATGCACACCGAATGCACCAACTTATCAAGTTCCAGAACCGAGGTAGCGTGCTTGGCGATCGAGTTAATCGCCTGCAATTGCGTCGCTCGCCTTTGCTCGAGGCTGTACAGCCTGGCGTTTTGCAGGGCCATCGAAGCCTGGGTCGAAAACAGCGTCAGTAGGTCGATGGTTTCCTTATCGAAGTGATCCGGGTTATCGCTTTGACAGTCCAAAACGCCAACCACAGAATCGCGGACCATCAAGGGTATGGAGAGTTCGGAAACCGTGCCGGGAACCGAGCATATATACCGGGGATCCTGGCTGACATCGGCGGCATAAACGGGACGCTTGATTTTCGCAGCCATTCCGATCAGACCACCACCCAGAGGAACGCGGATCTTCTCGGCGTCCTCATTCCATCCAATATGGCTGCGTACCTGCAGCTCCAGCGTTTCCTCATCGAGCAGAAGAATGGCGACGGTCCGTAAGTGGAAGTAATCCTGGGCGATGGTCAGAATACGCTGCAGTACCTCGTCCGCGTCGAACGTCGAGAGGACGGCCTGACTGGCGTCGTACAGGATTGTGACTCGTTGCATTTGGCTCCTGAAAATTGTAGACCCCCAGTGCGGCTACCCCACATGCCCAAAGTAACCAGGCTTCAGAGGTTCGGATAAGAATTAGGGACAAAAGCCCCGCTGAAGGCCGAATCGGCGGGAATTTGCCGGTGGGCCCTCCGGTTACCTAAGTCTTGAAGATTCGGCGACTTAGAGCGCGAACGCAGCCAAGAGCCACGGCGCAGAATCCAAAATCCACCAGCAGACCCAAATCCATCGAATGGGGAACGTGGCGGGCGCCCTCAGGCAGTTGAGGCATGAGCAGGAAATAAACGACATTGCCTCCCAGCACCGCCACCAATGACTCCATGAAGTTTCGGCTCATCATCCTCGCGCAAAGCCAGTTCTGCGCCTCAGTCTGTTACATACCATGCTCTTAGACACCAGGGCGCGGGTCAAGTGCCAGCCTGCTACCATTGCCAGCAGCATGCCCCCGCCGATTCTGAGCAGCGAACTGCGCTTCGTCAAAGGGATTGGACCCCACCGGGCCCAGGCGCTGGCCGAGAAGGGCATCTCGAGCGTAGGCGACCTCCTCTTGTACCTGCCGTTTCGCTATGAAGATCGCGTCAACCCGCGCGGCCTAGCGGAGCTGCGGCCTGGAGAAATGGCCGCCGTGGTGGCCGAGGTCCGGAATTCGAGCCTGTTCCAGACCAAACGCATGCCCCTGTTTCAGCTGGTAGTCGGCCCGCCCGGACTACCCCGGCCCAAGCTCAAATGCCTCTGGTTTCACGGCTCCTACCTGCGCGACCAATTTAAGCCCGGGCAGATGGTCGCGCTCTATGGAAAGGTCGAAACCGACCGCGACGGGCAGCTGCAAATCATTCAGCCGCAGTTCGAGATTTTGAGCGATGGCAGCGATGGCGAAGACGATAAGCCCGAAGACGGCGAAGCCGAGATCAGCAACTCTCTCGAGGTTGGGCGGATCGTCCCCATCTATGAAACCGCGATGCAAGGCAAACTGAGCTCGCGCTGGTTCCGCCGGATTCTCCGCGGCGTCCTACAAAGCCTGCCCAAGGAACTTCCGGATGCAATCCCGGCGGTCGTGCGGCAACGGATGAATCTGTTGCCCCCTCTCGAGGCGCTTTGGAAGGTTCACTGGCCGGAACCGGGGGAAAGCTTCGAGGCCTTGCAGAAAGCGCGCACTCCGGCGCACATCCGTCTCATCTTCGAAGAGCTGTTTTTTGTCGAGCTGGGGCTCGAGCTCAAGCGGCGCCAGCAGAAGGCTCAAACCGGAATTGCCTTTCGCCTGGACGACGGGGTGCGCGCTGCCATCAAACGTGTCCTGCCGTTCCATCCCACAAACGCGCAAAAGCGTGTGCTGGGTGAGATCGCCGCCGACATGGCCAAACCCCACCCCATGCGCCGTCTGCTGCAGGGCGACGTGGGTTCCGGCAAGACGATTGTCGCGCTGCAGGCGGCGATTGTGGCGATAGAGAGCGGATATCAGGTCGCCCTCATGGCGCCCACGGAAATTTTGGCGACACAGCATTACCTGTCCGCACGAAGAATTCTGGAGCCGCTCGGGTACCGCATCGTTCTGCTCACCGGTTCCCTCGAAGATGACCGCAAGCGCAAGATTCGGCGCCACATTGCTCAGGGAAACGCGCAATTGGCGATCGGCACTCACGCCTTGATCCAGGGTTCGGTCGAGTTCGACAGCCTGGGCTTGGTTGTCGTCGATGAGCAGCACCGTTTCGGCGTGCTGCAGCGCTTCACGCTCATGAACAAGGGCGGTCCCGAAGACGCGGCCGAGCCGCACGTTCTGGTGATGACCGCGACGCCAATTCCGCGCACTCTCGCGCTCACCTTGTACGGGGACCTCGACATTTCCGTCCTCGACGAGTTGCCCCCGGGCCGCACTCCGATCATTACGCGCCGCGTCGCAGACGAGCGGGAGGAAGAAGTCTGGAGCTACGTGCGCAAGCAGGTCGAAACTGGACGGCAGGCGTATGTGGTCTACCCGGTGATTGAAGAGAATGAAGACAACGAAGTGAAGGCGGCGACCCAGATGCACCGGGAACTGAGTTCGCGGGTGTTTCCGGGCGTGAAAGTCGGGCTGTTGCACGGCCGCATGGATTCGGAAGAGAAAGACCGCGTCATGCGGGAGTTTCAAGCCGGCGCAATCAAGATTCTGGTTTCCACCACCGTCATCGAAGTGGGCGTGGACGTGGCCAATGCAACCGTCATGGTGGTGGAGCACGCGGAGCGGTTCGGGCTGGCACAGTTGCACCAACTGCGGGGCCGCATTGGCCGCGGTTCCGCGAAATCGCTGTGCATCTTGATGACCGGCGGCAAGATCTCCGAGGACGGCGAGCGCCGCCTGGACGCGCTCGTCCGGACCAACGACGGTTTCCAGATCGCCGAACTGGATCTGGAACTTCGCGGACCCGGGGAGTTCTTTGGCACGCGGCAGGCGGGAACACCGAACTTTCAGGTGGCCAACCTCGTTCGTGACCGGGAGTTGCTGGAAGCGGCGAAACGCGAAGCCGCCGCAGTCTTGGCGGGACCCAACGCCGAAGTCTCCCAGCCCGAGATGGATCGTGCGCTGGCCCACATGCGTACCCGCGGCCGGCTTTCTTACGGATTGGTGGAAGTCGGCTAGGGCTTAGGGCTTCCGCCATGGCGCCCGCCCGGCGCAGGTGCTTGCACTCGTACATTCTCGTCCTGTCCGCCTCGGCCAAGGTCTCGCCCTCGGGCGAACCGGTGACGTGCCTGGCCCACCCACAACTCAGCCCCATGCGCTACCCTTGGATCTCGCAAGCCTCATTCCAATCCCGCACCCGGTGCTCCATGCGAATGATCACGCGTTCCGCATCGAGTTCGGGTATCGGAGGGTGATCGAGCGAAACCGGAATCAGCGAAACCGGAATGATTGACGTTTAGGCATCGTGTTTATGAAACCCCATCTCGCGACTTTTAGCCCGAGGCGTTCATTGCTGACCCGTGAGCGAGGCATTTTCCGGCATTTTCCAGAGGTAACCAACGCCAGCATATTCAGGTACTCAGGGAAACTCTCATCTCGCCCGTGTCTGAACGTCCATAATGGTAAGTTATTGATTCAGCAAGAACTGAGGCGATCCCAACTGCCAAAGCGAGAACGGAATCGCTGGCGACCGGCTCAGCCTTGTCCGGGTCCGAAGGCCGCAAGTCCCTTAAAATGAATCGATTCACACCCGTGAAGCGCTTAGAAATGAGCCCTCTGTCGTGTCATAATCGGGGCTATGGCAGCACCGGTTCACTCTAGCCATCTCCGCAAATTGCCGCCTGTCGATGAGGTTCTGCGGAGGGCCTCGGTCGTGACTCTGGTCACCGAGCAGGGGCATGCTGCGGTCACGGACGCGGTTCGCTTGGTCCTGGCTAGGCTGCGAGAGGCGGTGGTCGCGGGCCAGGTAGACGATTCGCAGCTGGAGCTGGCGCTGGCGGGGCTGGAGGGCGCTGTCGAGCGGCAGTTGTCGCGGTCCCTGCAATATTCGTTACGGCCCGTCGTCAACGCGACTGGGGTGATCCTGCACACCAACCTCGGGCGCGCCCCACTCGCCAGCGAAGCTCTGGACCACGCGCGCGCGAGCGCGCGATCTTATTCGAATCTTGAGTTTAACCTCGAAAGCGGCGAACGCGGGAACAGGGATGTCCATGTGGACCGCTTGTTTCAGCGCCTCTTGCACGGGCTGCACCGCGATGTTTCCAGCATCGTTGTGAACAACAATGCCGCCGCCGTGCTGTTGGCTCTCAATACCTTGGCGGAGCAGGGCGAGGTCATCGTTTCGCGCGGGGAGCTGGTTGAAATTGGCGGTTCGTTTCGTATTCCCGATGTGATGGCGAAATCGAATGGCATCCTGCGAGAGGTAGGAACGACCAATCGCACGCGGATCTCCGACTATGAATCAGCCATCACCGGCAAGACGAAAGCCCTGCTGCGCGTGCACCGCTCCAATTTCGAGATTTCAGGCTTTACCGAGCAGCCGTCGATCGAAGAGCTTGTGGGCCTCTCCGAGCGGCGCCAAATCCCGCTCTTGGAAGATCAGGGCAGCGGCGCCTTCTTCGATCTGCGCACCGTGGGCGTGACTGGCGAAAACAGCGTCTTGGATAGCCTGCGCGCGGGAGTCGACATCGTCCTCTACAGCGGAGACAAGCTTCTCGGCGGCCCACAAGCCGGCATTGTCAGCGGGCGGGCGGATCTGGTGAGGCGCATGCGCTCCAATTCCCTGTTCCGTGCCTTACGCGTCGACAAGCTGACCTATGCTGTGCTGGAGGCTACGCTGTTGGCCTACGTCAAGATGGATTATGAATCCATTCCAGCGCTGCGCATGATGCATCTGTCGAAAGATGACATTGCCCGCCGCGCGCAGGCCTTGGCGGTTCGGGTAGCCCGAGCTGGGATGGAAGCCGTCCTCATCGACGGAGAATCCGTCATCGGAGGAGGAGCAGCGCCATCTGCGGTTCTGCCTACGAAACTTCTTGGGCTCTCCTGCGCTGGCCTCAGCGTGGATGAATTTGCGACCCAGCTGCGCTCGGCTGCGATTCCGGTCATTGCCCGTGTCGAAGACGGACGAGTGCTGCTCGACCTGCGTACCGTGTTTCCAGAACAGGAGGAGGCTCTGGCGGGCGCGCTCGCCGGGGTTGGATCGGCCCGGCTCGGTCAGGCTTAGCATCTCAGGCACCGTGTCCGCGCGGCCCCGGGAGCCGCGGCGGTGCAATGGTATGATTTTGTTTGCCATGCAGGCTCTAGTTTCAAGTCCGCCCATTGCGAGGGACGTTGCCTAGCCAAAAGCAATTGCATTGGTCCGAACTGCGAGTAGGCCTGACGGTTCTGTTTGCCTCCGTTACGTTGACTGTGCTCATTTTCCTGATGAGCGGCACCACCGGCATGTTTACCCCGAAAATCTCCTTGCGATCGTATTTTGATAATGCGAGCGGCTTGCGCCTGGGCGCTCCTGTGCGCCTGGAGGGCGTGGACGTCGGCAATGTCGAAGCCATTCGCATCATCCGGGACAATCGCCTGACCCCGGTCGAAGTCACCATGAAGGTAAGTTCGAAATACGACTATGCGTTGCGCAAAGACTCGATGACGACGCTCAATACGGCTGGTGTCCTCGGCGAGACTTACGTTGATATTGACAGCTCGCAGGCGAAACTCGGGCCTGCGCAGAATGGCGATGTGCTCCCCATCCGCGATCGCCCCGATTTTCAGGACGTGGTCCGATCCGGCCAGAGCACGCTGCAAAACATGCAAACGCTGCTCCAGCGGCTGGACCGCATCTTGACCACGGTGGAGTCTGGAAAAGGCTCGGTGGGCAAATTGATCAACGATCCGACGCTCTACAACCGCCTGAACGCGATGATCGGGGATATGCAAGGGATCGTCAACAAGGTGGGAGCGGGCGAAGGCAGCCTCGGCAAACTGTTCAATGACGATACGTTCTACAACAAAGCCAATGCCACCGTGGATAAGCTTTCGGTCATCGCGGACGAACTGAACCAGGGCAAAGGTACCGCCGGGAAATTCCTGAAGGATCCGGCGCTCTACGACAATGCGAACAAGACCATGGCCGAGGCCCGCCAGATGATGGAGCAGGTGAATGGCGGCAAAGGCGCGCTCGGGAAGTTTGCGCGTGACGAGGAATTCGCGAAGAAGCTCGACGACACGGTTACGAAGCTGTCGATTATTTCCGATCGCCTGGAAGCCGGGGAAGGGTCGGCTGGCAAACTCCTGAAGGATCCTTCGCTTTACAACAACGCCGATCAGATGTTGGCAGAGACGCGCGAGCTGGTCAAGGCGATTCGCCAGGATCCCAAGAAGTATCTTTCGATCAAACTGCACGTTTTTTAGCCCACGGCTGA
>Ga0137418_10005727_pt1 | contig 11400 bp, 14 predicted proteins | sample CZODoug3_1_2_16f_FD_122242 | JGI IMG/M metagenome (GOLD analysis project Ga0137418, IMG submission 122242) | Vadose zone soil fungal communities from Angelo Coast Range Reserve, California, USA - CZODoug3_1_2_16fungal (Hybrid Assembly) | ecosystem: Environmental > Terrestrial > Soil > Vadose... | reverse complement strand
CTCCATTGCCAGCGGCCTTCCCCGTGAAACAGTAAGGTCGGCTCCTGCAATCACTTTTTCGGGGCCTGCTCAGCGTTGTTGGGTCAGGAAATGGCGCCGATGGGACGTAGATTGAGCCTAGCCGGAGCTCTCCGTTTCCTCTGAGAGTGCCTCATTAGCTCCACCATATCCGGGTTTCCATTTCCTGCCACATCAAACCGTACGTGAGGTTTTCCCTCATACGGCTTACCGATTATCTTTCTTCCTGGAGCGTTCAAAGTCGTTGCCGCATAACCCTGGCAGGTAGAAGTGCTCCACTCCGCTGCGCGCAAACCAAGATGGGAACAACGCGCTCTTCGAGCGGCCCCGGGTACCTTGATGATGCGCCAGAAACGACCGGCGTGTTCGCAGCCAGAGATAGTGATCCAAGGCTTTCAGCTGCTTCGTCGAGTTACCGACAGAGAAGTAGTTTCGCCATCCCCGGACTACTGGGTTTAGCTCGCCCACTATCCTCTCCATTGGAAGTCGCTTCCGGCTGTACCCTGCGATCTGCCGAATCTTGCTTCGAACCGCCTTCATCGCTTTCTGTCCTGGCCAGAAGTACGGCAGGAGCTTGCCCGTCTTCCGGACCATTCGCTTATGAAAGTGGAACCCCAGAAACTCGAAGCCTTCTCTGCCCAAGTCCACCAGATGAGTCTTGGTGGGGTGCAGGGTCAGCTTCAGCTTCCCCATGATCCACCGAACCATCTCCAGTGCTCGCTCTGCCTCCTTCTTGCTTCGACAGACGATCACGAAGTCGTCGGCGTATCGGCAGAGAGTTCCTAGTTGCGAATACCGTTCTGTCCAGTACGTATCCAAAACGTGTAGATAGATGTTCGCCATCAACGGACTGATCACTCCTCCTTGCGGAGATCCGATCTCCGTTGCTCTCCATTGCCCTTCTTCCATCACCCCGGCCTTCAACCATTGCCGCAGCAGCTTCAGCACCCGCCGGTCACTCACTCGCCGCCTCACCAATGTGAGTAGGAGATCGTGATCGATTGCATCAAAATACCCTTGGATGTCGGCGTCTACTATCCACCAACCTCGCAACAGCACTTTGTCGACTGCGCGGACTGCTTGCGCCGCACTGCGCCTCGGTCGAAACCCGTACGACTGGTTTTGGAAGTTCGCCTCGAAGACTGGCTCGATTACTATCCGACACGCCTGTTGGACGATTCGGTCTCGCACTGTCGGAATCCCCAGGGGCCGCTGACGGCCATCCGGCTTGGGAATGTATACCCGCAGCACCGGCTGGGGTTGGTACCTTCCTGCCTTCAGATCCGTCACGATTTCCTCGAGAAACGGTGCCACGCCTTGTCGCTCCACCTCTTCCAGGCTCACGCCATCGACGCCGGCACTGCCTCCGTTGGCTTTCACTTCTTGCCAAGCCCGCCACAGTACATCGGGCCGGAATATGCGGTCATAGAGTGCGTGGAACCTTCGCTCCCGACACTTCTTGGCCGCCAGGTATAGCTTGCGCTGGAGTTGTCGTGATTTATCGATCTGATGAAGTTGGCCGTTTCCGGCATGCATCGTCACTTACCTCCCCGCTGAGCACGATAAAAGCAGAGGTCCTCTCCTCCGGCCAAGTTATGTTGTCTCGACCCTCCACGGATATATGACCTCCTCCGACTTCTCCAACGGCTTTGCCTCGCATTTCACCTTGCGGCTTATAGCTGGGCTCACGGTAGTTGTGGGCTACCGACCATCGGAGATCTCTCTTGTTTCTGTATCCGCTGTGATGACATTCCGCTCCCCATACGCCGTGGAGTTCTTCGAGGGTGCATTCCAGATTCTTCCCCTCTTCCGTGGCCTTCGCCAGTAAGTGAGTGGCTCGGCTCTCCCTGTTCCGTATGTCGACGCTGCAGGATTTCCTTTATGGTACGGACTGCCATCTTGCACCTCCTCCTCGGAGGCATACTCCGCTTTCACACCTCCAGTTGCCCGGGGGCATGAGGAGCTTGCTACATGGCTCTCTGGCGATTACCACGACCGGACTTCCACCGGCTAGTTGATACCGATTTTCAAGACACACCACTCGCGTTACGGCCTGCACGCTCGCGGAGTCGCCAAGCGACCCTTTACACCGAGAGCTCCGACAGCTTTGTTGCCTCCGCTGCCGCCTCGATTGCTACCGGGTGGAGCGAACCAGTTCCCGGGCGGGAGTTGCACCCGCTGTAGTCCAGCGCCTTTCACGGCGCACTGTTTCGACAGTAACTCGGGACCGGGTTCCGCATCCTCAGTTCTCCGGCACGTAAACGAAGGTCACTTCATCGCCGCTCGCATTAGCAGTAGCACCGGTACTCTCATAGAGTCTGAAGGCCGCAAGATTCGACCGATTCGTAATGACCCACGTTTTCATGGCGTTTTCTTGTCTACAGATCGTCTTCAATGTTTCAATCATGGCTCGACCGATCCCCTGGCGCCGACACGGCTCGCTGACACCGACTTCATAGAGGCATACCATCCTTTGATTGCGATCGATGCGGTCCAACAGATAGGCAAGAAGAAAGCCAATCGGAACACCCTCCTGAGCGGCAACAATCAATATGTTCTCCGGCCGCGAGAGAAATTTCCTGAGAGGCTCATCGTCGAAAGCAGACCGCGGCCGCAGCATCTTCAGTGTGCGAATCGCATGGAAGGCCAGGTCGAAATCTCCAGTTCCAAGCCGTCTAACTTGCACGTCTCGAAGGCCTCGTTGTTTTGTCGGCGTAATTACTGATTAGGCTCAGAATACACACTTTTCCAAAAAGCTGGCATGGACCGAAATTGTTTCTTCCAGCATAGTTTTTCCGAGCGACTGATGATGAGGCGAACTGTTGACCGACGGTGTCAGGGGGTGTAGCTTTTTCCTGGAACCCCCAAACGCCTGTCGTGATACCGGAGCGCGACAGCTTTCCTTCACATTTAACCAACCTGAAAGGAGTCCCCCATGCACACGCTCATTATTGAAGGAACCTTCAAACCAGGCAAGAAAACAGAGTTCGTTACTGCGTGGAACGACGAGATTCTTCCCACCCTAAAAAAGCAGCAGGGATTTGTGGATGAGATCCTGCTGTTTGGGACCGAAAAGCCAGATCTTGGGGTGGGGTTGAGTTTTTGGAAAACCAAGGACGAAGCCGAGCGCTATCACCGCGAAGTATTCCCGAAAGTGGCTGGTTCTGTAGGACACCTCATGAATGGAACTCCCACTGTGCGCTCATTCAATGTAGAGGCGGCAGAGACTTTTCGCATAGCCGCGGGCAAGGCAGCCTAGCTTAGCAAAGCTAGCAGGGTCGAAAACCTCGAATGGCGAGTCTCGACGGCTCGCCCTTTTTGCGTCAGAAAATTTCGACTAGCCCTGATCCCAACTATTCTCTTGTGGGTCGGGACGACTCCGTCTTGCATCTATACCCGCGACGACGGGCTCTGCTTGGCTCTCCTACGGCATTGATCTGCTGCCTGAGTTGAACCGCATGATTCCTAAATGAAAAAGCCCCCGCCAATGCGGGGGCAAATGGGAACGAAGATCTTTCACTTGCTGCCAGACATGCCACCACCCTCGCCTTCGTGCGTATCGATCGAAATCAGAAAAGCGTTCCGGTCAGAGTAGGAGAATTTGTGTCCCTGCACATTGGCGCTGTGATCGAGGGAGCGATACATTTCGAAGCCGTCATTGTTTTGGGCTCCAAAATATTTCACATTCCTCAATACCACACCCTTGCCATCGGCGCCCGCCTCACGTTTCAGCTTCATGGAGGCCATTTGACCACCACCCAGACTGGCGCTGACGATATCCCCAGCCCGATTGATCTCGATCGGAGCTTCTTGCACTTTCAGTTCGCCCCATTCCAGACCGTAGGTCTTGAGAATCATGGGCGCAAGAGCGTCCCGTTGTTCTTTGTTCGTGGATGGATCGAACGATACCACCACCCACTCTCCCTTCTTGTTTGTGCCCCACTCGTCGCCAAGATCTCCGGTCAGCCAATATTTGGCCCCTGCCAGGTTGGTGTTGCCCGAGTGTCCTTCGCGCACTTTGACCGCCATGTTGAACTCGCATTGCGGGTGCTCGGCGTGTTTGTTGAAATAGCAGGGACAGAACAGATGGCAGCTGCAGGCTTCCACGTAATCCGCTGTCATCTGCCATGCAGGCTTTCCCGAAGTCGAAGCCAAGAGGACAACCACACACAACGTGAGAAGGCTTATCTGCTTCCAGCTTCTCATATCCACCTCCTTCTTCCGTTCAAGCGAATTCTCCGAAGGGGCCTGACTTACCTTGATGAGCGAGAAGATTTTACAGCGGTTTACGACGTTTCGCCAGGGCGCCGAAAAGTAGGGCCTGCGAACGCCTGGGCGGTGATGTCATCTTGAAGATCGTTGCTGCTGATGCGCTCAAACGCACACCGTTCTATAGTCGTCATGTTCTTGCCTTCATCTCTGCGCTTCTTCGCCCAGTGCGCCTTAGCGGCCTTTTTCGAGCCAGCGTCATCTTACCTAGTGATTATGGAAGTAGAGGAGAACCCAGTGCGCGATGAACCCAAGAACAAACCAGAACCCCGCTTCTAATATTCGCTTGAATCGCGGCGTCATCACCGAATGATACTCCCCAACGGCCCAGGTACGAAGCCCGCGGCCCCGCCTGAACGCACCATTAAGGCAGCATCTTTCCCCGCTATTTCATTTTCTGCCGTCAATCAGTTCCTGACAGGTGATGCAATAGCGAACCCATGGAATCGCCTCAAGCCGTTTGGCGTTAATCTCCTGCTCGCAGTTGAGGCATTGGCCGAACGTGCCCTCACTGATCAGTTTCAGCGCGGCATCGACGGCACTCAGTAGCGCCCGGTCCCGAGATTTCTGGCCGAGCTCTAATTCTCCTGCCAGAGACGTGTTCGCGCGATCGCCCTCGTCCTTGCCGTATTCGTGCTGTGCAGCCCGTGATTCTTTCTGAGTTTGGGCCACGCTCTGACGGAGCTCACGGTGGCGAGCCTGTAGCGATTTCTTGAATCGCTCGATTGCTTTTCGATCCATGGAGTCCAACCAATCGCCGCTTCAGCAGCCGGGCGCCCCTCCGGTAGCTGCGCAACTTGTTTCTCCAACTGTAGGAGCTTCACTCTCGCTACCGACGCAGCTGTTCTGGAAAACCTGAAAACTCGCGTCGCGCCAACGCCTTACTCTGCGTTGTCGAGGGGTTTTCCGTCGGGGCCGATGTGAACTTTAACTTCCGACTTCTCTCCATTGGTCATGACTTCTGCTTCATATTGGACAAGTTTTCCACGTTTAGTTAAGGACTCAACCTTGAGAAGCTTGGCCGTTCCTGCCTTGGCTTGGAGTCCGTTTCTCACCGCAGCAGGAAGTGAAGCAATTGCGATCTGCTCTTCTACTTCGACAAACGTCCCGGCGGCATCCATTAAGACATCCTTTCTGTGGCCATTGACCATCAACTCAGCTCCATAATAGGTTTGCCCCTCGTCTTTTTCTTCTGAAAAACCGCGAATCGTCGCGCCGCGGCTCTGGGACGCTACTGTTTTGGCGACTGCCGGAGGCAGATTGGAACGCTTGATTTTCATTTTATTTTCTTGCGCTACCACGGTTGCGGCGCTAAATGTGACGGCCAGGAAGGCAAGACGGTAGATGCGTGAAATGTTCATTGTTTCCCCCAGTCGGAAGCACTAGTGTCGGCTAGTCCGGCAGCTCGATTCGGTCGGGGTGCTTCCTATCGCGCTCGTGCTCTTCCGCAAGAACCTTTTCGAGCCAATGTGCTTGTTTTTCAGCAACCCACTTATCCACGAATGTTGGATGGTGCATGAGGAAGAACTCCTCGCCGCAACCGTCACACCGCAACGCGCCCATTTCCTGGAAGCCCGACACCTTCTCTCGGCTCTGCCCCTTCTTTATGGCCACTGCCCTCATCTGGTGAACTTCTCCGAGTCTCTGAGGATACGCAGGATGTGCTCTTCGTGAGTTGGCCTGGGGTCACGCGGCCCGATTCAACTTCTCACACTTCTCACACCGACACTTGTAATCTGGTTTCCCAGGTATCGCGGTGTGGCCACACTTGTCGCAGATGAACCGCCCCTGGCCTCGGGGCAGCATCGGCCTGAACTGATCGCCCGACACGCAATACGGGCAGCGTACAACCTGGTCAGCCATTTTGAGCCTTCCGTTCTTTCGCCTTTCGCGTTCGCGCTTTCGCCGCGGCCTTAGAAGCCTTGCGGGCAATGGCTCGCTGTTGCTCCTTCGTGAGCGCCTTGGCTCTGGCCTTTCCGCCCCGGCTGCCAATTTTCGCCAAGAACTTCCGAACGGGATCTTCATCCATGGCGTAAATATTACATCATCGTAGCGGCCATGATGAGATTTGTCGCACCTCAGCTTGACACCATAGCTGCTATGGTGAGATTATCCCGACATTAAAACGGACCGAGCAAGTGTTCGCTATACCTGCCCAGCCCTAACCAGTTCGCCTGAGACAGGAGGCAAACGTGGCTATTAATCACCGTAGCAGTCCGCTGTATCCACCGTAAGAAGCTCTCCCCCAACTGGTCACATCCCGGGTATGATGCTCAGGATCACGTCATAATCGGAAAAACCGTCGGTCCTAGCGTGAGGCGCTGCGCGGGAACTGGTAAGGATGAGCGCGCGCACATCCGGCCGGCCTTTGGCCCATGCAGTGAGATGCTCAATTACGTAGTCCATACTTCATCCGTTGCCCATTCCACGAATTAAACAACATCACGTCCTTTATGTTTCTTCTTTGTAGCGCGGCGTCAAGAGCAGAGCTACTCAACGGAAAGAATTGGCCGAGCGGGTCCTGAGGTTCGGCTTTCTGAAACTACTGGGGTGCGGCTGAAATCCTGGAACCGATACCGCCTTACTACGGGGGCATGAATGCTGAAACGTTCTACACACCACCAAGCATCGAAACTTCTACCACGCGCTCGCACCGGCTGCACTAAAGCGTGTTCACCTTGTTACCCTCTATTCCCGCCTTCAATCCCGCCCCTGAGATGCAGCGCGTGCCGGTGGCTCTTAACCGTCCGCGGACTGATGCCTAAAGTCTTGCCGACCGCGCGATCGGTATGGCCCTCACTAGTGCTTCCGGCAATCCCGCTTTGCGTCGGACGTCCACAAACTGATGTTCGACCGTGCTCAAGCTGAAGTGTCCGGTACGCGAGTCCTTCTTGGGAGACGGGAAAACCCAGCCCTGGTTTTGACTGGTTCGTCGCTGTCCCAAAATGGTCAGTACGCGTTCACTGATCGGCACTACGCGACGAGGGTCGTTCTCAATGAACCGTAACTGTTTTTTCGTTTCTTCCCATCAAAATTTTGCGTTTAACGCTTGGGCAGGGATGGAGTACAAAGCTGTGTTCCCGTATTGAATCGATTGAATATAGTGTTTGGAGGTCATTTTGCCAGCGACAGTGCAGATTCCCGCCTCGAAAATAACCGTTCCGTTTTATGGGCATGGACGCCAATATCACAAGATTAAGGGCGAGATTGACGCGGCGATTCAGGCAGTGCTCGAGAGCGAGGCTTACGTAACGGGACCGACGTGTGAACGCTTCGAGGGTGAGCTGGCCCATTATTTCGGTCTGAAGCATGCGATTGGGGTGAACTCGGGAACCGACGCTCTCTGGCTCGCGTTCATGGCACTGGGGCTGAAGCCGGGAGACGAAGTCATCACGACGACAAATACTTTCTTCGCTACGGCCGAAGCCATCTGGATCGCGGGCGGAAAAGTAGTGTTTGTCGATAGCGTGAATGAGAGCAACAACATCAATCCGGCGAAGATTCGGGCAGCTATAACCCCACGTAGTGTTGGGATCGTCCCAGTCCACCTTTACGGACAGTGCGCGGATATGAAGGCCATCAGCGCAATCGCAAAGGAGCACAAGTTGTGGGTAGTAGAAGACAACGCACAAGGGATCGATGGTCACGGCGATGGTTTTCGGCAAGGCGAGTTGAGCGATGCTGTGTGCACAAGCTTCATCATCCAGAAGAATCTAGGAACCTTCGGTGACGGCGGGGCGGTGATCACGAATCGCTCAGATATTGACGGGGGAGTGCGCCGCTTGCGGAATCACGGATCGGTGAAACGCTCGGTGCATAGCTTCGGTTTCAACAGCCGGCTGGACGATCTGCATGCCGGCATCTTGAGTGCAAAACTCAAACACATCACCAGGTGGACCGATCAGCGCCGGGTGTGGGCGCGCCGCTACGATGAAGGCTTGAAGGGAACGAGTCTGAAGCTCCCGTACGAGGTGCCGGAATACCGCCACGTGTATCACCTGTACGTCGTGGAGCATCCCAGGCGCGATCACTTGGAGCGGTTTCTGCACGAGGCAGGCATCGACGCGAAGATGCACTACCCGATTGCGATTCACCAGCAGCAGGGGTTCCCCTGGGGCAAGGATTTTGCATTGCCAGCAGGTGTGCCGAACAGCGAGCGGAATGCGGCCGAGTGTCTTTCGCTGCCGATGTTTCCGGAACTCACGGAGGAAGAGGTAGACTACACGATCGCCAAGGTCGCGGAGTGGGACGAGCAGTTCGGAAGGTAGTCCAGAACTCATTGTGAGCGCAGACAAGGTATATAAGGTTGTCGTCGTGGGCATGGGAAAACGCGGCAAACACCATGCCCTGGCTTTCAAGAACAATCCCCGTTTTGAGCTGGCCGGCATTTGCACGCGGGATGCTGGCAAGCTGGCGAAAGCGGCGGCTGAATTCGGCGTTTCTAGGACGTCCACGGATCCGCTTGCAATCTCAAGAGAAATTCAGCCAGATGTGTTTTGCTTCTGCACGCCGCCCCAGGTTCGATTGCACCTTATTGAGGCGGGCATAGCCTCTGGCGCCAAGCTCATCGCCTACGAAAAACCTGTGGCGCCGTCCATGAACGAGGCGATCGAGATTCGGAAGGCAGTGCAATATGCTGGGGTTAAGACAGTGGTCAGTCACCAGCACCGCTACGGAAAGCACTATCAGGAGGTGAAAGAAATCATTACTAGTGGTGCGATTGGGCGGGTACACACGGTTTACGGACACGCCGTTGGGTGGATGCTACACATCTGCTCGCATCTGGTCGATTACATGCGCTGGTACAACGGCAATGCGCGAGCGGAGTGGGTGATGGGGCAAGCCTCAGGCCGCGGCAAGTTGGCGGACAATCATCCATCCCCCGACTACCTTGCGGGATGCATTCAGTTTGAAAATGGTGTTCGCGGAATCATCGAGTGCGGCGCTGGAGCCCCCAATGTTCCTGAAGTCGACTACTGGTGGCGCAAGAACAGAATCGGAGCACAGGGCACAGAGGGATTTGCAGAAGTGTTGACAGGCGGCGGGTGGCGGGCAGTGACTCGCGAGCTGAAGGGTGTCATTTCCGGTGACGGTTGCATGAATTACGACTTGGACATGCCGCCCTACGTAGAAGATATTGCTCGTTGGCTGGATAGCGATGATCAGGTTCATCCCTGTAATGGGGAGAGCGCTCATGAAGGGTTTGAGATCACCATGGGGTTGCTGCGATCGGTAGTTCAGAGAGGGCAGATCAAGCTGCCGCTCGGGCCGGGAGAGCCTGAACTCGAGGCGATTGCGCGAGTCCTGCCAGCACAGGTATTCGTGTCCGACGAGGTAAACCGGAGCGAATACAAGCTGTAACGGCTTGAGGCAATCGCCTCCTTTGTTAGGCCAGCGGATGCTGTAGGCGAGATTTTGACAGCTGGGCCGATCGAATCGGAAGCGCCATTGTCATTCAAGTACTACATTTGATGCTCCAACCAGCACGCCACAACCGCCAAATCATCCATTGGCCCCCCCCGACCTTAACCGTGTGGATCATGGCGTTCTTGGATTTTTGCCGCGGCTTTCAAGTTTCTTCTTCCGAATATGAAATCCCTAACTGTCCGTTGACAGCTTATCCCCGCTCCATACACTGAGAAGTGTAAGCCCCACCTGCCTATTTGCCTATTTCCCATGCCTAAATCCCAATCCAAGAGAGCCCAGAACATAAGCCCGGCCGTCGAAGCGCGGCTGCAAAAGCTGCTTTCAGACCAAACGTCTGTCATTCTCAAGGCTACTGACCAAAAGATTGATGGCGTTTAAAAAGCCATGGAGGAGCTTTTGGCTGACCAGGCAAATCTCATCCTGGAAGCGGTGGGCGAGACTCTGGAGAAGAAGCTGGACGAAAAATTCGATCCCGTCATAACTAAACTAGACGGCATCATGAAGGGAGTCGAGGCGCTCCAACAGGAGAACGTTGTAGGTGCCGAACAACTCCGCCGACACCAAGATCAACTGCAGAAGCACGAGACCCGTATCGCAAGGCTCGAGACCGCATCAGCATAATTCCTTTTCGCCTATGCTCGTCAAGAAATGTGACAGCTGCAAGAAGGAAATCAAAGACCGTGACGAATCGGTTGTTGTCGGACTCGGCTGGCCTCAGTTCTCATTTTGCGGACGCTGCGGAAAGCCAATCCGTGCGTTCCTGAAGAAACGCAAGCTTCTTCAGCCCAAGACGACCGGATAGCAGTCCCATGGAATGGCTCGCGTAATAATAATGACCACGACTACGGGGTCTTCTTTTTCCGCGCCTTCTGCCCGCGCTCCACCCCGCTCAAACCATCATCGGAACAGCTTCACTGGATCATGGTGTTTGGTGGATAAGCAGTTTGTTTACCGCGGCCAATCAAGTTCGTACTGTACAGCCTGCCCGGTTAAACGGATGCCCCACAAATTAACTTCCGGATAGTCGACAACTCGAGAGTCATCAATGGCGCCTCGAATGTTTTGCAGCGGAGCAACCGTCACACGATTGAAGGCCTTGGTCGGACTAGGCTCGACTCTGCGGTCTGAGCATCGGGCGAACTCCGCCGAATGTTGGGTATTCCGGCAATCGCTCGGACTATGGATGGGCCGCTCGCCGAGTGGCAAACACCGCGCACAATAGCAAGTATTAGGGCTGTTGTGCTGATTCGTACGCTTCGGATGCAAATCATTTCACGGTATTGCAAATGAGAGAAATCGGTGTAGCATGATTGCCGCATTTGAGCTCAAGAAGGAGATCGTACTTAGAGACTCCAGGAGGTTTACATGAAATCACAGCATCTTCTCGGGCTGCCCGGAATCACCCCGGCCTGTTTGCTCCTGATGTTTGTTTCGCTCACACCGCCCCATTTGAGCGCGCAGGACAGCCGTTCCAGCATGAAGAACTTTCAGCACGTCTTCGTCATCATGATGGAGAACACGGGCTTTGACACCCTGATGGGGAACCCGAACGCGCCATTCATCAACGCCGCGGCTGCCAACTACGGTCTGGCAAGCAACTACTTCGGCGTCACCCACCCCAGTCAGCCAAACTACATTGCCGCAACCTCCGGTTCGACTAACGGCGTCGCTAACGACAACGACACC
>Ga0137418_10005726_pt1 | contig 11403 bp, 10 predicted proteins | sample CZODoug3_1_2_16f_FD_122242 | JGI IMG/M metagenome (GOLD analysis project Ga0137418, IMG submission 122242) | Vadose zone soil fungal communities from Angelo Coast Range Reserve, California, USA - CZODoug3_1_2_16fungal (Hybrid Assembly) | ecosystem: Environmental > Terrestrial > Soil > Vadose... | reverse complement strand
ATGCCGGTGAAAACTATCAGCTTGCCAGTGCGGTCTTCCACTTCTGTAAGCAGCAGCGCCCCGCCGGCCTGTGCCATTGCCTCCACGATCAACACACCGGGCATGATGGGCAGGCCGGGAAAATGTCCGCAAAAGAAAGGCTCGTTGATGGTCACGTTCTTAATGGCGACAATGCGTTTTTTTCGTTTCAGTTCAAGCACGCGGTCAATCAACAGCAAGGGGTAACGATGCGGCAGAATCTTTAAAATATCGTGAATATCGAGCACCGCCTTGGTCGCAGCAGGCTGCGATTCCGTTGCAGGGTGAGTGGTCATGGAATCATCTCAATGGGCCTGAAGATTATACTGTACCGCGCATGGCAGCGGAGGGCCGCGTCGAGCTCGAACCATTGCCATCTTCACTCTCCGCCATCGAAGCGGACCGAGACGACCGGGAGAAAGATACTTAAAAAAATGCGATGACTGCGAAGAAGAAAGCGAGGCCAGATCGGGCACAGACTCTCGGGCAGACCGCCTGGCGGGAACGTCTGCGCCATTTCGAGAAACGCCAGGACGAGATGGCCGCGACCATCCGGCAATTGGTCGAGATCGAATCCCCGAGCAACAACAAACAAGCAGCCGACCGTTTGGGTCAACTTCTTTGCGCGAAGTTTGAAGCCCTCAGCGGTCGAACACATTTCCACCGAAACAGCCTGTTCGGTGACCATTTGCGCGTTGACTTCCCGGCCGGCGCCGGCGAGCCCGTCCTTCTCTTGGGACACTATGACACGGTTTATCCGCTGGGGACGTTGGCCGGCATGCCCTGCCGGATCGAAAATGGCCGACTGTATGGTCCCGGCGCGTTCGATATGAAGTCGGGCATTGCCCTGATGCTGCATGCCCTTGAGGCCTTCCAGACGGGGCACGGGGGATTGCCGCGCCCGGTCAAGATCCTGCTGGTCTCCGATGAAGAGGTGGGCAGCAAATCGTCCCGCTCGATCACCGAGGCGGTGGCTAGAGAATGCGCGGCGGTGCTGGTGTTAGAACCGGCCGCTGGAGTCCGGGGAGCCGTAAAAACCTCTCGTAAGGGCGTTGGTGAATACACCCTGAAAGTTCAAGGAGTGTCGGCGCATGCTGGCCTCGACCCGACAAAAGGGCACAGTGCGATTGTTGAGCTCGCGCAGCAGGTACTCATCATCAACAAGTTGGCTGATTTCGGTCGCGGCCTGTCAACGAATGTTGGCATCATCCAGGGGGGAACCCGCAGCAACGTGATCGCTGCGGGAGCTTCCGCCATGATCGACGTGCGGATTCAAAATGCAAAGCAGGCCGCGAGAGTCGACCGAAAGCTACGCTCGCTCAAACCCTTCGACAAACATTGCAGCCTGGAGATCTCAGGCGGTATCAACCGAATGCCCATGGAGCGGACCGCAGGTGTTGCTGCGCTCTACGAGAAGGCGAAGAGCATCGCCTCACAGATCGACTGGAGATTGCAAGAGGCCGCCGTCGGTGGAGGTTCTGACGGCAACTTCACCGCCGCCCTGGGCATTCCCACTCTCGATGGCATGGGCGGAGTGGGTGACGGCGCCCACGCAATTCACGAGCATATCGTGATCTCGGAACTGCCGCGACGGGCGTCACTGTTGGCCGGAATGATTGAGAATTCCTGAATGTCGGGAGATCGCTGCTCAAGTGCAGGGTGGTCATCTACAAACCCCGGGCATGAGCCGCGAAGAATTTCGGCGACACTTGACGGAAGTTCATGGGCCTCTGGCTCACAGGCTGCCTGCGAAGGTATGTGCAGAATCAGATTCGAGCCGTCCGGAAGCGGAATTCTCCAGGGTGAAACGCCGTCATCGAACTTTACTCACGCGCACACCCTGGTATGTGGTTGATGAGATCATGGTTTTGGAATAATCACCAGGAAGTAATCCATCTTGTCGCCCTTCACAAAGTCATACTGCTCCAGCAACTTGTAGCCAGCCTGCGACGCCTCACGAAGTACAACATCGCTTGACACCCCGTGATTTTCGCCGTTTCCGTTGCGGTCGATAATTCCAACTTTGGCCCCAGGGCGAAGCGAGGCGCGCAGGTTTTGCAAAAGAATAACCGGATTCTCGACCTCGTGGTAAGTCTTGAGCAGCAGCACAGAATCAATCGCAGCTGCAGGTAGGGTAGGGTCGTCGGCTGTACTCAAGATTGTCTTCACGTTGTGCAACTTCTCTCTGCGCGCGCGGTCATCGATGTGGCGAACGGCTTCTGGATTGATATCGACGGCGTAGACCATGCCCGCGTCCCCGACGCGCTTGGCGGCTCGTACGGTGAACCATCCGGATCCGGCACCGATGTCGGCGACTGTTTTTCCCGGACCAAGGGCCAGAATATCCATGACGCGGTTGATCTGAAGACGCTCGTCCCGCCCCGGCGAATCGAAAATAGAGAGATCCCCGGTGTAAGGCTCGCTGGTTCTACGGTGCGCGGCTGGAGCTTGCGGCGTCGAAGATGGATTTTGCACGCCAATGGCCACCACGGCGTGAAGGCAGAAAAGCAGGGCTTGAACATGAAAGCAACGTTTGAGCATGGCCGTCGCCTCCAAGGCGACTGTTTTCTTTGCAGGCGAGACTCGACTGCGATCGCTCGAGTGAGCGCGCTCGTTTACACGGAGGCGTTCGCGATCTTGTCGGTTTTGACTCCCGCAGTAATGTGGCCTAGACTTTTCAAGCGAGCGCCCCACCGCGCCTGACCGGGCTAGCTAGCTAAGAGGAGTTCGACGCAATGGAAGGCAAACTAGGCATCTGGGAAATCCTCCTGATCGTGGGGATAGCGCTCCTGCTTTTTGGTCCGAGTAAGTTTGCTACCCTCGGAAAGAGCCTAGGCGAGGGGCTTCGTAATTTCAAGTCCGCCATGAAGCACGATGAGAAGTCCGACGATAAAGAAGAGAAGAAATCTTAACTCCTCGTCCATCAGCCACTCGCCGATTCGATACACTGCTCAGATCAGACTTCGTTCCATCAACATTCGGTACACTAAGGCCACCGGCAAACCTACGACATTGCTGTAATCCCCTTCAACGCGCGAAATCCAGCGCGATGCCATACCTTGAATCGCATACGCTCCGGCTTTATCCATCGGCTCTCCGGTAGCGATGTAGCTACGTATTTCGGCGTCAGACAAATCACCCATCGTCACCAGCGTTGTCTCTGAGCGAGCGTCTTCAACCCAAGTTCTTAGTTCTCGGTCCTCAGGTTTCAGCGATTTGGCATCACTTGCCGCTGACCACGGACCACTGGCCACTTTGTCTCCCCCCAGGCACACACCCGTAATCACTCTGTGCGTGCGTCCCGACAACAGCCGCAGCATGCGAGCGGCATCGTTCTCATGGCGTGGCTTTCCCAGGATAGCTTCATCGATCACAACTATGGTATCGGCGCCGAGCACCCATTCTCCCGGCCGGCTCTTGGAGACATATAAGGCTTTTTGGCGCGCCAGCCGCTCGGCGCAATTCCGGGGCGACTCTCCCTGGTGAGGGGTCTCGTCGATTTCGGCTGGCTGTACCGTGAAAGGAATGCCTGCACTCCGCAGAAGTTCCTGTCGGCGAGGCGAAGCGGAAGCGAGCACGATCATGTGATCTGATGGTACGGAGAACTCGAGGTGCCAGCACCGAATTGAAGCTCAAATCCCGGCCCTTCACCGTGCACGCTGGGCGAACTGAGCTTCGCATGGTGGGCTGAATGCTGAGGCTGACTGCGCAGTGCTCGGTTACCGGCTTCCCACCACGCCGCGCACCGACTCAATCAGCTGCGCCGAGTCGTAACCGATTCCATCCTTGAAAACGGTCTCCACATTTTCAATATCGTCGATCTTCTGCGAAGGATTGCCTTTGATCACCACCAGGTCAGCCTGCTTGCCCACAGCGATCGTTCCGATGCGGTCCAGCTCTCCCAGGAACTGCGCGCCGTTGGCAGTCGCGATGTGAATTGCCTCCACGGGCGTGAATCCCGCTTCGACCAAAAGCTCGACCTCGCGCTGATCGCCGAAACCGGCGATGATGCCTCCCATTCCCGTGGGATCCAACCCGGCCAGCAATAGTCCACCTGCCTTGGAGAAAGCGTACTCGAATTCCATTTCTTTCTTGAATGCAGGTCCCCAGGGGGAGGTATCGCTGCCGTAGACTTGTCGCAGGTGGCTCACATCGCTCGAGCGAAGTCGGTTCGCCAGCAGTGCGGTACGAGCGTCCGGCGATAGCGCATCGAGAACGCGTTTCTGAATCGTGGGTCGGCCTGCGAAACTTCCCATCTCAAACACCGGCAGGGTTGAAGTGACCGCAACATGATGCTGGATAAGGTCAAGCATCATGTCATGAACCGCGCCCCCCGCTATTTCAAGCTTGGAAATAAGTTCAGCATCCTTTGGTTCATCAGGGCACTCGCCCGGCTTCTTCGAGGGAAAGAACTCCGTGTCGACCACCAGGCCGTGTTCAAGGTCATCGATCCCGAGGGATGCGGCTTCGCGAAAGCCGATTGAGCACAAATGCCCCGTAACTTTCGCGCCGCGCTTGTGCGCCGCGGTCACCGCGGCAGCCAGTTCGGCAGGGGTAATGAACATATAGGCCTTGAAATTGTCTACGCCTTCATCCAGCCAGTAATTGACAGTCTTGGTGGCATCTTCCGGCCCGGTGAGCTGGTGCAATTGCAAAGCCCACGAACCGGCACCCTCCAGATATGGGCCGGTGACGTGAATCTTTGGCCCCGGCATTCTCCCGGCGTCAATCTTTTTCTTGATCTCCAGATCGGTGTAAGGTTCCAGGGAACCGGTGGTGCGGATCGTAGTCACGCCTCCCGCAAGATAAAGACGTGGAAAACTGAAACCCATCTCACCGAAGATCACGTCACCCATGGGATAAAACATGTGGTCATGCATGCCGACAAGGCCCGGAATCACGCTGTAGCCGTGCAAGTCGAGCACCTTCGCTTCACTCGGTACACTTACCGACGCGGCATCTCCGACAGCCGAGACTTTTCCTTTGGATATCATGACGGTTTGGTCTTCGCGCGCACCTGCGCCGGTGCCATCAATGACGCGTACATGAGTCAAAGCCACAACCGGAGCATCTACTTTTACAAAATCGCGCACCTGCGGAGATAGAGTCTGTGCCATCCCCACAGAGCTGAGAGATAGCAATAGGGTTGCAGTAAGCACTTTGTGCATGTTCATTCCTTGGACGACCACCGGCAGGATTCTACCGAAGAAACAGTAGCTTGTGCGGAAAGCTTAGAGTCAGTCCCGGCAGCCAAAAACTGAGAACTCTCACTGCCTGTTAAAATCAAGCATTGCCCCCCGCACCCATGGACGCCGCTTTCCTGCGCAACTTTGCCATCATTGCGCACATCGACCACGGTAAATCCACCCTGGCCGACCGCTTGCTTGAGCTCACTGGCTCACTGACAGCCCGCGAGATGCAGGCCCAGGTACTCGACTCCATGGACCTGGAGCGCGAGCGAGGCATCACCATCAAGGCCCATGCGGTCCGCATGATGTACACCGCCCAGGATGGTCAGCTTTATCAGCTCAACCTCATCGATACGCCCGGTCACGTGGATTTCTCCTATGAAGTCTCGCGCTCGCTGGCATCCTGCGAGGGAGCGCTTCTCATCGTCGACGCCTCCCAGGGCGTCGAAGCCCAAACCCTGGCTAATTCTTACCTAGCCATCAATCACGGCCTGGAAATCATTCCCGTGATCAACAAGATCGACCTGCCCAGCGCCGATGTGGCCCGCACCAAGGAGATGATTGAAGGTGCCGTCGGACTTGACGCCACCGATGCCGTTCTGATCAGCGCCAAAACCGGACAGGGGGTGCCGGACGTCCTCGAAGCCATCGTGAAACGCATTCCGCCGCCGAAAGGGAATCCGGATCATCAACTACAGGCGTTGATTTTCGACTCCTGGTTCGATCCTTACCGCGGCGTCGTCATTCTGACACGCGTCTTTCAGGGCACTCTGCGTAAGGGCCAGAGAATTCGGCTGTGGTCGAACGGCACCACCTTCGACGCGGAAACTCTCGGAGTACTCACCCCCAAGCCGGTTGAGGTCGATGAGCTGCGCGCCGGCGAAGTCGGCTTCTTGATTGCCAACATCAAGAACGTGGCCGACACGAAAATTGGCGACACCATCATGGACGACGCCAATCCCGCTATCGAGCCCTTGCCCGGCTTTGAAGAAATCAAGCCCATGGTTTTCGCCGGACTCTATACCGTGGACGCGCACGAGCACACCCGGCTGCGTGAAGCCCTGGAAAAATTGCGGCTGAATGATTCATCGTTTTTTTTCGAGCCGGAAAGCTCTGTGGCTTTGGGCTTCGGATTCCGCTGCGGCTTCCTGGGACTGCTCCACATGGAAATCATCCAGGAGCGCCTGGAACGGGAATTTGCGCTGGAACTCATCACCACCGCTCCCGGCGTGCGCTACAAGATCACCAAAACCGACGGCGAATTGATCGAAGTTGATAACCCCTCGCGATGGCCCGACCCCAGTGTGATCGCCAAAGTAGAAGAGCCGGTGATTCTGGCCACGATTCTGACCAACGAAGAGTATGTCGGCGGAATCCTGAAGCTGGTCGAGGACAAGCGTGGCAAGCAGAAGACATTTGAATACGTCAGCTCAACCCGCGTGATGCTGCATTACGAGTTGCCATTGAACGAAATTGTGCTGGATTTCTACGACCGCCTGAAGTCGGTCTCGCGCGGCTATGCTTCTCTCGACTACCATCTGGCAGATTACTGGCAATCGCCGATGGTGAAGCTCGACATCCTCGTGGCAGGCGAACCGGTCGACGCCCTCTCGGTGATTGTGCACCGTGATTTCGCCTATGAGCGGGGTAAGGCGCTGGTCTCCAAAATGAGGCAACTCATTCCCCGGCAAATGTTTGAGGTGGCGATCCAAGCTTCCATCGGAGCCAAAGTCATTGCCCGCGAAACTGTCTCGGCCATTCGCAAGAACGTCATCGCCAAGTGCTACGGGGGAGACATCTCGCGGAAGCGCAAACTCCTCGAAAAGCAGAAAGAGGGCAAGAAACGCATGAAGAGGATCGGCCGGGTTGACATCCCCCAAGAGGCGTTTCTGGCCGTGTTGAAGGTCGGCGAAGACAGTAGCTGACGACTTTTCCCCGCGTCGCGGCCTTGCTCCTCCGTCTTCCGGTGCAGGGCGGTGGAACCCTCGGAAACGTTGCCACAGCAGTGTGGAACGCGGATTGCCGATTTTTGCCAGGGCACTCGACGAGTCTCGAAAGGCTGAGAGACCCTATGGCTGGATGGACAGGGGTAACGTCGTTACTTATAGTCAATTCGGGCTGAGAGCCAGGGGTCGGAATTGAACCTCGGGCATCTCAGCGCGAACAAAATTGGGTGCTAGACTCCCGAGATATGCCGGTGTTTACGGAGGACAAAAGAACGCACGACACGAAGGCGGCGGTGGATAACGTTCAGGCCCTGGTGCAACTGTTGCGGAACCGGTCGTATGAAGAGATTCGGCAGCGGATGTACGACAGTGCCCCGGGGAGCCCCTGGTGGTCAGCCTGCAAGGCTGAACTCGATCTGCGCAACGGCCAGCAACTTGCGGAGGCGTCGGTGGCGATGTCGAGGGTGACGGAGAAAATGAGAAGCTCGACCCAGCATTTTGAACAGCTTGCCGATACGTTATGCCAGGCCACCAACGACGTTGCCGATCTGCTGCGAAAGACTGAGGCGGCGGGCCGCAGACTGGAAATTGCAGTTTACGTGGCCATTGGCGTGTCTCTGGTTCAGTTCTTCAATCTGATTTTTGAGGTTTTCCGGAAGCGGTAAAAACCATACCCAGGAAGGGCGCTGCGCGAAGCAACGCCCTCCAGATAGCGGGGACGGGTCTATTCTGCCCGCCTCTCTCAACCCGACCCATCTGTGAGCGGTTGTCACTGGCTGTTGAGGCGCAGGACCATTTGAGTGCCGCCGTCCAGATGGACGTTTTGCGTGGACGAGGTGATCACCGAACCCTGGGCTGCGGTGGAGAATTGAGGGCTCAGGGCCAATCCGGACATGCCCATTACACCGGTGCTGCTGGCGGTGAGCCGGGACGTAAGATGGGCCGAGGCCGCGGCGGAACCGGCGGTGCTACCCACAGCTGAGGTTGCGGACCCCGGGACACTGGCTGCGCTATTGGTCACGGTGCCTGCGGTCGCGCCCACGGTTGAGCCAACTCCGCCTACCATGCCGGGTCGGCTGGCGGAAGAGTGGCCGTAGGCTGATCCTCCTCCAGAGGCCATGGCGTCGGCCTCCATTTCATTTGCGCTGGGCGTCGCGACGGCACTGCTCGCGGCCAAGGCCTGGATGCCGGCGTGAAGCGGCAGCTCGTGGCCTCCTTTCAAGATGGCGCGATCAAACGCGATACCCAGGGAAGACTGTGGCTGCCCTTTGGCACGGGCAGTTGCTTCGGTGACGTGCCCGACCAGAGTCGAGCCCTTGGGAATGACCACTTTGCCGTCTGACTGCACGGCTTCGGTGGTTTTGGCTGTCACCTGGTCGCCTACTTTGGCATGACGTGCGTCCACAGATTTGTTCAATGTGGCGCCCATGGTGGTCCCGGAGGCGAGGGCAGCGGAGTTCTGCCCCGCCCTCGCCGATGCGTTGCCCGAGGCCGAAGACGATGCTTGGGAATCCGCAGCGACCTGCGCGAACGCAGTGCAAGCGAACGCGAATGCGAGTGCGAGAGGCAGTGCAAGTTTTTTCATAGATCCCTCCTGTCCCCGGAAAACGTATGCACAGTCTTGGGGGTCCTAGGGATGGTCGGTGCAAGTCGCCTGCCAGAGCTCGGACCTTCGAACACCCTGCGTAAATAACTAAGTATCAATACCTTAAGAGCATGTTCGGGTTGATGGTACTGGGGTAAAGACGGGAGAATATTCCCGACCCAGGAAAGGCTGCTCGGGCTGGACAACGGGGCGGCCGTCCCCAGGGAGCAAGAAGAAATATTAGGGGGGATGATGCGAGCGCCCGAGGAGCGGTGAACCGCGGTAACGAGAACCGTTCCCCAGGGCTACAGACTTCTCATGATCGGTCTCGGCGGGGGTCTTCGAGTACGCGCAAGAAAATCTCAAATCGCGGAGTGCGCTGAGAACCGCCGCAGAGAACGGGGAGTGGCTAGGCGAAGACCTCGCCTTCGAGGGCGGTTAGGGTGCGGGTGGCCAGAGTGTTCTTGACGAAGCGCTTGGGCAGCGGAGCGTAAGAACCATCTACCTGTTTGCGTTCAATGCGGAGCTGCAGAGTGCGCTCAATCTGCCGCAGCCCCATAACCTCGACGCCAGCAGCTAGAGTGGAAGCGCGTCCCAGGCTACCCGCGCGGCCGGTCCGCCCAACGCGGTGGATAAAATCTTCCGCGAGGCTGGGCAGATCGTAGTTGATGACGTGCGCTACATCGTCCATATGGAGGCCGCGGGAAGCCACGTCGGTGGCCACCAGGACTTGGAAGCGGCCGTCTTGGAATCCGCTGAGGGCGCCGTTCCGTTGTGATTGCGAGCGGCCGCCGTGGATCATGGCAGCAGAGAAACCATCCTGGACCAATTCTCTGGTCAGGCGTTCGGCGCCTCGCTTGGTACGGGTGAAGATCAAAGTCAGACCCTTTTCTGCGTACAGGAGCTGGCGTAGGACGTCCAATTTTTCCGCGGGGCGAACCTCGTAAGCATGCAATTCAACGCTTTCTACCGGCTTGAGAACCGAGCCTGCGGCCACGCGGACCGGATCGTGCGTGCAATCGCGGACCAGCCCTGCCACGGACTGCTCCATCGTGGCTGAGAAGCATAGTGTCTGTTTGCCTTGCGGAAGTATGGCGAGGATACGACGAAGTGCGGGCAGAAAGCCCATATCCAGCATGCGGTCGGCTTCGTCAAGGACCAGAACTTTCACCTGCCGCAGATCGATCAGGTGACGGGTGATGAAATCCTGCAGGCGTCCGGGGGTTGCAATAACCAGACTAGAGCCGGCGCGCACCGCTGCAATCTGCGGTTTTTCCGAAAGGCCGCCGATCACCAGAGCCGACTTCGGCAGGTTACGGCTGCGGAGTTTCTCGTACTCGGCATTGACCTGCATGGCCAGCTCGCGCGTGGGTAGCAGCACCAGCGCGTGAACCTGGCGCGGCGGCAGCTGCTGCAACATCTCGATAAGCGGGATGAGAAAGGCCAGCGTCTTGCCGGTTCCGGTTTGAGCGGTGGCAATTACATCTTTCCCGGCCAGCGCATGTGGGATAGTTTGTGCCTGGATAGGCGTTGGGATGGTGAATTCGGCTGCTGCCAGCTTCTGCTGCAAGGCAGAAGACAGGGGCAGTTCTGCAAATGTTGTCATTACGAGTATGTTCTTTCTGGAGGGGCCTAGGGTCGGATACTCAGACTCGCGTCCTTGTTCTCGTGCCGCTCACACTTACAATGTGCTGAAATAAACGGCCGGCAGGAAAAGCGGAGATGGGGCTGATCCAACAGAGGATCCCGCGTCACGAGCAAACCGTGGCTACAGCGTCCTGATTAGTATAGCAGAGTGGCGTGGGCGGTAACGCAGTTACGAAGGGTTCGGGCTGCCTTCGGCGCCGTAACACGCTTGCCCTCAGCAATATAGCGCGAACCAAGTGAGAATACTGGCGAGGCTTTTGATGTACCCATGGGCACCTGAGAATTTAGGGCCCCCTTTTTCTCCATGTGGAACGGCGCGGGGAAGACTTTTTCTCGCTTCCTTCAAGCAGCACCACTACATGGGCCAACACAGCGTTTTCCGAGTTCAGTCCCTCCGGGGTTTTGGCCTTCAGCCCAACACAATTCGCGGTAATGCCCAGCAACTCAGCCAGGCGAACGCGAATCACGCCCGCATGCGAGCCGATCTTCGGTGCCGCCAGAATCAGACTGGCATCGATGTTGGCGATGGCATATCCAGCCGCACGCACGCGTTTCAAGGCCTCGCGCAGAAAGATTACCGAGTCCGCATCCTTCCACTTCGGCTCTGACGGGGGAAACAGCGCTCCGATATCGGGTGCGGCCACGGCTCCGAGCAGCGCGTCGGTGATGGCATGGAGCAAGACATCCCCATCGGAATGTCCGCCAAGTCCTTTGTCATGCTTGAGCTTGATGCCGCCAATTTTCAGCGGAATTCCGGGACGGAACTCGTGGGAGTCAAATCCGTAGCCAACGCGAACCGCAAGTTTCGAGTTCTGAGTTTCGAGTTTCGAGTTCTTTTTCAGCACTTGTGGGATCTGTCTTCGTCTTGGAAAACCTGCTGCTTATTGCTTGAGGTAGAACTCCGCGAGTTCCATGTCTGCCGGGCTCGTGATCTTGATATTTCTCGGCGAGCCCATCACGACTGCGACTTCATGTCCCGCGCGTTCCACCAACGAGGCTTCATCGGTTCCGAGAAATC
>Ga0137418_10005724_pt1 | contig 11404 bp, 9 predicted proteins | sample CZODoug3_1_2_16f_FD_122242 | JGI IMG/M metagenome (GOLD analysis project Ga0137418, IMG submission 122242) | Vadose zone soil fungal communities from Angelo Coast Range Reserve, California, USA - CZODoug3_1_2_16fungal (Hybrid Assembly) | ecosystem: Environmental > Terrestrial > Soil > Vadose... | reverse complement strand
ACGGGCGGACCGGATTCTGTTACTGGAGGACGGCCGGCTCACCACGGTGAGCTCGGTCGATGCGATTCCCTGATGCTGTGTGATAACTGTAAGGAACGCGACGCCATCATCAACCTGACCCAGGTCGAGCACGACTCCAAAGTCACGCTCCACCTGTGCGAGCAGTGCGCCCAGCAGAAGGGCGTCGAGACCGGTGGCGCGGTGCTGAAGAGTCCGTTGGGCAATTTTCTCGGTGCAGTGGTGAAGGGGGGCAGTGCTGCAGGCGCGCTCGTCCCCGCGTCCGGCGATGCACTGCGGTGCCCGGCCTGCGGCAGCACCCTGCGCGATTTCCGCGACTCCGGCCGCCTCGGCTGCGATCGATGCTATGTATCCTTCGACACACACCTGCGCGATCTGTTGCGGCGGCTGCACGGCTCGAGCCAGCACGTGGGGGAGCGCTACGAGCTGCCGGGCGAAGGAGGGGGGGGCGGTGCGGAGATCAGTGACGATCCGCGCAACCGGTTGCTCGACTTGAAGGCGCAGCTGCGGCGGGCCGTCGAGGGCGAGAACTTCGAGCTCGCGGCCGAGCTGCGGGATCGGATTCGGGTGCTGGAATAATGGATCTCTCACTCCTTCCCGATGGCGGGATGCGGTGGCTGGACGCTTCCGGGCCGAAGTCCACGATCGTGCTATCCACCAGGATCCGGTTGGCGCGCAACGTCCGCGGCATTCCCTTCAGCCAGCGGGCGAAGGATGCCGATCGAACGGCTGTGCTGGAGCGCGTCAGCGAGGCCGCGGCGTCGTCCGACCATCTTGGATCGGCCGCCGCATTCCATCTCGATCAGATGGAGCGGGCCGAGCGGCAGGTCCTGCACGAACGGCATCTCGTCAGTAAGGAATTGGCAGGACTGGAGCGTGAATCACGCCCGCGTCCCGGTGCCGCGCTGCTCGTCCAGGACCAGGTTGGGGTGATGGTAAATGAAGAGGACCATCTGCGATTGCATGGGATGTGGTCGGGATTCGATTTGGAGGACGCCTATACCGCGGTGGAAGCGGTAGATGCCGAATTAGGCCGGCTCGTTCCCTTCGCCTTTCATCCGGAATTTGGCTATCTTACGTCCTGTCCCACGAATGCAGGAACGGGACTCAGGGCCAGCGTGCTTATCCATTTGCCGGGCCTTGTTTTGACCAAGGAAATCACCAAAGTTCTCCAGGGACTCTCGCAGGTAGGATTAACCTTTCGGGGCTTATACGGGGAAGGCAGTGACGTTGTCGGGAATTTCTTCCAGCTGTCCAACCAAACAACCTTGGGGAAGACTGAAGACGAGCTGATCGATCATCTCGGGAGAATCGTGCGGCAGGTCGTCGAATACGAGGAACAGGCACGGGACGTGCTGTTGAGAACGGCACCCGAGGAAGTGGAAGACAAGACGTGGCGGGCGTACGGCCTGCTGAAGCATGCGCGCCTGCTGTCGTTCGAAGAGACGATGAACTTGTTGAGCGGAGTGCGGTTGGGTGTCGGTCTGAAGTTGCTTCCCGGGCCGGGGGTTTATACGCTCAACAAGTTGCTGATCTACACTCAGCCTGCCCACCTGGCGGCGATGGATGGCCGGTCCACCGGCGATCGCGAGCTGCCGACGGTGCGTGCGGCGTTTGTGCGACGCCTGCTCGAAGCGGAATCCAGTTGAACGGCGAAAGGTGCGTTCTCCATAGATGAACGGCTACAATTTCACGGATCGCGTTCGGAAAGTTCTGCAGATGGCCCGCGAAGAGGCGGCGCGTCTGCATCACGAGTACGTCGGGACCGAGCACATCCTGCTCGGTTTGATCCGCGAGGGGGAGGGTGTCGCCGCGGCGGTCCTGACCAATCTCAACGTCGATCTGGAAGAGATTCAGCAGAAGATCGAGGAGACGGTCAAGAAGGGCAAAGCGGCGGCGGCGGCCGGTCCCGACCTTCCATATACATCGCGCGCCAAGAAGGTGCTCGAGCTGGCGATGAGCGAGGCGCGGGAGCTCAATCACTCGTACGTCGGGACCGAGCACTTGCTGCTCGGGTTGCTGCGCGAAGAGAAGGGGATCGCCGCGCAGGTCCTGACGGACGCGGGCGTGAACCTGGAGCAGGCGCGCGCCGAAACGCTGCGGCTGCTCGGCAGCGAGATGCCCGCGACGCCGGCCGGCGGTGGCACCGGTGCCCAGCCGACGCCGCCCAAGAGCGAGAAGAAATCCAAGACACCGGCGCTCGACCACTTCTGCCGCGACCTGACCCAGCTCGCGGCCGAAGGCGCGCTCGATCCGACGATCGGGCGGCAAAAGGAAATCGAGCGCGTGATGGAAATCCTGTCGCGCCGCAAGAAGAACAACCCGGTCTTGATCGGGGAGCCCGGCGTCGGCAAGACGGCGATCGTCGAGGGCCTGGCGCAGCTGATCGCGAGCGGGCAGTGCCCCGACGCGCTCAAGGATCATCGCGTGCTCTCGCTCGACATGGCCGCCGTCATCGCGGGCACCAAATACCGCGGCCAGTTCGAGGAGCGGCTCAAGGCCGTCATCAACGAGATCGCGCAGAACAAGAACATCATTCTGTTCATCGACGAGCTGCACACGCTCGTCGGCGCCGGTGCGGCCGAAGGCGCGGTGGACGCGTCCAACATGCTCAAGCCGGCGCTGGCGCGCGGCGAGCTGCAGTGCGTCGGCGCGTCGACGCTGAACGAGTACCGCAAATACATCGAGAAGGACGGCGCGCTGGAGCGCCGCTTCCAGACGGTGATCGTCGATCCGCCGACCGTCGACGAGACGATCGAGATCCTCAAAGGCCTGCGCAAGCGCTATGAGGACCACCACCGCGTCATCATTCCCGACGAGACGCTGATCGAGGCCGCGAAGCTGTCGGAGCGATACATCACCGACCGCTTCCTGCCCGACAAGGCGATCGACGTGATCGACGAAGCGGGCGCGCGCGCCAGGCTGGCGGCCCAGGTGCCGCCGCCCGAAGTCGCCGAGCTGAAGGACAAGCTCGAGAGCTTGAGCGGCGACAAGGAAGCCGCGGTGCGCGATCAGAACTTCGAGAAGGCGGCCTCGCTGCGCGACTCCGAGCGCGAGCTGCAGTCGGAGATCCGGCGCAAGCAGGAGGAGTGGGAGCGCGAGCGGCAGACCCGCCGGCCGACGATCAGCGAGGAAGGCGTCGCCTTCATCGTGTCGCGCTGGACCGGGATTCCCGTCACGCGCCTGCAGGAAGCGGAGACCGCGCGCCTGCTGCGGATGGAAGACGAGCTGCACGAGAGCGTCGTGGGCCAGAACGAAGCGATCCAGGTGATCTCGCGGGCCATCCGGCGCAGCCGGGCGGGCCTCAAGGATCCCAAGCGTCCGATCGGCTCGTTCATCTTCAGCGGTCCCACGGGCGTCGGCAAGACCGAATTGGCGCGCGCGCTGGCGCGCTTCCTGTTCGCGGATGCCAACGCGTTGATTCGCGTCGACATGTCGGAGTACATGGAGAAGTTCTCGGTGAGCCGGCTGATCGGCGCGCCGCCGGGATACGTGGGCTACGAGGACTCCGGCACGCTCACCAAGGCCGTGCGGCGCAAGCCGTACTCGGTGGTGCTGCTCGACGAAATCGAGAAGGCGCATCCCGACGTGTTCAACATCCTGCTGCAGGTGCTCGACGAGGGACACCTCACGGACAACTACGGCCGGGTGATCGACTTCAAGAATACCGTCGTGATCATGACCTCGAACGTCGGCGCGCGCGACGTCGTGAAGGGCAAGACGCTCGGCTTTGGCAAGCAGGACGCGAAGAACGACTTCGAGCGCATGTCCGAGAAGGTCAAGGAAGAGGTCAACAAGGTCTTCAATCCGGAGTTCCTGAACCGGTTGGACGACGTGATCGTGTTCCACTCGCTGAACCGCGAGCACATCGCGCTCATCGTCGCGATCCTGGCGCGCGACGTGCAGAAGCGCCTGGGCGAGGAAGAGCTCTCGCTGCGGCTCACGCAAGGCGCGACCGACTTCCTGGTCGAACACGGCTACGACGAGCACTTCGGCGCGCGGCCCCTCAAGCGCGCTATTCAGAAATACGTCGAGGACCCGCTCTCGGAGAAGATCCTCGTCGGCGATTTCGCCAAGGGTGACGAGATCGAGGTGGACGTCGCCTCCGACAAGGAACGCCTGGCATTCCGGGCACTCTCCGGCTCGAAGGCGTGATCCGCCGGCTCACTCTTCCATTCTTATTGAGTGTCGCCGCCGCCGCTCCGAGCCTGTGCGCTGCACAGGCCGGCGTGGCGGGCGGTGTTGCCCAGACGCCCGCCCCGGACTCGATCGCGGTAGTGGGCCAGCGCCGCAATAGCCCCATCGGCGTCATTCAGATCAGCGGCCTCGTGCCGGGCCGTCCCCTCAACTATCGCGACGTCCAGCGGGCGATCCAGGCGCTCTACTCGAGCGGCCAGTTCGACGACGTCCGAATCACGCAGGCGCAGGCCGGCGGCAAGAACGTGCTCGTCATTCACGTGCACGAGCGGCCCATGCTGGTGAAATGGGCGGTCCGCGGGGTGCGGCGCCTGTCGGAGCACAGCGTCCGCGACAAAGTCTCCATGTCCGAAGGCCGGCCCCTCGATCCGGCCGGCGTGGAGCGTGGCCGAGCACGCATCGATTCGCTGTATCACGCGAAAGGCTACTACCTCGCCCGCACGAAGCCCCTGTATGTCTACGAGCGCGACTCGTCGGGTGTCCGCGTGATCTTCGACATCGACGAGGGAAACCGCGTCGCCATCGCCCAGGTGGATTTCCAGGGCAACACGCATTTCACCGACGAGCAGCTCGCCGCGCAGATGGCCACGCGACCCGAAGGGTTCTGGTGGTTCCGCTCAGGCGAGTTCAACGACGACAAGCTTTCCGACGACCTGCATCAGAAGCTGCCGTCGTTCTACGGCAAGCAGGGGTTCGTGGACTTCCAGGTGCTCGACGACACGCTCGTCGTGGAGGAGCGCGGTGGGAAAGCGACGCTGGTGCTGAAGATCAGCGAGGGTGAGCCCTACCGCATCGGCACGTTCGAGATCGTGGGCAACCGGCGCTTCTCGACCGAAGAGCTGGAGACGTTCTATCCCTTCACCGGGGAGCAGCGCGGCGGCATCCTGGGCCTCGGCGGGAAGCACCGCACCATGTACTTCGACGACGAGCAGTGGCAGGACGCGACGCGCAAGCTGCAGACGCTCTACTACAACAACGGCTACATCTACGTCAACGTGCGGCCCGACGTGCTGCGGCGCGTCGGGCCCGACGGCAAGCCGGTCGTCGATCTTCGCTGGGTGATCACCGAAGGCCAGCCAGCGATCGTGAGCCACGTGGAGATCCGCGGCAACGACGTCACGCACGAGCGCGTGATCCGTGAGGCGATCGTGATGGTCCCGGGCGACGTGTTCCGCCAGGACGCCCTGATCGCCTCCTACCAGCGGGTGTCGAACCTCGGCTTCTTCAATCAGCCGATGCCGTTCCCCGACACCAAGCCGGCGAACGAGCAGGGGGACATCGACGTCGTCTTCCGCGTCTCGGAGAAGCGCACCGGCAACATCAACTTCGGGGCGTCGGTCGGGCAGGGCACGGGGGTCGGCGGGTTCCTCGGCCTCGACGAGCCGAACCTGTTCGGGCAGGGGAAGCGCGGCCGGTTCCAGTGGCAGTTCGGCAAGAACGTCAACGATTTCGACGTCTCGTTCACCGATCCTGCCGTCCGCGAATCGCGCATCTCCGCCACGATCGGGGTGCACAACACGCGCGTGCGGTACGTCGTGGGCAATTTCGGCCGGCTGCGACGCCGCGGCGCGAGCCTGCAGCTCGGGTTCCCGGTGTTCGGCGACAACTATACGCGCCTATTCCTGTCGTACGGCATCGACCAGCAGAGCTTCACGGGCTCCGATCCGACGACGTCGGCGGCGTTCCGCTGCAACGACTGCGTGCGCTCGACGATTGGCGCGTCCCTGATGCGGGATACGCGGATCGATCTGCCGTTCCCAACCGCGGGCACGATGGTCCAGCTCGGCCTGTCGCAAAGCGGCGGCCTGTTGGGCGGCTCCGGCAACTTCCAGCGTGCCGACCTGGAGGGGCACTTCTACGCGCCGATCGGCACGCTCGGGAGCTCGCCGTCGGCCAATGTGAAGTTCGTGCTCGGGTTCTCGACCCGGTCCGGATTCGTGTTCGGCAACTCGCCCTTCTTCGAGCAGCTGTTCACGCTCGGCGGCACGCAGTTCTTCATTCCTCTGCGCGGCTATGATGAAGGGTCGATCACGCCGTTCGGCTTCGATCCCAACGCCTCCGCGCAAATCAATCCCAATGCGTTCGGCAAGGCGTTCTTCTCGATGACCGGCGAGCTCGGGATGCGCGTGTCCCAGATGCTGTATCTCTCGACCTTCTTCGACGCCGGCAACGTCTGGTCCCGGCCCGCGCAGTGGGATCCCACGCGGCTGTTCCGGGGCGCCGGAGTCGGCGCGGCCGTCATTTCGCCGCTGGGACCACTCGGCATCGATTACGCCTACGGATTCGACCGGGTCGATGTCTCCGGCCGGCCGGCGCCCGGCTGGAAGCTGCACTTCAAGCTCGGCAATTTCTTCTAAGCTCCACCACGTCCCACGTCCTACATCGGGAGTTCCAGCGTTATGCAGCGTCTCGTGCTCGTGTCGCTCGCCGCCGTGGCCGCCACCCTCGCGGCACCTGCTGTCCTGGCCGGGCAGGGTGCTTCGTCCGCGACTGCGCCGGCCAGGATTGCGCTCATCAACTCCCAGGAAATCTTGCGCAACACGCCCGGCTACGTGGTCGCCGAATCGACGTACCGGAAAGAGTTGCAGGCGTCGCAGACTGAGTATCAGAAGCTCCAGGCGCAGCTCGACTCGGCGGTGCAGCTCTTCGATCAGCAGTCGCTGGTGCTCTCGCCCGCGGCGCGGCAGACGAAGCAGAAGGACCTGCAGGCGATGCAGTCGCGCGTCGAGCAGCGCTCCACCGAGCTGCAGGAGCGTCTGCGGCAGCGTGAAGAGGAGTTGTTGGGACCGCTCCGCACCCGGATCACGTCGGTGATTACGGGCATCCGCGCCGAGATGAACTACGCGGTGATTCTGGACATCGACGCCGGCGGCGGAATCGTCGCCGCGGCGGACCCCGCGCTGAACATCACGGCGCGGGTGCTGCAGCGCCTCCGGCAGGCGCAGTAACGGGGCGGCTCGCGCTCCTCCCCCGATGAATTCGGCGGGAACGCGGCCGCTCTCCGCGAGTGAAATCGCGGCCCTCACCGGCGGTCGGCTGGTGGGGCCGGGCACCGTAACGGTCGCCGGGATCGCGCCGCTCGAACGCGCGGGCCCCGGCGACCTTTCTTTTCTTGCCTCGCCCCGGTACGTCCCCTACTTTGAGCGCACCAGCGCGTCGGTGGTGCTCGTTGCGCCGGCGCTCGAAGCGGCGGCCGGCGGACCCGAGACGCGCATCGTCGTGGCCGAGCCGTACGCGGCGCTGCTGGTCGTGCTTCCCGTGCTATATCCGCAGGCCGTCTGGGAAGCCGGCGTCCACTCCACGGCCGTCATCGGGCGGGGGGCGATCTGGCAGGAGCCGGTGGCCATCGGTCCCCACGCCAGTCTCGGCCGCGAGGTGCAGCTCGGGCGCAACGTGCGCATCGGCTCGGGCTGCGTGCTCGGCGACGGCGTCGCGGTCGGCGATGACACGCAGCTGTTTCCCGGCGTCACGCTGTATGCGGGTACCGCGCTCGGGAAGCGGGTGATCGTGCACGCGGGCGCGGTGCTGGGCAGCGACGGGTTCGGGTACGTCGCGGGGAAGGGGGGTGGCGAAGCCCACCGCAAGATTCCGCACGTGGGCCGCTGCCTCATCGGGGATGACATCGAGATCGGCGCGAACACGTGCATCGACCGCGGCAGCGTGGACGATACCGTGATCGGATCGGGCACAAAGATCGACAACCTGGTCCACATCGCGCACAACGTGCGGATCGGTGCGCGGTGCCTCATCATGGCCCAGGCGGGCATCGCGGGGAGCTGCCAGGTGGAGGACGACGTGATCATCGCCGGTCAGGTAGGGATCTCGGATCATCTCACCATCGGGCGCGGCGCGCGCCTCCTCGTCCAGTCGGGACTGATCGGCGATGTGCCGCCGGGCGCAACGCTGCTCGGCTACCCGGCGCGCCCGCGGCGCGAGTACCTGCGCGCCCAGGCCGCGATGTACCGCCTCGCGAAGATCGTGGACGAGCTCGAAGATCTCGTAAAGCCGGCGTCCAATAACCCAGACCACTAGGCGTTCTGTCACGCGCCGCACGGCGCTGCGTGGGACCGGGCTCCATACCGGCGCCGCGACGGAAGCGACCTTCTTACCCGCCCCCGCAGGGCAGGGCATCGTGTTTCGGCGCACGGACCTGGCCGGCAAACCCGAGGTCCCCGCGCGGCTGACCGAAGTCGAGGCGGTCGAGCGTCGCACCGCGATCGGGCACGGCGCAGCGACGATTCACACCGTCGAGCATGTGCTCGCGGCCGTCGCGGCACACCTGATCGACGACCTGACGATCGAGCTCACGGGTCCCGAGCCGCCGATTCTCGACGGCAGCGTGCAGCCGTACTTCGACGCGCTGGCGCAGGCGGAGCCCGCGTCCGTGGGCGGCGAGCCGGCGGTGCTCACCGCCACGGCGCCGTTCACGGTCACCGACAAGGATGCGGCCTATGTGGTCGCACCGGCCAAGACGTTCCGGCTGACGGTGTCGATCGAATGGGCGCACCCTTTGATCGGCCGGCAGGCCGGCGCCTACGAGGTCACGCCGTCAAACTTCGCGGCCGAGCTCGCGCCGGCGCGGACATTCGGCTTCACCCACGAGGTGGCCGAGCTGCAGGCGCGCGGGCTGATCAAGGGCGCGTCGGAAACGAATGCGATCGTGCTCGACGAGCGGGGCGTCGTGAATGGCGGCAAGTTGCGCTGGCCGGACGAATTCGTGCGGCACAAGGCGGCGGACATCGTGGGGGACCTGGCGCTGACGGGCGCCCGGATTCAGGCTCATGTGGTGGCGACGCGGCCCAGCCATGGCGGCAACATTGCGCTGGCGCGCGCGTTCGCTCGCGCAGGGAGGCGCACCGGAATGCCGGCGATGGACATCGCGAAAATCATGGACTATCTGCCCCACCGGTATCCGTTCTTGCTCGTCGATCGGATCATCGAGGTCGAGGGAAACAAACGGATCGTGGGCATCAAGAACGTGACCATCAACGAGCCGTTCTTTCAGGGGCACTTCCCGGGTCACCCCATCATGCCGGGCGTGCTGATTATCGAGGCGATGGCGCAAGTCGGCGGCATGCTGTTGATGACTCACTTCGAGGGTCAGGACACGGCGAACAAGGTCGTGTACTTCATGTCGCTCGACAACGTGAAGTTCCGCCGGCCGGTCGTGCCCGGTGATCAGATCCGCTTCGAGCTCGACATGCTCCAGTTCCGCGGCAAGACGTGCAAGATGAAGGGAGCGGGGTTCGTGGACGGACAGGTCGTCGCCGAGGCCGAAATGATGGCGATGGTGGTCGATAAGTGATCCACCGGACGGCGCTCGTCGATCCGACCGCCGAGCTTGGCGCCGACGTCTCCGTCGGGCCGTACTGCGTGATCGGCCCGCGCGTCACCGTGGGCGAGCGCTGCAGCATCGCGGCCCACGCCGTGCTCGAGCGCAACACGCGCGTCGGCGAGGGCGTGAAGATCGGGTACGGCACGATCATCGGCAACGATCCGCAGGACCTGAAATACAAGGGCGAGGAGACGTGGGTCGAGATCGGCAACGGCACGATCATCCGGGAATACTGCACGATCAACCGCGGCAGCACCGCGACCGGCAAGACGACGGTGGGAGCGCGCTGCTTTTTCATGACGTACGTGCACGTGGCGCATGACTGCGTCATCGGCAACGACGTGATCATCGCCAATGGTGTGCAGATGGCGGGGCATGTCACGGTCGACGACCGCGCCATCATCAGCGGTCTCGTGCCGATCCATCAGTTCGTCCGCATCGGCACGTACTCGTTCGTGGGCGGTGCCTCACGGGTCAATCAGGACGTGCCGCCATACACCAAGGCCGCCGGCAACCCGGTGCATCTGTACGGGCTCAACTCGGTGGGACTGCAGCGCGCCGGGTTTACGCCGGAGGTAAAGCTCGCGCTGAAGCGCGCTTACCGGCTGGTGTTCAACTCCGATCTCACGGTGAGCCAGGGGATCGCGCGGGCCCGCGTCGACCTCCCGGAGGTCCCGGAAGTCGAAACGTTTCTGCGCTTCATCGAGGCATCCCAGCGCGGGGTGATGGTGTGACGCAGCGCCTTCGGCCCGTGCGTGTCGGTGTCGTCGGGGCGGGTGCGCTCGGATTCCACCACATACGGCTCCTCAAGAAGATCGACGGCGCGGATCTCGTGGGATTCTACGACCACAACGCGCCGCGTTCGGCTCAAGTCGCCAAGGAGCTCGAGACCACCGCGTTCCCCTCACTGGACGCGCTGCTCGAGCGGGTGGAGGCGGCTACGGTCGTCGTGCCCACGCCCGCGCATGTGGACGTCGGGCTGCCGGTTCTCGAGCGGGGCCTCCATGCGCTCGTGGAAAAGCCGCTCGCCGATACGTTGCCCGGCGCCGAGCAGCTCGTGCATACGGCCCGGGAGCGCGGCGTGTGTCTCCAGGTCGGCCACGTCGAGCGATTCAATCGCGCGGTGCGCGCCGCGACGCCCTATCTCGAAGAACCGCGCTTTCTGCAGACCGAACGCCTGGCTCCGTTCCAGCCGCGCGGTACCGACGTCGCGGTCATCCTCGACCTCATGATTCACGATCTCGATCTCATCCTGGAGCTGGTGCGGTCGGAAGTCGGCGAGGTGCGGGCGACGGGCGTGCCGATCCTCACGCCGCACGTGGACATCGCCAACGCCCGCGTCGAGTTCGCCAACGGCGCGGTGGCGATCATCACCGCGAGCCGCGTGTCGCGCGAGCGCACCCGCAAGCTGCGCATCTTCCAGCCCACCGGATACTTCTCGCTCGATCTTGCGCAGGGCAACGGCCATTTCTACCGGCTGAAATCGGGATGGCAGGGATTCGGCGCGACCCGGATCGAAGAGATCGTCGAGCACGTGCGGCTCGACGCGCCCGAGGCCGAGCCGCTCAAGCTCGAGCTGGAGAGCTTCCTGCGCGCGGTGCGCGGTGACGGCGATGTTGTGGTTACCGGCGCCGCCGGGCTGCAGGCACTGACCCTCGCCTATCGCGTCGCCGACGCCATCAGTGCCTCGCCGCTCGCCGCGGCGCGGCCGTGACGCGGATCTACATCTCGGCAGGGGAGCCATCCGCGGACGCGCATGCCGCCGCGGTCGCGACCGCATTGCGCCGCCGTCTTCCCGGGCTCGAGCTGGAAGCCCTTGGCGGCCCGTTGCTGGAGCGCGCGGGCGCCCGCGTC
>Ga0137418_10005723_pt1 | contig 11404 bp, 10 predicted proteins | sample CZODoug3_1_2_16f_FD_122242 | JGI IMG/M metagenome (GOLD analysis project Ga0137418, IMG submission 122242) | Vadose zone soil fungal communities from Angelo Coast Range Reserve, California, USA - CZODoug3_1_2_16fungal (Hybrid Assembly) | ecosystem: Environmental > Terrestrial > Soil > Vadose... | reverse complement strand
GGCCGCGACAGCGCGACGATCACGCACGCGCTCGCGAGGATCAGGCAGAGCCAGAAGACGAGGCTGCCGAAAATGGGAAAGCGCTCGCGCACCGGCAGGCGGCGGTGCTGGCGGTAGCGCCGCGCGTCGCGCCGCCGCGCCGCCAGCTGCCAGAACCAGCCGACGAGCAGCACGCCGGGCGCGACGAGCAGCCACAAATACTGCGGCGCGGCGAACCGGAGGGTGTCGAAGTCGATGCCCATATGCTCATCCCTTGCGGATCTTCTGCCCGCCCTTCCCCGCGTCCGGAGCGTCCTTCCGCTCCTCGCCGCGCTTCGGGATGACGATCTTGAACTGGTTCATGTCAGTCGCCGGCGGTGGACCGCCGGGCCGGCCGTGCAGCGTCAGCCCCGCCGGCAGATCGTCGTCTGGCCCTTTGGCCACGCTTCTCGCAGCGGTCTTCGGTGCCGCAGCGCCGCGCCCCCGCGCCAGCACCTCCCGACTGCGGACGGCGTACTCGTAGTTGAACGCGGCGTCCATGCAGGCCTGAAGGCCCTGGGCTCCGCACCCGTTCGCCTGCGTCTTCAGCACCTCCGCGTAATTCCGCACGACATCGTCGAGGCGGCGGACCGCGGCGGCGCGATCGTTCGTGCCCTGGCTCGCGCGGAAGGAGGCGTTGGCGGAGAGAACGAGGATTGTGGGATCCGTCTCGGTGACGACGCCGTTGGCGTCGTGCCTCGGGTTGATGGCCGGATAGTCCGCGGCCCAGTACCCGGCGGCGGCGCGGACGTCGCGCGCGTCGGCCTCCGCCGCGGGCCCGACCACCGGCACGCGCCGTTCGACGCCGAGCGACTGCTCGACCTCGCTGCCTTCGTCGGCAGCCTCGGCGTAGCGCAGCGTGGCGAGCTGCTTGTGCACGTCTGCGAGGCGGCCTTCGGTCCGGCCGGCAAGCAAGAACCCGGCGCCGGCGACAGCGAGCACGACGGCGGCAACCAACGGACCGGCGACGGATTTCATGAGCGCCTCACAGCAGGCATCAGGCCCGCGCTACGGGAACTTTCGGAAATAGGGAACCGTCAGCTGCAGCGTGAGCGCGACGGTCCAGAGGCTCGCCGCGATGAACGCGTAGCCGGCGAACTTGGGCTGCTGGCTGCTGTACCGTCTCACGTCCACGCGGCCCGCCGAGCGGCGATCGATGTCCTTGATCGCGTTGAGGACCGCCAATTCGTCGCCCGCCGGGTAGAACTTGCCGCCGGTCGCTTCCACGGCCGGCTTCCAGATGTCGTCGGGCAGCACCGCGCCGAGGCCCTTGTTGTAGCTCGTGCGGATGAAGTAGACCGGAATCCTCGTCTGCCGCGCTCCTTCGAGAATCTCGTTCACGTTGCGGCCGTGTATCGTCACCTGCGTGTCCTGGCCGTCGCTGAAGATCAGCATCAGGTTGCCGGCAGCGTCGAGGAAGTCGAAGGCCTTGAACAGCCCGACGCTCTGCTCGATCGCCAGGCCGATGGTGGTTCCCTGATCGGGAAACTTCATGAACTCGGTCCAGTCCCCGATGAGCGACAGGCTGAGCAGGATGTTGTCGTAATCGGTCGTGAACGGCGTCACGACGTACGCCTCGTCGCCGAATTCGATGAGACCGATCAGGTCGTGATATTTGCCGCTGATGCGCTGTCGGATGAACGTGTCGGCCGCGGCGACCGTGGTGAAGAACGTCGCTTCGTTCGGCGCCTTGGCATTCAGGTGCGCGGCCGGGAAGCGCGCCATCATGCTGGACGAAGCGTCGATCATCAGCGCGATGCGGCGGCCGGGGAAGCTCACCTGCTCGTGGGTCAGCGACGAATACGGATCGGCGAGCGCGAGGACGAAGAACGGCAAGCCGCCGAGGAACAGGAGCAGCGCGCCGTGCCTGACGATGGACGTCCACGAGCCGCCGCTCCACTCGAGGACGGCGGGCAGCGCCACCTGCGTGCGGCCGGCCTTCGTCCGCGTGAGCGCGCGGCCGACGAGCACCGCCGCCGACAGCCCGATCAGAATCACGGCGGCGAAGATCGCGTCCGTCCGGTGCGTGAACAGCAGATCCGCGGTGCGCACGTTGCGCCACTCGAAGACGAGGTCCCGGACGAACGCCGGAACCTGGGTTATCGGGACCACGCGCGACTGTCCAGTTTGGTGCCGGCGCGGCGGGCGGCAAGCCGCTTCATGAACCAGATCTGCTCGATCTTCATCCGCCGCAGCACCTGTTTCGCGGTCGCCAGTGCCTGGTCCAGGGCGCCATCGTCCAGCGTGCCATCGCGGCCGAAATGCGCCGTCGTGAAGGCGGTGAGCGCCTGCGCCAGCGATTCCAGGAGCTCGGTGCGGCGCGCGCTCCCTTCCGCGCGCGGCAGCTCGCGCGCGACGGTCTGCGGCGTGACCGAGCCCGAGACGGCGATTCGCTTGCCGCGCGGCCACCCGGCCTGGAGAATCAGGCGCCCGGGCTCGACCGATTGCGGATTGAGGTTTGAGGACTGCGGATTGAGGATTGCGGAATGCGGATTGAGGTTTGCGGATTGCGGATTGCCGGTTGCGGATTGCGGATTGACGGTTGCGGATTGCGATTGGGAACTCGGATTGGGGTTGAGCGTGGAGTCCGCGCCCAGCGGCTTCGCCGGCATGAGGCTGGCACGACGGCCGACGGCATAGGTCGCAGCGATGCGCAACGCGGCGAGCGCGCGCCCGGCGAGCTCCGGCGTCCAGCCGCCGCGGTCGCGCTCACGCTGGACCGCCGACAGCTCGCGGCTGATCCCGCGCAGAACCGCGGCGTCGGTGATCAGCCGATCGCCCGCCGCCGACGGCTTCTGATAGCGCCTCGCGAGGCGCACCACGGCGAGCAGCGCCAGCAGGCCGGCGAGCACGAACAGCACCGTGCCGATGACGCTGAACAGGTTGGCGCGGAACGCGCGCTGGTCGATGTCGCCGAAGGTTTCAGCCGGCGCGTCGCGGATGTCCGACGCGTCGGCCGGCACCAGCGACATGACCCGGATCGACTCGGCCGGCAGCACGTACGCCTGGTCGCGCCCCTGGATTGAGGTTTTCTGCCCCACCTTGCTCTGCACGCGGTAGCTGAGCTTGGTTTCCGGCAGCGCGACGTCCTTGCCGAACAGGTTCTCGGCGATCAGGCGCAGCCGGTACTCGTACTGGAAAAATCGGCGCTGATCGGTGCGCAGATCGGCGCCGTGCGATCCGCCGAGCACCTCGAAGGGCGCAAACTGCACCACCGACGGCTCGAGCCGCGATTGATCGACGACCACCGTCGCGGCGTCGGTCTCGAGAACAGCGCAAGTGAGGACGACCGTGAACGGCTCGCCGACCCGGATGGCGCCGGCGCTCGTGCGCCACCAGCACTGCAGCGGATCGGTCTGAACGTCCTGAGCTCGCGCAGCCGCGTTGATGGCGACCGAGAGGGCAAACGCGAAGACTGCACGTCGAACCATAGCTGGTGTCCCTGTCTGCCGCGAAAAGCCACGAATTACTCACGAAACCCACGAAAGCCGCCAAACCAATGTAGTTCGTTTTTCGTGTCTTTCGTGATTTTCGTGTGTTTCGCGGTCCTATGCTGCCTTCCTCAACCGTCTTTCCGCAATGAATTCGCTGAGCGCGATCGTCGTCTGCAGCTCGTCGATACCGATGCGGAGCACGTCGAGATCCGACGCCTTCGCCATCCGCGCCACCTCGTCCTGCCACGTGCGCGTGCGCGCCGACAAGGTGCGCAATGCCTTGCGCGACATCACCTTCGACCGGCCGGTCTCCACGTCGAACGCCTCGATCCAGCCGGCCGACACCGGGGGGAGCTCGAACGCAAAGGCGCTGTCGATCAGCACGATGAACACGTCATGCGACGAGTTCAGCTGGCCGAGCTCCTTCATGACGTCGCCGGCCTCGTCGAACAGGAAATCGGAGATGACCGGGACCATCGACGTCTTGCGCATGAATCCGGCGAGCGACATGCTCAGGCTGTCCGCCCGCTTGAGCGGCAGCAGGCCGGTCTGGAACTGGTACGCTTCGAGGCAGTGGATCACCTGGTTCTTGCCGATGCGCGGCCGGATCGCGGCGAGCTGGTCGAACTTCGCGTCGAACGTGATGAGGCCGAACATGTCCTGAAAGAAGACCGCCGACATGCCGATGGTGCCGATCGTCCGCGCGATGGCGGCGGCGATCGGGATGCCGTCGATGCCGCAGCGCGTCGACAGCGACGCGTCGGCGACGGCGATCACGGTCGCGGTGCTGCGCTGCTCGAACTCGCGCACGACCATCGGGCTGAAGTTCGTCAGCGTCGACTGCGGCCAGTCGATGTTCGACATGCGATCGCCCGCCTGCCAGTCGCGCAGGCCGACGAAATCGAACCCCGATCCGGTGAACAGGCTCCGGTGCTCCCCGATGGTGAACTCGCGCATGCGGCGCATGATCAGGAGCTCGATCTCGGTGAGCTCCGACAGGTTCACGAACGGCTCGACGTCCTGTTCCCGTGTTCGCATTGCAGCTTTCAGATTTCAGATTGCATGCAGTCGCGCGCCATCGTCTCCAACGGCGGAGCGCGAGGCTTTCAGCCGAGCGGACCGGCGCGCCTGAAAGGCTCGCCCTCCACGCCGCTTGGAGCGTTGAGCATTCATGGAATCGCCACCCGGTCGATCACGTCGTTGATGACGCTGTCAGTGGTCAGGCCGTGGCTCGCGGCGTGCGGTCCGAGCCAGATGCGGTGGCCAAGCACGTACTGCGCGAGATCCTGGATGTCCTCCGGGTAGACCTCCGTCCGCCGCCGCACCAGCAGCGTCCACACTTTCGCGAGGCGGCCCCAGCAGATGATCGCGCGCGGCGAGGCGCCCAGGTCCACGCCGTGCTCGACGAGCTCGGACGGTGAGTGGACGTTCCAATCGGTGTCGGGGTTGAACGGCCGCGTCGCCGCCACCAGCCGCTGGATGTACATCCCGAGGCGCTCGTGCAGGAACACGTGCTCGTTGATCGCGCCGCGGAGCTGGACGATCCGTTCCTTCGACATCAGCTCGTTGAGCCGCACCTTCTTGAAGTCGAAGTGGACGAGCTTGGCTTCCTCCTCCGGCGGCAGGTAGCCGATGTTCACCATGATGGCGAACCGATCGGTCGCTGCTTCCGACAGCGGGAACGTGCCCTGGCCGAGCTCAATCGGGTTCATCGTCGCGATCGCGAAGCTGAATGCCGGCAGCTCGTAAGTGGTCTTGCCGACGGTGACCGTCCGATCCTGCAGCGCCTCGAGGAACGCGCTCTGCGACTTGAGCGGGATGCGGTTGATCTCGTCGAGCAGGATGACCTCGGCTTCAACGAGCGGGCCGAACTCGGTCATCATCTCGCCGGTGGCCGGGTTGATCATCTGGAAGCCGACGACTTCGGTCGGCTGCAGGTCGGCGCGCCCCTGGAGGCGGACGAACTTGGCATTGCTGATCGCCGCGAGGATGACGCCGAAGAACGTCTTGCCGACGCCGGGCACGCCGCGCAGAAGCAGGTTGCCCGCGTTGACCTGACGCTGTTCCTTTTTGTCGTACGACGTCGGGATTTCGGACATCAGGACGACGTTGGCGAGCGCCTTGGCGGTTGCGTAGCCGACGAGCGCTTTTCCGCCTTCCGCGACGATCGAGTCGTGGAAAGCCATGGCTTGTTCGAGGTCAGGATGCATCAAATGGGAGTGTCATCTTACTTGATAGAATACCCTGCAATGAACAAAGTGCTGGCAAGCGCCGACGAGGCCGTCGCGCGGATCCCCGAAGGCGCGACCATCATGATGGGCGGCTTCGGGCTTTGTGGCATTCCCGAGAACCTGATCGCGGCCCTGCGCGCGCGCGGCACCAGAGGGCTGACGGTCATCAGCAACAATGCGGGCGTGGACGACTTCGGGATTGGCGTGCTCCTCCGGGCGCGCCAGGTCCGCAAGATGATCGCCACTTACGTGGGCGAGAACAAGGAATTCGAGCGGCAGTTCCTGACCGGCGAGATCGAGGTCGAGCTCGTGCCGCAGGGGACCTTTGCCGAGCGGATTCGCGCCGGCGGCGCCGGCATTGGCGGCTTCTTTACGCCGACCGGTCATGGGACGCTCGTCGCCGAGCTGAAGGAAACACGCAACATCCGCGGCAAGCCCTACGTGCTCGAGCAGCCGCTGACCGCCGATTTCGCGTTCGTCAAGGCCTGGAGGGGCGATCGGGCGGGCAACCTGGTCTTCCGGCGGACGGCGCGCAATTTCAACCCGGTGATGGCCACCGCGGCCGAGGTGACGATCGCCGAGGTGGAGCACCTTGTCGAGCCCGGCGAGATCGATCCCGATCACGTCGTCACGCCGGGGATCTTCGTCCGGCACATCCTGCAGAGCGCGCGTTACGAGAAGCGGATCGAGAAGAGGACGGTCAGAAGCGTGTCATAAGCACGAAACGCACGAAACCCGGCAAAAACACAAAAAAGATCTCTGTCGTCTCCTTCGTGTGTTTCGTGATTTCGTGATGTCGTGGTGATCGTGGCGTCGAGATGGTGCCCATGGATATTCGCGATCGCATCGTGACGCGCGTGGCGCGCGAGCTGAAGGACGGCGACTACGTCAACCTCGGCATCGGGATGCCGACTCTCGTGGCGAACCACATTCCGGCGGGCGTGCACATCACGCTGCATTCGGAGAACGGGATGCTCGGAATCGGCCCGTATCCGACCGAGGCCGAGGTCGATCCGGATCTGATCAATGCCGGCAAGGAGACCGTCACCGAGACGCCGGGATGCTCGTATTTCAACAGCGCCGATTCGTTCGCGATGGTGCGCGGCGGCCACATCGATCTCACGGTGCTCGGCGCGCTGCAGGTGGACGCGGCGGGCAACCTCGCGAACTGGATGATTCCCGGCAAGATGGTGAAGGGCATGGGCGGCGCGATGGATCTCGTGGCCGGCGCCAGGCGCGTGATCATCGCGATGGAGCACACGACCAGGGACGGCGGCCACAAGATCCTGAAGCAGTGCACGCTGCCGCTCACCGGGCTGAAGGTCGTCGACGCGATCGTCACCGAGCTGGCTGTGATCGAGGTCACCCCGCGCGGCCTCGTGCTGAGGGAGATTGCGTCGGACACCACGATCGAGAGGGTCCGCCAGGCCACGGGGGCGGAGCTCATCGTGGACACCACACCAGGCACCTTCTAACGCAGAGAACCTTAACTGAACTTGCTATGGCGCGGTCGGTTTTGCCTGCGGCGCCAGGATGTTGAGCGTCAGCCGCAGCGCCGAGGGCCGGGGCGCGGCGGCGGGCGCCGACGGCGCGCCGAACGCAGCGGAGAGGATGTCGGGATCTTCGAAGTTCGCTGTGACCTCGACCTTCGTGCCGCGCGGCAGCGTCAGGGGGCGCTCGAACCAATAGCGGCGTCCCCAGTCGGCGCGCGTGTTCAGGCGAATCATCGGCGCGCGCGAGCTGTCGGGCCGCACCGCTTCGACCTGCAGCGTGATGTTCGCCGGCACCTGATCGGGGCTCAACGCGACAGCCTGCACATCGTCGGTCATCGTGCGGCTGAACGTGATCGTCTGGTTCGCGGCGCCGGCCGGTGCCGACGGCGAGTCGATCGGCAGCATCAGCAGCTCGCGCGCCTCTCTCGGCGCGAAATAGACGCCGACGGTGCTGCGATCGGACAGCGGCTTGCCTTCGAACTGCCAAGTTTTCTTGTAGTGGATGCGGACGCCGAGCTGGGCGCCGGCCGGCAGACGAAACGCGGCGCCGCCGTCGATCGGCTCGGGGTCCTGGCCGGGCAGCCATCGCGCGAGCACTCGCTCGGGCGCCGGCGCGGACGCCGGAGGGGCGTCCTGCGCCGCATCCGCCTTCACGAACACGATCGCGCTGCGCACGATTGACGGCGTGCCGGGCAGCAGATCGACGGCGCGCACCCAGCGCGCCTCAGGCGTGGCGGTCGCCAGCGTGAACTCGTGCGTGTCCTCCATCTTGTCCGCGGTGAGCGTGAACTCGGCGGGCATCCGCAGCGCGAGATCGGGCGCGCCCATCGTCCAGTCGTTTTTCAGCGTGACCGCCGGCAGCTTCTGATCGAGCATGCCGCGCGGGTTGCCGCCGGTCGCCCAGGTCAGCAGCACGTCGAGCTCCTTGGGCAACAGCGTGTGCGCGCTCTTCAGCTCGCCGAACCCCTCCTCGGCGTTCCACGGCGGCATGTGCGCCGCCACGAGCTCGGCGCGGATCGATTCGGCCCACGGAAACGCTTCGTCGTAGGTCATCAGCGACATCGGCGCGACGCCGCCCGCCACGTGACACCGCGAGCACCGGTCCCGCAGGATCGGAAACACATCGTCGTTGTAGGTGTACTTCGACGTCACCGCTTTGTGCGCCTCGCCGCGCTGAACGGCGAGCGCGACGGCGCCGCAGACGAGGGCGCAGGCGAGGGCGGCGCGCGCGGCGACGGTCTTCCGGCTCATGGCTGATGCGGGAAGGCTGACTGGATGTCGTTGGCGGCCTCGACGAATTTCGAATAGGCCTCGGCGATCTGCTGTTTGTTGCCGATGTCACCGAACGCGTCGAGCAGGTAGGCGGAGCGCACCAGCTTTGTGATCGCCGGCTGGGCGACTTTCCGCCGCTCGGCAGGCAGCTCTTGCTTGTGTTCGTCGAGCGCGAGCGCGAGGTCCTTGGCCTGAAACGCCGGCACGTAGATGCTGGCGAACGATCCGCGATCGATGAATGCGCGGATCTGATCCGTGCGCGTGCGGAGCTGCGTGAGCATCTCGGGGACGGTCTCCGGGATCGGCAGCGGCACCAGCGCGGGATCGACCCCCGATGAGATTTCAGCGCCGCCCGGCGCCGCCACCGCAACCGTTGGGGCCGGTGTGGGGCTCGACGCGGGCGCCGGCACCGGCGGCGCGCTCGTCATCCGCGGACCCGAGGCGGCGGCCGGCTCCTTCGAATACGCCGGGAATGTGAAGTCGAAGCGGTTATCAGGCGCGTCGGCCTTGAACTTCACCTTCGCGTACATCTCAGCCGGGAACGGCAGCTTGCCGACCGTGCCTTGCAGATAGCGTCCGCTCCGCACCAGCGGCACGGTGATTTCCTTCGACGTCTTCGAATCCTTCGCCACGACGCTGCCCGCGATGCTCCGCACGTCCTTCAGCGGAAGCGGCTTCGTGTAGTCGTCGTATAGGTACATCCGAAAGACGCCCGTCGGCAGGTACGCGCCTTCGAGGTGATGCCAGTTGTCCGACGCCATGAAGAACTGGCCGCCGTGCTGCGGATTGTGATCGCCGTGCGGGCGCGGCGAATGGGTCTTCGCCATCGGCGATCCATCAGGACACGTACCGGGGGTGACCGACGTTTTGGTGCTCCCGGCACAGGTCCACGACACCGCGACCGTCACTTGAATCAGGTCCCGCCCGTCGATTGGACATTTCCCCGGCTTTGACTCGGCGACCACGGAATGGACCGGACAGCTCCAGATCGAGTCGAGCCTGGTTGGCACCAGCGTCATTCCGCACTTTCGACAGAGGCCGGGCTTGTCCTCGAGGACCTCGGCATCCTGCACCATCGGGCACACATAGGAGAGCGGCGGCAGCTTCTCGTTCGGCGCGGGGCGCGCGGCCTGCCGCGCGGCAAGAACACTCGCAGCGAGCGAAACGATCAACAGCAAAGCAGCGGATGTCCTTCGTGCGTTCACGATCAGCTACCCCTCCGCCGAGTTCTTGGTTCCTGGAACCGTTTCAAAACAGGCCGCGGTCCCTGGCCCCTGGCGCCTGGCCCCGTTTATGTTATACACCCTCGCATGGTTCGCAAAATCGTGGTTGGCTGCGCCGCCGCATGCGCGATCGTCGCGCTGCTCAGCAGTCGTCCGGCGGCCCAGACCTCGGCCGTTGACGCCGCCTTCGACGCCTTCTGGTCCGCGGCTTCGCCTGCCGAAGCCGCCAGGCTCCTCGACGGCATTCTCCGTACCCGCGTCAGCTTCGACGAAGCGTATCGCCGGCTGCGGCGCGGTCGTACGTACCGGCCGCAGCCGACCGGCGTCGTGCGGTTGAAAATCCGGCCGCGCGACGGCGTCGATCACTTCTACGCGCTCAACGTGCCGGAGACCTACGACCCGGCGCGCCGCTACCAGGTCCGCTTTCAGCTGCACGGCGGTGTCGGCGGCCGCGCGACGAGCGCCCCGGTCGGCACCGGCGCGATCGGCGCGCTCGCCGGCGCGGAGCAGATCTACGTGATTCCGTACGCCTGGGCCGACGCGCCGTGGTGGAGCGATGATCAGGCCCGCAATCTCGTCGACATCGTCGACGCGGTGAAGCGGAACTACAACATCGACGAGAACCATGTCGTGATCTCCGGCGTGTCCGACGGCGGCACGGGCGCTTACTTCATCGCCATGCGCGAGACGACGCCGTTTGCGAGCATCCTGCCATTGAACGGTTATCTGATGGTGCTGGCGGCTCGAGACATAGACGATGGCCTGGCGTTCGTGAACAACCTGCGCAACAAGCCGATCTTCGCCGTGAACGGCGGGCGCGATCCGCTCTACCCGACGCGCGTCGTCGATCCGTACATCGAGCACATGAAGCGCGGCGGTGTGTCGGTGGACTACCACCCGCAGCCGAGCGCGGGCCACAACACCGCGTGGTGGCCGGAGGTGAAAGACACGTTCGAGGCCTTCGTCCGCGATCATCCGCGCACGCCATATCCCGACACGCTGACGTGGGAGGTCGGCACCACCGTCGATCATCGCCGCGCGCACTGGCTGATCATCGACCGCCTCGGCGCGCCGAATGACGAGGCGAGGTCGCTGGCGGATCTGAACGATATGCCGGTGGCGCCCTCCGCCGACTTCGGGGCGCGCTCGAACGGCACGCGGATCAATCGCGTGATGCCCGGCTCGAACGCCGAGCGCATCGGCCTCAAGGCGGGCGACGTCCTGGTGCGGCTGAACGATCAGACGGTGCCGTCTGCTCTGGACGTCGGTGAGGCGCTCGAAGACACGTCGCCGGGATCGAAGGTCAATCTCCTCGTCGCACGCGACAACCTGCCGGTGGAGCTGAGTGGGATCTACCAGCCGCCGATCGTGCCCGGGCCGCCGCGTCACCTCTTCGCGCGCGGAGGCGCGACCGGCCGGGTCGACCTGACACGGAGCGGAAACACCGTGGAGGCCGCGACGCGCGGCGTGGCGGCGTTCACGTTGCTCGTGTCGCCCGATCAGTTCGACTTCGCCAAGCCGGTGAAGGTCATCGTCAACGGCCGCACGGTCTTCACTGGCAACGTGGCGAAGAACCTCGCGACGTTGCTCAAGTTCGCCGCCGCCGACAATGATCGGACGATGCTCTTCGGGGCCGAGCTCAACATCGATCTCATGCGCTGACGACGCACGTCGCACGTCGCACCTCGCACGTCGCACCTCCGTCGCACCCCGCACGTCGCACCTCGCCCGTC
>Ga0137418_10005721_pt1 | contig 11407 bp, 8 predicted proteins | sample CZODoug3_1_2_16f_FD_122242 | JGI IMG/M metagenome (GOLD analysis project Ga0137418, IMG submission 122242) | Vadose zone soil fungal communities from Angelo Coast Range Reserve, California, USA - CZODoug3_1_2_16fungal (Hybrid Assembly) | ecosystem: Environmental > Terrestrial > Soil > Vadose... | reverse complement strand
GGCGCGAAAGAAGCTGCTCGACGAGCGCGCCGGGTCCGCATCCGACCAGGATCTCGCGCTCCGTGCCAAGCTCTGCCGGGGCTTGGGCATGACGGCGGAGGCCCGCACGGCCTACGAGAACGCGAGGCTGCAGTTGGTGGCCGGCACTCTGAACCGGGTGTCCCCCGAGGCCAGGCCGCTGAACGTACCGATGTTGGCCGCGAAAGCGGTCGTCACGGGGAAGCATCTCGCCATAACAAACGAGTCAGGCGCCGAAGGTGGAGACGAACACCAGATGGCGTTCGGAACCGAACGTTTTGATCGGACAACCTTTTGCCGTCTCACATTGCTTATCCATGGAGTAGGAGCAATGAGCACCCACAAAGTTTTTGAAACAGCGCATGAGCCCGCGGTTCCCGTGAGTCGTGCCATCACTGATGCCGAAATATTAATCGACAAAGCTTTGAAACGTGCAGGGCGCGCCAAGTTTTCTGATCTTTCTTTTGTCAGGCCACTCAACGTCCTGCTCAAGGCCTATGCTGAGGAAGCCGACCTGAGTTTCTTTGGCCGCTATGCCACTCGATTTGATCTGGAGCGTTGCCTCACCAATCTCTTGCGGCTGGACATGGCAGAGGAGGAAAACCCCAGTATCCTTGCGCGTCCCATCCAACGGCCCGTCTTCATCACAGGCATGCCGCGCAGCGCCAGTTCCTTTTTACATATGCTCATGTCGCTCGATCCGGCCAATGCCGTGCCCCGCAGCTGGCAGCTGCTGTATCCCTATCCCAGTCGACCTAATATCCCCTCCTTGGACTTGCGCAGAACTCGGACGTGGCTGGGACTCCAGTTATTTCAATGGATGGCGCCGGGATTGGAAGGACTTCATCACCTAAGCGCTGATGCGCCGCAAGAGTGTACAGACATCACTGCCCAGGTGTTCCAGAGTATCCGCTTCGAGAACACCCATCGCATCCCATCCTACCAGGCTTGGATCGATCGGCACGGCGCTGAGACCCTGAAAACGCTTCTACCTAAAGCGTAGGACGCTGCCGTCGAAATCGGTTTTTGTGAGCGCTTATTTCTGGAAAACAGCCCGTCAGCTGAAGTCGAGCGATTCAGATTTTTTAGAATTCCGCGATCAAACAGACGACCGACCGCTATATTGGAGCTACCGATGTGAAGCCGGAGCTCAAGAGGGCCTGGGCCGGCATCATAGCCCGCGGCCGCGACAGCGAAGGAGAGCGCCGGTGGCTTTACCAGGAAAATAAATAGATCGGCGGGGGATAAGGTGGATGGGCGATGGGGAGGGCAAAGAGGCGAAGGGCAGAGGGAGGGGAAGCCTGCCCTCTAAATTGATATAGCGGCAGTCACCGGAATGGCGATCAAAGCGGTAATCAATATTGCGCAATGGGTGGAGCAAATCCCATCGACTTCGGGACACAGGACTGGTACACACCGCGTCCTCGGGCTTGCAAGAAATGCCTGATTTTATTGGGTTTCTGTGACCGGCGTGGCAATCCCTCCCTCTCCGCCAAATCGGCCGCCTAAGTAATTGCAGAACCGGCTGCCCCACTACAAGAGCGATTTTGGCAGAAGCATATGGATCCCCTTGTTGCCGTCGACGAGCTGCGTCACACGCAAGTTGCCGGCGAGAGAGCACAGCATGTAAGCCTCGTTGCGAGTGAGATTGGTGCGCGCGCAGACGTGTTTGACCATTTCTCTGACGGCCTGCTTGGCCGCGTCATCGAGATCCTCGTCAAGGCCAATTGACATCAGGTGTGTCGCGCTTTCAGCGAAGGGTCATCGTAACTCCATGTCCTTGCGCACGGTGAGACGGAACGTTCCTGTCACGCCACGTCTCAAGCGCTGTGATGCACACTTCACCGTCGCCCTGTACGCCGTGACCGTCACCGGCAAAAAACAGCGCTCCCTCATTGAAGACGGGCAGGTACAGGGTCGTCCCTGCGCGGAGTTCCTTGTTATCCATGTTTCCGCCGAACGCACGCGCGACGGGCGAGCCGCACCGGCCCCAGTCCGGCGGCGGCGCGGTGGCGATGATCCCGAAGAACGGTTCGAGCGGAATCTCGCTCCCCCAGGGCATAATGCAGACGTTGCGTTGCCGGTCGATTCTCGGATGGATGGTTTCATAGTCAGTGAATTCGTCCGGCAACGTGCCCAACAGCGGCAGTATCGATACAAACCCCCAGTCCTGTCGCACCTTCACGTCGAGAGTGAAGCTCGGTACATCGTAAGCCCTTCTCCACCGTGGTGGCTTGCCAACGACGATCCAACTGAGCCATCGTTCCGAATTGGGTTCGGGGAAGAGAGCTGTCCGCAAATGGTGCTCTCGGCGACGGAACAGATGATGCGACGATCCGCATGAAACCGCAGCTGGAACCATCAAGCCGGGAAGTTCTCGCGGGCCTTGTTGAGCGCGTCACATACCACAACGACGGGAATGGCTACTGCGTTTTGCGGATCAAGGCGCGCGGCCACCGCGAACTGGTCACCGTAGTCGGGCACGCTGCGGTGATCTCCGCTGGCGAGTGGATTACCGCATCGGGCGAATGGGTCAATGACCGCACCCATGGCCAACAGTACAGGGCGAGGTTCTTAAAAACCTCGGAACCGACATCACTCGACGGCATCGAGAAATACCTCGGCTCCGGGATGATCCGCGGCATCGGGCCAGTCTATGCCAAGAAGCTGGTGCGCGCCTTCGGTGAGAAGGTGTTCGATACCATCGAGGCGGAGCCCGAACGCCTGCGCGAGGTAACGGGCATCGGCCCGGTACGGGCCAACCGGATCACAGCCGCCTGGGCCGAACAGAAGATCGTCCGCGAAATCATGGTCTTCCTGCACAGCAATGGCGTCGGCACAGCGCGGGCGGTGCGCATCTATAAGACCTATGGCGCGGACGCCGTACAGGTCATGACCGAGAACCCCTACCGCCTCGCGCGTGACATTCGCGGCATCGGCTTCAAGACTGCCGACGCGATCGCGATGAAACTCGGCATCGAGAAGACCGCAATGATCCGGGTTCGGGCCGGAATCTCCTATGCGCTAACCGAGGCGATGGACGAAGGGCACTGCGGTTTGCCGACGGATGAACTGGTGCCGCTTGCCGAGAAGCTGCTTGAGGTCCCGGTGGAACTAGTGCGCATCGCGCTTGATCTCGAACGGACAGAAGGTACGGTCATCGCGGACAGTGTCGGCGAAACGTCCTGCGTATTTCTGGCGGGCCTGCATCGGGCGGAGCGCTCGATTGCCGAGCGGCTGATCCGGCTTGCGAATGGCACACTGCCCTGGCCCTGGATCAATCCAGACAAGGCACTGCCTTGGGTCCAGGAACGGATCGGGCTTACCCTTGCTGAAAGCCAGGCGGCTGCGATCCGGCTCGCATTGATGTCCAAAGCGTTGGTCATGACCGGCGGTCCTGGTGTCGGCAAGACCACCATCGTCAAAGGTATTCTCCGCATTCTCGCAGCAAAGGGGGTAAGGCTCCTGCTATGCGCGCCGACCGGCCGCGCCGCCAAGCGCATGACCGAGGCGACCGGTTTTGAGGCCAGGACGATCCACCGGCTGCTGGAGGTTGACCCCAAGGGGGGCGGCTTCAAGCGCGGCGAAGACAATCCGCTCGACTGCGACCTGCTTGTTGTCGACGAAGCCTAAATGGTAGACGTCATGCTGATGCAGTCACTCATCAAGGCAGTGCCAGACAAGTCTGCCCTTTTGATCGTCGGCGACATCGACCAGCTTCCTTCGGTTGGGCCAGGTCAAGTGCTGGCCGACGTCATCTCATCCGGTGCTGTGCCGGTGGTGCGTCTCACCGAGGTGTTCCGGCAGGCCGCGCAAAGCCGCATCATCATCAGCGCACATCGCATCAATCACGGGGTCGTCCCCGATCTCAGCCTGCCCGGCACGGATAGCGATTTCTACTTCGTGCAAGCGGACGATCCAGAGACCGCCGTACAGCGCATCATCGAGTTGGTGAAGACACGGATCCCCAATCGCTTCGGCCTCGACCCAATTCGGGACATTCAGGTTCTGTGTCCAATGAACCGGGGCGGCGTCGGTGCGCGCTCGCTAAACATCGAACTGCAGACGGCTCTGAACCCTGCCGGCGAGCGCAAGGTCGAGCGCTTCGGTTGGACGTTCGCGCCCGGCGACAAAGTGATGCAGATCGAAAACGATTACGACAAGGAGGTCTATAACGGCGACATCGGCTATATCGACGATGTTAGTTCCGAAGACAGCGAACTCACCGCAAGCTTCGACGGCCGCACGGTCATTTATGGGTTTGGTGAGCTCGACACACTGGTGCCGGCCTACGCCGCAACCATCCATAAGAGCCAGGGTTCGGAATACCCCGCCGTTGTGATCCCGGTGATGACGCAGCATTATACCATGCTGCAGCGAAACCTGCTCTATACCGGCGTCACCCGGGGCAAGAAGCTGGTCGTGCTGGTCGGTCAGAAGAAGGCCGTCGCCATCGCGGTTCGCAACGTTTCGGGGCGAAGGCGGTGGTCGAAATTGAACGAGTGGCTGGCATCAAGAACACTGTCGACGCCGATAAGATGAGGGCCGACTATGAATGTACGCAAAGCGCATAATATTTGGATCGAACAGTGCGAAGCGGCTCAAACGATCAAGGCTCGATTCGGGCTCACGGCGGCCTTCGACTACCTTGTCGGTGAGAAGTTGATGAGCTTTGCCAGTGCTGCCTCCAGACATCCCGACTTCGCTCGGGAACTGCCGCGGTTTGTTTCCGAGGTGAGACGCATGTTCACGCCGGATGAGATTGGCGCACAGTTGGCGCAAATCGAGCGTTCGCAAAACGAAAGGAACGTTGATGTTTTGGAGGAGGATGATCTTCTCCGTGAGGGGCCGGACGCAGTCGCGGAGTGCGTTCAGCAGTTCATGCTGGTCAAGGAATTGCTGACCGCGCCCATGCTCGGTACTTCGTGACAGAATGGCGAATTAGTTCTCGATGTGGCGCGCGGCTCGCCCCCAAAATCGCGGACATTTCCGGTGGAATCGTAAGGTCTCACCGTCATGATGACGCTGGATCCCGTTCTTACCCCGCATGGTTTGCTGACGCTGCGACAAACGGCGCAAGCTCCTGCGTCGGAGCCCGATCAGGGCTCGCGGCTGGAGAAAGCATTTTTACGGGGCTCAGGGCACGGATTGTTGTGGCTCGGCGCCGACGAAGTCGCGACGGTTCTTCCACCGGTGTTGTCGTATTGGCGAGAGCTTGGAATGCGTTATATGACTGCACTGTGCGCTCTTCCTAGTGTTGGAGACGGCCGGACCAAGCCGCCTGTGCCGATCCCCGTCGATGGCGAGTTGGACACGATGGCAGCGGCCGTTCCGCCTATGACCGGCGCGGAATACCTGACGACGTCTGTCCTGGCCAATCTTTGGCGAGGTATGGATGCGGCCTTTGATGCCGAGTTGGTGCAAGCCAAGCTCTCCGTGCAGGAGTTCCTCAAGAGCCGTCATCCGGCATGGAATTTGGTTGGGCGGGTTCATTTCAACCTCGCGGAGAACCGGAAGGACGAAGAAGCCCCGTTCGCGTTTCTTGCGACCTACACGACCCGACTCTCGGCTGAGGCAAAGGCCCAGCATCTGCCGCTCGGCAAAGCCTTGCAGGAGTATTCCGGTGCGAGGAACCGCCAACGCCTGCTCTCGCTGCTGATGCCCGTCCAGCGCGCCGCCGAGAGTAGCCCTTGGTTGAAGACGATGGTCAATGCCGGCGATATCTTTCACCCGCTGCGCTGGAGCCCACAACAGGCTCTGCAATTCCTGAAGGATGTTCCCGCGCTCGAAAGCGCCGGGGTGGTCGTGCGAATGCCAGCGAGTTGGCGCATGAACCACCCCGCACGCCCGCAAGTGAAAGCAACGGTCGGGGGCAATGCGCCATCACAGCTGGGGATGGACGCGCTGCTCGACTTCCGAATGGAGGTGACGCTCGAGGGCGAAAGCCTCTCGAAGGCCGAGATCAAGCGACTCCTGGCGCATTCCGATGGATTGGCCTTAATCCGTGGCAAGTGGGTCGAGGTCGATCATGAACGACTGAATCGCACACTCGAGCAATTTGAGGCCATCGAGCGCCGCGCCGCCGCCGATGGTCTTTCGTTCGGTGAGGCGATGCGAATGCTGGCTGGGGCTGGCAATGCCGGAGATAAAACTGTCGCACCAGCCGACATCGATTGGAGCCAGACCGTTGCCGGCCCCTGGCTGGCGGAGACGCTGGCGACCTTGCGCCATCCCGATTGGCTCATGCGGGTCGACCCCGGTCAATATTTTCAGGGTACTCTGCGACCCTATCAGCAGTCGGGTGTGCAATGGCTCTATCTGCTAACGCAGCTCAAGCTTGGGGCTTGCCTTGCCGACGATATGGGGCTCGGAAAAACCATCCAGGTGTTGTCGCTGCTGCTGGTGATCAAGAATGAGGACAGGGGAAATCGGAAACCTTGCCTGCTCGTAGCCCCCGCCTCATTGTTAGCCAATTGGGCCGCGGAGATTGCCCGATTTGCGCCAAGCCTGAAAACAGTCGTGGTCCATCCATCGGCTGCGCCGTCCGAGAAATTGAACACATACAGTGCGGACAAATTCGCAGACGTCGATCTCGTAATCACGAGCTACGGCTTTCTAACGCGTACGCCTTGGCTAGAAACTACATCATGGCGGTTTGTGGTGCTCGATGAAGCACAGGCCATCAAGAACCCGGCTGCTAAGCAGACAAAATCGGTCAAGAGGCTCAAGGCAGAAATGCGCATTGCGCTGACCGGAACGCCCATCGAGAATCGGCTCGGTGACCTATGGTCGATCTTCGACTTCATCAATCCTGGCCTGTTGGGATCGTCGAAGGAATTTTCGGCATTCGTCAAGCGCCTCGCCGACCGGCCACATAACCCTTACGGTCCGCTCCGCGACCTGGTGCGCCCCTATATCCTGCGACGGCTGAAGACCGATAAGAGCATCATTGCCGACCTGCCCGACAAGACCGAGGTGAAAACCTTCTGCCCCTTGAGTCGCAAGCAGGCGGCGCTTTATCAGCAAGCAGTGGCAGAACTGGCCGGCCATCTCGCCGAGGTCGATGGGATAAAACGGAGAGGCATCGTTCTAGCTTTTCTCATGCGTTTGAAGCAAATCTGTAACCATCCATCGCAGTGGCTCGGCGACGGCGCGTGGAATGAGGAGGATAGCGGTAAGCTTGGGCGTCTGCGCGACATCGCGGAAGTGGTTGCCGCCCGGCAGGAGAAGGCACTTGTCTTCACCCAATTCAAGGAGACAACGGCGCCACTAGTGGCGTTCCTGGGCTCTGTGTTCGGAAAGCCTGGCCTCGTCCTGCATGGCGAGACAGAGGTTAAGAAGCGCAAGGACCTGGTGCGCCAATTTCAGGAAGACGAAGACGTTCCGTTCTTCGTGCTCTCGGTCAAAGCAGGCGGCACCGGGCTCAATCTCACAGCGGCCTCGCATGTCATTCATTTCGACAGGTGGTGGAATCCGGCTGTCGAAAACCAAGCCACCGACCGTGCCTTCCGGATCGGACAGACCAAGAATGTGCTTGTGCACAAGTTCGTTTGTCGCGGCACCGTGGAGGAAAAGATCGACCATATGATCGAGTCGAAGAAACAATTGGCTGGGGATTTTCTCAGCGGCGGAGCTGATATCCTGTTGACTGAGATGAAGGATGAGGAGTTGCTTAAACTCGTGAGTCTCGATTTGGGTGCGGCGATGAAGGAAGGGGATGAATGAGCTACTACGAGTGGCACGCTTACGTGCCGGTAGCTGAGAAGCGGCGGCAGGCAGAACGCAAGTTGGCCAAGCTCAAGAAGCAGGGACGATCCGTTGCGCCCGTGAGGATCGAGGGCCGCATAATTACCAAGAGCTTCTGGGGCAAATCTTGGTGCGTCAACCTTGAACGATACAGCGACTATGAGAACCGCTTGCCGCGCGGCCGGACCTATGTCCGAAACGGCTCCGTTATCGACCTGCAAATTGCCAAGGGCGAGATCTCGGCAATGGTCGCCGGGTCTGAGCTCTACCAAATCAAGATTGCCATTGCACCGGTGACGCGGGCACGCTGGAAATCCATCTGTCGGGACTGCGCCGGGACCGTCGATTCGCTAGTTGAGCTCCTGCAGGGCCGCTTGGCGAAAGGCGTGATGGACCGGGTCTGTCGAGAGGGTGACGGCCTGTTTCCGTCGCCGACGGAAATCAAGCTGTCCTGCAGCTGTCCAGATTGGGCAGACATGTGCAAGCACGTTGCGGCAGCACTGTATGGTGTCGGCGCCAGGCTAGATGAAAAGCCTCAGCTTCTTTTTGTGCTGCGTGATGTGGATGAAACTGAAATGCTCGCCAGCGCTGGACAGGATTCTCCGCTAACAACGGCGCCAGGCGCGGCGAAGGTGCTTGATGAAAGCGAGGTCGCCGCTCTATTCGGGCTGGAGATGGCTGAAACTCCCCATACCCCAAATCCTGCCTTCACAGTCCCAAAGCGACCCCAACAGTCCAAGGCGCAAAAAGGCAAGATATCTGCCAGAAAGACCAAGCCGGCAGCGAAGACCGATGTCGCCTTACATCGTGCGACTCGGGCCAGGTCGGGAACGAAAAAGGCAACCCGAGCAAGGGCCAGGAAACGGCGCAGTCGGCGGCGACCATAGTATTCCAATGACGCTATCGGGATCCCATGGCACGGGACGGACGTACCGACCCCGTTGACGAATCTCGGCTATCGGGGTTTGAGCGGAAATGACTTCCTTGAGATCCTCGACATCCATCATTCGGGATCGACAAAGGTACATTTCCTTGGTACAAACGGCACTCTTGCGGCGGCGTTAAGTTATTGATTTTGCTTATCTCTCAGGCGTTGCGCGACAACCCGCCCCTGGGCACCAACGCTCTCACCGACACCTTGCCCGGGTCGGGCTGCATCAGGGCGGCTAGGCGCCCGCGAACCTCGAAATGGATCGGATCACCAGGCCCGACCCGCGGCGCGACGACGATGCAATCGATGAGTTCGCGCAGCTTGAGGCACGCAGCCTTGGCATCGCTGGCCGAAAGCGCTTTCGCGAGCTGCTCCACCGCATTGAGATAGACGGCGATAGTAGCCGGATGCAGCGCGACGACGTTCTCCTCGGTTGCCCGCACGAGACGCGCTTCCTGGCGATCAATCTCGGCCTCGAGCTCCGCGAGCTTGGCGCCGACCATGCGTCCCGTCATCTCCCCCTTGGCAACTGCATCGACCAGACGGGCAGCCTCGCGGCGCGCATCCTGCAGCTTGCGCTCGGCCGCGGCGCTTTCGCGCGATCGCTCCTTCGAGAGCCGCGCCCACTCTTCGGCAAAGCCCCTGCGGGCGGCCTCAATTACGGCGGGGTTCTTGAGTTCCTCACGCAGGCCCCCCAGCACTGCCTCCTCGATCCGGTCAAGCCGGCATTGGCGGCTATTCGTGCAATCTCCCGACTCGATCGAGCGAGAGCACCGCGCCATCGGCCGGCCGCGCTGTGAGCCAGCCGAGACGAGGCTTGAGCCGCACGCCCCACACCGCAGGAGGCCCGACAGGATGCGACGAGGTGGGACGCCCTTCCAGCCGCAATGCGCGTTTCTCGCTTTCGCAAGGCGTGCGGCCGTTTCTTGCCAAAGCTCTTCCGGAACGATGCGCAGATGCGGCGCCTCGGTCCGATGCCACTCACTGCGCGGGTTGACACGCGGGACCTTCCGGCCCGTCTGCGGATTGCGTATTTTGCCGACGCGGTTCCAAATGATGACGCCGCGATAAATCTCGTTGCAGATCATTCCGGAGGCTCGCTTCGCAGATCCGTGAATGGTCGAGGCGTTCCAGGCGCGGCCGCGGAACGGCTTAACTCCCTCATGGTTGAGGGCGGCCGCGATCTCGCGACAGGTGCTGCCCTCGGCATAATCACGGAAGATGCGCAACACTACAGCCGCCTGGTCACGGTCAATCTCGTGCTCGCCGGGCCGGCCAACGATCGGCCGGTAGCCGTAAGGCAACCCGCCAGCGCGTTGGCCCTGCGCGAGCTTGCCAGCGAGTCCGCGGCGCGTCTTCGATGCAAGGTCCGTGAGGTACAGTGCGCCAACCAGGCCCCGGACACCGATCGAAATCTCGCTCGCGCGACCGTCGTCGACGGCGATAAGTTCACAGCCACAGAAACGCAACATTTCCCAGACCTGGGGTAGCTCCGATTGCGAGCGAGCAACACGATCGAAGCTTTCGACGACAACGACGTCGAATTGGCGTTCAACAGCGCCGGCTATCATAGACTTGAGACCGGAACGGCCATGGATTGATGCGCCAGAAAGCGCTGCATCAGAAAAGGTTGCGACGACACCATGACCTTCGCGCTCGCACCACCGGCGGCACAGCGCCTCTTGATCCTCAATCGAGCGAGGGTTCTGCAGGTCGGATGAGTATCTGGCGTAAATCGCAACTCTGGCCATGGTCGCCTTCTTCGTCCCTTTGAAGGCGCTCTGCCGTTTGCTCGAGCCTCGCGAACTCCCGTCGCGCGAGCATGCGGCCGAGCTCCTCGGCAAAAGCGATGATGGCTGGGTCCGGCGGGTCCTGCAAGAATTTTCGACGGCTGCTCATTTCGCGTGAGCCTAGACGCGCACTATGTAGTGGAGCATCGCTTGATCGCAGGCGAGCTGGGTCAGGAGTTCGAGCGCGCCAGACCGATTTGTACCGCAAGAGATCGCCGGTCCGGCAAGCTGGCGACTCGCTTGGTGGATATCGGAAGGCATAAAGCAGCTTTCGGCTTTGCGGCAATCGGAGGCCGAGCATGCCGAGCCGAATAATCAGCTGAAAGAAAATTCGAAGGTAGTAGTAGAAAAGGTAATGTTGGCGCACAATTGGGACGAATTGGGCCAAGTGTCGTCCGCTGACATCGTCTGCGTATCGGTCATCACCATCTTCGAAACACTATGAACATCAGCAATGATCTGGCTTGAGACCGCCACTCGATAGATCAGTTGAACCCAACAAATTTTCTGAGATTGCGATCAGGCTCATAACCTGAAGGTCACAGGTTCAAATCCTGTCCCGCAACCAAAATAAGATGCTGATAAATCAGCATTAAATCGAAAAGCCGCCCTTTGGGGGCGGCTTTTTGCTTTTCAAGAATCGCCACCCAGTCGCCACGCGAGATGTCATTAGAGGCATTTTGGGTGGGGGCCGCGCAGACGTTGAATGAGAACCCGTACCGCGAGTTCGAATCTCTCTCGCTCCGCAAGTAAGTCTCTGATATTACAGTAGAAAATGTATCGGACTTAATTGCGCCGTCACTTCCGCCGGTTAGCGACCGTAGTTGCGGAGGTTGGCCACTGAAAGAGCGAATTACGCGCGGTTTCCACGTTCAGTGGAGGTCTTTTCTCAGAACGCGACTTTGCCAGTGGCTTTCTCTGA
>Ga0137418_10005720_pt1 | contig 11407 bp, 12 predicted proteins | sample CZODoug3_1_2_16f_FD_122242 | JGI IMG/M metagenome (GOLD analysis project Ga0137418, IMG submission 122242) | Vadose zone soil fungal communities from Angelo Coast Range Reserve, California, USA - CZODoug3_1_2_16fungal (Hybrid Assembly) | ecosystem: Environmental > Terrestrial > Soil > Vadose... | reverse complement strand
GCGCCCGACGGCGGCGCTCGACCGCAACCTCGCCTATCTGAGCCTGGTCGAGGTGCTCTACGGCTACCCGCTCGACGGCGTCGTGCTGCTCACCGGCTGCGACAAGACCACGCCCGCCTGCATCATGGCGGCCGCCACCGTGAACACCCCGGCGATCGTGCTGTCGGGCGGCCCGATGCTCAACGGCTGGTGGAAGGGCGAGCGCGCCGGCTCCGGCACCGCGATCTGGCAGGCGCGCCAGGAAATGGCGGCCGGGCGCATCACCGCCGAGGAGTTCATCGAGATCGCGGCCGCGACCGCGCCCTCGATCGGCCATTGCAACACCATGGGGACGGCGTCGACCATGAACGCGCTCGCGGAAGCGCTCGGCATGTCGCTGCCGGGCTGCGCCGCAATCCCGGCGCCCTACCGCGAGCGCCGGCAGATCGCCTACGAGACCGGCGTGCGCGCGGTCGAGATCGTGAACGAGGATCTCAAGCCCTCGGACATCCTCACCCGCAAGGCCTTCGAGAATGCGATCGTGGCCTGCTCGGCGATCGGCGGCTCGACCAATGCGCCGATCCATATCAACGCGATCGCGCGCCATGTCGGCGTGCCGCTGACCATCCGGGACTGGGAAGAGATCGGCTTCGACGTGCCGCTGCTGGTCAACATGCAGCCGGCCGGAAAATATCTCGGCGAGGAATTTTTCCGCGCCGGCGGGCTTCCGGCCGTGATGCGCGAGCTGCAGAAGCAAAAACGCATCCACGACGACGCCATGACCATCAACGGCAAACCGATGGGCGAGAACATCAAGGGGGCGGCGATCGCCGATCCCGACGTGATCCACCCCTACGACCGCCCGATGGTCAAGGACGCCGGCTTCAAGGTGCTGAGCGGAAACCTGTTCGACAGCGCGATCATGAAGATGAGCGTGATCGGCGAGGAATTCCGCCAACGCTATCTGTCCGATCCGAAGGACCCGAATGCCTTCGAGGGCCGCGCCGTGGTGTTCGAGGGGCCGGAGGATTATCACGCGCGCATCGAGGATCCGGCGCTCGGCATCGACGAACGCACCATCCTGGTGATCCGCGGCGTCGGGCCGATCGGCTATCCGGGCTCAGCCGAGGTCGTGAACATGCAGCCGCCGGCCGCCCTGATCAAAATAGGCATCACGTCGCTGCCCTGCATCGGCGACGGACGCCAGTCGGGCACGTCGGCGTCGCCCTCGATCCTCAATGCCTCGCCCGAGGCGGCGGCCGGCGGCGGCCTCGCGCTGCTCAAGACCGGCGACCGCATCCGCGTCGACCTCAACAAGGGCACCGCCGATATCCTGATCCCGCCGGCGGAGCTCGCGGCGCGCCACGACGAGCTGCAGCAACAGGGCGGCTTTCATTTCCCGGCCAGCCAGACGCCGTGGCAGGAAATCCAGCGCCACATGGTCGAGCAGCTCGCCGACGGCATGGTGCTTACGCCCGCCGTCAAGTATCAGCGCGTCGCGCAGAAAAGCATACCGCGGGACAATCACTGAGAGGACGCGCCATGCCTCTCCGTTGCTGCCGCTGAACCACCCCCACCCCTAACTCTTCCCCACAGGCGGGAGGGGAACCCAGCATCAATTCTCGTCGCAATTCTTCGGAGGCCCATCCCATGACCGCACGATTGAAAGACAAGGTCGCCGTCGTCACCGCCGCCGGCCAGGGCATCGGCCGCGCCATCGCGGAGGCTTTCATTCGCGAGGGCGCGCTGGTGATCGCGAGCGATCTCGAAGCCGGCAAGCTCAAGGGCCTGGCAGCGAAGAAATGCGTCAAGCTGGACGCGCGCTCGACGCCCGAGGTCGAAGCGCTCGCGCAGGCGATCGTCAAGGAATTCGGCGCGCCCCATATCCTGGTGAACTGCGCCGGCTACGTCCATGACGGCACGGTGCTGCAATGCGAGGAAAAGGATTGGGACTTCTCGTTCGACCTCAACGTCAAGTCCATGCACCGCACCATACGGGCCTTCCTGCCCGCCATGGTGGCGGCGGGGCGCGGCTCGATCGTCAACATGTCGTCGGCGGTGTCGTCGATCCGCGGCGTGCCCAACCGCTATGTCTATGGGGCCACCAAGGCCGCCGTCATCGGGCTCACCAAGGCGGTGGCCGCCGATTTCATCCGCCAGGGCATCCGGGCGAATGCGATCTGCCCCGGCACCATCCATTCGCCCTCGCTCGACGGCCGCATCGAGGCGCAAGCCGAGAAGACGAAGAAATCGCAAACAGAGGTGCGCCAGGCCTTCGTCGACCGCCAGCCCATGGGCCGGCTCGGCACGCCCGAGGAGGTGGCCGCGCTCGCGCTGTTCCTCGTCTCGGACGAGTCGAGCTACATCACCGGTCAGGCGCATCTGGTCGACGGCGGCATGGCGCTGTAGCGATGCTGCGCGCGCATCTTCACGTTTTTGCGCATGATCTTGTCTGAAACGTCTATCAACCCCGGATCATCGGCGAGCGAAGCGACGCCGTTCTTCGAACGGCCATGCCCGGCCATGACGGATCTCCGATTCAATCTGAAGCGATAACGCTCTCGGCTCCTTGCGCAGCGGGATGAGAACGACCGCGCCAATCGCGCATGTCGATCTTTATAACTCGCGTCCGGATTTATATGAAATCCACATATTAACGTGCTTCCTTCCTTCTCGTTTTCTTACGTGGTTCGACCCCATCTTGGGAACGCGGCGCAGTCTGGCCGCGCATCGTGCGAGATGGCGTCATGTTTTACGATCCCAAACGTGAAGAGCGCCTGGAAGGGTTGCTCGAACAGCTGAGGCTGGCGCCGGCAGCTACATCCGACCTGTTTTCCAATATCGTCGCCGACGCCTGCCCGCGTCTGTCCCGGACCGAGCAATCCGCAAAGGCAGCTCATACCCGCTGGCTGAGCGAAGCCGGCGCATGGACCGACGCCGCGCTCCGCCTAGTGGAGTTGGAGCTCCCGGAATGGACGGTACGCCGGCTCATTCGCGACGACAGCGCCTGGATTTGCTCGTTGTCGCGCCATTGTGAAGTTCCGATCGAGTTCGACGACACGGCGGAAGCGGTCCACGAGAGCCTGCCTCTCGCCATCTTGACCGCATTCGTCGAAGCGCAGCGTCGCCAGCTCGCGACATCTGGTCCGCCGCGGCGAACCGTGCCGACGGTTGCGCAGGGCCCGCTCGTCCGCTGCGACGACTTCGCCTGACATGCGCGGCGGAGGGATGAACGATCATGGATGGACCGCAGCGCGCAATCCCGCAATTCACGTCGCGGCAGGTCCTGGGTCGCTTCGTATTGCGGCTTGCGCTCCTCGCCACTTTCGCAAACTTCGGCAACCAGGGCTTCGTCGTCACATTTTCCACGCTGCTGGCGCTGGCGGCCATCTTCTGCAGCATCGTCGGGACATTGCGGCGCGAAGCCTTGCTCGGTCCCGAGCTCACCCACTGGGATGAGGCGGCGGTGAACGCGGCCATCGGCTATGCGTTCGGAGCACTCGCGTGACCGGAGCGACGGCGAGCGGGCTGGGCAAGGAACAGCAATGACAATGCCGGCATTCGAGCGAGTCGTCTCAAGATTATTCAATCGATTCGACGCCCAGCACTGGCGGGACCGTGCCGGCGAGGCGCGTGCTGACGCGGCGAGGCTCGGCGATCCAGATGCCAGACGGCTGATGTTTGAAATTGCGATGACGTACGACCGGCTTGCGACCAAGGCCGAAGCAGGTCGGCTGACGTGACCGAGACGAAGTGGGCCGGGCGCCCCATCTATACGCTCCCTTTACAACGACCACGACTGTTCCACCTCGAATTCCAATCTCTTTGTCGATACGTGGTGAGCGGTGGAAGATTTCACATGTATCAACAGCTCTCGAATTTGGCGCGCATGATTGCCTTCGCGGTGGCGAAGGCGCGTAGGGCTGTGGTGAGTGCCTGGCGGAGCGAAATGGCCGACCAGGCGGGCAGGTATCATCCCGAGGCTCATTATATGCGGGGCCCCGGTCCGAAGTGGCGCGCCAAACACGCTCAGTCTTCACCAGACGGTGGGAAAACCGCGGACTTCAGCTCAAACCCTGAGTTTGACCTCGAGTATGGCCGCAATCGCTGACGCGTTGGGAAACCGGCATGCGCGAATGCCGACCTTGCGCCGAGGAGACGCGCATCGAGATCATCGAGGTCGGGGCATCGAGATGTCCGACTTGGACCAGCGTTTTGGACCAGCGTTGCGGAGGCTAATCCATGCGTGACTTTTGGATCGGTATGGCTGTGGCGCACAAGGCCGCCGCCGGGTCCAAGGCGGGGGCCAAGCCCGCTGACCGCCGGTATCGCGTTCTCTCGATCGTCGGCGGGATCGCGCTCAGCCTGCTGATCGGCGGCGCGCTGTTGATCATGCTGGCGCTCAATGTCCGATGATGCATGGCGACACGCAGCGCCCACCGAGTCGCTATGCCGATGACATAGCTTCCTCTGCCAACCGCCGTCCAGCTCTGCTGCCGGCCTCGCTGCACCCATCGCCAATACAGCGTGCGAGGATTTGCGCGCCACGACGGCGCAGCCCCCTCGGGCTGGTGGGCGTTCATTAACCTTGTTGGCGCCCTTTTTGGGCGCCCAGCCAAGCGCCCGCCTCATTAATCGCATCCCCCGATCTGCGTCGAAAATTTACGGTAGCCGTGCTAAACGGCGGGCCGCCAAGACCCCGAACCCGGCTGCCACGAGGACCACCATGAACCAGGCGACGAAGGACCTGCGCGCGGACGCGCTCGTCGCCTCCTATGAGCGCGCCGGCTATGCGCCGGCCGCGCCCGCGATCCTGCAGCCGGCGGAGCCCTTCCTCGATCTGTCGGGCGAGGACATCCGCCGCCGCATGTATCTGGTGAATGATCCCGCGGGCGGCGAGCTCTGCCTGCGCCCCGATCTCACCATTCCGGCCGCGCGCGACTACCTCGCGTCGCCGCAGGCCGGCCGGCCGGCGAGCTTCTGCTATCTCGGTCCGGTCTTCCGCCAGCGCGAGGACGGCCCGGCCGAGTTTCTCCAGGCCGGCATCGAATCCTTCGGGCGCGCCGACACCGCGGCGGCCGACGCCGAGACGCTCGCGCTCGCCCTCGAGGCGACCGCGCTTTACGGGCTCGCCCGGCCCGACATCCGCATGGGCGACGTCGCGCTGTTCTCGGGTTTCATCGGGGCGCTCGACCTGGCGCCCGCCTGGAAGCGCCGGCTGGCGAAGGATTTCAACCACAAGAGCCATCTCGCCCACGACCTCGACCGGCTGGTGCTCGACAAGCAGAACGGCAAGCCCGAATACCAGGGCGTGCTCGCCGCGCTCGCCAACTCCGACCCCAAGGCGGCGCATGCGCTGGTCACCGACCTGTTGTCGATCGCCGGCATCACGGCGGTCGGCGGCCGCTCGGTCGGCGAGATCGCGGACCGTTTCCTGGAGCAGGCCGAGCTCGGCGCCGGCAGCATGCTGCCGCGCGCGACGCGCGTGCTGATCGAGCGGTTCCTGGCGATCGCGGGCGATCCCGACGAGGCGGCGGCCGAGCTGCGCGCGCTCGCCGCCGACGCCAACCTGGCGCTCGGGCCGGCGCTCGACCTGTTCGAGAGCCGAACCGGCTTCCTGGCGGCGCGCGACGTCGACCCGCGCGCCATCCGCTTCTCGACCGCCTTCGGGCGCGGCCTCGACTATTACACCGGCATGGTGTTCGAGCTGCACGACCCGAGCGGCGCGGTCAAAGGCGAGCTCGTGGCCGGCGGCCGCTATGACGGCTTGTTCGCCCGGCTCGGCGCCGCCCAGTCCGTCCCGGCGGTCGGCTTCGCGGCATGGATCGACGGGCTCGTTGCCCTTGGAGGCGCCACCGGAGCCGCCACGCCCGCAGGCGCCGCGCCGGGAGGCGCCCCATGAGCGGCCCCCTCGTCATCGCGGTGCCGGCCAAGGGCCGCCTGCAGGAGAATGCGCACGAGTTCTTCGCCCGCGCCGGCCTCGCACTGGTCAAGCCGCGCGGCGCGCGCGACTATCGCGGCGCGATCAGCGGGCTCGACGATGTCGAGGTCGCCTATCTGTCGGCATCGGAAATCACCGGCCAGCTCGCGCAAGGCGCGGTCCATCTCGGCATCACCGGCGAGGACCTGGTGCGCGAGATGATCCCGCAGGCCGACCGCAAGGTGGTGCTGCTCGACGGCCTCGGCTTCGGCTTCGCCAATGTGGTGGTCGCCGTGCCGCAGGCCTGGATCGACGTGCGCAACATGGCGGATCTCGACGACGTCGCCACCGCGTTCCGCCTCAAGCACGACCGCCGCATGCGGGTCGCCACCAAATACATCAATCTCACGCGCGGCTTCTTCGCCGACCAGGGCGTGATCGACTACCGCATCGTCGAGAGCGCGGGGGCGACCGAGGGCGCGCCCGCGGCCGGCACCGCCGAGCTCATCGTCGACATCACCACCACCGGCGCGACGCTCGCCGCCAACGGCCTCAAGGTGATCGACGACGGCACCATCCTGCGCTCGCAGGCCAATCTGGTGGCGGCGCGCACCGCCGACTGGAACGACGGCGCGCGCGAGACCGCCCGCCTGATGCTCGACCGCATCGTGGCGCACAGCCGCGCGCGCGCCTTCCGCGAGGTGCGCACGCGCCACAAGGGGCTCGACGAGGCCTTGCTGGCGACCGCCAAGGAGCGCTTCGGCGTCATGGCGCCCTATGGCGGGCCGACCTCGTCCGGCATGATGACGCTGCACTGCCCGCCCGACACGGTCCATGGGCTCGCCAATTTCCTGCGCCAGCACGGCGCCGAGACGGTCGTGGTGGCCGAGCTCGACTATGTGTTCGCGCGCGACAATCCGCTCTACGAGAAGCTGGCGGCGGGCCTGTAGGGCGGGTTTACGCGTAGCCCGGATGGAGACCTCGGGTCTTGCCTTCGGCAAGCCCAAGGACTGGCTCCGCGAAATCCGGGGCGGCGCATCCAGCGTCGATTGCGCCGAACCCAATCATGAGTCTTGACAGCTGTTTTTTTGACTGCACCGGCAAGTTGGTGTAGGAGAAAATCCACAGTCGGAATTGCGCCCGGCGCCCAGGCGCCGGGCGTTTGCATGAGAGGATATCTATTGCGGCCGATCGTCACCGACGAAAGCCACATCGGCCCGATGCGATCGTGGCCCGCTCACTGGTTCGATCCGGGCGTCCGGCTTGTAGATTCGTTGTTGTTTACAAGCAATCCGCCCTGACGGCGGCTGGACCGCCCCCCTGAAACGAGACGGAACGCCCCTCACCGCCCCTCGCCGGCCGGGCCGGCGCGGCGGCGAAACACCACGAAATGCGACAGCGAGAAATTGACCACGAAGCTCGCCAGGATCGCGCAGGCCTTCGCCGCCGCCAGCTGCGCGGACTCGCCGGCCAAAAGCATAGGCATCAGCTGGGCGGCGACCACCAGGGTGGTGGTGTTGGCGATCAGCCCGACGACGCCCGATGCGACAAATGTTCCATAGGCGCGCCAGCGCAGTTTTCCGCCCGATTCCGCCGCGAAGGTGAAGAGCGAATTCATCACGAAGGAACCCGAGATCGCCACCACCCAGGACAGCACGTTGGCCGGGATCAGCGGCAGCCCGAATTTCTGCACCGCGATCCAGAAAAGCGCGAAATCGACGCCGGTATTGACGAGGCCGACCAGCCCGAAGCTCGCGGCCTTCCTGAGGAACACGATGCGCGCCTCCAAGGCGCCGACGGCGCGCGGGAAGCGGAACTTGAGCTGCTCGAATACGATCATGCGCCACCGCTTAGCATGCCGGCCTGGCCGTGCCGAGCCCGAATGCCGGGCTGTCGCGGCGCGACAAGGCGGCTGCGATTGCGCTATAAAAGGGCCAATCAAAGGCACGCGGCATTGAGATGATCACCAAGGCAACCATGACGGCGGCCACGACACCACCAGGAAACAGCCGGGAGGACGCGGCGAAAGCCGGCCTGTCCATCATCGTGCCGGTCTACAACGAGGCGTCCGGCCTCGCGGCGCTGCATGAGCGGATCGCCGGCGCGGCGCGCGACCTGCGCCAGGCCCATGGGCTCGGCTGCGAGGTCGTCTATGTGGACGACGGCAGCAGCGACGACTCGCTTGCGGTCGCACGCCGCCTGCCGGCGGACGGCATCGACGTGCAGGTGGTCTCGCTGTCGCGCAATTTCGGCAAGGAAGCCGCGCTGATGGCCGGTCTCGACCATGCGCGCCGCGGCGCGGTGCTGTTCATGGACGCCGACGGCCAGCATCCGCCCGCGCTGATCGGCCGGCTGATCGGCCATTGGCTCAACGAGGGCTACGACGTCGTCTACACCGCCAAGGCCAGCCGTACCAACGAGTCGGCGCTGCGGCGCCTGGGCGGAAAAAGCTTCTACACCCTGATCAACTGGGGCGCGCGGCAGAAGATCCCGCAGGACGCCGGCGATTTCCGCCTGCTCTCGCCGCGCGCGACCGCGGCGCTCCGCCAGCTGCCCGAGCGCAACCGCTTCTTCAAGGGTCTCGCGACCTGGATCGGCTTCCGCCAGCTGCGGGTCGATTACGAGCCGGCCGAGCGCCAGCATGGCAGGACGAGCTGGAGCTATGCCGGCCTGCTCGGCCTGTCGGTGGAGGGACTGACATCCTTCTCGGTCGCGCCGCTGCGGGTCGCCAGCCTGCTCGGCATGCTGCTCGCGGCGAGCGCGCTGCTGTTCGGCCTGTGGATGGTGATCGAGGCCATCGTCTATGAGCGCACGGTCCCGGGCTATCCTTCGCTGATCGTCAGCGTCATGGTGATCGGCGGCGTGCAGCTTCTCATGATCGGCATCATGGGCGAGTATATCGGCAAGATCCTGTCGGAGATCAAAGCGCGGCCGGTCTATTTCGTCGCCGAGCACAGCGTGAAGACCGCGACCGAGGACACGGCGCGCGCGGCCGCCGAGTAGAGGTCGCGGCGTGACGGTCGACAAGCGGGAGGCGGAAATGACCCAGTCGCGCGCCGCGCATCGGCGCGTCTGGCTGGTCGCCGACGATTACGGCATCTCGCCCGCCGTCAATGCCGCCATCCGCGATCTGGCGGCGCGCCGCCGCCTCAGCGCGACGTCCGTCATGGTGGCGGCGCCGAGCTTCGAGCGCACCGAGGCGGCGCGGCTCGCCGCGCTCGGCGCGACCACCACATTCGCGATCGGATTGCACCTCACGCTCACCGCGCCGTTCCGGCCGCTCTCCGCGGCCTTCCAGCCGACGCGGGCCGGCGCTTTCCTGCCGCTTGCCGCCCTGATGGGTCGCGCGGCCCTCGGCCGCCTCGACCGGCCGGCGCTCGCGGCCGAGATCGCGGCCCAGCTCGCGGCGTTCGAGACCGCCTTCGGCCGGCCGCCCGATTTCGTCGACGGCCATCAGCACGTGCAGCTTCTGCCGGCGGTCGGCGAGACCCTACTCGCCGCCATCAAGGAGGCGGCGCCGCGCGCCTGGGTGCGCCAGTGCGGGCGTGCCGACGCGCTGGTGCGGCGCCTGTCCGATCCCAAGGGTCTTCTGCTCGATTTTCTCAGCCGCCGCTTCCGCGCCCGGGCGGCCGCGCTCGGCATCCGCACCAACCCGGGTTTTGCGGGCACCTATGACTACGGCGCCAGGATGCCGATCGCCGAGCTCTTCCCGCAATTCCTCGACGGGATGCCGGACGGCGGCGTCGTCATGTGTCATCCGGGCCGGATCGACGACGAGCTCGAACGGCTCGATCCCCTCACCGACCTGCGCGAACAGGAATATGCCTATCTGGCGGGCGACGAGTTCGCCGCCTTGCTGCGCCAGCAAGGCGTGACGCTGGCCTGAAGCCTGCGGCGGAGCGCCGCATCCCGCCGGCGCGGTTTCATCCTTCCGCCTTCCGGGCGCGCTATCCACCTCTCTTGAGCCCGGCCCGATTCCCGCTTTGGCCGGAGCCGACACCGGAGGATCCGTCCGATGAACCCGCAGGAACGCCAGCTCGTCGCCGAGCTCTTCGACCGCCTCGCCTCCCTCGAGCCGGAACCGCGCGATCCGGATGCCGAGCGCGTCATCGCCGAGGGATTCCGGCGCGCCCCGCATGGGGGCTACGCGCTGGTGCAGACCGTCCTGGTGCAGGACGAAGCGCTGAAGCGCGCCAACGCCCGCATCGAGGAACTGCAGGCCATGGGCGCCGACGAGGCGCCGCGCCAGGGCGGCGGCTTCCTCGACAATATGCGCGACGCGCTGCTCGGACGGGACGACCGGCGCGGCTCGGTGCCCTCGGTCCGCCCCGGCGGGCTGGGCAGCAGCGGGGTATGGGGACCCGGCCCGGCGGCCGGCGCCGGCGGTCCGCCCATGGGCGGCCAGCCGATGGGCCAACCGATGGGTGGCCCGCCGATGGGTGGCTCGCCGATGAGTCCCTCGCCGATGGGAGCGCCGGGCGTCGGCGGCGGTGGCTCGTTCCTCGGCACCGCGGCGGCATCCGCCGCGGGCGCGATCGGCGGCGCGATGATGCTCAACGGCATCCGCTCGATGTTCGGCCATTCGGGCGGCGGCATGGGCGGCGCGAGCGCCTTCGGGTCGGGCGGGAATTCGCCCTTGGGCGGCAGCGCGGCGAACAGCGATCTCGCGCGCGACGCCGGCCTCGACCATATCGGCGGCAGCGGGTCCGGCGCGTCGGACTCCGGCGGCCGCCACGCCGGCCTGCTCGGCGGCGACGATCACAACGATCACGACAATCACGACGACCCGGACAACGACGGCAGCTTCGACGATGACACCGACGTGGCCGGCGATGTCGACGGCGGCGATACGGAGGAAGTCTGACGCGGTGCCGCGCAGACGATCAGATCACGACCACGCGGGTGCCGACCTTGACCCGTTCGTAGAGATCGATCACGTCCTCGTTGCGCATGCGGATGCAGCCCGACGACACCGCCGTGCCGATCGTCCAGGGCTCGTTCGATCCGTGAATGCGGTAGAGCGTGGAGCCGAGATACATCGCGCGCGCGCCGAGCGGGTTTTCCGGGCCGCCCGCCATGAAGGTCGGCAGATCGGGGCGGCGCCGCAGCATTTCGACCGGCGGGCGCCAGTCCGGCCATTCGCGCTTCGCGCTGACTTCCTTCACGCCCGACCAGGTGAAACCCGGTCGCCCCACCCCGATGCCGTAGCGACGCGCGGTCCCGTCGCTTTGCACCAGGAGTAAATAGTAATGCGGCGTGTCGATGATAATGGTGCCGGGTTTCTCGGGACCCTCATAGGCGACGGTCTGCGGCAGGAATCTCGGATCCATTGATTGCCGCGTCATCGGCTCGCGTGACGCATAGGGCTCGCCGCCCCGATAGGCCGGCGCGTAGCGCGAGCCCACATCGCCGCCGTTGAACAGGAATTCGAAGAAGCCGCCGCCCATGTTGCCGCGCGCGGCGGCGAGCCGGGTCGGAGCGGGCGTGCGGTCTGCGTAACTCTCGGCG
>Ga0137418_10005719_pt1 | contig 11409 bp, 9 predicted proteins | sample CZODoug3_1_2_16f_FD_122242 | JGI IMG/M metagenome (GOLD analysis project Ga0137418, IMG submission 122242) | Vadose zone soil fungal communities from Angelo Coast Range Reserve, California, USA - CZODoug3_1_2_16fungal (Hybrid Assembly) | ecosystem: Environmental > Terrestrial > Soil > Vadose... | reverse complement strand
TTCGAGTCAATCGTGTCGAGCAGTTCGTGCAGCAGGCGTTTTCGCGGGGTGGTCAAGCCAGCTTCGCCAATGTGACGACATTCCTGCAGGGATTGCCCAACTTCACGAGGGCACCGTCACCGGGCTCATCCAATTCCAAGACGTTGACGTACACGTCGGTCGGCGCTTACGCGCAAAACGACTTCAAGGCCTCTGACCGCCTGACGCTGAATCTGGGTGTGCGGTACGAACCGCAGACGCGATACAAGGAGAAGTTCGGACGCGAATCAGCGATCCGAAACATCCTGACCGACCCGCAGGCCACGCTTGGCCCCATGTTCAGGAACAACACGCTCGACAATGTCAGCCCGCGCTTCGGATTTGCGTGGGACGTACAAGGAAACGGCAAGACCGCCGTGAGAGGCGCGGCCGCGCGTCTCTACGACCTGGGCAACCTGGCGACGCCGCTTGTGCAGGCGGTCGCGGGGACCCCTCCGTTCTCGTCGCTCAGCCGCGTCAACAACGCGCCCTTCACCGTGCCGTTCGAGCTGCCAGCCGAAGGGACGCCGCAAGCGCTTCGCATCATCGATTACAACCTCGCCGCACCGAATATGTGGCACTACAACGTCGCGGTCGAGCGGGAATTGATCGCCAACATGGCGCTGACAGTGGCCTACGCGGGCTCACGCGGGATCAATCTGATCAGGACAGCGGAAGGCAATCCCAGACCGCCTTCGCAGAAATTGGCGGACGGTCGTCCGTTCTGGACTGGACTGGAGCCTCGCGAGAGTCCGTACTGGAACACCATCGAGCTCAAGTCCGCTGACTCGGGCTCGAAGTACAATTCGCTCCAACTGAGGCTGAATCAGAGGCTGAAGCAAGGCCTCCAGTTTCAAAACTCGTTGACGTGGGCCAGCGCGAGGGACAGTTATTCGGGCTTTTCCAACACAGACACCGGCGGCGCCGAGGGCCAGATGAGCGACAATCCCTACGACATCAAGCACGATTGGGCGCCCATGGCAACTGACGTCAGGCTCAACTACCGGTTCAATCTGGTGTATCGCCTGCCCGATGCATTCACGCCGGGATCGGTCGCCGGGGCCCTTCTCAACACATGGCAGGTCGCGACGATCGTGCAGGCCACCTCTGGACAACCCTTCACGCCTGGACTGATGACCAATCGCTCGCGGAGCGGGGTACTTGGGGGACAGGCCGGGATCGACCGGCCGGATCTCATACCCGGGGTCGAGCCGAAGGACGTGACGAAGGGTGTCTCACGAGGGTGCGGAGACATCAAGGCGGGAACGCCTGTGGGAACGGCGAACTTGTGGTACGACCCGTGCGCCTTCACGATTCCACAAATAGGCACGTTGGGGAACGCACCCAGAAATGCGTTTCGACTTCCCGGCTATTCACGGGTCGACTTGTCGTTCATGAAGATGATTCCCGTCGGCGGATCGGTGCGCACTGAACTCCGCATCGATGTGTTCAATGCCTTTAATCGGGTGAATCTCGGAATTCCTGACCGGATTGTGTATGGCGCCCTGGCCAACGTCGAAAATCCGCTGTCGACCGCAGGGAAAATCACAAGCGCCGACGCGGCACGGCAGGCACAACTATCTGTGAGGTTCAGCTTCTAAAGACGTCGCGCATGCGGGTGCGCCGAGAGCCATTCCCCAACTGAAACGCCTTTCGTGGCCGGACGTCAATCGATCGTCATCCTGTGATGCCCGATCGCTCGACCGCGGTACGTCAGGGAATGCTTCTGGTGTGCACGAACGTCGATCCGGCGCATGAAGACGACTTCAATCGCTGGTACGACCGGGAGCATGTGAACGAGCGCGTCGCCATTCCGGGGTTCGTGTCCGGCGCGCGCTATCAGACCACATGCGGATCGCGCCGGTATCTCGGTCTGTATCGCACCACGTCGCTTGCCGTCTTTGAGACAGCCACGTACCAACAGGCGCTTCAGCACCCCACGGCGTGGTCGGTGACCAACCTCGCGCGCATGCAGAACCCCATGCGTCGCGTGTGTTCGATCGAGATGGAGACCGGAGCAGGAACGGGAGCGTGGTTGGCGCTGCTCACGCTGGCGACGAGCGCGACGAGCACCGACGTGACCGCGATTGCCAGACTGGGCTCTGAGCTGCTGACTCTCGATGGCGTCGTCCTGGCGCGACTGCTTGTCCCCAATGCGGCGCTGTCCACGCCGCTGCGCGCCGAAGATCCCCGCGAGCGGCGCCTGGATCCTCTTCTCCTCATCGAGGCTTCAGCGGAAGCGGCGGTCGCGAATGCAGGTCGTCATGCTGCCGGCACGTCGGCGCCGGCTCAGATGACCTCTCTTTGTTCCAACTGATGTGGCAGCTGCGCCTGACAGATCGTTCGAGAGAAAGCACGGGTGGTCAATGAACACCCTTGCCACGGCGCAAACGTCACCCTCAATCGGACACACGAGCACGCGGAGACTTGCCACTGCCAGCTCCGTCGGAACGACACTCGAGTGGTATGACTTCACGGTCTACAACACGCTCGCAGCGCTGATCTTCAACCGGCTGTTCTTCCCGTCCTTTGATCCGTTGTCCGGAACGATTCTGGCGTTCTCAACCTATGCCGTGGGCTATGTCTCGAGGCCGATCGGCGGCGTGCTCTTCGGACACCTGGGTGACAAGCGCGGACGCCGCGTCGTGCTGGTCATCACGCTGGTGCTCATGGGCATCACGACGGGACTGATGGGCCTGCTCCCCACGTACGCGAGGGTCGGCATCGCGAGTCCAATCCTGCTCGTCATGTTGCGTTTCGTGCAGGGCGTTGCGCTGGGAGGCGAATGGGCCGGCGCCGTGCTCATATCGGTCGAACACGGCGCGCAGCATCAACGGGGGCGCAATGCGGCCCTGTCGGATCGTGTCGGACGTCGTCCGGTGTATGCGGCCGGCGCGCTGCTCGGAATGCTGTGGGCGTTCGTCTTTTTCGTCCTGCTGGAGAGCAGAAGGCCCGCGCTCATTGCCGGAGGTGGCTTCGCGCCATTGATCTTCGCGAGCCTGTTTGGCGTCTATCGCACGAGCAACGCGATATCGGTCTACGTGGTCGCCACGCTGTGCGTGACCGGCGTCGCGCTCCTGATGGCACGCGAAACAGCGAACTCCCCTCTGGAAGAATAGGTCACTCGGCGCACGACATCCGCGCCGCCGTTGTTCTTGTCGATGATCGGAATCACCGTTCGGCCGGCCATCCGGTACTCAACGGTTGTGCAGGGTCCGCGGTGATTTGCAGGTTCGCGCAGTGGTGGTACGAGTACCCGCCCGGATTGTTGAAGCCATGATCGGCCATGAACTGCACGACTTGCAGCGTGCACTTCCTGCAGTTGATGTTCGGCAGTTGCACGTCGGCTTCCCAGGGATCCATCGGGCCGGTCGGTCGAGTCGAATGCACGAAGAGACCATCGGCAAGCACAGGGATCTGCGTCGGGTTCTGGATGGCGGCGGACACCGACCATGGTCCTCTGTCGGACTCTCTGGTCGTCGTGTCCGGATCGAGCGGCAGCTCAGTCGGCGAGTTGACCGCCAATGCGACGCGGTAGTGACCGGGATGATAGACGGTCTCCTGAACCTTGAGATGCAGCTTCTGTCCGCCGACGGCCTTCCCGATGATGTAGCTCGGTTTGCCGTAGTCGCTGTTCGTCCCGCCGCAGGGCCCTGCCTTCTGTGGATCACCGCGATTGTCTTCGATCAGCCACGACGCGGGCTCCAGGAGCTTGAAGTGAGCGTGCATGACCGCCGGCACCGCGATCATCAGGCCAGCGGCAACAAGAGAGAAGCGGGTCAAACGCGTCATGTTGAACCTCGATCGGCTGTGGCCGGATTGTTGATGCGATCACCTGATGGCGGGCGGCAGACCATAACCGGCGACCGGCAGATTGGCTCGGAACCAGATCACGATGTCCGCCTCGAGGTCCGGCTGCTTCGCAAACATCGTCGCGGCGTGCCCGGCATCCGTGAATATTTCCACGCGGCTGTCCGGGTGCGCCGAGAGCCCGACGATCGTTCTGATCGCCGCCGCGGCATCGGTATCTTCCTCGCTGGCGGCGCCGAAAATCGGCAGGGTCGCCGAGCGCTTGATGTGAGCCTCGCCCTGCGCGTCAGTCCCTCCGGACAGCAACACGAGGGTCCGGATTTCCGGATGACGCCGGCTGGCCTGCACCGCCTGGTTCACGCCGCAGCTCCCGCCCACCACGCCGATCGCCCGGTCGATGACCGTTGGCTGCGCGCTGAGGAACGTCAACGCCGCGTCGGCGTCGCCCGGCATCATTTCCTGAATCTTCTGCCGCTGCGCGCGAAAGTCGGTGAACGCCCCGGCCCGGCTCCCGCCGAACCCGCGCCAGTCGATCGTGAGGACGTTGTAGCCGGCGACGTTCAGCATCGTGGCCAACTTCTCGTAGATCCGGCGATCGGCGTCGCACTGATGGAGGAGCAGGATGCCCGGCCCGCCCTTCTCGGCTGAATAGTAGTTCCCTTGAAGCGCGAACCCGTCGCCCGCAGTGACGCTGACCTGCCGGTGCTCCGCGTGCGCGGCGGCCGCGAAGAGCAGCATGACGATGGAGACGAGCGGGCAGCGTTTCATCGCTCGATCAGGAAGCTTTTCTCGTCGGCCTCCCGATCGACGAGGAACCCCATGTTTGGCGTGCCCATCTCCTCCCAGCTCTGACCGCCGTAGTAGACCCACTTGCCCGGGTCGGGGTTGTACTTGTTAGCCGTCGAATTGTCGTACGTGAACTGCACGCGCATCCTGGCGCCCTTCGGAATCTTCACGGACGTGCGGTACGTGAGCTGCCAGTTGAAGTTGTAGCGCGGCACGTAGAGGAGCGTCTCTTCTTTCCCGTCCGGGTACACGAGCGTGTAGCGGACCGTCTTTCCGCGCACATGGGCGTGCGGCCGGAACCAGACGAGCTCGACGTCCTTCAGAAAACGTATTTCCGCGAGCGGACCCGGATGGTTGTCCGCATAAGGAGGAATCGCCAGCGTCGCGTTTGCCTGCTGCCGCTCGACCGGCGCATTGTCTCCCTCGGGTCCATCCTGTGGCAGGAACTTCTTCGCCGGCGGCGTCTTCGTCACGGTGAAGCCGACGCGGCTCTTGTCGACGACTGCCAGCCCGGTGGCCGTGTAGTGCAGGCTCACGATCATGTCGGAGCCCGCCGGCACCAGCATCCCGGCGTTGACGGGACGATAGTCTTCGAACGGCAGCCCCGGCAGGTAGCAGAACTCGTTGGTGCCCTCGTGATACACGGTTGGACGGCCGACGCGGCGCGTCACCTCGGTGCTGCCCGCGACGCGTGTCAGCACGATGCCGTCGCGCGGACCGGTCGTCGTCCCGTCGGGTTTCGTCATGGTGCCGTCTTCGCCGCGCGGGACCTCCATCCACTGGTACTCGCCATACGGCGTCGTCGGCTTGTGCTTCTGGAAACCAAAGCACATGTGATGGACGACGGCCGGGATGCCCGGCATGATCTCAACCGACGTGACCCAGGTGTCCTCCTTGAACGGCGCGGGAAACGCGATGCGCTCCCATTCCACGATGCCGCGGGCCGGCACGGGATAGGGTGGCAGATCGACGGTGACGTCCGGCTTGATTTGCCAGCCGCCTGCCGCCCACTCGATGTCGCGCGGCGCATCGGCTGGATCGCCTTCGGGCGCGCCGTTATTGACCCACTCCGCGATCGTGTCAATCTCGGCCTGTGTCAGGGAGCGGTCGTTATTGAAGTGCCCATAGCGCGGGTCCGCAAACCAGGGCGGCATCGCCCGGGTGAGAACCGCGGCCTTCATGGCTTTTGCCCACGGTCGCGTGTCCTTGTACGTGAGCATCGAGAACGGCCCGATCTGACCCGGCCGGTGGCAGCTCTGGCAATTCTTCTGTAAGACCGGAAGCGCGTCCTTGTAGAAGGTGATCGCCGCGGCCTCCTGACTGGCCGCAGGCGTCGGCGCCCACACCGGCGCCGTCATCACAATCAGGACTATCGGGAAAACACCGACGGAGATCCTTGAACGCATGGCGATCTCCTGTAGTAGTTGGACGGCGGTGAGAACGTCTCGAATCCTGGTCGCATTCTACATTGACACATGCCCGTCTTTCACCCTAGTGTGGCTCACAAATTCGTACCCGACCTTGGAGGATGTATGCGCGTATGGTCCCGGATCCTGCTGGTGCTCGGGGCGATCCTCGTTCTTCCCTCGGCTGCGGCCGCGCAGGGGTCGGTCGCGGGCATCGTCAAGGATGCGTCCGGCGCCGTGCTGCCGGGCGTGACCGTCGAAGCGTCCAGCCCCGCGCTCATCGAGAAGACACGCGCCGTCGTCACGGACGGCACCGGCCAGTACAAGATCGTCGACCTGCGGCCCGGCACCTACACGGTGATGTTCACGCTGCCCGGCTTCAGCACCGTCAAGCGCGAGGGCATCGCGCTGAGCGGATCGTTCACCGCGACCGTGAACGCGGACCTGCGCGTCGGCGCGGTCGAAGAGACGATCACCGTGAGCGGCGAAACGCCGATCGTCGACATCCAGAGCACCACGCGGCAGCAGGTGCTGGATCACGCCGTCATCGACGCCGTTCCAACGGGGCGGCTCGTGCAGAATCTCGGTGTCCTGCTGCCGGGCGTCAGCGTCTCGGGCGGCCTCACGCTCAACGGCGTGGGGACGCAGGATGTCGGCGGGAGCAGCGGCAATGCCGTCTCGCAGCTGGCGTCGCACGGCGGCCGCGGCCTCGACCAGCGAACCACCATCAACGGCCTCTCGATGATGCTGTCGGCCGGCGTGAACAACACGCCCTACGTGCCCAACATGGGCAGCACGCAGGAAGTCACGATTGACATTTCCGGCGTCTCCGCCGAGGCGGCGGAAGGCGGCGTGCGGGTGAACGTGATTCCCAAGGAGGGCGGCAACACCTTCAGGGGCCTCGTGTTCGCGTCGTTCGCGAACGAGTCGATGCAGAGCAGCAACTTCACCGGCGACCTGAAGGCCCGCGGCTTCACGACGCCGAACGCGCTCCGGAAGGTCGTGGACCTGAATCCCGCGTTCGGCGGGCCGATCGCGAAGGACAAGCTGTGGTTCTACGCCTCGCATCGCCTGCAGATCGCGCAGAACTGGGTCGGCGGCATGTTCTTCGACACGACCTACAACGATCCGAGCGTCTGGACGCTGAACCAGGACCAGACGCATCGGATCTCCAACGACGGGATGTGGAACGAAGGCAACGTTCGCCTGACGTGGCAGGCCACCCAGAAGAACAAGGTCGGCTTCTCGTTCGCGAAGGAGCACATGTGCACCTGCCCCTCCGCCATCCGCGCGACGACGTCGCCCGGCTTCGACAACCATTGGGGCTGGCCGCACCACCTGATGACGACGGAATGGACGTCGCCGCTCACCTCGCGGCTGCTGCTCGAAGCGGGCGCGTTCCACCAATACCACCGGTGGGGCTGGTTCCCCTACGCGGAGACGAACCCGAATGTCATCGGCGTGCTCGAGCAATCGAGCCAGATCAACTACAAGCTGCGCCCGGCCGGCTTCGCCGATCGCTGGCAGCACGACTTGCGGTATCGGGCCGCGGCCTCGTACATCACCGGCGCGCATGCGTTCAAGGTCGGCTTCAACAACGGGAGCGGCGACATCGATGCGCTGCTGTTCCTGAACGGCAACCAGAACCTGTACTACCGGTTCAACAACGGCGCCCCGAACCTGATTACGCTCTATGCGACGCCGTACCACGACGGGTGGAACCTGGACCACGATCTCGGCATCTACGCCCAGGACCGATGGACGGTCTCGCGCCTGACGGTCACGGGCGGCGTGCGATTCGACTCGTTCAAGAGCAGCTTCCCGGAAGAGACGTACGGGCCCATCCAGTTCGCGCCCACGCGCAGCTTCACGCTGCCCACGACGCCGAACTCGAACTGGAAGGACATCACGCCGAGGATGGGCGTGGCCTACGATCCGTTCGGCAACGGCCGGACGGCGCTCAAGGTCAGCGTGAACAAATATCTGATCGGCTCGGATGGACCTGCGTTCACCTATGGCACGCAGGCGCCCTACAACAGGGTCGTCCACAGCACGACGCGGACGTGGGCCGACGCGAATCGCAATGTCGTCCCTGACTGCGATCTCACGAGCGCGCTGGCCAACGGCGAATGCGGCGCCCTGAACGACCCGAACTTCGGCAAGGCGAGCCCCAGCACGACCTACGATCCGAAGGCGATTACCGGGTGGGGACACCGCCCGTTCGACTGGGAGCTCGCGACCAGCGTGCAGCACCAGGTGCTGCCGCGCATGTCGGTGGAGGTCGGCTACTTCCGCCGCTGGTACGGCAACTTCGGCGTGACGGACAACCTGGCGCTGGCGCCGTCCGACTTCGACGCGTACTGCATCACCGCCCCTGCCGATCGCCGGCTGCCGGGCGGCGGCGCGAACCAGATCTGCGGGCTCGCCAACGTGAGCGCGGCGAAGTTCAGCGTGCCGGCGCAAAACTTCGTGACGCTCGCGTCGAATTACGGCAAGCAGATCGAGCACTGGAACGGGATCGACCTGAGTACGAACGCCCGGCTGCTGCGGGGCATCACGCTGCAGGGCGGCGTCAGCACGGGGCGCACGAGCACCGACAACTGCGCGATCGTCTCGAAGCTGCCGGAGCTGATCAGCACCGCGACGACGGCGCTGCCGCTCGGATACTGCGAGATGGATTCGCCGCTGCTGACGCAGGTGAAGGGCCTCGGCGCCTACACGATTCCGAGGCTGGACATCCAGCTCGGCGGGTCGTTCCAGAGCAATCCCGGGCCGCTCGTCCAGGCCACGTTCAACGCGCCCACCGCGTTGGCCGCGCAGTCGCTCGGACGGCCGCTGGCGGGAAACGCGCCGAACGCGCAGGTGAACCTGTTGCGGTCGAATGCGTTGGCGGCGACGCCGACCGCGGCCTCGGCGGGCGCCCTGTACGGAGATCGCGTCAACCAGGTTGACCTCCGCGTCGGTAAAATCTTCAGGTTCGGGCAGCGCCGCGCGGCCGTGAATCTCGACGTCTACAATGCGTTGAATTCGAGCGCGGTGTTGACGGAAAGTACGGCGTACGGGACGTTTCGCGTGCCGCAGATCGTCATGGTCGGCCGCTTCCTCAAGGTCGGCGCGCAACTGGATTTCTAACGGAAGATCGTCGGGGATCATGTCCGTAGGGGCCGACCTTCAGGTCGGCCGACAAATCGTCCGTAGGGGCCGACCTTCAGGTCGGCCCGTCGTGCTGGGAGGTTTGAGATGGTACGCAGGGGTTTAGGAGTTCTCGCGGCCGTGTCCGTTGTCGGTGCGCTGACCGCCTCGCCCGTCCTGGCGCATCACTCGTTTGCCGCGGCCTTCGATGCCAACGCACTGATCACCGTTCAGGGCGTCATCACCCAGGCGAAGCTCGCCAACCCGCACTCCTGGATCTATCTCGACGTCAAGGACGCCAACGGCAACGTCGTGCCGTGGGGCTTTGAAGCGCAGACGCCGACGGCGCTCATTCGCAGCGGGGTGAAGCCCGAGGTGTTCAAGGTGGGATCGACGGTCACCATCCGAGGGTGTCACGCGCGCGACATGACCAAGAACGAAGGCGCGGCCCGTGAAATCATCCTCGCGGACGGCCGCTCGTTCATCATCGGCCCCAAGGGCAACGAGCCGGATGCAAACAGATAGCGGAGGATGTTCGACATGAAGAAGGCAACTCTCGCGTCCCTGCTGTTGGCAGCCGCGTCGATCGCGGCCGCGTCGCTGGCCCTGATGAGCGGCACGCCCGTCGCCGCCCAATCCGCCTCCGCCAGCGCATCGAGCACCGCCGCCACGGCCAGGCCGATTCCGCGCATGGCTGACGGCCATCCGGACATGTCGGGCGTGTGGTGGCCGGGGCATGATCTCATTCCGGCGCAGGCGAGCGCCGTCTACCGGGAGGGAGAACGCCAGGGCATCGGCGCTCAATCGTTCGGAAGCCTGTACAAGCCCGAGGTGATGGCCAAAGCGAAGACGCTCAGCGACAAGGACGACCCGGCTCTCTGGTGCATCCCGAGCATCATCGGCCCGACGCCGCTCGTCGGCAACGGACTGGTCGGCGAGATCGTGCAGACGCCGAAGACCGTCGTGCAGCTGATCGAGACCTATCACGGCTTCCGCATCATTCCGACCGACGGACGGCCGCATCGCGACGACGTCGTCCCCTCGAACCATGGCGACGCGGTGGGCCGCTGGGAGGGCGATACGCTGATCGTCGACGTCACGAACTTCAGCGACCGGAACTGGCTGCACCATCACGGCGACGTGTCATTCCATTCCGATGTGCTGCACATGGTCGAAACGTACCGCCTGACGGACGCCGACACGCTCGAGATCAACGTGACCGCCGACGATCCCCAGATGCTGACCGGCACCTGGAAGGCGCCGACCGTGAAGCTGGTGCGGGCCCCGTTCGAGCACATCATGGAAACGTCCTGCGAGAACACCGAGACGGCCAACCTGATCGAGGCCGCGTCGAAGGACAACTACGGCCGGAAAAAGTAGAGGAGGCATCCGTGAAGACCACCGTGTCTGCAGCCGTCCTGCTCGCGTTCACGCTGACCGCCGCCATCGCGGGTGCGCAGCCGGCCCCATTCAACCAGGCCGGCGTGACCATGGGTCACTGGCATATCGCCTCGAAGGACGTCGAAGCGAACAAGAAGCTCTTTCTCGCCATGGGCGGCAAGCTGTACATGCCCGGCGGGAATCCGCTCATCATGTTCCCCGGGCTCTACATCAACCTGAACCTCGGCACCGAGAAGGGCGACGGCGGCACGGTGGGCTCGGTGGTGAACCACGTCGGCTTCATCGTCGACAACGTGCAACGGCGGGTCGCCCAGTGGAAGGCCGCCGGCGTGGAGGTACTGCCGGGCGGCAACAACCGGCTGGACCAGGCGTTCGTCGTCACGCCGGACGGCGTGCGCATCGAAATCCTCGAAGACAAGACGCAGTCGATGCCGATCCGCAACGAGCACATCCACCTGGCGGTGCCCGCGGCGGAGGTTCCGAAGGCCCAGGCGTGGTATGCGAAGACCTTCGGCGGGAAAACGAACACACGGAACAACGCGCCGGTCGTCGATCTCCCGGGCGTCCAGATGCGCTTCAACACCGCTGACGCGAAGCAGGCGCCGACGCGAGGGCGCGTGCTCGATCACATCGGCTTCGACGTCAAGGATCACGCGGCGTTCGTGAAGAAGCTCGAGGCGGACGGGATCAAGCTCGACGAGCCGGTTCGCAAGAGTCCCACGGGGAGCACCATCACGTACATCACGGATCCGTGGGGCACGCGCATCGAGATCGTTCAGCGGGCGCCGCTCGGACCGCTGGTGTCGTCACGATGAAATTCCTGAACACGATCGTCACGACCATGGCGGTGTCGGTG
>Ga0137418_10005718_pt1 | contig 11409 bp, 9 predicted proteins | sample CZODoug3_1_2_16f_FD_122242 | JGI IMG/M metagenome (GOLD analysis project Ga0137418, IMG submission 122242) | Vadose zone soil fungal communities from Angelo Coast Range Reserve, California, USA - CZODoug3_1_2_16fungal (Hybrid Assembly) | ecosystem: Environmental > Terrestrial > Soil > Vadose... | reverse complement strand
GCGCGCTAGGGTGGAGCAGCATTAGACCTTGAGATCCACCGCGCAATGAGCACGCCATCTAGTGATGGCTTAATTCAATAGGTTTGGCCAAGATACGCTCGAGGCCCACTGTCATCATCAATGTGCCATACGCGATCGTCTCCTGCATTCGAACGGGGTCCCTGATCCGAATGGTGCAAACGAATCCGGCACCGTTGCGGGTGGCAACGTCAGGACGATTCGTCCTTTCGAATAATCGTGCCGACATGCTCGCCGCGCAGAGCTAGCTCCAGCAATTCCGGCTTCAGTCCATTGATGATCTGGAATTGTTTCAGCTGGCGGGCGTTGGCCAGGAGGTCGATCATGACCCGGTCGAACGGAAGCGTCGGCAGGTTGCGCGCCCTCAGCTCGGACACGGTGATCTCCTTGATCAACTCGGCGTTGGGATTGACCTTCGGGTCCACGTCGTAGAGCCCGTCCACGTCCTTGATCAGGGTGTGGGTGGCGCAACCGTAGCACTCGGCGAGCAGGAAGGTGCCGGCGTCGGTGCGGTGGGGTGGGATGCGCCCGAAGCGGGGCGTATGCTCCCAAATCGAGAACGGCGGGTCGCCGTTGCAGATCACACCCGGGGCCGACTTGATGAAGAAGGGTAGCATGTGCCCGAGAATTTCCGGCGGAATGGCAACCACGCCTTGCGGCGCCAGCAGTGTGCCGAGGAGGTGGGCGTTGCCGAGGGCATCAATGATGCGCAGCTGAGCGAGCACGCCGGTCGGCATGCCGAGATCAATACCGATGGAGGTCACGTGGCGGCTGCGCGCCCCTCCGCCGGTTCCGATCACCAGCTTGAACTCGCCGAGCGCGGCCCTGATCGCGTCGACGAGCGGGTAGACGGCCTTCTTGCCATGGTCGATGATTGAGCGCCCGCCGATCTTCACGACGTGGCAGAACGGCAGCATCCGAACAACGGGCGTTTCGGTCGACGACATGACCTTCTTGTCGAGCAGGCTCTCACGCATCAGCATCGATTCGACGTGGTGGCGCTTGTCGACTTGGATTTCGCGGGCTGGTGGAGCTTGTTCCATGGCGACCTCGTTCAAGCGGTGATCACGGTGCCGACCGGCTCGCCATTGAGCGCGCGGGTCAGGTTGCCCTTCTTCAGGCCGTTGATGACCTGCACCGAGCGACGGTTCTTGGCGTTCTTCATGAGCTGGAACACGGTCCGCTCCAGCACCACGTCGGCCAAGTCGAGTTCCAGGAGTTCGTCGACGGTGATCTTGGGGATGAACTTGGCGTTCGGGTCCTTTTTTGGGTCTGCCGTGTAGAGGCCCTCTTCGTCCTTGACGTAGATCATCGAGCGGGCGCCCAAGGTCTCGCTGATGAGGTAGCAGCCCGCGTCCGTCCGATGCGGGGGGATGCGGCCGATCTCCGGGTTCGGCTGCCAATAAGCGTAAGGGGGCATGCCCACGCAAACGCACGCCTGGCGCTCGGCGAGGTAGAGCGGCATCTGGGCGAATTGCGCCGGCTCGATGGAGGGGATCCCGTGCTTGGCCAACAGATAGTGTATCATCTTGGCGTTTTGGATGCTGACGAAGAAGCCGAGCACGCTCAGGACGCCGGTCGGCATGCCAAGGTCGAGCCCCACGCTATAGGCGTGGCGGGCGCGGGTGCCGGCCCCGGTCCCGATGATCATCTTGTGCTTGGGCAGGTTCTCGACGATCTCGTCGATCAGCGGAAACACCGCCTCGCGCCCGCGATCGATGAAGCTCTGCCCCCCGACTTTGATCATGTTGGCATCCGGCAGGATCTGGATCACCGGCTGCGTGTCGAGCCGGGCCATTTCCTGCTCGTCAGTGGCGCTGCCGCTCATCAGCGACCACGTCATGCGATCGAGACCTTCGTTAGCCATCAAGCCCTCCTGCTCATCCGTGGATACCGGCCTTATTGCTGCCCGGTGCTGCCCACAAGAGGTGTGGGAGCGCCTTTCGGCGTGTCCCAAAGCTTTACGGTGCCGTCCATGCTGGCGGTGGCCACCATCGTCCCGTCATGGGAGAAGGTTACAAAATGTATGCGGCGCAGGTGTCCCTTGAGCGCGGCCGTCTGCCTGCGGGTGGCCACGTTCCAAAGGCGCACCGTGTTGTCGAGGCCAACCGATGCTAGCGTCTTTCCGTCAGGCGAGAAAGCGCAGAAGCGGACCCAGGCGGTGTGGCCTTTGAACGGCTCCAACTCCTTGCGTGTGTTGGCGTCGAAGAGCTGCACGTCCTTGCCGGCACCAGCGGATGCCAGCATCGTGCCGTCGGGCGAGAACGCCACCGAGTGGACCGGCCCAGTATGTACGTCGATGGTGGCGACCTCTCTGGTCGAGGGCACGTCCCAAAGCTTGATAGTGCCGTCTATGCTACCGGAGGCAACAAGCCGGCTGTCGGGCGAGTAGGCTAGCGCCTTCACGCCGCCCGTATGACCCCTTAGAGTGGCGATCTCCCGATGGCCGGCCGTGTCCCAGAGCTTGATCGTTTCATCGTACCCCCCCGAGACCGCCGTCTTGCCGTCCGGCGCGTAAGCCACGGCGCGGATGACGTTGGTATGCCCTCGAAGCGTTGCGATCTTCTTGCCGGACCCGACCTCCCAGAGCCTCGCTGTACGATCGTAGGAGCCCGTCATCAGAATATTGCCGTCGGGCGAGAAGGCGACGGTGACGATAGCGCCGTGGTGGCCGGCCAGGGTCATCAGCTCCTTGCCGCTCGCGACATCCCATAGCTTGGCAGTCTTGTCATGGCTTGCCGAGGCCAGGATCTTGTCATCAGGCGTGAATGCCACGGCGGTGACGAAGGATTTGTGTCCCCTGAGCGAGACCCGTTCTTCGCCCTTGCCCCCGGCATCATCCGGGATGAGCTCGACGCCTTCCTTCAGGAGTTGGTCGATGTCCCAGAGCTTGGCAAGATAATCCATCGTCGCCGTGGCCAAAGTCTTGCCGTCGGGCGAGAAGGCGATGCCGCGGACCCGGTCCCCGACCTCGCTCCATCGTGCAACAACCTCCTCACCGGTCGCGATGTCCCAGATCCTCAGAGAGTTGTCGACGCTCCCGGCCGCCACCAGCTTGCCGTCGGGCGAAACGGCGACGCAGAGGATCTCGCTTGCGGTGCCCTCAAGAGTGGCCTTCTCTTTCCGCTCGGCCACGTCCCAGAGCCGCACGGTCGTATCCATGCTGCCGGTGACAAGCATCTTGTCATCCGGAGAGAACGCAATGCCGCGGATGCCATGCCCGTGGCCTCGCAGCGTGGCGAGTTCTTGCCCCGTGGCAACGTCCCACAATTTGGCGGTGAAGTCATTGCTGCCGGAGGCGAGAATCTTGCTGTCATGGCTGAACGCCAGGGACCGCACGGCCCCGTCGTGCCTCAGAGTGGCGCGCTCCTTGCGAGTGGCCACGTCCCACAGCTTGATGGTGTTGTCGTGGCTGCCGGACGCGACCGTTTTCCCGTCGGGGGCGAAGGCGAGGGAGCGAATCATATTGGCGTGGCCGCTGAGTACGGCCAGCTCCTGCCCTGAAACCCAGTCCCAAAGTCGCACCGTGCCGTCATAGCCGCCTGTCGCCAGGATTTTGCCGTCGGGTGAGAAACGAACCGCCTCGACCGTCCCCTGGTGACCGCGCAGGGTGGCAACCTCGGTGCCGCTGGTCGCATCCCAGATCTTCGCGGTCCTGTCGTAGCTTCCTGTCGCGAGGTAGCGGCCGTCGGGTGAATAGTCGACGGAGGCGAGGGCCAGCGTGTGACCTTTCAGTGTGGCGCGGACCTGTGCGGCGGCGGGCAAGGCAGTCAGGGTCGCCAGAGCGAATACCAACGTCGCCGCCAGTGCGCGCCGAAAGCCATGTGTGGACATCGTTTCTCCCTCTTCATGGCGCGGTTTACTCGCGACGCCACATTGCGAGTCAGCCAGGGAGCCGTTTCCACCGCAATTCCGATCACACGAACAGGGCGATACGATGGCTCGTCCGCCATCAGAGCGGAGTGCAGACGGTGGCATCCACGGCCGATGCCGCGCCAGCGGCGGCCCTCGGTTTCATGAGTTGCATCCGGTGGGTCGGATGGCCAAGCGCTGACCGCCCATAGTCCGGTTCTTCAAATTGGAACGGTCGTGATGTCGGCCGCGTTCGGGCGGCGATACGCGGCACCGAGCGTCTGGCGATCAAAGCCGACGGTTTTGATCACTGCATAGACCGGCGTCCCCTTGGCAAGACCCAGGGTTTCCACGGACCGCCGAGTCAGACGCGCCAAGATGGCCTCGCCACCGCAGTCGAGGCGCAGGTCCAGGATGGGTCCGTCGCAAGGACCGAGTTCGGCGACCACGCCGCGCAACACATTGAGTGCGCTGAGCCCCTCAGGTGCCCGCGTGCTGATCATCACGTCTCGCGCGCGGATATGAACACGTACCTTGGTGCCGAGTTGGCGCTCGTCGAGCCGGGGCACGCGGAGCTCGCCCCCGCCGAGGCGCAGTGTCGTGAGGCCGAATGACTCGTCGTGGCTTAGGATCTCCGCTTCGAGGACCGCGCCAGCTTCGAGGTCGGCGAACGGCGTCAGATCCAGGCGCGCCATGACCTCAGAGGTGGGGCCCGCCGCTGCGACACGGCCATTTACCATCACGACAATGGTGGTCGCGAGACGCGTGACCTCCGGGACCGAATGGCTGACATAGATGATGGGCACCCTGATCTCGTCGCGGAGACGTTCGAGATAAGGCAGGATCTCGTCCTTGCGCGCATCGTCGAGAGACGCAAGCGGCTCATCCATTAGCAACAGCTTGGGCGAGGCCAGCAGCGCCCGGCCTATCGCCACTCGTTGCTTCTCGCCGCCAGAGAGAAGGCCCGGACGGCGGCGTAGCAGATGTCCGATACCGAGCAGCTCGACCACTTGGTCGAGATCGCCGAAGCGCTTGGCAGCGGGCGTGAACCACCAACCATAGAGCAGGTTCTGGCGCACGGTGAGATGCGGGAAGAGGCGTCCTTCCTGAAAGATGTAGCCGATGCGGCGGCGATGCTTTGGCACGAAGATGTGCCGCTTAGTGTCGACGAGGACGTCGCCGTCAAGCGAGATGTGAGCCCGGTCGGGACGGATGAGGCCGCAGATGATGTTGACGAGCGATGTCTTGCCCGCCCCGGATCGTCCGAACAGCGCCGTGACGCCCCCGTCGCTGACGAATTGGGCTTCAAGCTCGATTGACCCGAGCCGATGCTGCACATCGACCGTGATCATGCCTCGACTCCGATCCGGCGCCCAACCACGCGCCCGATTGCTTCCGAAACGAGGAGGGCGAACATGGCGACGGCGACCGCTATCGCCGTGAGCCGAAACGCCGCTGGTTCGCCACCGGGTATCTGCGTGAATGTGTAGATGGCCGACGGAAGCGTCTGGGTTTCACCCGGGATGTTGGACACGAAGGTGATAGTCGCGCCGAACTCTCCCATGGCGCGCGCGAACGAGAGGATGGTGCCGGCGATGATGCCCGGCAGCATGAGCGGCAGCGTGACTGTCAGGAAAACCCAAACGGGATGGGCACCGAGTGTGCTCGCCGCGTCCTCGAGTCCACGGTCGACCGCGTCGATGGACAGCTGTATCGCGCGCACCAGGAGCGGGAATCCCATCACGGCGCTGGCGAGGGCCGCGCCCGTCCACCGGAACGCGAACACGATCCCGAACGTGTCAGCCAGGAAGGCGCCGATCGGCCCGCGGCGGCCGAACAGGAGGAGTAGGATGAATCCGGTGACCACGGGCGGGAGCACCAGCGGTAGGAACACAATACCATTTAGGATCGACCTGCCCCAGAACTTGCCCCGGGACAGCAGCATGGCGATGAGCAGCCCTGGCGCCAGGCTCGCGACCGTAGCCCAGAGCGCGACCCGCAGGCTCAATCCGACCGCGGTTATTTCCTCAGGTGTCAAGGTGGGCACGGGGCGCCTCAGTTCAGCATCGTGAAGCCCTGTTTCTCAAAAATAGTGCGCGCTTGCGGCGATTTGAGCTCGTCGAGGAAACCTCCTGCGTCCGGGCTTGTCGAGCCGCTTGTCAGTGCGATGGGATAGATGATGCGGGGGTGCGTTGCGTCGGGCAATATCCCGACCGTCACAACGCTCGGGTCGGAGACCGCATCAGACTCGTAAACGATGCCGAGCGGTGCTTCGCCTCGGGAGACCAGGAGGAGTGCGGCGCGCACGTTCTCGGCCTGGGCAATGCGACCCTTGACCAGCTCCCAAACGCCGAGCATTTCGAGCGCCGCCTTGCTGTATTTTCCAGCCGGGACCGCGTCCGTGTTGGCCAATGCGAGATAGCCCTGTCCAAGAAGCGAGGCGAGTGGAAATCCTGGTTTAATTTCGACCTGCAGATTAGTTCCCTTTGGAGCAATGAGTACCAGGCGGTTGGAAAGGAGGTCTGACCGCGTTTCCGGCCTGATGAGTTTGCGCTCGGCCAAGTATTCCATCCAGTCGAGATCCGCGGAGATGAAGATGTCAGCTGGCGCTCCTTGCTCGATCTGCTTGGCGAGCGCGGAACTCGCCGCATACGAGACCACAGCCCGCTTACCGGTCCGCCCCTGCCACTGGGCATTGATCTCATCGAGGGCGGTCTTGAGGCTCGCGGCTGCGAAGACGAGGACTTTGCCGCTTTGTGCCTCTGGCGCGTTGCCAAACGTCGAAAGGACTAGCAAGAACAGGGCCGCACACAGCCTTAACGCGTTTGCTCTGAGGCAGCGCGAGGTCGAGGATTTAAGAGCAAAATCTGGCGCAACTCCGTCGAAGACGTGTTCCATTGCTGATCTCGCTGCCAATATCATGTCGCTTAACGTTGGCTAAAGCTAGCGCGCATTCCACAAAAGTGGATACCGGTTTTGCCATCAGAATACGCACAAGCTATTGAACTGGAGTTCTTGCGAAGCGGATTCCACTTCGCCGGAAACTGCTCTAGGCGTCACGATGCGCGGCGCTGCTCTCGAATGCATCTGGCGAGTGCGGAATTTTTGCTAGTGGAAGAGGAGCCATGGCGATCGCCCGTTTCGAGCAAGAGGCCGGAGCCTCCTATCGTGTGATCGGCCCCGACGGGGTCGAGCGGAACGTTGTTGGTATCGCCGATTGGATCGCGGCGATCCGATCGGGCGAGATCGATGACGGGTGCTTGTTCTTCGACGCCCAGGCCAAGCGCTGGCGGCCGTTGCCGACCTTGGAGATCTACACCCAAGCCAAGAGCGCGCTGGACGAGAGCAGCAACTCCCGCGCGGCAAGGGGACGGTACGCTGTGGTCGGTGGGCTTTTGGCGGCCCTCATGCTCCTCGCCCTGGCGGCTTGGGCGGCAGGCGGCCAAGTAGACGTGCAATCTCTCGTCCAACGCATTCCAAGACCGGCACTTCTCGGAGGTGCAGGCTTGGCCGTGGTCCTCTTGGCGGAGGAATTCTACTGGTTGGCCCTGCGCCTGACCGGATTGGGCGGCACCCGCGCGGGCGCACGGTTCGGCGTGCAGGTTCTGTCGCTCTCGACTACGGCGCTCGCGCTCTACGCCGGCATGGCGATTTCGAAGGGCGACCCCGACGCGTACATCTCAATCCTCGTCAGCAATGCCGTGTTCATTGGCGTCGGATACGCCGTCGTGGTCTTCCTGTGGTCGATCCCGCTGGTGCGGCTGTCGGGCGCTTCGCCCGCCAAGAAGGCGCTCGCCACCGTTCTCGCGTCCGCGATGCTTTTCGGGACGCTCTACATGGCGTTCGCGCCGTCGGCTCGGCATTCGGCGGCAACGGACCTCGCCACGCCGCTGGAGCGTCGGTGACTCGCGAAGCGCCGCCGTGTCAGTCCCAGCGCCAACCCGGATAGCGCCAACCCGGACGGCGCTCGGATATTGGACCTGCGTGTTGATCGCACTCGGCGTTGCAGGCCTGCTCGGACTGCAAGCGGACTCGATATCGCCGAGGCCGAGGCCAAGCTCCAGGAACAGCACTCCCGATCCTATCCTGCCATACTGCAGAAACGACGCATGGCAGACCTCCTTGATGAGAAAGTTCACCTTTCTGGCACACTCAAGAAAACGCCTTTGAAGCGGCGCAGTTTATTGTCAAACTTCTCAGAGCCGCGTATCATGACTCAGATTGGTGAACGCCATGCTGGACGCAGTCCGTGCAGGGGGTATCGTGCTGATCATGGCCGCGTCGGCCGGATGGTACGCGTATGACCACGCAGGGGCTTCCCAATCACGCGATGACGATGTGTCCGTATACCAAAGGGGCGGCGGAGGCGGGACCGGAGGCGGCGGCGGACGGGGGCGTCATCGCCTCAATGGACCGGTAGCGGTCATTACGGCCCCGGTTGTCCGGAAGGACGTGCCAGTCCATGTGGACGGCATCGGGACCGTCCAAGCCTTCAATACCGTGACCGTGCGGGCCCAGGTCGACGGTCAACTCGAGAAGGTTACGTTTACGGAAGGGCAGGACGTCAGCGCCGGCGACGTACTGGCCCAGATCGATCAGCGCCGCTACCAGGCCAAGCTCACGCAAGCGCAAGGCATGAAGGCCAAGGACGAGGCGCAGCTTGCCAACGTCAAGCTCGATCTGGAGCGCTTCGTCAGGCTTGGCCAATTTGCGACCCAGCAGAGCGTCGACACTCAGCGCGCGCTGGTGCGTCAGTTGGAAGCGGCTCTGCAGGTCGATCAGGCCAACATCGATGCCGCCGCCCTGGAACTCGACTACACCACGATCAGGACCCCGATTTCCGGGCGCACCAGCGTTCGCCTGATCGACGCGGGGAATATTGTGCGCGCGGGTGAGGCGGGCGGCATTGTCGTGGTCACGCAGCTGCAGCCCATCTCGGTCGCCTTTTCGCTGCCGCAGCAACATCTCGTGACGGTCAACCAGGCGATGGCCAAAGGCGAGGTCCAGGTGGCCGCGCTCGATGCGGACGGGAAGACGGTGTGGGAAGAGGGCTCGCTCTCGGTCGTGGACAACCGCATCGACGTCCAGACCGGCACTATTAGGCTTAAGGCCACCTTCGCCAATCCCGAGCGCAAGCTGTGGCCGGGGCAATTCGTCAACGTTCGCGTCCGCCTCGATACTTACAGGGACGGAAACATCGTGCCGGCTGCGGCCATCCAGCGCAACGGCAGCGGGACCTTCGCCTATGTGGTGGATCCGGAAGACAGGGTCGAATTGCGCCCGATCCGGGTCGGCCAGATCGATGGCGGCATAGCACTTGTCGAGGCCGGTCTCGAACCGGGGGAGAGGGTCGTGGTCACGAGCCAGGAGCAGCTCCGGCCCGGAGCGAGCGTGATCCCGACGGAGGCCGTGTCAGAGCCCGGCGCCGACGTCTCACAGATCCCCTCGACCATAGGCCTGTCGGCTGGAACTCCGCCCGCGCGCGGGCAGCGTCAACGGCCATGAGCGTATCCGCACCGTTTATCAGCCGTCCTGTCGCCACCTCGCTGCTCAGCATCGCCGTGCTCTTAGTGGGGTGGCTTGGTTTCCGCCTGCTCCCGGTCTCCTCGCTGCCCGAGATCGACTTCCCGGCCATCCAGGTCTCCACCCAACTTCCGGGCGCAGGACCGGACACTATGGCCTCGCTCGTTACGACGCCGCTGGAGCAGCAGCTCGGACAGATCGCGGGCCTCACGCTCATGACTTCGACGAGCTCGTTCGGCATGAGCGTGATCACGATGCAATTCGTCCTCGATCGAGATATCGACTCGGTCGGGCAGGACGTGCAGGCAGCCATCAACGCGGCTGGCGCGTCTCTGCCCACCAATCTTCCTTATCCGCCGATCTACAAAAAGGTGAACCCGGCGGATCAGCCGATCCTGATCCTCGCCCTTACGTCCGACGCGCTCCCGATCACCAATGTGAACGACGTCGCCGACACCGTGCTGGCGCAGAAGCTCAGCGAGGTGGCCGGGGTCGGGGCTGTGATGATCCAGGGTGGGCAGAAGCCGGCGGTGCGAATCCAGCTCAACCCCATCCAGCTCGCGGCCTACGGGCTGAGCCTGGAAGAGGCTCGCACGGTCTTGGCGCGCACCAATGTCGATCAGCCGAAGGGCAGCTTCGACGGGCCGCATCAGGCATTCATGATCGGCGCCAACGACCAGATTCTGGCGCCGGAAGCTTATGCGAACGTGATTCTTTCCTATCGTAACGGCGCCCCGGTCCGGGTCCGCGACGTCGGCACCGCCGTGGGGGGTGCCGAGAACGCGAAAGTCGGCGCCTGGTTCAACGGCCGGCCTGCCGTCATCCTCGATGTCCAGCGCCAGCCCGGGGCCAACATCATCGAGACGGTCGATCGGGTTCTGGAACTGCTGCCGCGGCTGCGGGCGGCCCTGCCGTCGGATATCCGGCTCTCGATCCTGAGCGATCGCACGGAGACCATCCGGGCCAGCATCGCCGACGTCGAGTTCACGCTGGTGCTCACCGTGGGGCTCGTCGTCCTCGTGATCTTCCTGTTCCTTCGTCGTTTCTGGGCGACGGTGATTCCGAGCGTCGCGATGCCGTTATCGATCATCGGCACCTTCGGCGTCATGTACCTGGCGGGGTTCAGCTTCGACAACCTGTCCCTGATGGCGCTCACTATCGCGACCGGGTTTCTCGTCGACGACGCCATCGTCATGATCGAGAACATCGTGCGCCACATCGAGGCCGGCGATGCGCCGCTGGAAGCCGCCTACAAGGGCGCGCGCCAGATCGGGTTCACCATCGTCTCGCTCACGGTATCGCTGATCGCGGTGTTCATCCCGCTCCTGTTCATGCGCGGCATCGTTGGGCGACTCTTCCGGGAATTCTCGCTGACGCTGTCAGTTGCCATCGTGGTCTCGGCCATCGTGTCGCTGACCCTGACGCCGATGATGTGCGCACGCCTCCTGCGTCCGGAGCGGGAGCAGCGCAGCAACCCCTTACTCGATGCCTGCGAGCGGGCGTTCGCGGCGAGCCTCGCGCTCTACGAGCGCAGCCTCGTCTGGGTGATGCGCCGGGAGGTTGAAACGCTTGCGGTCGCGTTGGCGACGCTGGTTGCGACCATCGCCCTGTACCTGATCGTGCCGAAGGGCTTCCTGCCCGTTCAGGACACGGGCGTGATCGTCGCGACCACTGACGCGGAGCCCGGCGTCTCGTTCCACCGGATGGTGCAGCTGCAGGCCAGGGCCGCCGAGATTGCCCTCGGCGACCCGGACGTGGCCGGCGTCGATTCCTTCGTCGGCGTCGGGCTGGTCAACTCGACGCCGAACGCGGGTCGCATGACCATTGTGCTCAAACGCCGCGCCCAGCGGACCGCCACGGCCGCCGAGATCGCGCGGCGGCTGCGCGCGGCCATGGCTGCCGTGCGCGGACTCGCGGTTTACCTGCAGCCCGCGCCCGAGATCCAGATCGGCACGCGCGCAAGCCGCACGCAATATCAATACATCCTAGTCGATGCGAATCCGGCGGAGCTCGCCG
>Ga0137418_10005717_pt1 | contig 11411 bp, 9 predicted proteins | sample CZODoug3_1_2_16f_FD_122242 | JGI IMG/M metagenome (GOLD analysis project Ga0137418, IMG submission 122242) | Vadose zone soil fungal communities from Angelo Coast Range Reserve, California, USA - CZODoug3_1_2_16fungal (Hybrid Assembly) | ecosystem: Environmental > Terrestrial > Soil > Vadose... | reverse complement strand
GACGGCTTGCATCTGGCCTTGAACGTGGGCGCGATGTTGATCGTTTTTCTCGCGCTGCTCGCTCTACTCAACGCCATGATGGGTTGGGTGCATCTCCACATCGGCTGGTTCCCTTACAACTTACAGGAAGTGCTTGGTTGGATCTTTTCGCCGGTGGCCTGGCTGATCGGGGTTCCGTGGCGCGATGCCAGCACCATCGGCAATTTGCTCGGGACCCGGATGGTGCTGAACGAATTCGTCGCGTTCGCGCAACTGGGCACCATGAAAGCCTCGCTCGATCCGCGCAGCTTCACGATCGCAACCTTCGCTCTCTGTGGCTTTGCTAACTTCGGCACGATGGCCAACTTGATTTCCGCCTCCATCGTCGGCATCTTTACGTGAAAAATTCGCCGACTGAGATTGTCATTCTGAGGAGCATCCGACGAGGATGCCCGAAGAACCTCAACCATGGCGTCTTGCCAACCAATTTCCGCGCAACTACTTTCTCCTCTCCGCTTCTTGAGCTAAATTACTTCCAACGTGCCTGCCAAGATCACCATCGCTGAATTCTCCCGCGCCACGCGCGCCGCCAAGTTTATTTTGGGTAAAACCAAACTCCGTCCCCGCATCGCTCTGGTTTTGGGTTCCGGCCTGGGCGCCTTTGCCGATGAATTTGGTGGCCCGACGAAAATCCCATACAAGAAGATTCCGCACTTTCCGCAATCGACCGCCATCGGGCACGCTGGACAGCTGGTTGTCGGAAACGTCGGGGACGTTGCCGTCGCAGGGATGCAAGGCCGCGTGCATCTCTACGAAGGCTACGCTGCCAAAGAAGTCGCGTTTCCTATTCGTGTTTTCGCACGAATGGGCATCAAAGCCGTGATCCTGACCAATGCCGCTGGTGGTATTAATTTGCAGTATTCCGAAGGAACGCTGGTTGCTCTCCGTGATCACATCAATCTCCAGGGCGCCAACCCGCTCATCGGCCCGAACGATGATCGCTTCGGCCCGCGTTTTCCGGATATGACCCGCGCCTACGATCCCGATTTCCGCCGTTACGTTGCCGAAGCAGGGAAAAAGCTCGCGCTCAACTTGCACGAAGGCGTCTATCTCGCTCTCGCCGGCCCCAATTACGAAACGCCCGCCGAGATTCACAGTTTCCGCACTCTCGGCGCGGACCTCGTTGGCATGTCCACCGTCCCCGAAGTTCTGGCCGCCCGCCACTCTGGCATTCGCGTCCTCGGAATCTCCTGCGTAACAAACATGGCCGCAGGCATCACAGGGAAATCTCTTTCCGCCGAAGAAGTCTTCGAAACCGGCGCCAGAGTAAAGCACCAGTTCATCGCATTATTGAAAGCTGTCATTCCAAGAATTGCGGAGGCCGTCGCTTGAGCGAATACGAATCACTTATCGCCGCCGCAAAATCCGCCCGCGAAAACGCGCACGCTGCCTATTCCAATTTCCGCGTCGGCGCGGGGCTTCGCGCCAATTCCGGTAGAATTTTCGGCGGCTGCAATGTTGAAAACGCCACTTACGGCCTCACCGTCTGCGCCGAGCGCGTTGCCATTTTCAAAGCCATCAGCGAAGGAGAACGCGGCTTTGACGCCATCGCCGTAGTCACTGACACCGACAAACTCACGCCGCCCTGCGGTGCCTGCCGCCAGCTCATCTGGGAATTTTGTGGAGACGTCCCGGTCATCTTGGCCAACTTGAAAGGCAAAGTGGAAGTGATCCAAATGAAGCAACTCTTCCCCAAGCCGTTTGACGCTTCCAACATTTGAATCACCGGTAGCCCCCAGGCAATTCCAGAGCCGCGCGCGGATCGCCTCGCGTCAATCCGAATTGATTTGGGCTGGGGAGCAACGCTCGTCTATAATCTTATGTTTGACCACTGTCGAGGGAGACGCTACGGATGGCTGCAGGAAAAGATAACCGAAAACTTGGAGTGCGAATTCTTCTCGGTCTGGTTGTGGGCGCGCTCGGAATTACCATGCTCTCCTACCTCGTGCCGACTGGTACTAATACCGACACCGAGTCCAACGACACGGTGGCCAAGGTCGGCGACCAGACCGTTTCGCTCGCCGAAGTCCGTCAGGAGTTGAGCGATTACGAGCGTCGCAATCCGTTACCTAAGGCCTATGAACCTTTCAAAGCTCGTGAGATTTTGATGTCAAAGGTTTACACCAAGGAAATTCAGTACGAAGCGAATCGTTTGGGAATGAAAGTCACCAACGAAGAGATCGCCGACCGCGTTAAACAGTATCTGCCCACCGCATTCAATGGCGATAGTCCGGTCGGTATGGATCAATACGCCCAGCAGGTTCAGCAACGCTTCAATATGACCGTTCCGGTCTTCGAAGACCTCATCAAGCAAGGCATGCTGGAAGAGAAATTCCGCCGCCTGGTGACCGATGGAGTCAGCGCCGGCCCCGCAGAACTCTCAGAGGAATATCGCTACCAAAACGAAAAAGTGAAGCTGAATTACGCGCTCATCAAGCCCGAGGACCTGGAGTTGAAAGTCACTCCCACCGATGCCGAAATCAGCGACGCCTACCAAAAAGGCAAGAGCCAGTACCAGATTCCCGAAAAACGCGTGGTCGAGTATGGCTTGGTGGACTTGATCAAGCTTCGCCAGACCATCCAGATCTCAGACGACGACCTCAGAGCGAAATATAAGCAGGACGTCCAGCAGTATCAAGTGCCCAATCGAGTCCACGCACAGCACATTTTGCTGCTGACCGTGGGTAAGACCGACGCGGAAGTCGAGGAGATCAAGAAAAAGGCCGAGGACGTATTGAAACAGGCTAAAAAGGGCGCAAAGTTCGACGAACTGGCCAAGAAATACTCCGAAGATCCCGGCTCCAAGGACAAGGGCGGCGACCTTGGCTGGATTATCCAGGGCCAAACTGTTCCGGAATTCGAAAAAGCAGCGTTTTCTCAGCCAGCAGGCGCCGTCTCCGACCTCGTCAAAACCCAGTACGGCTTCCACATCATCAAGGTCCTTGAAAAAGAGACTGCGCACACTAAGCCGTTTGAAGAAGTGAAGGATTCGATTCGCGCACCGCTGATGCTGGCCAAGGCTGACGATCAAGCCAGCCGCATCGCGGATGATCTGGCTAAAGCCGTTCGCAAGTCCAACAAGACTCCGCTTTCCCAACTCGCCAGCGAATTTCACTTGCAAGTCGCTCAAACCAGGCCGGTTGCCGCGACCGAGCCGCTGCTAGAGCTCGGCAATTCCCCGGAAATCAAAGACACCATTTTCCGGCTGCACGAAGGCGAAGTAAGCCAGCCGGTTCGCACCGACCGCGGTTACGTAGTTCTGACCGTCAAACAGATACTGTCCTCGCACCAAGCTAGCCTTGACGAAGTTCGCGATAAGATCGTGGCGTCAATTAAGCAGCTAAAATCACTGCAGCTGGCGCGCGAGAAGGCTGAAGAATTGAGCAAACGCGCAAAGTCTGGTGAAAAATTCGACTCCGCCGCGAAATCTTTGGGCTTAGAACCGAAAACCAGCGATGAAATTTCCCGCGCTGGCTCGATTCCCTCCGTCGGAAGCGGCAAACAGCTCAAGGACGCCTTCAATTTGAAAGTTGGCGACGTCTCCACCGCGCAAAATGTCGGCCCCAACTGGTTGGTCTACCGCGTGGAAGCAAAAACCGAGGCTAATCCCGCCGATTTTGAAAAGCAGAAGAAGGATTTAACCGAACAAGTCCTTAACGAAAAGCGTGGATTGGCTTACGAAGCATTCCGATCGGGCCTGGAAGAGCGCCTGAAGCAAGAAGGAAAGCTGAAGTTGATGCCCGAAAAACTAAAGGGCTTTGGCGACCTGACTTAACCTAAACTGCTGCAAATAAAAGACTTATATGGTTCGCAGGAGACACTTGCGCTCCGCCGCCCGTCCCTTTACGCTATTGGTGTCTCTTCTGGCGGCCGCCCGGCCCACCCCGCGGCTACGTTAGCGGTCGCTAATCAGAAGTTGACGCGGAAATCTCCGACTCAGTGTTCACAGGTACGCAATCTTAAACTCATTGGTGATTCTCATGGCCTCTAGAGCTCAAATCGTCCGAAACGTCTACCGCTGCAGCATGGAGCGCAATCAGAATGGCAAATATTGCGTCCGGATACAGGTCCACTACCCGCGGCATGCTTGGGATCTCAGCGTCTATTTCCTCGCAGGCACCTTTGATCGGGCCATGAAGAAATTGGAACAGGGCTTGGACTTTCTACAACGCCACGAGGAAAAACTCTGGTTTTGGGGTGTAGACCGAGCGGAGGATCTGGGATTTTCAGCCGAATTCTTGAAAGAGGCTGGTCTTACCTTGGATCGTCGCCAGGAGTTCCCGCGCAAAGCGGCCAACCTGTCCGTAGCTCCAGAAAAAGACGTGCCGGCATTCGCGCTAGGTCCCATGCGCCGTGGCTTGGCGGAATTGGTTGAAGTGCCGCGCGCCATGGCAGCAGGCGACTGATCCGACTAATCCAAGGTCGTCCAGCACATCTGGGAAGCCATCCGCTTCGAGAACACGCTAGCATTGGTTCCCGTTTTCGATTCGCAGAACCCCATCCGCCACACGGGCGACATGCAACCGTGGTACACCGGCAGACCCTGCGAACCAACCCGCCGCTCGCACATCAATCTCTGTGTCTTCGATTCCAGATGGGAAGCCAGCGAATCCTTCGAGCTAGAACGCAACTCCGCCGTGGAAGCCTGGGTAAAGAACGATCACCTCAGCTTTGAAATCCTCTATACCTTTAAGGGAGTCGTCCGCAGGTTCCGCCCCGATTACCTAATCCGCCTAAAGAACGGCAAAATGCTCGTCCTGGAAGTGAAAGGCCAAGACACCCACGAAAGCAAGACCAAGCGCGAATTCCTGGACGAATGGACCCGTGCCGTAAACCAACACGGCAGCTTCGGCATCTGGGCCCAAGACGTCTCCTTCACCCCCCGCGACCTCCCCTCCATCCTCCAAAAGCACACTCAGCCCGCATCCCAGACTTTTCCCAATTCTAGTTTCTAGTTTCTGCCTTCTAGTTTGTTCATTCCCTTGAACTTACAAGTTTACTATTGACAAACGTTCAGATCGGTGGTATGTTTGCGCGTGTTATCTCGAAGGAACCTCTCTCACCCCTCCCGTCGCTCCAGCCCTAAACCCCGTCGTTTGATACTCTTACAAACTCTTTGTCATCGCCAAAAAAGTCAACCCCTTTGGAATCAAGCAATTCCACACTCTTTTGACAAAACACCCGGGGTGGGGGTGTCCCCCAGCTCAGTGCCTCTGTGCCTGCCCGTCCGGCAGGCGGGTCTCTGTGGCAATCCCGATGTGTCGCTCCTTGCGAAGGGTTGCAAGAACGCCGAAACACCAAGCTTAACTACCTTTAGAATCAACACTTGCAAAAGTGTATCAAAACAAAGGACTTTAACTACCTTTAGAATGAACACTTATGAAAAACAGGGGGGAGGGGGGTAGATCTTTTTTGGTCGCATCTTCTGGCCGCCCAAGGCGCCGGAACAAAATAGGCCGCTTTAGTCGCAGTCACGGATCAACGTGACGGCCTCATGGCGGCTTTGCGCGTCGACCTGCTTCATGACTCGGTAGATGTGATTCTTGACGGTGAATTCGGACAAATTCAGATTTGCGGCGATTTCCTTATTGCTGAGGCCCATGGCGACCAGTGACATAAGCTGTCGCTGGCGCTGGGTCAGCTCAAATGGACTTGTGCCTCGTCCGTCCTTCTCTTCGGCGGCCCGAGCGGCCACGGTTTTGAAGAGAACCTTGCAAAATTTAGTGGGGCAAGCGGCCTCACCCTGGGCCACGGTGCGGACCGCTTCCAGCAGGTCGGTGGCAGAGGCGTTTTTCAGAACGTAGCCGGCTATACCTCGGCGGACGGCGCGCAGAAAGAGGCTAGGGTCTTCGTCCATGCCGAACAAAACAATCTTGATCGCGGGGATGGATTCTTGAAGGTCGGCGAGCCAATCATCGGACGAATTGTTCGTGAAACAGTCGAGGAGGAGAAGCTCGGATTTTGCGGAAGCAATATCCTCGATCGCGGAGTCGGAACAGCAGGTATCGCCTACGATGCTGATTTCGCCGCGCTTGCGAAAGAGACGGACAAGCGTTTCGCGTAAGAGGCGATTCTCAGCGACAACATATACTCTGACCGGCGACAGTGAATGTTTAGCGCTAATCTGCATAGGGCGAGAGCCCCCTCTGCTCTCGTATACGCGCTTAATCTGCCTACGCGTGACTGTTAGTTTTGACAGGTCTAGCGACGGCGCCAAGCATCTGCGATGAAGCTGAATTCCCTAACCACTTGCAGCGTCAGAGTTTATTCATAGTTACTTGCCCTGTCAAGGAATACCGCTGATGTATATTCTTGCCGGATCGGGAGTCGCGTCGCGAGAGTATTGAGGAATTGTTTGGTACTGATTGGGTACTCCAAACCCTTAGAACTAGCACCACGTTCCCACGGGCACTAGTTGCTGCGACAGTTCTTCATTGAGCCTTCACATTTCCACAGGTTCCCGGATACTGGCGCGACTGAGGGGTATGTCATGCCCAGGCCGATTCGCGTTCTTGTTGCTAATCGTCCGAAGCTCATGCGCGAGCTGATTGTTTCAACTCTGGCGGATGAGCCCGGCGTCGAGATTGTGGGCGAAGTTGCTGACGAGGCGGAGATAGCAGAGAAAGTGCGGCAAGTTTCGCCGGACTTGCTGGTCATAGCGCTGGATGAGCCGGCGAAACGGCCGCAGTTGTGTGACACGTTGCTGCGCGATCATCCGGAGTTGCGGATTATCGCCGTGGCGTCGCAGGAGAATTGCAGCGTGTTTTATTGGGCCTCTTTCGACATTCATTCGAGCGAGATTGAAGCTTCGGAGCAAGGGATTCTGAACGCAGTACGAAACATTGCGATCATGGGGGCAGGCGAACCGGTCTAGGAAATTGCGCGCTTGAGACTGCAGGGGGGTGTTCGTGAATACAGAGCAAGCGATGAAACCCATACGAGTACTGGTGGCAAATCGGCCCCGATTGATGCGGGAACTTATAGTGGCAACGATTTCAGAACAGCCGGACATCGAGATTGTCGGCGAAGTACTAGACGACGCTGAGCTGGTGGGCGCAGTAGAGAAAACGCGGCCGGATTTCTTGATCGTAGCGCTCGAGAAGTTCAATCGCTTGCCGCAAGCGTGTCATTCGATCCTTCAGAGCTATCCGCAGATGAAAGTCATCGCCGTGTCTTCGGACCGCAATAGCTCGATGTTTTACTGGGCTTCGCTGAAGGTGCAGTCAAACGAGATTGAGGCTTCTGAGGCCGGCGTGTTGGGCGCGCTGAGGGGAAAAACGCAGCTCACACCAAGGTGGCAACAATGAGGAACCACGGTTTGGAAACGATGTCGATCAACACTGCTATGCACCGTCCGCGAGCCTTGCGGCTGCTATGTGTGGCTTGCTGTTTGGCGTTGGCCTGCACAGCAGCTCGTTCGCAAGACCGCGCCGCGACTTCTTCCAATGTGGTCCAAAGCTCCGAACTCGGCCGCGACAATCTCAGCCATGTCGCCGCGTCGGCAGCGGACGTTAAGGCTGTATTGCTGAAGGACACGGGGTTGCTGGTCGAACTGAAGCGCTGGGTGGCGAAAGATGCCACCGGACACGGACAGATTATCAGCGACGCCGATCTGACCGACGACGCCATTTTCGATCGGCTAGAAACCGATGTTCAATTCCGGTCTGTGGCAACAATGCTGGTGCAGAAATACGGGTACTTGGTGCCTACGCTCAATCCTGAGTCTCAGGCAGCGAAAGAACGCGAGCTTCTGGTGAAAGAACGGACTAAGTGGTTGGCGCAAGTGGAAGAGGAAGAGCTCGCCGCGGATCGGCAGAAGCGCAATCGCAAGGTGCAGAACGCCAACATGTGCGATCCGCAATCCGAGGCAGGATGCAACATTTTGCAAACGCCGGAAAGCGAGGAAGAAGGAACGCCGGCGCAGCAGGGGCAGCCAGGTATGCAGCGTTCGCCTGCGCCAGATGAGCTGAATACGCCGAACGGTCCACGACGCGGAACCGGTGCGGTGCTGCGCGCACAGCTGACGCAAACCGAAGAAGAGTTTTCCGGCGGCTCGTCGCAACCGCCTTTGGGTAGCTCCGACGAATTCATGCAATCGCTCAACTCCGGCAATTTGGGTGGTGACACAGGGGCGGCTCGAGAAAGCAGCGCCGCCGATGGCCAAATCCCTGATTTGTTGCCGGTCGGAAATCGGGAGAGCCGAAATGTTGTGGATCCCTTGGCAGCTTACGGTGTCGGTACCGCGCGGCCGACCCCCGTCGTGCCAGATGTGAGCCGCTCCGCTCGGCGCGATGCCAATATGACCGCGGCTCCCGGTTCGTCGTCGCTTAACACGAACACGTTGCAGCCTCTGGAACGCAGGTTTCCGCCCAAGGCGCAGCCACCGGCCCCGGAACTGGTGCGCGCACCAAACCCGTACAAAGACATACCGTCGCTATACGACATGTATGTACAGGCCATACCGCGGCCGACAATTCCAAAGCGTTTCGGCGCCGAAGTTTTCGAGAACGGCACTCGCGATTCGCAGTTAATTCCCATGGATCTTCCGGCCGGCCCGGATTATGTAGTTGGCCCCGGAGATGGATTGTCGATCGATCTGTGGGGCGGGACGACGCAACGAATTTATCGGGTGGTCGACCGCGAGGGCCGGGTCAGCCTTCCCGAAGTCGGGCCGCTGCTTGTTAGCGGCAAGAGCCTGGCCGATGTTCAGGAGAGCTTGCAGCAGCTCTTGCGGACAGAATTCCGCCGCGTCTCTGCCGATGTATCACTGGCGCGTCTGCGCACGATCCGCGTGTATGAAGTCGGGGATGTCGCGAATCCCGGCGCTTACGATGTGAGTTCGCTATCGACGCCCTTGAATGCGTTGTTTGTGGGAGGGGGACCGACGCAAAAGGGATCGATGCGGATTGTGAAGCATTATCGAGGCGCCCAACTGATTGAAGATGTCGATCTGTACGATCTCTTGCTGCACGGTGTGAAATCGGATCTCAAGCGGCTTGAAAACGGAGATACGGTTTTGGTGCCGCCGATAGGGCCGCAGGTGACGGTCGACGGGATGGTCCGTCGCCCCGCAATCTATGAACTTAAGGGTGAGAAAAATCTGGCCACGGTATTGGAACTGGCTGGCGGACTGCTTCCCACCGCGACGTTGCGCCACATTGAAGTACAGCGGCTTGTCGCGCACGAAAAGCAAACCATGTTGAGCTTTGATCTGCCGGAAGTGGATAGCGACGCGGAAGTCACGAAGAAGCTCGAGGCGTTCGAAATTCACGATGGCGATCGCATCCGGGTCTTTCCTATTGCGCCATATAACCAGGATGCGGTTTATCTGGAAGGACATGTTCTTCGGCCGGGCCGCTATTCCTATCGGCCGAACATGAAGGTGACGGATGTCATCGCTTCCTACAAAGATTTGCTTCCGGAGCCCGCGAAACAATATGCGGAAATTATTCGGCTAAACGCGCCGGATTTTCACCCGACCGTTGAGAGTTTCGATCTCGAGGTGGCGATGGCGAATCCCGAGCAATCGCCCGCACTCCACGCCATGGATACGGTCCGCGTTTTCAGCAGATTCGATTTCGAGAATCCGCCGACGGTTTCAGTATGGGGCGACGTGCGCGGGCCGGGAACGTACCGCACTTCCGGACAAATCCATCTGAGCGATGCTGTGCACCTGGCCGGTGGTATTGCTCCAGATGCGAATATCGATAACGCGCAGGTTTTCCGTTATCTGCCGGACGGCAAAACAAAGATCTTCAGCGTCAGCCTGAATCTGGCGCTGGAAGGTGATCCGACGGCAAATATTTTGCTGCAGCCGCGTGATCGCTTGCTGATTCATCGCAGCCCAGACGCAGTACAGCCGGCTAGCGTTTACGTACAAGGTGAAGTAGGAAAACCTGGCCGCTATCCGATGACGACGAACATGACGGTTGCGGACCTAATTCGCGTCGGCGGGGGACTTAAGCCGAGCGCCAACACACAAACGGCTGATCTGACTCACTATGAATGGACAAACCCGGAGAAGCTGAGCGGTGAGCATCAGCCCATCCCCATTTCGGCTGCACTGGCCGGTGATTCCTCGGCCAACGTGGCTCTCAACAATGGAGATGTGCTAACGATTCGACAGCTTCCTGGCTGGAATGATCTTGGCGCTTCCATCTCGGTGAAGGGCGAAGTGAAGAACCCGGGAACTTACGGGATTCGTCCAGGCGAGCGGCTCAGCTCGGTTCTGATGCGCGCGGGCGGCTTCCAGTCGGATGCGTATGCGTATGGAACGGTGCTGCAGAGAATTCAGGTGCGGGAACTCGAAGGCAAGGAGCAGAACCAGATGATCCTGCGCGTGAAAGATCTGCGCAGCAATTTGGAGCTCTTGCCGGATACCGATGAAAAACAAAAGCAAGCCAAGCAAATGGCTTTGCAGCAGTATCAGACGACGCTGACGGAGTTGAGCAGCAATCCGCCGGTGGGCCGCGTGGCGATTCGCATTTCGTCCGATATCAACCACTGGAAGAACAGTAGTGCGGATGTGGAGGTGCGGGCGGGAGATACGCTCGTAATTCCCAAACGCCCGAGTTATGTGATGGTGTCGGGGCAGGTATTTAATCCGACAGCCGTTTCATATCGGCCAGGGAAGAGCGCGCGCTGGTATCTCAGCCAAGCGGGCGGACCCACCACTGTTGCGGACAAGAAAAATATTTTTGTGATTCGTGCCGATGGTTCGGTTATCGGGGCGAAAGAAAGCTTGTGGTCCGGACGTTCGCTCAACGCGGTGCTGTCGCCAGGGGATACGGTCGTTGTGCCGGAAAAGGCGATTGGTGGCGGCGTGCAGTGGTCGACGGTGTTCTTGGCTGCACAAGTAGCGTCATCCATTGCCAGCACGATATTTATTGCTGCGCATTATTGATCGGAATCTTTTGATGGCTCGTGGGTGGACAGGTTTAGGACTTGGATTTAGCTTGCTCGGGACCTTGGCGCTGGGCGCGAGTTGTTACGCAGCGCCACAGGAGCCGCAAGGCAGCGCGGGGTCAGAGAGAGGCACTGGTGGAAGCGGAAGCTCAGATGGCGAAGCTGGAAAGAGCGACGCATGGGTGCAACCGGCTGACTCGTGGGAAGACCGCGAGAATAACGTGGGGCTGCATTTGCTGAAGAATATCGCCGCAGACCAGAAAGCACTTTGGGTTGGCCCTAAGAGCGTGCGCTGGGCCGATGCGGACTGGCTCGTGCCGCTGGGCGGCGCAGCCGCGGCGATGTCTGCGACGGACTCGAGCTATAGCCGACATCTGTCGAATTCGCCGAATCGGATTAAGTACAGCAAGGACCTTTCGAACTATGGGATCGCGTCGATGATCGGCATTGGCGGCGGTATGTATGTG
>Ga0137418_10005716_pt1 | contig 11412 bp, 5 predicted proteins | sample CZODoug3_1_2_16f_FD_122242 | JGI IMG/M metagenome (GOLD analysis project Ga0137418, IMG submission 122242) | Vadose zone soil fungal communities from Angelo Coast Range Reserve, California, USA - CZODoug3_1_2_16fungal (Hybrid Assembly) | ecosystem: Environmental > Terrestrial > Soil > Vadose... | reverse complement strand
TTCGAATCCGCTGGCATAAGCTGGAGTGGCTACTTCGAAAATCAGACCCCTACAAGGGGTTGCGATACTGGTGAGCACGAGCCGTACACTAATATCCACAATCCCTTCGTCGCGTTTCAGGACGTAACCAACAACACCGCGCGTTGCAACAAGCTGTACTTGGCCAACCCGTCCAGCTGCGGCACGGTCACAGACTGCGTCTTGGTCAATGATCTCAACAATGCCACGACCCCCGCTCCCAACTTCATGTGGCTAACGCCGAACGACTGCAACAACATGCGCGGCGCCTCGGGTATCTGTTCATCATCCATCTCACTTGGTAACACCTACCTCTCCAAGCTGGTCCCCTCGATCCTCAATAGCCGCACATTTACGACCACACGTTCCGCCCTCTTCATAACCTTCGACGAGGGCAACGGCTTCTGCCCGCTAAACGGGAGTAGTGAAGACTGCATCTACGCATCCTGGTCCGGCCCCGTCGCAAAAACTAGGTTCGGCACCACAAACCTGTACAGACACTACTCATTCACCAAGACCATCGAGGTCAACTGGAACTTAGCCAGTTTCACAACCAACGACGCAAACGCGAACGCGATGACCGAGTTCTTCAAACCCCAGGCCGCAGACTTCACGATCTCGGCCAATCCTACTGTGATCACCTCTCCAACCGGAGTTACCACGAACTCGACCATTACCCTGACCAGCATTAACAACTTTACAGGGACCGTCACCCTGACTCGGTCCAGTTCACCACCTGGCCCCACCCTGACCCTCAATCCGACGAGCATTATCCTATCCAACGGAGGAACCGGTAGCTCAACGCTCTCGATAACATCAACGACAACAGGCAGCTACGCGGTGACCGTTACCGGCACCAGCGGCTCTCTGAGCCACAACACGACTATCACGGCCACCGTTACCCCCCCGCCGGACTTTGCTATAGCAAGTCCGAGTTCCTTGACTCTTGGTCAAGGGGCGACTGCAGGGAGTCCAGTAGCCGTTAACTCCACAGGCGATAGAACCTTCTTCGGCTCGTCCTACCTCGCTGATAGCTTCAACGCGAAAGGTCGCACCTGGCTCTTCTATGGAGACTCGAGGAGCACCTGCGAACACCAGACTGGCTGCCTAATGTACACGAGCTCGACCAATGGCTCAAGATGGGCTCCGGCTTCAACGATCCCTGTCCACGTCACCGACTATGATTTCAGCGTGTACACCGACGGGAACAATGTCTACTACGTCCGTTACAACGAGACCAGCTTCGAAGCTACCTGCGGCAAAAACCTGCAATTCCGCATAGGAGCACTCAGCATATCCGGGACGATCACGTGGCAACCGGAGCAGACCGTCGCTACAGGCGCCTCAAACCGTTCCTACCCAGATGACGAGATCGTAGTAGACAGTAACGGTCAGGTGTGGATCGCATACATGATCGCCAACAAAACCGCGTGCGGCGGAAACGGAACAGACAGGCCCCAAGTAATTCACTCAGTTGGGACAAACTACGCCTCGTGGACCGGCAACACAACGCTCTGTGTCTCCGTCTGCCACTCGGACATCTGGCACATATCACTGGCATCCTTGGGCAACGGACAAATCTACGCGTCCTACTGGCTCCCCAATCGTGATCTGCACGGTCGGCTCTACAACAACGGGTGGCAAGGAGAGGAGCAGATATCATCTACGACTACGACAAGTGACACAAACGCGTGGCTTTTCAGCTCTGGAACAAACGTCTACGCCATTTATTACGACAACAGCACCGAGTCCCTCAACCTCTCATCACGATCATCGACGGGAACTTGGACAATCAACAGGATCGGAACAGGCGAGTCGCATACAGGCACGCTGGCCTTCTCACCGTCATACTACTCGTTGCCCAACACGGCAAGCTTCGACTCAACCAACAACAGATTCTACGTCTTCTGGATGAATGCCACAAACCATGCAATTGACCAGTGGGCTGGCATAGGAAGCAACTGGACGAGGACAACGGGAATCGTAAGCACAGGCACCGTGACCTATCCGGATGGCATAATCAGCTTTATCCAGTCTACACCTACAGTGCTCGGCGCAATCTTCTACATTAGCGGCGGATCTTCGCCCTTCACCATCAACTCGGTCAGCCTCTCATTCAGCTTAGGCGGATCGACAGGCATGTTCCCAGTTACCGTGACCGGACAGAATGGCTTCACCGGCACCGTCAACCTCTCAACCACAACATCTCCCTCCACAGGACTGACGGTCAACTGCACACCTACAAGCATACTAGGAGGCTCCGGGACGTCCAACTGCGCGCTCAACAGCTCGACCCCTGGAAACTATACCGTGACCATCACGGGTACCAGTGGACCCCTCAACCACCAAACCACCACCCTAGTCTCGGTGCAGCAGCCCCCACCATCCCCAGACTTTACCATCGCCGCATCTTCACCAGCGCCGATCAACGCTGGCCAATCCGCCTCGTCGACGATAACGGTAACCGCGCTCAACGGATTCTCCGGAACCGTATCTCTCACTGATACGATTGCGTCTGGTCTAAGTTGCGGATCAATAAGCCCCGGCAGCATTACCGGGTCAGGAACAGCATCACTCTCATGCAACGCCTCGGTCGCAGGTAATTACACGTTAACAATAACCGGGACAAGTGGTTCTCTAGTTCACACCGCTACCGTTCTCTTTCAGTTCCGAGACTTCACGATCGCAGCCAGCTCTGTTACCGCTAACGCAGGCGCCTCCGGCACATCAACGATCACCGTAACGGCGATCAACACGTTCGCTGGCACGGTTACTCTGACCGACAACGTCCCTTCGGGTCTTGTCTGCGGCTCAATAACGCCTGCCAGTGTAACTGGTTCAGGCACGGCGACGGTTTCATGCAGCGCAGCCATCTCAGGTAATTATACACTAACCGTTACTGGAACCAGCGGTTCGCTAGTCCACACCGCAACCCCGATTTTCCAGGTTCAGGATTTCGGAATCGCAGCATCCTCGCCGGCACCAGCGAACGCCGGCTCCTCCGTCGATTCAACCATCACGATAAGCTCCATCAACCACTTCGCTGGAGTAGTCAGTCTCACCTACACAGTTCCGTCCGGCCTCACCTGTGGAACCATTTCCCCAGGCAGCATCACTGGGTCCGGAACTGCGACGGTGTCTTGCACTGCCACTATCGCAGGCAACTACACACTAACTCTGATGGGAACCAGCGGGTCCTTAGTCCATTCCGCTGTTGCTCTATTCCAGTACCGGGACTTCACAATAATCGCCACATCGCCGGCGCCCCTAAATGCCGGAAACTCTGCAACCTCGACAATCACCGTCGCTTCGCTAAACCACTTTGCCGGGTCGGTCGGTTTGACGGATGCGGTCCCGTCAGGGCTGACCTGCGGGACTATTACGCCGAGCAGTGTGACGGGTTCTGGCATTGCGACCGTCTCATGCAACGCCACTGTTGCGGGCAACTACACTCTAACCGTAACGGGTACCAGCGGCTCCCTAGTTCACACCGTCATATCGATATTCCGATTCCAAGACTTCACCACATCTACATCCTCACCCGCACCAGCCAACGCTGGTTCCTCAGCAACATCTACAATTACAGTAACCGCGGTGAATGGTTTTGCTGGGGCAGTCACTTTCAGTGACTCTGTGCCATCTGGTCTCACATGCGGAGGGATTACCCCAGCCTCTATCACGGGCTCCGGCACCGCAATAGTATCCTGTAGCGCAACTGTTGCAGGTTCTTACGTGCTCACAGTAACAGGCAATAGCGGCTCGCTAATTCACACGGCCACTGCAACGTTCAACTTTGTCGACTTCACGATAGCGGCGTCTTCGCCAGCCGCAGTAAACGCAGGATCGTCCGCGATAAGCACCATCACTGTAGCTGCATTGAACGGGTTCACAGGCGTTGTCACACTAACCAACACTGTTCCTACCGGTCTGACTTGCGGTTCAATTACCCCTGATTCAGTCACGGGCGCTGGAACCGCAACCGTCTCATGCTCTGCAACAATTGCAGGAACATACGTCCTCGCAGTAACGGGCACCAGTGGTTCACTGGTTCACAATGCTACTGCAACCTTCAACTTCGTAGACTTCACGATCGCAACTTCTTCGCCAGGTGCCGTTAACGCGGGTCAATCTGCATCCTCGACCATTACGATAACTGCAGTGAACGGATTCGCGGGAGTTGTAACTCTTACCGACACTGTCCCAGCGGGACTCGCTTGTGGAGCTGTCACACCTGGCACTGTCACAGGATCAGGAATTGCTACCGTATCGTGCAGCGCGACCGTCGCTGGAAACTACACTCTCGCGCTGACTGGTATGAGCGGTATCCTCGTCCATTCCGCCATCGCGCTCTTCCAGTTCCGAGATTTCACGATAACCGCGACATCACTAGTAACGGCCAACGTTGGTGCATCAACGCCATCGACCCTCACTGTGTCAGCGCTGAACCACTTCTCGGGCAGCGTGCTGCTCTCTGATACGGTTCCGGGTGGACTAGCCTGCGGGGTGATTAGCCCGGTCAGCGTGACGGGATCCGGTACCGCCACGGTGTCATGCAGCGCATCACTAGCTGGTAACTATACACTGACGCTAACCGGCACGAGTGGCCAGTTGGTTCATTCAGCAACAACACTCTTCCAGTTCTGGGACTTCAGTTCATCTGCATCCTCACCTGCCCCGCTCAATGCTGGGACTTCCGCAACCTCGACAGTCACCATCACATCAGCCAACCACTTCAACGGCATAGTCTCTCTCACAGACACTGCTTTCTCCGGTCTTGTCTGCGGCACAATAAATCCCACCAGCGTAACGGGATCAGGAACAGCCACAATATCATGCAACGCTAGTGCTGCCGGCAACTACACTCTGACCATTGTCGGGACTAGTGGTTCCCTAGTGCATAACGCTACTGCCCTGTTCCAGTTCCAGGACTTTACACTCTCCGCATCCTCGCCAGCCACAGTCAACGCCAACTCCTACGCCGCTTCAACCATCACGGTAACCGCCCTCAACCTGTTTGCAGGAACAGTTGCTCTGAGCGACACTTTGCCCCCCGGTCTCACATGCAGCGCGATTACACCAGCCAACATCGTCGGCTACGGATCCGCAAACGTCTCTTGCACTGCGCCACTCGCAGGGAATTACGCCTTGACGATAACGGGAACGAGTGGCGCTCTATCTCACTCGGTCACGGCGACATTCGTAATAGTTGATTTCGGGATCAGTTCGAGTCAAAACACGATCACGATCTTGATAGGGTCCTCACAAAATTCGACAGTGACAGTTTCAGCATTGAACCATTTCAACGGAACCGTCATCCTCGCCGTCAACTCGCCGTCGGCGCTGACCTCGATCATGAGTTCTCTCAACGTCACGGGTTCAGGTAGTTCGACGCTGACGGTGACCGCGTCGACTGCGGGCAACTACACCATCACCGTCATAGCAACGTCTGGCTCTTTGTCTCATTCCATATCGTTGACAGTCCGAGCAGAGAACTTTGCCCTGAACGTAGACCCTGGATATGCGATCGTCGTCGTTGGTTCCAGCACGAACATGACTCCGAGCCTTACCAGCCTAAACGGTTTCTCAGGAAACCTTACTCTGTCCGTCACAGTCCTCGACCCAATATTCATTCTACCTACTCTTCCCTCTAGCGGCACACATCTCCCAATCCGTATGGACCCGTTGCCTCTACTCCCCTCAGCCACCACTAGTACCGCGTGGATAATGCTTGGATCGGGTGGAGTTGGAGAATTCACCATAACAATAACTGCGCCACCCGGTGTCGCTGCTGCCTACTATCCACTAATTGTCACGGCAAGCAATGGTACAGTAACACACTCGATCCTCATCACTATCATCGTGCGAGATTTCAGCTTCACGGCTCCAGTCAGTTCTGTCACGATGATGCCGGGAACGAACAGCACCACGACCCTCGGGCTGCGGAGCCTGGACGGCTTCTTCGGAAACGCGACACTAAGTGTTCAAGGCGCTTCCGGCGGAGTGTCAGGAAATCTCAGTGCATCAATCGTGTACGTTCCGTTCAACGGAGGCAGCAGTGCTGTCCTGACAATCCAAGTTTCATCAACGACACTACCAGGAAACTACACTCTAACCATCCAAGCGACATCTGGAACCGTATCCCACACCATCAGCCTTCTCGTCATCGTCCGATCGAACCTTTTCACGACGATCATCTCAAGAATGCTCGCATCAACCAGCGTCGCCTCGTCGACCGTCACAGGACTCGTTAGCATACTCATCGTACTATTCACCGTAACTAGTCGACGGAAACCGAGTCGGCCATTAAAGGGCCCTGGACAAGGCGCATCCCCGAACTACCGTGTTCGCAAAACTCCCGAGATTCCTTTACGATCGCATGCGGACCACCTGCGCACTTCTCAAGAATTCTAGAGATGACATATACGATCATTTAGCGAACATCAAATATTCCTCAGCCAATATTGTGAGTCTATCCCGATTCTGCATATTGCTGCCACACGGATAGACTCGGCGTTCCTCGGCACTTTAACGGAACAGAATATCCTTCATCAGGCAACCTTGACCAAGTGCCGGCGGTTACAACGGGAAGATGTAGGGGTCTCAATGTGCCCAGTGGGTCTGAGGTTGCAATAGTGCAGAATCGAAAGTTCCTCATTCCCATACTCGCAGTACTTCTAATTGGAGTCGCGGTACCATTATCTGTTCCGAAAGCACATGGAGATGACTCAACAGAGACGCTTACCGTCTCTGGCTTTCTCGCTAGAAATTACAATGATGGTTATCTTGGATGCTGCGAGGATACGGTACAGGCGGGCAACACTCTTACTTTCAACGTAGTTTTCACAGCCAATTCTTACGTCTACCAGCGCAACATCACCATGGGAATAAAGTTCGACTGGATGACCAATTTCCAGAACACGACAAGCGATACCGCCGTCTATGCTGGGCAGACAGTAACCATGTCGCTTCCCTTTACGGTTCCCGTTCTGAGTGGCCAGTTCACGAATCTGAACCAGGCGTCTCACACTTGGACCCTTCAAGTATGGGACATGGCTCAAGGAGCAACCTGGAGCGCTAGCACTTCCTGCACCGATCCAAATTCCTTTATGGCGCCGTTCCAGCCGAGCTGCAGGCAATTCAACAGCTTCAATTTCGGGTTTCATTCCGTCGCAGTATACAGCAGTGCACAAGCGAGTTGCTTTAGCAACAAGCTTCAGGCCAACGCTATCCTAACCTCTCTTGCTTCAACTTTCGGTAGCACTATCACACCGGTTCCGGGAACAAGCGCGGCTCTAGCCTCTTATTCGCAGGCAAAGACCCAGATGGCGATAGGAGACAATGCATATTCGACCGGTGACTTCAGCACCGCTCAGACAGACTACCAGAACGCGCTAAACTACGCAAACGCCGCCCAGAGCAGTCTCGCAACTATCGGAGGCGGAACCGACACAGCGACCTTCACCAGCATCTTGCTCGACTCGGTCGCAATCCTCCTCGGCGGGATAGGCGCGATCCTAGTCGGCTTCGCCGGATTCAAGTATCTGCGCGGGAAGACCAGAGCTCTTCCAAGTTATGCTCCGGCTACGCCGAAAGCTTGAGCTCGACCTTTCATCCTCTGCCTTTTTTTCTGGCAGAGTCCGATCTTTAGGTATCGGGTTCTGTATCGCATACGATATACCTTATATCCGACCCGTCCTAATGAACTGGAAAGATGCGCGAGCCAAAACCGCACGAAGAAAGCTTCGGAGTTCATGATCGACTCCACAGCGCACCTAAAGGTCTCCTCCGATACTACATCCTTCACAAGATAGCTCAGAAGCCAATACACGGTTACGAAATCATTCAAGACATCGATAGCAAGACGGAAGGCGCTTGGAGGCCGGGAGCTGGATCGCTCTACCCTATTCTCAAGAAACTTGTCGCCGAAGGCCTGATCAAAGCAGAACCTGAGCCCTCCGCGGAGGCCACTCGACGAGTCTATCGGATCACGCCAAAGGGAGTCGAATCCTTGGCTCATGCTAAGGAAATGTTCGCCAATTTCCAGCAGCGCTTCGGCAGTCTACGCCGTCTGTTCATCGATCTCATAGACCCTGAGAACTTGGCCACTTTCTTTGTTGACGGGTCCAACCGGCAATTTCAGATGGCACAGGAAATGCTGGAATCAAAACAGGACAAGATCTCCCCCGCGGATCTAGAGTACATTCTGAAGGAGTACGTGTTGAACCTTGAGAGACAGATGAACTGGGCGAATATGATGCTGAACCGTTCCAAGCCAAGACTAGCACCGACTGCTCGGCAGAAACCTGCAAAGGCACAATAGTCATATTTTCGAAAATTGTTGATAGTCAAGTGAAGCTTCGATAGAAAACAACACGCCAAACTAGCGTGGAGAGTCTACCTTTCCACGGACTCGACAAAAAGCCGATTGGTAACGGGACTCCTATTCGAGGCTGCTAACGGCCTCTAGCTGGTGCGGCCCCCAGGCGATCAGAGCCGGGCCGTGCCGGATGTTTGGACGGGAGTTAGACTGAGTCGTAACTCAAATGAGACCATTGGATTTCTACGTAGACTTGACCTTCTAGTTCTGCTTGGCGCCCTCCTTGCACTATTCCTAGCTCTTGCTAGCGAGCCATGGTGGACCCTGACTGGAACAACGAACACGAAATTGTTGACTATCCAGGTTTCTCCCTTCTACCTTCACATCAATGCCGTGGGTCTACCCTCGACGTCGGCCTTTGCCAATTCTCTCGGGTCGTTCACTCGGATCCTCCTGTTCTTCGGCTTCGTAGCCCTAGTAGCCGCAAGCATTCGACCAACTGCTTGGTGGCGTAATCTGGCGGTGTACTTCGGTCTCTCGTCTCTCGCTGAGCTCTACTTCAGTTTCCTGATGATGTACTATTGGGCAGAATCGGCATTCATCCAAGCCTATGGATTCGCTCCACCATATTCTGGGACAGCCACTCTGCAGGGCAAAATTCTAGGTCTCGACCTCACATACTACTCTGGACCCCTCATCACCGCAGCCTTCGCCATTCCCTTCTATCTAGGGTTCCTCAGCTTCAGCTTGGTTACGGGTCGCGGAATTCTCAGAGTCCTCCAAGACAGGGCGTTCAGAGTCCTGGCTGCCCTGCTCCCCGGGGGAGGCGTGCACGACGTCTACCTAACACCGCCGTACCAGCATGTCTGGTTTTCCAGTGGGGATAAGGAGTTCAATCCGATGGCATCTGATCCGGAGAAGCTCAATGACGATGAGCTTCTCGTCTCCTTCCAGAAACTCTACGACACAGTCGAACCCGGCGGAAGCTTGTCCATCATCCTGCCTGCATGGGCAACCGGCGTCGGTGATAGATTCCAGCGACTAATGCCAAACACTGGTTTCACCGTCGAATCTTCCACTGTAATATATCGAGTCCAGGGCAAACCTGAGACTGAGCTTCGGTTCAGAAAACCGATTGAAGAGGTCCGGAAAGAATCCGCAACAACGTCTTCCTCATTGGAGGAGGTTGGACCCGCGCTACAGTCTACGTTGAAGGCTCCGCTAGGCGAAGGCATTATCGAGACAGTTGCTCCACCCGTTATTGAAATCGTGGATGAGCCTCAGTGGGTTCCTGCCAAATTGTCTCGGATGGAGAAGAGCATGCTCAATGCTGCTGTGGACATTATCAGCCGGCACCAAGAACCGGTTCCATATCGCGAACTACTCAACCAGGTCTACATGGATCTCGTCGACAGGAAAGTCGACTTTGAATCGGCCAGGCAAATTGAGACCACACTCCTTGAGCATAACGGTAGAGAAGTTCTCCTCATCCAGGAAACCGACGAGGCAAACGACAGAGTCATCCGGAAATGGTGGTTGGGTGAAAAAAAGTTGGCTCCCGAGAGAAGGAGGCGGATGCCAATTATCGGAAAGATCGCGTCGGCAAACCCCAAACTTCCCTCGATGCGGTTTCCTTTCAGAAGGTCGCGGAAGTCTCGTTACGTCGAGAAGGCGACGGACGATAATAGTGCTGATCCGTAGACCATGGCAGGTTACCGGGTAGTCTCCACGCGAGTAACGCGTGGCTTATCGAAAAGTGGATCGTGTTAACGTTTCTTAGATGATTCGGAAATGGGCAGCATAAGAGTAGCAATAAGTCGCATCACCACTAAGAAAGTCCCGGCTCTGACCTTGGTCCTCGTGGCCATTATCGGCATGGTTGCAGGTGTACTTGCAGCTACTATCACTCTCAACCAGTCTGTCTACACGGGTGAAGTGGGCACTTACCACAATAACACCGGAACCTTTACTGTGACCGACACCGGACTATCCCCCGTTGCAAACCAGGCTTCTGCTAACGCTACAAACACGATAACGATCGCAGGAACTGCCATGGCCCTGAATAACGCCCTCACGGCCGGCCATTGGATGGATGTCGTGACGTTTGTAATGAACACACCGGCCGCTGGCGCTCACACTGCGACGATTACTGTGAGAAGCGGAACCACAAACCAAGGTTCGTCTATAGCATCAGTTACCTCGGGCGTGTGGACAACCAGCACCAGTAGCACGGGCACGGTAACGGTCTACGTTGATTTGGGAACTACCAGCCTAACGGCACCAGTCACTGTCTACGTCAACGTCACCTAGTTTCTTTTCAGGGATCCTCGCTTCCAAAATAGGCGAGGAAATCTACCTTTTTCTAATCTAATGTCTGTACCGGTCTGATCTCGACGTATCCTGAAACTTTCCCCCTCTCGCAGGACTATTTTCTTGGGAAATAGGCTGTTACTGTTCTATGGCGTTCTTGGATACCAAGAACTCATAGAGCTTGCTCAGTCAAATCTTAGCATTGACATAGCATGGGCAAAGCAGCGGCGCTGCACTCGTTCTTCTTAGGTCAGCTGCCAATCTTTCTGTTCTTGAAAATCTGTCTCTTCTTGACAATTCTTGTTTATGGTGCAACCATTGTCGCTGTGCCTACGAGTTACAAGGCGGTCTCAGCGGGAAGAGTCGATGTGAAGAGCAATCTGGCTGGGCAGGATCGTGGCTTCTCTAGAGCGAGTTCGACCCTTGCAGCGGCGGGCACGAGCTGTGGAGTTGGAACTCAAGTGAGCTTTTCGGTGGTTGCTGGGACAGCCAACACGGGGATTACGGCAGGTGACATCGTCTACGATCTGCAGGTCAACACGACCGGTATCACCCCGGACACGACTTGCTGGACTGTCAGCTTGGTCTACACTCCTTCGGGTGGGTCTCAGACCAGTACTGGATCAGTCTTCATCGGCACAACGGTCGCAGTGTCGGGACAGACGATAGACTGCAAGTTCGACTTCGGCTCTTCGCTGCCGGCTCCCCCCTTCACTTTTCAGGTGAGCGTTGCCTAGATGGTCTCTCTCGCTAGACCGTTCGCCCGA
>Ga0137418_10005714_pt1 | contig 11413 bp, 13 predicted proteins | sample CZODoug3_1_2_16f_FD_122242 | JGI IMG/M metagenome (GOLD analysis project Ga0137418, IMG submission 122242) | Vadose zone soil fungal communities from Angelo Coast Range Reserve, California, USA - CZODoug3_1_2_16fungal (Hybrid Assembly) | ecosystem: Environmental > Terrestrial > Soil > Vadose... | reverse complement strand
CGTGACGCAATAGAACATCACGTGGATTTTGACCGATGTCGTCAAGTAGAGTTCATCTCTTGACTATACCATTGCTATCCCAACCTAGAAAGGAAAATAGCTAACCTTTGACAAATAAACATTGACTGAATTTGGACTGAATTACTATTTTTCGACTCAGAAACTTAAATTCACGTGATGTTCTGTTTTGCACAATGTGGGCCTGGCATTGATGGTGGATCGTGTTTGATGGACTGATGGCTCTCTGGTGCCCTGGGCGTCAGATACATGGCCCACAATGGTTTAGGGGACCTGACTCCAAGGCACTTCACCGCAATCCAGCCCCTCTGCCCTTACTAGTAACTTCACAAACTCATCTTTTATGTTGACTTCTAGTATTCACCAAAGTCAATGTCCACATCAACGCGGCCCTGTGCCCACATTGGCCGTAATCATTTGGTCTGATGCGACAACTTGTGGATAAATGATATACGTATTTCTAATGGATTGCGAACTCGGATAATTCCTGACACTTGGTCCTCGGGCTATGCTATGACATCCCGGATATAAAGCTGCTGCAGCAGCGTCAATTTTGCAGCCAACGTACGTGCCCTCACATCATGTTCTGCCGAGGCTTCTGTGTATGGTCGTTGCATCTCCTGCTGTTTCTGGCGTCATTGACATTCACCAAAGCTGATTACATTATTGATGATACTAACAGCAGCATTACGTACACCGGATCGTGGGGCAAGGTAACTCCCAGTAGCCCATTCGTGATAACCTACGCGGGCAATAACAGCGCAGAAACGATTGACTACACCAGGATTAATAACAATACATTGTGAGCCAGATCATGCATTGTTTTATCGGTTCCAAATAGCTGACTTTGATTGTCTTAGCACATGTAAGTTTCTGATTGTTGAATAGCGACTTAGACATTGCTAATCAATGCATGACAGTCTCGTTTTGCGATGGAACGAGCCAATGTTTGATGGAGGTACCATTCACTGGTAAGAGCTATGTTTGACGGCGTTGCAACTCGTGGTCCTAAAAGCATGGCAGATCAGGGTCCAGAATTATGGTTTGTGGGCTCCAACTGATTGGTGACATCAACTTCACTGTCTCACTTGATGGTGTAGTGTCACCAAAACTGGTACAGGTTGACTTTCAACCAGACAGGTCACCTGTCAGATACAATGTGTCATTTTTCAACCTACAGTTGTTGCCATTCTTGTATCATATTTTGGTCACCAAGAGCAGCACCAATTTTTGGTTTGATGACGCATATGTCAATGAAACTGCCCCACTACCTACCTAGTTCCTTGGCCTAACACCTGTGTCGCGCTCTAAGGTAACATAAAATAAATCCTACATAATTGTATCAATGATACTAACATTTCACCCTTTGGATCTTTCTAGTGTTGGAATTGGGAGAATCCGTTGATGGGACAATGGATACTCTCGTACCCTAAATGATGACTTATATTTAGTTGGCCCCTTTATATAAATGGATACAGTTCTATGTATATATTAGCACAGAGTATGTAACAAAATGGATAATTAAGCTTCTACCTTGTAATCTGAAATTCACAACATCTAGTGTTCTAACATCTCCATCAACCATTGTAAGGTTAACGCTGATACGCACCCGATCTCTCTATTCATGGAAACCCAACTAATTTCGCATTTTACTAACTTGTCCGACATCAGTAAAAACCAAGTTCCTTATCGGTAACATATCCGAACGACCTGATCACGTTTCCGAATCAATTGCGCACTGGCAAACGTATAGCCGACTCCGCACAGCTCCACTTTCATTTGCTAAGCCCTTCCATATGATTCTACGTACATTCCGGCTCCACTCCATGTTGTTTCACACAATTCCGAACCATTTCCGACCGGTTATTCAATTATTTCAAACACGCGTTTATCAGTATCACCTCGCAACCACTCGGGCGATGGATTAGGGATGTTCTGACTTTCCAAATATGGTGTCCGCACATACATACACCTTCGGGCATGTCTATTACGGTCTTCCGACGCCCCTCCACATCTATACCCTTGTGATTATTCTCAATCTTTTCTATTTCCGCTTTATTTATAGTATTCTGTATATATTGCACACACTTATTTTCAAAAATAAAAGTTTACACTTCACCACACAGTACAGAGTCGCTCAGAGATACTATCTAAGTTCGCTCAAACTCTCGCCTCTTCGCAACCATCGTGCCTTGCCTTGATTCGACCCACTCGGACTCGCTTTGCATACACTTGCATTCGTGTAGTTTGAATCAGATTCATTCGCCTACATCCAATATACCTTTTACACTTAATCATCCTCACTCCTCATACACTCCCCGGACTTCGGAAGGGTCGACCTTACTCTCGCACATTTAGATCATTTTGTTTTATGGTGTTTTATTTGGTTTGATTCAGACCTTATAGGCATCGTATGCATATCAACGAGACCAATGAAATACTTGCTTGTTACGAATGGACAATTCCCGGGAAACTTGCGAGACAACTCCATGACATGACATGTTGGAGACGATCGTTTTTGCATACGGCGAGTGTCTGAGGGGGAGTGGGTGATGCTGATGATACAGATGATGCAGGGAGAAGATAATGAACAAGCTGAAAGGGACTGGAGGGAATTATACAGTTGCCAGGTGGGGCCCATTGGGCCAGGGAATGCAATACAGCGTGTGTATTGGATGGTGAACTGAGTGGTGAATTGAGTAGAAACTAGATGGGATGACACTGAGAGATGGAGAGGCAAGTTGGAAATACTGAGAAGTGGTGGAAATATTTAATTTAGAGTAGCATTGGCGATGGGTGATATAATGATAAGTTGTGCTGAAAAAATGGAGATAGATACGGAACGAGACATTTTGGAGTTTTTGGAGGTGATTGGGGCGTTGGTGGACAGGTGGAGGACATTTTTGGGTAGTCAAGGAAGACGCAAATGCAGCCACCCATCAAAAATGAAATGAGAGAGGCGAGCACGACAAAACGAGGGTGGGTGTTGTGCCAGGACAAGTTGAGGGGCAGCTGCGTGGGGGAAGTGTAATCAAGAGTATGAATCGGGGTCAGAAAACTGTGAATCGGGTGGGCGAAGACTGTGAATCGGGACGTTGACAAGTCCTGTGAACGCGCACGACAAAGACTGTGAATCGATGGGACAAGTGTTTGGCGCGGGTTGCCCAATCGGGGTGTGAATTATGCAGTCAGAAATTTAGAAAAAATTATTGTTGCGGTGAGGCAAATGGACAAGAACTGAATTTTTTACAATGATGGAGCAAGACATTTTGGAGCCAGAAGATGAGTATGGTATGAAAGATGCAGTCAAAAATAAGAAAATATTTTTGTGATGAGGCAATTGGAAATGGACAAAAACTGAATTTTTTACAATGATGGAGTGAGACATTTCAGAGCCAGGAGATGGGAGTATGGTACAGTTAATGAGAAAGAATTATTTAGGATAAGATTGTGCAGCCTGTAATACTGCCTGAAATCCAACACGATCATTTTTTGTGAGGAACTCACTGAAGGCACGGGCCTTGAAGGTTGGCTCATACTGCTGTTGCAAAAAGCGAAGGGCAAGGGGGAGGCCCCAGTTGGCCTTCTTTGAGAGCTCAGTGATGATATCCACAATCACCTTACGGCACACACTCTCCGTCTTCCTCCAAGCCAAGTTGCGACGCCATTTCGGCCCCCACCTCTCCGTCAGGTCCTGAACTGGTATATAACCATTCAGGCCAGATGCCCACTCTGTCCAGACATCTGTGATGCACGATACAGATTGATATTCATAGTGGGGGAGGTAATCTCTGTCCTCCCAGTCCCACTCATGCAAGCTTACGCAGCTGGCACCAGACTCCCCAATTAGCATGGCCCACTTTGCTTGTTGAGCTGATGTGACTGCATGTTGAGATGCAGTTGGATACAGGGCAGATGGTGGCAAGTCACAGAGGACATGCTGGGGTGTCTGTGGCAGTGTAGGGGCTGGTGAAAGGACGGCGGAGGACCCAGAGAAATTGATAGTGAGGGAAGGTGAGGTGGCGGTTGACATATGTGGCAGGGTTGTGATTGGTGGTGGTTGTGGCACTGGTAGCATGGGCATCGCCGCAGCTAAAAAGATAATCACAATTGTTAGATGGTATAATGAAATTGGAACATTGGACTGCACCTTTGTTACCCCTTCGACCTGCTGGTTGTGACTGGAGGAGCTGAACAAGCATCCCTTCAACTTTCGTGTATTGCTTGCTCAGAGCTTGCAGCCGGCACCTGTTCTCCTCCTGCTCCTTACATTGCTCAAACCGAAGCTCTGCATAGCTGCCACGTAGGCCCATGACCAAGTGTTCTGGCATGTTTTCGTAGGCCAAATGGGCCTCTGATTCAGCATGTGCAATGATGGCCACAGCGCCGGTGGCAAAATCCCGGAATGACTTGGTGTTGAATGGTCGGTAGGCGAATAGGCGGCTCTGAGGGTACCGAGAATATATGACAGCGGCATCTTGTAGTAGGACGGTGCGAAGCCACAGCAGGAGCCTCAGGAACTGCTTCAGAGCAATATCCTTTGAGCACCGATCATCTTGCACTCGGATTTTGAGTGCATTTTGCTCAGATTCAACCCATGGGAATATCTGCTTCAGTAAATCGGACGGCGGTTCTAAACATGTGATATGGTCAGTGAGAATGCAAATCCAATGGCTGTGCCTCTCACCGAGAGCACTGCGAGGCAGGCTATACTATTCAGGTCGACGAGCATTGAATCCTGCAGTGCCGAGAAGAGCATCGACTGGGAAAGCTCGATCATAGCAATTTCGAAAAGCCCCAGACTCATTCCAGCCGCCAAGAGCTTTTGTGCCATTGACAGTTGCGCCATGAGAGCGGGCATTCTGAGCAGCATAACAATGTCCGGCGTGAGTCACTTTGGTGATGCTGATGTCATTCTTGATATGTATGAGTGATACACGAGCGTGGTGATCTATGGTAGAAAGTTAGTAAGGCAAGACGAAAGGGGATATTGTGGCACATACTGTCATAAGACATCTCCTTCTTTACATCTTGGCCATAGAACATGCAATAATCATACCATTCACGATATCCGTATTCACCGTATTCAGTGTTGTCAAAGTCAGGGGTGAAATCGGGAATGTTGTTTTGAAGGATGTGGAAATGCGCAAACATGTTCAGGGCAAAGCCGTTGACTGGGCACTGCTCAACATGGCAGTGTCGAATGGCGCCGTTCTCATCTACACGGCCATTCTGGTTGTGTTTTGCATTGTCCACTAGTGAAGCAAGGACCTAAATACCTGTATTTAGGCTGGCTGATGAAAATATATCAAAATGGGACCTACTGGGATCTTCAGGTCCATGCGGACATCATCCATTGGGATGTCGGATACAAACATGTCGGACCATCGTAGGATGCGGAGACTCTCACCACGAACAGCCGTTGAGGTTGCGAACAGCAACATAGCTCGGTCGTGGAAGCCAATGAAGGTTTGACGGTCCCCCCTGCCCTCGGTCAGGCACCAAAGGGAGGCTCGCATCAGCTCCTCTTCTGTATAGGTATCTTGTAGAATAAGGCATTGTCAGCACGCAGAAGAAAAAACACTAATTACACTCACCTGAAGATGTGCCTGCAGCTTTTAGTGCTTGCGAACTTGCTATTCGTTTCGGCTCATTGTGCTTGGCCGCCGACTCAATCCTCCGTATGCGATTGTCAAACCGGAGGCTTATCTGAGCATCGGGGTCATTCTTATACAGGTGGTGGTGGTTGAGACGCCAGTTCTCAAGGGCATTAATCTTTTGTGAGATGACCTGCTGCCCGACAGTCGAGTTCGGGATGGTTTCATTGCTTCCTCTCTTGCGCTGCATTAGGTGATCAATAGCAGGTCAAAAAGAATTGCAGCGGGTGTAATTCACCTTTGGCCGAGTGGTCTCGTACTCAAGAAACATAACTACCTTTGCCGCCGTGATGGGAAACGCAGGTATTGTGGTCCATTGAGGGTCCTCAGCATGCAGCTGGGTCTGATACTGGCACCACCATTTTTCGTAGCTCTGAATGGCTAGTGAATATGTTCGGGCAGTTTGCTTGTCACTCTGCTCGAGCTGCACCTGCCTGAGCCGGACAGCGTGTGAATCAGCATCAAGCTTAGCTAATGAGCGCTGCAGTCCGCTCGGCAACGTGTTTGGATGATTGCCTAACTCGGCGTTGGGCTTTCCGTCGGTGTCGGGCTTTCCGTTATCAGTTGAGAATGTGGGTAGGGTGGCGATGGTGATGGTGGCGAGGTCTGAGCTGGAGGGTGTGTTCAGGTTCATGGACACGTCACCTTCGGCATCCAGTGGGAGCCCAAAGCAAAATAGGCCTTCATTGGCTTCATGAGCGGCAACTGCAGCTGACTCCGTGCGAAGTCTTTTGTGGGTGAGTGGTGAAGGCAGATCAGTTGGAGAGCGATAAACAGGGTTTGGGGAGCGGTTAGGGTTCGAGGGGTTCAAGGCAGAGGACATTATAAAATGAGCTGCAGAATGAAGGTAAGATATGCATGAGTCATGATATGTGCAGGAAACACTTACAGGAGGACATTGAGAAATCTGCAGTGCGGTGAAATTTGTCAAAGAAACAAAGGACCTGGAAAACAATTATTAGATACGCAGTGTGATGTGTGAGATGATCCAGGCAATGAAAAAAAAGGTGAAGAGATAACACTCACCGAAGAAAAAAGATTGGAAGACGTGTCCGATAAATAGAGATAAGTTAGGTCGAAGACGGGCGGGGTGAAACACGGCGAATTGGTTGATCGTGGTTGATCAAGGTCGTTGATCAAGGTCGGCGGACGAGGTAATGTACACTAACTGTACACTAACTTGTGCTGAAACGATCACACACGATCGTATGAGAAGCAGATGAGAGCGCGAAGCAATAATAAAGGCCGTGGATTATGGCCGATGGATTATGGTAATGAGTAGAGTTGGTAATGAGTAGAGTAGTCAGTAGGTGCCCTTTCAGCCTGCCGACATGGTCGTCTTGCGGTGCGAACGGCAAAGGGGGCAAAGGGCGGGAGGAGAACGTTGAAAAGCTGAACGCGATGCTCGGCTTAAACAAATCACTGATTGGGGTCAATCGGCCCCTCTCGGCGATCAAGCCGCAATCGGTAGGCCTCCTGACGACCAAGCGTATACTGGTCTGGTGACCCCGCCATCCCTTAGGGGGAGGTCACCGCCGGGGTCACCGCATTCATTACATGTGGGGCGGTTACCGGGAATATGTTCTATATAATACAAACTACCCATTTTACAAGCGCAAAACACTGTGGGAAGTACTCACTATTAGGATCAGTGTATTCTACATTTAAGTATCAGTGAGACCTACAGTGACTGTCAGTGTGAGATACAATGATCTTCCAGTGTGCCCAACATTGATTTGATAGTGCGATTTATAATGATTCAGATATTTTCAACACTGATTTGGAGTGTACCTTGCAGTGATTTCAGATGCAACCCATAATGATCCACAATGATTTCAAGTGCTCATCAAGCCTCCTGGTGAAATTCCAAATAAAATGGAATATTTATGTAACACAGTACATGTGATATAGGGCAGGAAGGGCTTGATTGGAGCAATGTGATGCCAAAAATGTTGAAAGATGGCCTTTTAACACCTCCTTTATGTCTCACTCTGCTGAGGCATTGTCAAACAAATTGAGATAAATTGATATTCAAGTTCTTGGTGTTTGTAAGACATTTTAAAAAAAGAATTGTGGGAATTGATGCAGAATTGAGCTCACAAAATGAAAGTGTTAAAAGATGGTCCAGTGTTAAAGTGGCATGTCATTTTGGATGTTCGGAGTTTGCCACATTTAGATGAACTTTTAAGCTCTGCATATATTCCTGCCATAAATAGGAGGTGTCATTTTGGTGCCAACTTCGCTCATTTGTTTGCATAAAACATGGCTATGGGCCCTTCACCACGGTCCGCCAAAGAATTGGCTGTGCTCCTTGCAATATGGGATGCTCAGATCACAAGACAAGATACTCAGATCCCAGAGCTGCAAGCCACAGCCTGGGCCACCCAAGCTGAGATAGAAGCAATCCATTCAGACTGGCAGGAACACATGCAGAGGAAGAGGTCCCTTGCAAGGAGGAGTCACGGTGGTGGCAGGTCTCCATCCCATCTTTTTGAATCTGGTTAATCCGGCAATGATAGTGCATACTAAATTGTTACAGGTGAGCATCCAACCATATCGCCTCGCTGTCGGGCACTTCTGCCACAGTGCTCAAAGCTCAGCAGTCATCTTCCTCAACTACTATCACAACTTACTATATGACTGTATGTTTGACCATACACTAAGAATATGTTATTTATTGACTCCTATTCCAGAGCTCACCCCATATGTTGCTCACAATCCTGTGATTTATCGCTCCCTCCCCACCTGGTTTTGTGTTCCCACAACATTCTCAATCACTTTCCTCTTATCTTCAAGATCAACCATATACCATGCACATGCATACTCCAGATGCTGGAGAAAGCAAACCCACTGAAATAATCCTTGGACACTTCACCCCTGGTGCATCGCCTGCTCCATTCACCAAACTTCTGGAGACTGAATTAGCAGCACAGTTGGGGAATGTCAGGGCATTCCTCAGGACCACCTCGTATCATCGCAAACACTCAGACTGAGGAGCTCCTGACTCAATTCCTCTGACTGGATACATTTTTTATCCACATAGACTACATCACACAATCCTACCCTATGTGATACATCTACTAGCACCCACCTCTAATCTATTGATTTGTATAGAGACTTGGTGTGATCTGTTGCTGCATACAAGTGTGTAATGAATCATCTCCAGGTATGTTTCTATCCTAGTCCATCTCATGCAAAGGAGGCGACAGTACCATACTGATACTGATGATCCGCTGGTTGGCATGCAAATGAACAAGACCATGGCATCTCGCAAAATCCTAGCCAATGGTATGCCATAATTGCATTGAGCCCTGGGCTCCTGTCAAACTGCTCATTTATCTGATGGAGTGATTGCAGTTGGGGAAATAGCAATCCGCATCTGACATACCCAGCAGCTGGACACTAGTATATTTATACAAATTGCTTATAACCGAAATACTATACCTTTGTGTATGGTAGCAACCGTAATGTGTAACACATGGCTGGTTGTGTTGCTAAATCAGAGTGTGTAACACTGTATTTGAGCCTAAATTTTGGGCCTCACCTACAAGCTCCAAAATTACCTTATATGGTGTATTTTAGCGCTCTGGTTGCTAACTTGACAAAAGTGGCAACACATAACACTGGGATATATTTCCAATCTGCTGACATTTTTGTTGATATATGCCAGCAAAACAAGATCGCAAGAATGCGCAAATGTCCAGACTCCTTCCTAGCTGCCAGGGAAAATAGAAGATGTATATGACAAGCGTGTATTGAGCTGCATCCCATAACATAATATTCTTATCTTGCTTGTTCTTATTTGATCTCAAACCTTATGTCTTCTTATTTTCTGGTGTAACTTGGTGTGGCAGTATGCATGTGTTTGGCATGTGGTGTGAAAATGTGTCAGTTTTCTCTTTGTTTATTCAACATGTCTTGTCAAGTCATGTCCACCACGGTCTGGTTACCTCTGGTTCCATCTGAAGTTCTCTGAGTGGCTCTGGTTTTATGATGCCTGGACTATGCCTGATAGTGATGAAGAAGCCCAGAAGCAGGTTTTGGAAGCATTTGGTATCTGTGCTTGTCTTTGCAAATTTGTGTAGTTCATGCTATATTGAATGGTGAAGATGTTGAGTTAGCAAGCAGTGCTGAACTCCTGCTACTCGCGCCACCTGCCTGCCACTACTCCCGTTTCATTATATTTATATCCCCATGTGATTTGTGTGATTTGCAATACTCTATTTAGAACTTGTCTTACCATATTCGTGGAGTTCAACCTCAGCAGATTATTTATTTATCTTTCCATTTATGTGCAGTTTCTTCCCTGCTTTGCTATGTATCATTATCCGGACACTTACCTATATATTCACACTTGTCCCCAAGTCACCTCAGGTGTGCCATTTATCCATGCAACAACTGAGTATTTTGCTATTTGCATAGCATTCACACATCTTCTATATCTTATCAGGCTATTGATCCCCGGCCACCTCGCTCACAAATTTCCTGCTGCCTGCCCACACACAAATCTTCCCCACTCAGCTATTTGTCATGACATCTGTTTCTGATCTTCAAGTTCTCTCATCTGTTCCTAAACTTGAGATGAACAGCTCCAACTGGATTATCTTTTCCATCCATCTCAAATGGGCCCTCCAGGAAAAGAAGGTTTATGGGCATCTTGATGGCACTTCCCCTAAGCCTGCCAAGTCTGCTGAGGCTATTGACAAGTCTACCTGGTCAGATGATGAGGCCAAAACTCATCATCTTCTTGCTCAGAAACTTCATGATTCTACACTCACCAAACTTCTCCATCTTGACACTGTTGCTTCCATGTGGACTGCCCTAACTAATGAATTCACTGTTAAGAGCAGCCACATTGTTGCCACAATGCATGCTTCTTTTGATAGCCTCAAATGCACTGATAATGGTAATATTCGCACTCACCTTGACAAGCTCCATTTCAAATATGAGGAGCTGGTCAGTATGGGTATCACTATCCTGAGTGAACAATATGCAACCCGCATTGTTGGATCTCTGCCAATTTATTATCAGTGTCATCTTTCTACTATTGAAGCTTCTGCACATGTATCTGCATTTTCCAATGCGACAACAGCAGCCAACCCTGCCAATGGCACTCAGTCTACTCCTAAGTCAGCTTTCTCCATTGCCCCCAAGCTACTCATGCAACTTACTGTGGAGGAATATGATCGCATCCAGGCCAGTAACACCAACCACCAGATCAAAGCGGCAAAGGAGGATACCGGAGTTGCTCTCACAGTACAAGGTAACTCTAAGGGAAGAAAAGGTGGACAATTTACCCATACTGCCAAGAATGGCAAGCCATATAGCATCTACTGGAATTGCAGAGGGAAGGGTCATATCCAAAACCAGTGTCCGAGCCTGTCGAATAGTGGTTTGGAGAAGGGTAAGTCATCCAAGAAGGATGACAAGCATCCCTCTGGTGGATCCAGCAATTCCGCTAATGCCATCATGGCATCTGAGGAGGATGGTGTTGGTCTGCATATGAACCTGCAGACCTTTCAACACTGATATTAGCCCCACAGACAGTGTTGAGAGTCTTTTTGACATCTTGTGGGATCACATTCCTGGGTATCTTTCTGATACCAGTTCTTCTGATGCACCTGATAGTATGCTGGATCTGCAGGTGGTTAGTGAGTCATCAGTCAATATTACATCTTTTATGCTGTCTCTACGTGCTGTCAGCCTGTGTTATGGATATCGGATATTTCTCATATTTT
>Ga0137418_10005712_pt1 | contig 11414 bp, 13 predicted proteins | sample CZODoug3_1_2_16f_FD_122242 | JGI IMG/M metagenome (GOLD analysis project Ga0137418, IMG submission 122242) | Vadose zone soil fungal communities from Angelo Coast Range Reserve, California, USA - CZODoug3_1_2_16fungal (Hybrid Assembly) | ecosystem: Environmental > Terrestrial > Soil > Vadose... | reverse complement strand
CAGGTTCCACGGAGCCTCGCGGGATCGTTGCTGGTCGCGCACCCGAACATGCTCGATCCGAATTTCCGTCGCACCGTTCTTTTCATTTCTTCGCACGAACCTGATGACGGCGCGTTGGGTGTTATTCTGAACCGGCCGCTCGACAAGCATGTGAGCGATCTTGTGAGTGATACGCCACCGCTGGGACTGGCGGATGTGCCGGTTTTTCTCGGGGGACCGGTGGGAAGAAATCAACTCATGTTCGCGGCCTTCGAATGGGAGAAAGGTCGGGGGGTAAAGCTGAACCACAACGTGGGGGTTGATGAAGCAAGCGAACTGGCCGGCACAGATCCGGCCTCAGTGCGTGCGTTTGTCGGCTATGCGGGCTGGGGAGCCGGCCAGCTTGAAGCGGAAATGAAACAAAACGCGTGGCTGCGGCACAAACCGAATCGCACTGCGCTCGAGCCGGAAAGCCTGCCCCAACTTTGGTTCAACATCATGCGCGGCCTCGGTCCATGGTACAAAATGCTCGCGTCCGCGCCCGACAACCCGTCGCTGAACTGAAGTGATTGGTGAGAAGTGAGATGTGAGAGGTAATTGCGCTTGCTTCCTACCTCTCGCTTGTCACTAATCACTTCTCACTTTCTCTCATGATCATCGGCGTCCCGAAGGAGATTAAAGAGCAGGAACAGCGCGTCGCACTGCTGCCTTCGGCCGCGAATCAACTCACTCGCCGTGGACATTCCGTGCTCGTGGAAAGAAACGCCGGCCTCGGCTCCGGTTACTCGGACGAGGAATACATTAAGGCCGGGGCGAAGATAGTCGACGCAACAAAGGAGGTTTTTGCGCGCGCCGATCTGATCGTCAAAGTAAAAGAGCCGCTCCCGGCTGAGTTTCCATTTCTGCGCCAGGGCCAGATTCTTTTCACCTATTTGCATCTTGCCGCCAGCAAAGCGCTCACCGAGGCGTTGCTGAAAACGCGTGTAACCGGCGTCGCCTACGAGACGATCCAGATCGAGAACCGTTTGCCGCTGCTCGAACCGATGAGCGAGATCGCTGGTCGCATGTCGGTGGTGATGGGCGCGTATTTTCTTGCAAAACACAATGGCGGTAGCGGCGTGCTGCTGGGCGGCGTGCCTGGCGTTCTGCCGGGGCAAGTGGTGGTGTTAGGCGGCGGAACGTCTGGAATTAATGCCGCTCGCATGGCGACCGGTCTGGGCGCGGACGTGACGATTCTCGACGTCGATGTCGAGCGAATGCGATTTCTCGACCTTACGATGGGAAATACGCGCACGCTTTATTAAAACGAAGCGAACCTGCACGAGCTGATGCCTACTACCGATCTTCTAATCGGCGCTGTGCTCTTACCGGGTGCCAAGGCCCCGAAATTGATCACGCGCGTGATGTTGAAAAAAATGAAACCCGGCAGCGTGCTCGTCGATATTTCCATTGATCAAGGCGGCTGCGCGGAAACTTCGCGACCGACCACACATCTCAATCCAGTTTATGTCGAAGAAGGCGTCACGCACTACTGCGTGGCGAACATGCCGGCGGCTTACGCGCGCACGGCCACGCAGGCGCTCACCAACATTACATATCGCTATGTTGAGCTGCTGGCCGATCTCGGCCTCGAAGGCGCATGCAAGAAACAACCGGCACTGATTGGCGGAATCAACACGCGCGACGGAAAATTGACCTGCCGGGCGGTGGCGGAGGCGCACAGCTTAAAATACGAACCGCCGCTCTAGACTGCGGCCATCGCCGGATCGGTTTTAATCGCGAAATCCCAAAGCCAAAAAGCGTCCTTGCCCCGATTCATGATTTAACACAATATGCCCTTTCCAATTACTACTATGAACAAATATATCTGCATCCTGGCAAGCGCCGCGTTGCTCGCGGCCTGTGAGCAAAAAACTGAAACCGTCACGCCGTCTGCGAGTCCCGCAGCCACAGCGTCACCAGAGGCGACGACCAGTCCAGAGGCGACCGCTAGCGCGATCGAGTCGCCGAGTCCAACTCCGTAAATAATTTACGGAGTTCATCCGTCAAACATCCACCTATGAAGAAATACATCTGCATTTTCGCTGGCGCTGCGTTGCTGGCGGCCTGTGAGCAGAAAGAAACTACTGTCACGAATCCGCCCGCTGAAAAGAAAGAGAGCAACACCACGATCGTAAATCCATCTCCCGCGGAGAAGACGGAGAAAACGGAGACGAACGTCAACGTTAATACTTCGCCCTCGCCTTCTCCGTAATTTGGGGCGGCGCTTCCTGCGGAAGTCTTCCTACGGCTCTCGACCCGTGGGAAGACTTTTGCTGTGCGCAAAATATTCGACGATCGGAGGCCAAGGTGGATCGGCCGCTCCGTCCGGCGATGTCATTAAATTGCGGCTTCGCCGCCTAATTTTAGCATCGAGCAGGGACTGCTCGATCCACCATCAGCAGTACGATCGACAATCGACATGCCAGCGAGAAGTCTTTCATTCCCGAAAGCCCGGCGGTTGACGCGCGCGTCGGAGTTCGAGCGCGTGAAACAAAACGGCTGTGCCCAACGCGGGAAGTTGCTAATGCTGGGGGTGCTCGGGGTGGAAAATGCCGGCCGGTTTCGCGCCGGATTTGTTACGTCACGCAAACTCGGCGGCGCAGTCGCGCGCAATCGTGTGCGGCGTCGCTTGCGCGAGATTGTACGCAAGCATCAGCACGATCTGCGAGAAGATTTTTGGATTGTGCTCATCGCCCGGCCCGATGCCACGCGCGCCAGTTATCGCGCGTTGGAAGATGAATGGTTGCGTCTGGCAAAGCGCGCTTTTATCCTAGCGCCCTGATGGGCAAACTTGTTCGCGTTTTCATTCGAATCTATCAAGTCACGTTGTCGCCGCTTCTCGCCGCAATCGCGGGACCAGGGTTGGGCTGTCGTTTTGAACCGACGTGCTCGGAGTATTTCGCGCAATCCGTGGAGGCATACGGTATTTTCCGGGGCGGTTGGCTTGGGCTAAAGCGATTTGCGCGATGCCAGCCGTGGGGCGGCCACGGGCACGATTCGGTACCGCTGTTCATGCCGGCGGCTGAGCTGGCTAATCGGCGCGCGTAACCAGCCGCCGACATCTTATGGATCGCACTGCATGGATTGCCGTTGCTCTTTGCGCGATTGGAGCTCTGCTCGCGCCGGTAGCGGCGCTGGCGGCCGAACCAGCCGAACACGAAACGCTCTCCCTCAAGGCGGCACCTCTTTTTCAGATCGGGAAATTTTCGGTTACGAATTCGATGCTTGTCTCGTGGATTGTCGCGCTGGCGGTGATCCTCTTCGCGCAGATTGCGACCCGAAATATCAGAACCGTCCCCAGCGGTGTGCAAAACTTCTGGGAATGGTTGGTGGAAAGTCTCTACAATTTTCTCGAGTCAATCATCGGACATGAGCTGGTAAAGAAAACCTTCTGGTTTTTTGCCACCATTTTCATTTTTATCCTGTTTACCAACTGGGCGGGACTGATTCCAGGGGTCGGGACCGTGGGTTGGGGACATGTCGATCCGGCGAGCGGCGCCTTTCGAATTGATCGCCCTTTGTTCCGTGGCGCCAACGCCGATCTCAACATGACTTCGGCGATGGCCGTTATCTTCTTTGTTCTCTGGCTTATCTGGGCACTTCAGGCGAATGGTATCGGAGGATTCCTGATGCACCTGTTTGGCCCAAAAGGTGAGACGTCCGGCGTCCTCAAAATATTGATGGTCGTCGTCTTCTTCCTGGTCGGTTGGCTGGAAATCATCGGGATTCTTTTTCGGCCGATTTCGCTCAGCTTTCGTTTGTTTGGAAACATTTACGCGGGCGAAAGTATTCTCGACGTGATGTCGCACATGGTCCCATATTTGGCCTGGCTGCTTCCTATTCCGTTTTACTTTTTGGAAATCCTGGTGGGGTTCGTCCAGGCCCTGGTCTTTATGTTATTGACCGCTATTTTCACGCTCTTGATTGCGCAACATAGCCCCGGAGAAGAAGCACACTAAATTTCGGTGGTCTCAGGGGAGATCGCCAAGATTAACCAAATACAAAAAACTATGATACTACCACTACTAGCAGAAATCGGCGGAAGCATTCATGTCGGCCTGGCGGCAATGGGCGTCGGCATCGGCATTGGCCTGACCGGCCTCGGAATGACGACAGCCGTTGGGCGGAATCCTGGAGCCTTCACGCCCGTTCTCGTGCACGCAATTCTCGCGATCGCATTGACGGAAGCGATCGTCTTCTACGCCCTTTTCCTGGTCCGCTAAGAGACAGGAGATTGCACGTGGATGCGTTTGCACCGGCGGGACACTTTTAGTTTATGAATGCGATATTCCTGGCGACAAATCTCAGCGACACTGTGCGGGAGACAGGAGAAGCCTTTGGCTGGGATCCCAAGCTCTTTTTCTCGCAGGTAATTAGCTTCATTATCGTCGCCTATTTGTTGAAGCGCTTTGCCTACAAACCAATTCTTGGTGTGCTCGAGCAACGCCGTCAACAAATTGCGCAAGCGCATTTGAATGCGGAGAAGATCAAGCAACAACTAGCCGAGGCGGAGCAGCGTCATGCCGAGATTCTGGCGAAAGCCAATGCCGAAGCGCAAAAGATGATCGAGGAAGCGCGCACCAGCGCCGCGCATCTGGCCGACCGCAAACAACAGGAAGCAATCGCGGCGGCGGAACAGATCCTGGCCAAGGCGCGCGAAGCCAGTGCGATTGAACACGAGCGCACGATGACGCAATTGAAACGCGAACTAGGCAGACTGGTAGTGGAGACAACGGCGAAAGTTACCGGCAAAGTTTTGACGCCGGACGATCAGCGCCGTCTGCAGGAGGAAGCGGCACGCACTCTCTCCGCCTAGATAGAAAACAAGCACAATGCAGGTTAAAAAGGAAGTCAGGCAAATCGCGCGCGAAATGTTGCGGGCGAGTTTCACCGATGGCCAGCTCGATCGCGGGCGGGTCGCATCGGTGGTCGATTCCATTTTGGCGAAAAAGCCGCGAAACTATCTCAAGATCCTTGAATATTATAAGCGGTTGCTTCGCCTCGAAACAGAGAAGCGTCATGCGCGAATCGAGACCGCGACGGCAGTGGAACCGCAGATCACCTCGCAAATTTCCCTTAATCTGGCGAGGCGCTACGGCACCGATTTAAGCACGGAGTTTGCCATCAACCCGGGATTGCTTGGCGGGATGCGAATTCGCGTAGGGAGCGACGTCTGGAACAGCAGTGTCCGTAATCGCCTGGAAAGACTTCAGCAACAACTTTGAAATTACCTAACGAGATATGAGCAGCATCCTTGAAGAAATCGAAACAAAAATTGCGGGACTGAAAACCTCGACCACTAAGAGCAACATCGGTACTGTCCGCGAAACCGGCGACGGCGTCGCGCGCATCGAAGGATTGAGCGACGTGATGTTAAACGAGATGATCGAATTTCCCGGCGGCGTCTTCGGGCTCGCCCTTAACCTCGAGGAAACCGAGGTGGGCGCGATTTTGCTGGGTGACGCCACCAAAATATCCGAAGGCGACGAGGCAAAAACGACCGGCCGCTTGCTCTCCGTTCCGGTAGGGAAGCAGCTGCTCGGTCGCGTGGTCAACACCCTCGGGGAACCGCTCGATGGCAAGGGCGAGATCAAGTCGGAAACATTTTATCCGCTGGAAAAAATTGCCCCCGGAGTGATCAAGCGCCGCAGCGTCAGTCAACCTGTACAGACCGGTATCATGGCGATTGACGCGATGATTCCGATTGGACGGGGCCAACGCGAGTTAATCATCGGCGATCGCGCCACCGGTAAAACCACAATCGGCATCGATACCATCATCAGTCAGGCGCGTTTGAACAAGGCGGGGGAGGATTCAAAGAGCAAAGACTACCGGCCGCTCTATTGCATTTACGTCGCGATTGGACAGAAAAATTCCAATGTCGCTCGTGTTCTCGCTGTTTTGGAAAAAGAGGATGCAATGCGCTACACGACGATCATTTCCGCGCCGGCCTCCGACAGCGCGACCAATCAATATCTCGCCCCGTTCGCGGGTGCGGCCATGGGGGAGTGGTTCATGGATAACGGAATGGATGCGCTCATTATCTATGACGATTTGTCGAAACACGCCGTAGCCTATCGCCAGGTCTCGTTAGTTTTGAAGCGACCATCCGGGCGCGAAGCGTATCCGGGCGATGTCTTCTATTTGCACTCGCGTTTACTCGAACGCGCCGCCCGCGTCAGCGATGAATACGGCGGTGGCTCGGTGACCGCGCTGCCGATCATCGAAACACAGGCCGGGGACGTCTCCGCTTATATCCCGACGAATGTGATCTCGATCACCGACGGTCAGATTTATCTCGAGACTGATCTCTTTTATCAAGGGGTGCGGCCGGCAATTTCTGTCGGATTGTCGGTCAGCCGCGTCGGTTCGGCCGCGCAGATCAAAGCGATCAAGCAGGTCGCTGGCAAAGTGAAGCTTGACCTCGCTCAGTTCCGTGAGCTCGCGGCATTCGCCCAGTTCGGCTCGGATCTGGATGCGGCGACCAAAGCGCGGCTCGATCGCGGGCAGCGTATCGTCGAACTGTTTAAACAGATCCAATATAATCCAATCCCGGTGGAGCTGCAGGTGGCGGTGATGTGGGCGATGCAGAACGGATTCATCGATCCAGTGCCAGTAGAGCGAGTGAAAGAATTCCAAAACAAACTTCAGGATTTTCTGGAGACGCGCAAAGAATCCCTCCTGGCGTCAATCCGCCAGAAAAAGCAGCTCGATGCTGAGCTCGAAGCCAACCTCAAAGCAACACTGGAAGAGTTCAGTGCGACCAAACCAGTCGGTTAAGAGGGATCAGACGACGTGCTTACGCTTTCAAAAAAAATCATTCGCTGTGCGCGTGCGTCGTCGCCAGCCAATCCGCAATCCGCAACTAGTAATCCGTAGATGGCCAACACCCAGGACATTCGGCGCCGAATCAAATCGATTCGCAATACCGCACAGATCACCAAGGCGATGCAAATGGTGGCGGCGTCAAAAATGCGCAAAGCCCAGCAGCATGCCCTGGCCGGCCGTCCGTATGCGGCGTTGATGAACAAGGTTTTGGTTTCGCTGCAACAGCGGACCGATCCCAGACTTCACCCCTTGCTCCAGGTGCGCGAGGTAAAAAAGGAGCTGGTAATCGTTATCAGCACCGATAAAGGCCTGGCGGGCGCGCTCAACACGAACCTGCTACGCGAGGCGGCGCGCTTTGAAGCGGGCAGGACCGGCTATATCGTAGTTGGCCGAAAGGCACGGCAATTCCTGGCGCGGACAAAACGCGAGTTGCTCGCCGATTTCGAGTTGAAGGACGCGCCGACCTTTGTCGAAACCAAGCCGATCGCCAGGTTCGCGACGGAAAAATTTCTCGCTCGAGAAGTCGACAAGGTTTCTGTGGTTTACACCCACTTTATCAACACGATTAATCAACGGCCGACGGTGCAGACGCTTCTACCGATTGAGCACGGTGATCTTCCCAAGGACGAGGCAGCGCCCGCGAGTGATCCATTGCTTGGATATATCTTTGAACCCAACGCCGAAGGGGTATTAGAAGTGATGCTGCCCTATTATCTCCAGTATCAAATTTTTCAGATGATTCTTGATGCGCGCGCGTCCGAGCATAGCGCGCGAATGGTCGCGATGAAGAACGCAACCGATAACGCGCATCAGTTCATTAAGGATCTGACGCTGGAGTATAACAAAATGCGACAGGCAAGTATTACGACCGAGTTGCTCGAAATCGCAACCGCGCAGATGGCGGTCGGCCAGTAGCTAACGAGATTTATGAATACAGGAAATATTGTTCAGGTCATCGGTCCGGTGGTCGATGTGGAATTTGGTAACGTAACGGAGCTGCCGAAAATCTATAACGCGCTCGAGATCGAGTACGAAGTCAATGGCAACCCGACCAAACTGACGCTCGAAGTACAACAGCATCTGGGCGAAAACTGGGTGCGCTCGATTGCCATGTCGTCGACCGAAGGCTTGAAACGGGGGATGAAAGTGAATGACACTGGCGGCCCCATCACCGTGCCAGTAGGCGAGGGAACTCTCGGACGCGTTTTCAATGTTACCGGCGATCCGGTCGATAACAAAGGCCCGGTTAAGTTCGTAAAACGGTATCCTATTCATCGGCCCGCGCCGTCGCTCACAGATCAAGACGTCAAAGCGGAGGTTCTTGAGACCGGAATTAAAGTGATCGACTTAATCTGCCCGTTTACCAAAGGTGGCAAAGTAGGCGCATTCGGTGGCGCCGGCGTTGGCAACCAGACGGTAATAGTCCGTGTCCGGATTCGGAGTGGAGGCGTTGATGGGGTCGATGTAGGGGCTGATAGAAAGGACAACGGGAATATTCAGATTTGCGCTACTGCCAAGGGGCGTCGCGGTGGCGATGGAGTCGTTGCGACCGAGTCCTTTCTGAATTTGAATGAAATCATTTGCGTTCGCCGTCTGAGAAGGCGAACTGGAATCCTGACCTGTGGCGGTGAAGTTGAAGGTTCCGACTTGAGTTGGAGTGCCATCAATAAAGCCTGTGGAATGATCGAGAGAGAGTCCGGGAGGCAAGCTGCCCGAGGAGATAGAGAACGTGTAGGGAGGAGTCCCCCCTGAGATCGGAAGCTGTGAGTGATAGGCAACGTTGACGGGCGCGGGAGAAAGAAGATTGCCAAGAACACTGACTGGAGTGGGTGTGACATTCATCGTATACGACTGCGACGTTACTACCGGCGGGGACGCCGAATCACTTACTTGAAGGACGAAGCTGTAGGAACCCATCTGCGTGGGAGTTCCGGCGATGAAGCCACCGGCGCTACCCAGAGTGAGACCGGGAGGCAAGCTTCCCGAACCAATGGCCCAAGTATAAGGATAGAAGCCGCCGATGGCAGTGAGATCGGTTGTGTAGGGTGTGTTGATGTAGGCGGGATTAAGAGATCCGATGATCTGAACGGCTTGCGCAATGTTAACGAGGCTCTGACCAGAATCAGTTTGGGGAGTGGTTTTCGAATCGCTGACGGTGACTGTATACGGGTAGCCGCCCCATTGTGTGGGTTTGCCGCTGACCTGACCAGTTGTGGCGTCGAGTGTTAAGCCCGGCGGCAGTGGGCCGTTGACAGACCATTTCAAAGGAGCAGTGCCATTCACGGCGGTGAAGGTGTCTAGGTAGGGCTGCGTCTGTTCTCCGTCCTTCAAGCTGGCCTTGGTGATCGTTAGGTTGGAATCCACCACGATGGTTGTGGAGAGAGTTGCAATCTGGGGAAGAGTATAGTCAGTGGCCTGAATGGTGAACGAAAACGAACCCGCTTGTGTGGGAGTCCCGGAGATAATGGCAATGTTGGCGTTCGTCGTGCTATTGCTGAGGGCAAGTCCGGGGGCCAATTGGCCAGAAATGATGCCCCAGGATGCGATGGCAGAAGATCCCTGGCCAGTGATGGATTGAGAGTACGGCGCGTTGATATGCGCGGCAGCCATGGGCGCAGGATTGATGATCAGACGGTCGAACACCTCAAAAAAGAAAGACTGACTCCCACTGGCTTTTGCGTCAGCAGCCTGAATCGTGGCCGAACTCACGCTAGCGGTACTAGTGGGCGTCCCGGAAATCATTCCCGTTTTGCTATCAAGAGCGAGGCCGTCGGGTAATTGACCGGAATTGACGGACCAAGTGACGGCGCTGGCAGCGCCGGCTTCCTGAAGGGTCAGCGCAAAAGGAAGAGTTCTTGCGCACTGAATGGTGGAATTGCTGGTAATCGTGATGGTCTCGGCAGGCGGTGGAGGGGGCGGGGGTGGTGAAGAAGCGGTACTGCCTCCCCCACATCCAATGGCGATGGTCACGGTGAGGATGACGAGGAGTGCGTGGTATGCGCGGCGAGCGGTGATGATCACGAGAGCGCACCGGAGATCGAAGGAGCGCGTGATGGCCGAAAGACAAAAGGATTGTCCACAGGTCCCAAGCGGACCTCTCCATCTTCAAACTGGTCAAATCGAGGTGAAGTGCCATTGAGAATGATGAGATAGGCATTGAAGCAGTGCAGTGGATCAGAAAGGTGGCTGGACGAGTTCGGCGAATAGGCTCGGTCTGCACGGGCGCAATGCTCGCGGTTATCTCACTGGGAAAACGGTAGCGGCACGGTTCGATTACGATTACAGCGAGAGTGAAATCGCGGAGGTTGCACAGCGCAGCAGGACGCTGGCAAAGGATGCACGCGAGTTGCATGTAATTTTCAACAACAACAATCTTGATTATGCGCCACGTGCGGCGCTTCGTTTGCGCAACGCGCTTGGTCAAATCGTCAAGACGCCGGCACAGACAGCGGAGCTGTTTTAGTTTAGTTTCGAGAGTGCACGACCTACTTCCCGCGCAGAAATCTCCACGGGATTATGAGTCGCGATTACCAGGATCGCTCGCGCGATTGAAGCGCTGGCTGGTGACGCATCACATGACCCTAATGACAATTGCCGACACGCCGCACTCAATCGCTCTGGGGTCGGCAATCGGAATTTTCTTCGGATTCACACCGCTCTATCCTTTAAAAACATTATTATCGATCGCCACGGCGTGGGTGTGCCGTTGCAACAAGATTGCAGCCGCGATTGCTGTTACGCTACACGACGTCATGATTTGGGCGATGCCCGCGATCTATCTTGCGGAATATCAATTGGGCTGCTGGAGCTTGCATCGGTCGCCAGCGCAGCGCGTGCATTTCCGCCAGTTTGGGCTGCGCGATTATGTACATTGGCATGTATTTTCGCGCGTCGTTTGGCCCACATTTTGGCCTGCGTTCGTTGGTTCGCTGTTTCTCGCGGTTCCTTCGGCGATCATCATTTATTTTGTAATGCGGTTATTGGTAAGCCGGGCCCGAACGCCACAAAAGACGGCGTGAGCAACGGTGGAACGCGTTGTCTTCAACACGTTGGCATAAGGTGCGGTTTTGCCGCCTGATATATGCGCCTTCGGCAATCGTTTGGCATCGTCTTCAGAGAAGCCGATCCACCTTTGACAAGATAGAACGCGTTGCCATGGGCGTTTGCGAATCAGAACGCGTCGATTAAGGTGCTGCGGTCCGGGCGTCCTTATGCATTCATCACGTCGTTTTCTCATCGTTTTCTCCGCTTTTCTCGGCAGCATGGCGCTTCTCCGCTCCGTTGTTGCCGCAGAGGCATACCTCATCGCCGATGCACAAACGGGCTACATTTTAGAAGAACAGGAGCCGAGGAAAAAACTGCAAGTAGGCAGCCTGATGAAAATTGCGACTGCAAGTGTGGTGCTCGATTGGGCTGAACGCAGATCGGGCGACCTCAATCAGGCAGTTACGATCCCGCAGGAGGCTTTTGTCGGCACTCTTGAAAACAACATTGGTTTTCAGCCGGGTGATAGCATCACCCTGCGAGATCTTCTCTACGCTGCGCTTGTTCAGTCCGATAACATT